>Ga0208826_1000007_pt1 | contig 350287 bp, 277 predicted proteins | sample AD_UKC115_MetaG_FD_184451 | JGI IMG/M metagenome (GOLD analysis project Ga0208826, IMG submission 184451) | Active sludge microbial communities of municipal wastewater-treating anaerobic digesters from Hong Kong - AD_UKC115_MetaG (SPAdes)... | ecosystem: Engineered > Bioreactor > Anaerobic >...
CGGGGCATTCCCGCCCTCTCCGCCTTCTATTTAAACAGGTTTGAACCCCATCGAGGGGCATTCCCGCCCTCTCCGCCTTCTATTTAAACAGGTTTGAACCCCATCGAGAGGCATTCCCGCCCTCTCCGCTATTTTTTTAATCACAAGATTATTCCTCTCCCTCCCAGGGAGAGGTCAGGTGAGGATGGATGCCAGTCGTTTTGTGAATCGCCCATCATACAGATTCTTCCCTATTCGAACGCCATCGCCCTTAAGGTGCTTCTCTCAACAATATTCTCTGCCACGTTCTTCAAATACAAATATTTTAATATTGGCTAACCACTGATTGGCTCCTTGTATACATTTCTATTCACTTTTTCTACTGGGATCAAATCATGATAAGCAAGGAATGTACTTATATTTATAAACCTTGTTTATTTGTAGAACCCTGTTGGTTGACCGGATTTTCTTTCAATCCATAATAACTTTGCTTCATTCCCATCCACTTTGATACAGACATAATGATAGCCTTTTAGCTTTGAAATCAGAACATCTCCCACTCTCAATCTGTTGTTGTTCTGTGTATAAGAAATAATTTCCTCTTTACTTGGTGTAACCACACTGCCAAATATTAATTGATTACTTGAATTAAATATTTGTTTTTCGACGATCCCACCACCCACGCAGCACAATTCCGTTATCTTCGTAGCCCAGGGATAATTCGAGATGATATTTTTACCAATCTCATTAGCCAAAATATTTTTAAATATTCTTTTTTTTGTGCAGTCCTTCCACCCCTGACGACAGATCATCCAGTACTCTACATAATTCGATGTACCAATGCTTTCTCCAATTTGACTATCATAGATTGGAAACAAATTTGGTAGCAAAAAATGGCACATCTTGCTTCCGAACATAGGAGTACTTGAATTCTTAATTGCATTTGATATCGTGATAATTTCGGATATATCTGACCATTGAACATCACTTAAGCCCACAGTTGGAAGATTGTATTTCCTTCCAAGATCACGAATGGAGGTATAAATTTTATTGATCACAGCTAATCCATTTCTAGTTATTACCTCCTTTGGGACGGGTCTAATCGCACTCCAACTGATAAGTTCATCTACTAACGAATACCACGAAGAAGGTGTTAAGAATCCAAGTTGATTCTGTATTAGAACGTTATTGTTGAATACCATTATGCAAAAATTGCTTATTCACAACCAACTTTGTCATAATCCCCTCCTATTTTTTATTTTATGAAATTACACCTTAAACAACCCTGCTTCGTTCGCCCCCAAAAGTCCAGCCTTTCTCGATCGCTCATCCACAGAAATGAATGTCGAAATCAACTCGGGTGAAAACAAAGTGACCTTCTCCCACGCATAAGATGCTCTTTCTATTGCATCCATACCATCATCGTTATACATCCAACCTGTTTTATCCATCCTTGCCAGGTTAAATGGTTTTGTATAACCGCGCAGCGTCTTCATTCCGGCAACATTGTAATATTGCTCAAAATAAGAAAGTACGAGATCACGAACTGTAGAATATATTGGTTCACGGTAACGCAACCCCACAAAGTTGGATTTCGCTACCGCACCCCATAACCCATTCTTCTTATACACAGCGATCAGATGGTCATCATCCGTTCCCGGCTCTGGCAGCAGGTCAATTACCAACGGTTTATATCCACTCTGGCGAAGGCAGGCGGCAGCAAAGAAAGCTCCATCCAGGCAGTTAGCTTTCTTCTCACGCAGCACTCTGATCGGGCAGCGATAGAATGGATCAGCGGAATACTCGGTTTCATCCAGAAATGCTTGTATTTGAGAGGGCGCATTCAACGATTTATAAATAATAATTTCACGTTGCGATAAATGCTGAAAAAATTGTTCGTGAATAAAGGTCATGGATATATTATATAAAGCTTTGAGCTTTTTCGAAGTGGTATTTAATTGCTTATTTCAGCATATAATACCCATTGGAAGCAAATCTTTGCATGAGGTGAATTATGGCAAAACGACTTATCCTGGTTGCAGGGAATATCGGTTCAGGTAAAACTTCACTCACCGAAAAAATTGGCGAGCGGTTGGGATGGGTGACTGCTTATGAATCGGTAGTTGATAATCCTTACCTGCCCAGTTTCTACAAAGACATGAAAACCTGGTCTTTTCATTTGCAGATTTATTTCCTTGGGCACCGTGCCCAGCAGCACCTGGATATGTGGAATGACCCACGTAATGCCATCATTGATCGCAGTATATATGAAGACGCCTTCATCTTTGCTCGAGCTTTACACAGTATGGGTAATCTAAACGAACTGGATTATGCTTCTTACCGCAAGCTGTACGAAATGGTGGTTCGCACACTGCCCGCCCCCTCTTTACTCATCTATCTTAAAGCTCCCGTTCCCCTTCTCATGAAACGCATTCAAGAGAGAGCCCGCAACATGGAGACTGGTATATCATCCGAATATCTTTCACTGTTGGATTCATTCTATGACGAATGGCTGAAATCTTTCGACCTTTGCCCCGTGTTGACCATCCGTACTGATGATCTTGATTTCGTTCATAAACCAAAACATCTTGATGTGGTGATGGAAAGAATTAACGATACTTTGGCAGGAAAAGAAGAAGTCGTATTCTAGTGAAAAAGAATACAACTTCTTCTACTTTTCTGGAATAGAAAATTCTAATCCCCAAAATTTAATTATTTCGATATCAGCAGTTCCAATCAACTGTTGGTGTCTTATTTACACCAATCTGCAAAAGCATCGACCACCGGCTTGATATCTGGCATCATTGGGAACAGGATCGGGCATGTCACCCCTGCGTCGATATATTCCTTCACTTTTGCACGGCATTCTTCGGTTGTACCAACTGCCATCAAGGACCGAACCACATCATCAGGTATCACTGCACTGGCGCGAATATAATCCGCTTCAGTGGCAGGCCACGACATGATGGACTGCACTTTTACAAGTAGTTCATCGCTCACATGACTGGCCTTCATGATATGCGGTTCCGTTGCCAGGTAATACGCCACCAGCTTCTTTGCTTCGCGCATGGCTGCTTCAGGATCTTTATCAGAAAGGGAGCATACCAGCAATTCAGGCAGGTCAACATCTTTGATGGATTTACCAGCATTCTTTGCACCCACTTCAACTTTCTGGATAGCTTCTTTGATGTAGTCCACTGAAACGACATAATTCAGCACTACACCATCGCAAATTTCTCCAGCCAGTTCGAGCATCTTGTCACCTGTAGCGCCAATATAAATCGGTATATCGCGCGGGCTTTTATCACCATACGCCACATCCAGATTGATGCGTTCAAGGTTTACAAACTCACCATGATAGGTGACTTCTTTCATGGTGAACAATTCGCGGATGGATTCAACATGCTCTTTCATTGCTTTCAAAGGTTTGGTTCGTGTCACACCCACGCGGCTGGCAATCGGTTCCCACCAGGCACCCAATCCAAGCATAACACGTGATTTTCCTTCATACTTACCGCCAAGTTCCCACATCGTGCTCCAGGTCGAAGCGATCACCGCCGGGTTACGCGTCCAGATGGGTAACACACCTGACCCGAATCGCAATTTCTTTGTGTGCGTAAGGAAAGCACTCATCATCACAATACAATCACGCGCAAGCCGGGTATCTGCCTGCCAGATTTCGCTGAAACCACGATCTTCAGCGTATTTTGCTATCTCCAACTCGTATTGGATATCATGTTTATCTTGTAGATACAACGCCATTCGTTGAGCCAAGGTATCCTCCACTTAATAAATCTTGCGTATTAGTTTGATTTAAAATCAGTGCAGTGGAGTATTTAATTATTACTTTCCTCACTGCACTCATCATGTCTATTGGGCTTAAGAGCCTATTGTAGAGAAATCTTACTGCATTACCAGGCTCATTACCGCTTTCTGAACATGCAGCCGGTTTTCGGCTTCATCAAAGATAGCGGATGTCCAACCCTTGCCACTGGTCTTATCCATTACTTCGTTGGTAACTTCGAAACCACGATCAGCGGGGAGGCAGTGCAGGTAGATGGCATTCTTATCCGCCAGTTTCATGGTATCTGCAGTGCATTTCCAGCTCTTGTTGGCATCAAAGATCTCTTTGGTTTTCTTAGGATCATTTTCACCTACTGGAGGGAGGAAGATTGGGGTTGCGCACCAGGCTTTGGGGTAAACAACATGAGCACCCTCAACACCATCTTCAAAATTGTCGGTATAGCGGAAGGAACCACCTGCTGCCTCAGCATACTCTTTACATTGTGCCATTACATCAGGAGCCAGTTCCATACCCTTCGGGTGAGCCAAGGTAACTTCCATACCCATCATAGATGCAAGCAATATCGCTGATTGAGGTACAGCTCGTGGTTTGTGTACACTTGGTGAATATGCCCAAGACATCGTAAATTTCACGCCCTTGAAACCACCGAATTTTTCCTTGACAGTTAAGATATCGGCTAAGCCCTGGAAGGGATGATAGATATCATCTTCCATGTTCAATACAGGAATGTCTGCCCATTTTGCGAATTCTTTGAGCATATTATGCGCACCACCATACTCCCAATCAACGGGGTCGCCATAACAGCGGATAGCAATGGCATCGCCCATGCGATCCAAAACACGTGCTACATCAGAGACGCGCTCGGTTGTATAAGCAATTTCACGGCCTTCGAGTGCAGGTTTGTAGATTTTGTCTGGATCAAGATAGTGAGCATGACCACCAAGTTGGGTCATACCGGCTTCAAACGAGTTACGGGTACGTAAAGACTGGTTGTAGAAGATCATGAACAATGTTTTAGAACGCAACAGTTGGTCATGATATTTATTCATAGCCCTGTCTTTTTTCAGTTGCTCAGCAACTGCTAGAACTGTTTCGATTTCCTCTTTGGTAAAATCAACTTCTGATAGGAAATCACGACCTTTGAAACTTGTCGTCTTCATACAATTCCTCCATCAAAGATAGTAAAAATTGGGATTCCCTTAAGGTTATTGCTGTAAATCAATACTTTACATAGTAAAGTATTGATTTACAGCAATATAATAACATAATCTAATACCAGGTACAAGATTACATTAATCACATTGAATGAATTCTACTTCAAAATTAAGTCCAAAATAATTCAATATTACTGAACATATATCAAATATCACTTGACAAAGCCTTAGAATATTTTCTATACTTATAAATATGATCGGAAAAAAATTACACGAACGCAGGAAAGAACTGGGCTTGAGCTTACGCGAATTGGGTGAAATAACCGATTTGACTGCCAGTTTCCTTAGTCAGGTTGAAAATGATGCCACATCCCCTTCCATTAGCTCATTACAACGAATTGCCACAGCGCTAAAGATTCCCATGTTTGCTTTATTGGAAGGCGAGCAGCAAACAGAAGTAGTAATAAGGAAAGAAAATCGTAAGAAATTAAATTTTCCGGGGCAAAAAGTTGAGTATGAGCTTCTCACACGCGATCTGGCGCATCAGTTGGGCTGCTTTGCCATTCATCTGAAACCCGGTTCTCGGCAGATCGCACAACCCCTTTACCTGCCCACCGAAGAGGTTATGGTTGTGATAAAGGGAACAATGGAGATCGGATTAGGTGATCGGGTATATACCCTCGAACCCGGAGATAGTGTTCATTACGAAGGAACAAATCTGCGCTTTTTTTCCTCTATTGGAAAAGAAGAGCTATATGTAATCTGTATCATGACTCCTCCTGCATTTTAGGTTTATTGTTTTAGAGGTTCGAATGGCACTGACTGCAATGATAAACTTGACTACTGGTTCAATTGAAATTAAAGAAACTGACCCCGTATTATTGCATAAATTCTTGGGGGGGCGTGGATTGGGAGCTGTTTATCTTTATAAGTTGGTTCCCCCTGAAGTAAAAGCATTCGATGAAAAGAACTGTTTGATTTTTACCTCAGGACCTTTAAATGGGACTGCATGGCCAACATCATCGCGATATCATGTAACTTTTAAAAGTCCTGAGACTGATGCTTATGGATATGCTAATGCGGGTGGTCATTTCGGTCCAGAGTTAAGTCGTGCTGGATATGATGCATTAATTATCACAGGAAAATCTCCTACCCCAGTCTACCTTGAAGTTCGTGAAACATGTATTTCCATTTTGCCTGCAGAAAATTATTGGGGACAAAGCACATCTACTGTTGAAAACTCTCTGGTAACTACCTCAGGGGGCAGAGTTGCTTCTATTGGTCAAGCTGGAGAGAACTTAGTAAAAATTGCTGCCATTATTAATGATGGCGGGAGGGCAGCTGCCAGAACTGGCCCTGGAGCAGTAATGGGTAGCAAGAATTTAAAAGCTGTTCATGTCATCTCCAACAAACGGCATGTAATGCCACAAGAATTTACATCATTAACTAAACAAACCAACCAATATCTTACCAGTCATCCTGATTCACAAGAATTGATGAATAGTTCTACCCTTTTTCTTATGAATATCAAAAATATGACCGGCGACTTGCCAACAAAAAACCATCAATTTTGCCAGGTGCCATTTATTACTAATTTAAATCATCAAACTTTTGCGAAATATTGGATAAAACGGAAAGGTTGCACTGCCTGTCCTTTACGTTGCTCAAGAAATTCTAGCTTTCATATGGATGGTAAAGAAACAACCATAGAAGGTCCCGAATATGAAACCACAGATGCTTTCGGGCCTCTGGTCTATAACCGAGATCCTGAAATCGTTCTTCATGCCAATTATTTATGCAATGAATTTGGTCTCGATACCATCTCAACAGGTGTATGTATCGCCTTTGCTATGGAATGTCATCAGCATAATATCTTGAATGATGATAATTATTCACTTGAATGGGGAGATCCAAAAACAATCTTAGGATTGATAGAAGATATCGCCAAACGGCAAGGGTTGGGGAATCTGCTGGCCGAAGGCGTTTTCAGAGCCTCACATCAAATAGGAAACGGCTCAGAGTATTATGCCATGCAGGTTAAAGGGGTTGAAATGCCTCGTCAGGAACCACGGGTTGCAAAATCCTTTGGATTGGGTCACGCTACAGGTAATCGAGGTGCAGACCATCTATATGCTTTACCTACCATTGATACCGCTGGAAACTGGGATGCTGCACGAAAGATATTCCCAGAAGAACAACTGCCCAGGTTAATGGATAGTGCCGATGAAACATATAAAGCAGATATCGTGAAATATGGAGAAGATTATTGTGCAGTGATTGATTCCATGGGGGTTTGCAAATTTAGTACTGCTGAAACTTATGTGGTCACCATAGACGATCTTGCAAAAGGACTCACTGCTCTTAGTAATCCATTTTCAGGCAAAGAACTTCTAGAAGCTGGCGAAAGAATAGTTAATCTAGAAAGAATGTATAACGTCCGCCATGGTTTAGACAGTAAGGATGACAGATTACCTGAAAGATTTACCAAAGAGCCATTAGAAATCTATACATATTTGCCTTCTCCTGAAGGATGCGACGCGGTTCGTTCCGAGAAACCAATAACAGTTACGGTCATAAACGATTTTGACACTATGCTTATGCGGTACTATCAATTACGTGGTTGGGATAAAAATGGGAAACCAGAATTGCAGACAATAGAAAGATTGGATCTGGCAGAATATGCAATTTGATACAGTCATTCGTAATGGAACATTAATTTCAAGCTGGGGAAAAATTCAAGCAGACATTGGCATTACTGGTGAAAAAATCACCGCCATTGAACGAAATTTGCATGGCGATAAAGAGATCAATGCATCAGATATGCTGGTAATTCCCGGTGCGATCGATCCCCACGTCCACCTGCAGATGCCTGTTGGCGAAACTTCATCCAGCGATGATTGGTTCACCGGAACTCGAGCAGCAGTATGCGGCGGTACAACTACAGTGATTGATTTTGTTGAACCTGTTCCTGGAGAGACATTGCAAGCTGCCCTTGAAAAGCGAAAAAACGAAGCACTGCCAAAAACCGTTGCTGATTTCGGGCTTCATATGACAATTACTGACAGCCATCCAGAAACATTGAGACAGATACCTCAGATAATAGAAGAAGGGGTAAATTCTTTCAAGTGCTACCTTACCTATGAAGGCTTTCGGCTAACAGATGAACAATTGATTCAGGTGTTGATTGCTGTAAAAGAAGCTGATGGTTTTGTTATGATCCATGCGGAAAACGATGCAGCTATTACATATCTTAAACAAGAACTACTCAACGCTCACAAGACTTCTCCACAATTTCATTCTGAATCACGACCAGCAATCACAGAGATTGAAGCCGTAACCAGAGCCCTGGCTTTAGCAGAAGTTACCAAATCTGTTGTTTATCTTGTTCACCTTTCTACAGCAGGTGCAGCTCAGGCAATTCATGAATCCAAAAGAAGGCATGTGAACTGTTTTGCAGAAACTTGCCCTCAATACCTGTTATTGGATGAGAGAGAATTATCTCGCCCAGGTTTTGAAGGCGCAAAATTTGTTTGTTCCCCCCCCCTACGTACAGAAAATGACCAGGAAGCATTATGGGAAGGGTTGTTCAATAAGATTATCGATACGGTAGGAACAGACCATTGCCCATTTTTTTATTCAAGTCAGAAAGAATTAGGAAGAGATGACTTCACGAAAATTCCCGGAGGTATTCCCGGGATTGAAAGCCGGTTGGCTTTATTACATTCATTTGGAGTCCTTGAAAACCGGATTTCTTTGGAGCGCTGGGTGGAGGTTTGCTGTACTGCGCCCGCCCGAATTTTTGGATTGTATCCACAAAAAGGTTCATTGCAAGAAGGATCTGATGCTGATATTGTGATCTTTGATCCACGTCAAAAGAGGTTGCTCACCCATTCATTACTGCACGAAAACGTTGACTACACCCCCTATGAAGGGATGGAATTAATTGGATACCCCATCTCTACATTCGTAAGGGGAAATTTACAATTTCACCAAGGTAACTTTATTGGGAAAGCAGGTAATGGACGTTTCCTTACCTGTAAGAAAGGATGTCATGTATCTAGATATTGATCCCCTAAAATGTACCGGATGTCTGGCATGCGAAGTATTTTGTTCAATAATGCATGAAGGATCTGCCGATCCACAATTATCGCGGATTCATGTAATGCATAATGAACAACGCACGGTCATTATCCCTGTTACTTGTGTTCCATGTGAAAACAAGCCTTGTATTGCTGCCTGCCCTGAAGGCGCGATTAAGACTAACGACCGAGGTGCAGTAATCATCACAGAATCCTTATGTACAGGTTGCGGAAAATGTGCCCGCGCGTGTGAAATTGGAGCTATCCGTGTTCACCGAATTGAAGGTAGAGGGAAAAACGGACGGCTGGTTTCCCTTAAGTGTGATCAATGTGATGGCAATCCCTGGTGTGTTCAAGCATGTACTTTTGACGCAATTCGAATGGTAGAAGGCTTTTCAGGAAGTCAGGTAGTGCATGATAGATTGAAAGAAGCAAAGGAATCTTTACAAAGAGAGCTAGAAACCGCAGGTGTGATACAACCCCGGAGGAAGTCATGAATCCATTACCTTACAAAGGATACGCTGGTCAATATCTTCGAGTTGATTTGACAAGAGGGACGATCACAAAACTTCCTCTTCCAATTGAATGGGTAGAAAATCATCTTGGCGGAAATGGAATGGGTATTCGAATTCTATGGGATGAAGTGCCTCCTGAAGTAGATGCATTAAGCCCTGAAAATAAATTGATCGTTGCCACAGGAACATTATGCGGAACCTCAATGCCCAATACGGGGCGTCTTGAATTTATCGCTAAAAGTCCTCTAACAGGTATATATGGAGACTCAAATGCAGGTGGTCATTTTGGACCAGAGTTGAAGTTTGCAGGATATGATCTTATTATCTTTGAAGGAAAAGCTCCTGAACCAGTGATCTTATGGATAAAAAACGATGAAGTAGAACTACGACCTGCAGGTGATCTTTGGGGAAAAGGAATTTTTGAGACAGAAAACAGGTTGAAAATTGAAGCAAGAGATCCTGAATTAAAAGTGGCAGCCATAGGTCCAGCCGGTGAAAATCTGGTAAGGTTTGCCAGTATTCAGGTGACTTACCGCCGAAGTGCTGCTCGTTCTGGAATGGGTGCAGTTATGGGCTCCAAGAATTTGAAAGCCATTGCGGTGCGTGGGACTAAACCAATTCAAATAGCCAGGCCAGATGCACTGACGAATCTGTCCATAAATCTCCATGAAAAGATCCGCACAAATGAATTTTTCCCAGGTACTCACCGATTTGGTACTTCTGGCTTGGTAGCATTGATGAATCCAATGGGCCGATTTCCTACAAAAAATTTCCAGTTTGGAAGCTTTGACAAATTTGAGGATATTAGCGCAGAAATCTTACATGAGGAATGTTTTTCTCGTGATGTATCATGTTATTGCTGCCCAGTTTCATGCGACAAAGTATACGAAGTCAGATCAGGTGAATATAAGGGTGTTCTTAATTCAAGTGTAGAATATGAAACATTAAATTCTCTTGGAGCGAGAGTATGCAACAACAATCTTGCGGCCTTACTTAAAGCGAATGAAATTTGTGATGATTTGGGAATGGATACCATCTCGGCAGGTTCTACAATAGCTTACGCATTTGAATTAGCTGAAAAAGAAATCCTACCAACCGAAACAGAAGATGGATTGAGACTTGAATGGGGAAATTATCATACCATGATTGAATTGCTCATTCGCATGGCGAACCGTCAAGGTGAATTGGGTAATTTACTGGCAGATGGCGCTTCTCATGCTGCGAAAAAATTAGGTGGTGATGCAGTGAAATATGCTATGCACGTGAAAGGGCAGGATATTTCAGCGCAGGATGGTCGCGCCCAACAGTCTATGGGATTGGCACATGTTACTTCAACCCGTGGCGCAGATCATTTGAAAGCTTTCCCCGTAATTGATGAAACTGGTTATCCATCCGAAGCAGTTCGAAGATATGGTCAACAATACATGCCAGAACTGGTTGATCCTTTGGCGACCAAATATAAAGCCATGATGGTCAAAGATGGTGAAGATTATGGTGCAGTGATTGATTCAGTAGGTACGTGTAAATCTGGTGGCACTTTTGTATTGGCAGAGGTTTACTGGAAGGAAACTGCTCAAGCCATTTCTTTTGTTACTGGGATGGAAATGGATGAAAATCGCTTAAGAATGATCGGAGAACGAACATATAATTTGCAACGTGCCTATAATGCCTTGCATGGTATCAATAAAAATGATGATGTCCTTCCATGGAGGTTTACGAAGAAACCTTCAACCTCCGGACATGCTAAAGGTAGTGTCTGTCATCTTGAAATTACATTGCCAGAATATTATGACTTACGTGGATGGGATGCAAATACTGGTCTCCCAACCCAGATGACAATGGAAAGGTTAAGCTTACAATCAGAGTTCGAGCGCATGCAGGATCAGATTATGACAGGGAAAGCAGCTGAAATCAGAGCTTCACTGCAATGGTCAACACCCTATACCGAAGATGTAGCTGAAGAATTCTAATGAAAGTTACTTTACGGTACTTCAATATTCTAAACACATACACTAATTGCAGGAGTGAAACGATCGAGTTTACAGAGCCATTGACACTGGAGCAATTGGTGTGCAATCTTGCACAACGGTTTCCCCCTGGATTCTCCCAGATTGCGCTGCATGAAGGGAAACTGGCACCTCACTTCAGAATATTTCTCAATGGCAAACCAATGAGCATCAAAGAAGCTGAAGTTCAGATACAGGATGGAGATGAGATCATGATGTTTCCTGCAGTTGCAGGTGGGTAGTCCTGGCATAGATCCTGCAACTTTAGGCGTTATGACACGCAACTGGCACAAAACAACCTTTCTTTTTCTGTTCATTTCTCTGTTATTCGCATCTTGTTCAGTCTTTGAAGGGGGGAGGACCTCTAATCATCAAGGCACCCCTGTGCCCTACAATCCCGCCTGGGATGCTGCTGTAACTTCAGCATTTCAACAAGGCGTGCAGGGCAGAGAAGATGCAATCGCATTCATGGTCTTTGAGGTAAATATTGACCACATGACATTCAGCGAGGATGGTACTCTCGCTTTGTTGTGGTTAAGTCTTGCAGATCGTGATACTGGCGAATTGATCCCCGCTGAAGCAGGCCTGGCAATTGCTGAACGAACGCAAGGGGATGGTACTCATCCTGAAGATTGGAAGGTCACCTTGCAGGCTGATCGCACCTGGAATAAAACCCTGAAGAAAGTGCCAGATGAAGTTCTTCTTCCAGACCTGAAAGACCGCTATGTCTCGAAGGAACAATCACAGCAAAAAGGAAAAGTATATACCGGTTATAAATTACCCTATCCTTCAGGATTAAAAATGAAACTTTCAGGTAGTATTGGGCATGTCTTTACCTACAAAACCTGCCCCGATACCTGCCTGTATGCGTTTGATTTTGCTAATGGAACTAATTTCCCGGTGCTTGCTGCGAAAGGTGGAAAAGTTAAGTATGCTGTCTGGCGCTATCCCGATAATTATCATGAGAGTGCCAATTATATCGTTCTCGAAGATACATCCACGACACCAACCACCTACCAGGTATATTATCACCTCGCTTACGATAGTATCCCCGCAGAATTTCGTGTCAAGGGTGCTTCGGTGGCACAAGGTGAATTGATCGGATACGCAGATAATACTGGACCCAGTTCTGGTTCGCATCTACATTTTATGGTTCACACCAACGCATATTCATACTGGGGTACTTCGGTAGATATCGTCTTCGATGAGGTGGCGGTAAATGGAGGTCGTCCCCGTACTTGCCTGGAAGCTACCAATTATCCAGGCTATGGGTCACAATGTGCCACGGGAAACGTCTATTATTCGCAAAATAATGGCGATAAAGCTGCACCTACGGGTGGTATTTCATCCCCGGCTGCTAATACGGTGATCAATACACAGATGCTTACGGTTGAAGGCTTTGGTAAAGATGACACAGGTGTCGCCTCTATGCAGCTTTACATTTCCACAGATGGCAACTGGCGGGCTGTAGGAAGCCAGCAGACTAAAATCCCCTTCAGTACTCAATTGGATCTGTGCAAAGAGAACGTGCCACTTGGTCCATTCATGATTGGTTTACAGGTAGTAGACTACGCAAATAAAACTGCGGCGAAATTACAGGGTACTCGCCTGCTCGAAATGGCATATGACTGTACCCCACCCACCCCTACTCCAACGATCACACCAACCCCTGTTGTGTGTTACCCCGATGATAATCAGGTAGCAATCTATCCAGAAGCGAATTTTAACGGAAACTGTGTAACTCTCGAGAAAGGTGATTATGCCGCTCTGGAAGGAATCAACCCTCTCGGAAATAACAAAGTTGAATCAATCAAAGTGGGTGCCAATCTTATGGTTCTGGCCTATGATACTCTCGGTTTTGGAGGGAACCGATTGGTACTGCTGGATTCAGCTACAGACCTGACTTCTCAGACAGGCACAACAGGATGGTTGAAATCATTCAAGGTTATTGATAGAATTGATCCTCCCCAGGAACCAGAACTCATTTCCCCAACCGAGACTCTCGGTCACTCCTTAACTGCAGAGGATAATGTCAAACTCTCATGGATTGAAACCCTAGGCGCAGATGAATACTCTGCTCAGTTGCAAGGACCAAATGGTTTTGCAAAAATCATGGATTGGCAAACAGGGCTTACCTGGGAGGTCGGCACTCTCCCATCAGGAGAATATCGCTGGACACTCACTGCTCGTAACCTTGCAGGATTAAGTCAGAAAAGTATTAATTTTAATGTTTATCAGGCAATCCATTTGCCAGTCACCACAATGGATGCTCTACCAGCAATCTCGCAATCAACTGCAATCAAACTAACCTGGAAAGCGAAAAAAGGCAGTGAGAATATTTTAAATTTTGAAATGGAATATTCTCGTGATGGGGCAGGTTGGGTAAGCTGGGGAAATGTAATTCCAGTGAATGAACAACAACTCTGGTTTGTTGGTGAATTGGGACACAGTTATGCTTTTAGGATGCGTGCTGTTGACACAGGCGGAAATAAAGAACCTTTCTCTGATACCGCACAGGCGTTCGTGCAAATTGCCAGCGATTGCACATCCGATCGATATGAAAGCCCCGACCCGGGTGATGATAACCTCCAGGGAGCGACACCTCTCGAAATTGGGCAGGCGCAGCAACATAACCTGTGTGGCTATTCGGATTATGATTGGTATGTATTTCCTGCCAGTGCAGGTGGAACATACAAAATTTCAACTAAACCACTGGATGGGTATGCGGCTGCTGCTTTTCAACTCTATGACCCGGTGGGAGATGTGATCCTTGGCGAATCTTCTCCAGAAACATATGATAGTGAAGCCAGTTTGCAATGGAAAGCGGAAAAGGATGGATTATATATTCTCCGGGTACGCCCAATTGATACAAAACTGGCTGGAAGTAATGTTAATTATGAAATTAAAGTTGATAAAGTACTGCAGATCAAACCTGCCAACCTTACCTGTACCGCATTGTTATTACCTGCCCTCTGGTTTTTAGTGAAATTGTTCACGAAAGCTCGCAATCGAATTCGCGAACAATTAGACGAATGACCTTACTTAATTAACTCAATAAGGGAATGAACACCTGTGTTACAATTTCGTCTCATGAAATGGCGCAGGTCTCTTCCTTATCTGGCTTTGGTTGCAGGGGTTCTCGCATTATCCCTTTCATCCCTGTTCATCCGTCTGGCAGATGCTTCGCCTCTGGTCACATCATTTTACCGGATGGCTATCGCATCTCTTGTTTTTCTTCCTTTTGGAGTCAGGTCACTTATCAAACAGAGGGGATTAAAGAACGTTCATTTTTTATTCCCGATTGTCGCAGGTACTTTTTCTGCATTTGACCATGGTATTTGGGGATTTGCCATAATGAATACCCGGGTAGCTAACGCCACCCTCTTGAACAACATTGCCCCTCTCTGGGTAGCTTTGATCGCCTGGCTGGTTTGGAAGGAAAAACCCCGCTCACGCTTTTGGGTTGGGTTGTTCCTTACCCTGCTGGGTGCAACCGTAGTTTTAGGGTATGACATGTTGGTTCATCCATCCTTGAGCTTTGGCGACTTGCTTGGAGTATCATCCAGTTTCTTTTACGCCGGCTATTATCTCACCACACAAAAAGGAAGAACTCACCTACCAACGATCACTTACGTCTGGCTGGCTACCACAGCGACAGCAATTGTTCTACTCCTTTCCTGCCTCATATCAAATCAACCGTTGACTGGATATTCGCTTAATACGTATTTGACCTTCCTGGCAGCAGGGCTTATATCGCAGGTGAGTGGATACTATGCCATTGTCTATGCTCTGGGGCACCTGCCAGCTTCAATAGTCTCTCCTTCAATGATCGCCCAACCAGTGCTCACCGCATTCCTTGCCATCCCAATATTGGGTGAAGCGCTAATGCCAGGTCAATGGTTGGGAGGCATCGCTGTTCTTCTTGGGATATACCTGGTGAATATTTCTTCTCCCGAACCTCAACATGCAAATACAGGATAAGATTAAACCCCTTCTCCTAATCGTGTGTAAAGCTTTTTCACTTCCCGTTCCAATAACATTTCTGCCCGGGCAATATCTATTTTAGGATATTCATGGAAAACGAAGGTGAATGGTTCACCCAATAAAATGGTTTTTTTTTCTGCATGGACTGCTGCGGGAATAACAAGCAAGGTCTTTCCTGTCTCTCGCTGGTAAAGATGGCACAGCCAGGTAAAACCCGCTGCAAATGGTTTGATTCCTGTTTTTGGATCAGCAGTCAGAAGTGGCTCTTCAGGAAAAACCAGGATACTTTTTCCATCCAGTAATAACTTCATACTGATCTTGAAAGCTTTTTGGATCGAAATACTTTGCTTGTCGACAGCTACCGCACCCAGACCATTGATCAATATGGCTGCGATACGCCCAACCACTTGTGCCACCCTATTGCCAAACCAGCCTTTTAATTTCCAGACCGGTTGAATGAAATCTTTATAAATATAGTCTGGTGCACGAAATTTATCGGTCATATCCGAGATCGCCCAGGGATGAAGCTGAATTGGCATAGACAGGATCATTGCGATGGGACCTACTTCCCCCACATGGTTCGAAACGATGATCATGGGAGAATTCCTGGGTAAATGTTCTATGCCCATAACCTTAAAACGAAATGGACATCCTATGATCCTTATTGCATGGTAAAAAGTGCTATTCATCGTTGGTGCTCCCAAAAATATTCTTTACTGAGGGGTGCTATGTAGAACCCTGGTAGCTAGATTACGATGTGAATCAATATGCTTAACAAATCTTTCATAATATAATACGGCATAATCAGTATATGACAACTTAAAATTCCATATCGCTATAGGGGAAGTCATGTCAGGTAATCACGATTATCAGGTTGGACAGGCTATTGGGCGGTATCAAATAGTCCAATTGCTAGGCAAGGGTGGAATGGCAACGGTTTATAAGGCGCTAGATACCCGCCTGGAAAGGTATGTAGCTATTAAAATGCTGCATGCTACAGAAGAAGATGAGACTTTCCTGATACGGTTTGAACGAGAAGCAAAAGCATTGGCTCATCTCTCGCATCCCTACATTGTCAAAGTTCTGGATTATGGCGATGAGAATGGTTCTCCCTATTTGATCATGGAATATATTGGGGGAGGTACCCTGAAAGATCGTATGGGACAACCCATTCCCTGGCAACAAGCTTCTCAGATCCTTCTTCCCATTACACAGGCTTTGGATTATGCACACAACCAGAATATTATTCATCGCGACGTTAAGCCAGCGAATATCCTGATCACAGAAAATGATCAACCTATGCTGTCTGATTTTGGCATTGCTAAAACAATTGGTCAGCAAACCCATTCCGATCTTACAGGCACAGGCTTTGGAATTGGCACACCTCATTACATGGCGCCCGAACAAGGTTTTGGAAAGAAACTGGATGGCAGAGCAGATATCTATTCTCTTGGGGTAGTCATGTATGAAATGATTACGGGTAAATTGCCTTTTGATGCCGATACACCCATGGCTGTAGTTCTCATGCATGCAACAGAAACACCACCTCTCCCGCACGAGGTTTTGCCCGGCATACCTGAACCTGTAGAAAACGTCATCCTGAGGGCAATGGCAAAAATACCTCAAGACCGTTTTCCAAGTATGGCAACTATGGGAACTGCATTGGAGAATCTATCACGAGGTGTGATGCCAGTCGTGTCGGTTGCTCCACCGGTAAAAATAGCCCAGCAAGTTCTTCCTACAACTCAAGTAGTAAAACCTGAGAAGACATTTGAGAAAGCGAAGAAACCTACCCGATCTCGAAGTATTGGACGATGGCTGCTTACCTTTTTTAGCATCCTGATTGCTGCACTGGTTGCAGCCACTCTGATCATCAGTCTCACTGGCGCAGCAGTTGTTTCCAGATTGATCCAAACTGCCTTTTCTAACATCGGATACACCTTTACCGATACCGATGTTGAACGCACAGAATTCCTGACAGAATATGAAGCCACTCAAGCGCTCAATAACTCATTGGATATGTTTTCGGGTGATTGGATCAACTCTTTTAATGTCAATTTTCAGAGTCCGGACCGTGCATTCATTACAGCCGAGACAAATTATGGACAGGCTACGATAGAAATAAAAATCACCGAGTCCGGAGGACATCCGACCTTCTCATTGCGCAAATATAATAAAGTACCCCTCATACTTATAGGTGGAATTCTCTCTACCGGGATAAATACTGGGATTTCAAAAGCGATGGATGAAGCTAATTTCGAACTGGATAATATAAAAATTACCGACTCGCGAATCACTTACGATATCATACCTAAATAGCTTCTTGATGATCTGAGACTAATGACAGACATATTGTTAGATACTCCCATTTAAAGGATGGGAATTTTCGTTTAATGAAAAGGTTTACAATAAAAATATGCAACTATTTTTTATTTATTGCGTATATGAAGTAAAACAATTCGGTTTCTGGAGTTGATTGTGAACATCGATCAGCCAGAATGGCTAAAACAAGCGCTCAAAGGAGATCAAGAAGCATTCAGTGTACTGGTAGATACTTATCAGCGACCTGTCTATAACCTTTGCTATCGCATGCTGGGTGATGCTGGAGAAGCTGAAGATGCAGCACAAGAAACATTCTGGCGGGCTTACCAACATGGTAATCGTTATGACTTTGACCGCCCTTTTATGACCTGGCTACTGGCTATTGCTGCTCACTATTGCATCGATCAGCAACGAAAAAAGCGCATGCCCACATTTTCCATTGACCTGGTAGTAGAGGAAATGCTATCAGATCCCTCTCCAGGACCCGAAAAAATGGCAGGCAGAAAAGAGGAAGCAAATATCCTTCATAATGTACTTGCCCAATTGAAATCAGAAGATCGTGCAGTGATTATCTTACGTTATTGGTATGAAATGTCAGAAGACGAGATTGCCCAAACCCTTTCCACCACTACCAGCGCAGTAAAAAGCAGATTGCACCGTGCCCGATTAATGATTGCACAGCAATACAAGGTACCCGAAGCAATTCCCGCCTCAGGAGGTAATTCTTATGAGCCATTACCCTTATGAAGAGTGGATTTTATCCGATGAATCTTTGACTCCTCAGCAAGCCAGAGCTGTACGTGAACACACTGAAAAGTGCAGTCAATGCCACCAGCTTCAAAAACAATGGCAAGCAGCGAAACTTGAGATCAAAGCAGAAGGATTCGCGTCACCCGGTGCTGGCTTCACCACTCGCTGGCAAACCAGCCTGTCTGAACGTCGTGCGCTACAGCAAAAACGATCTGCTCAAAAATTAGCCTTTTTCTTGGTGGGGTTGGCTGTAATCACTTTAGGGTTATGGATTGCCTATACCGTGTCAACCACCTCTCCTTCTGATCTTCTTGCATTGTTCTTTACGACCGCAGCTCGTCTCTTGATTTTCTATCAAGAAATAAAAATGATCGTTCTACCTGTAATATTTAGAATTCCACCAATTATCTACCTCATGGCATGGATCCTAACACTAGGTACAACCTTAATCCTTGCCGTTGCTTGGGGTGGAGCAGTATGGCATTTTTCATTCAGGAAGCCAAAATCAGGTGAACTTGTTCATGAAGGAGTGAAAATTCAATGAAAACTGTGAAATTTCTAGGTTCAATATTCCTGCTGTCCTTCATCTTGTTATTTGCGATTACTGGTACAGCACTTGCAAATAGCCAGGATTGTGGATCACTTTTGTTAGGAGATACCTGCGTACTGCGCAGCGGACATACCCTCCATGGTGACCTGCTGATCTTTGGCGGTTCAGCAACTTTGGAAAGCGATTCAACCGTTACTGGAAACATCGTTTTGATGGGCGGTTCTCTCGAAGCTCATGGTATGATCGAAGGCGATATCGTCTCTACAGGAGGATTTGTTCATCTATATGATGGAGCAAATGTAAATGGCGATATTGTTCGAGTAGGTGGAAATGTCGTGCAAGATAGCGGTGCAATTGTTCAAGGGGACATTATTACATCCACCAACCCGGGTAATGTTGTTACTGATCTAGATCTTGAAAATGCGATTTCCCAGAATATCTTCCGCCCCGTTGGCAACTTTTTCCGTTCGACTTTCTCTGCATTGGCGTTTGCCATTATTGCAATCATCGTTGCCCTCATCGCTCCAAAAGGAAATGAACGATTGGCAAAGACGATTTCTTCGCGTTTTGCCCTTTCATTGGGAATAGGCGCATTGGGAATGCTGGTGATCTCTTTAGGGAGTATCATTTTAGCAGTAACAATCATAGGAATACCTATTGCTGTCTTGGTTTTACTGGCTTTCACTGTTGCGCTGTTCTTTGGTTGGTTTGGACTTGGACTAGAAATTGGTAATCTGGTGGCTAATCTTTTCAAAACAACCTGGTCAACTCCAATAGCAATTGGGATCGGTACATTGATTCTTTCTTTAGGTTGTGCTGCAATAGGTTGGGTTCCCTGCCTTGGTCAACTTGTCATTTTCGTGGCAGCCATGGTTGGATTTGGAGCAGTAGTTCTCACCCGTTTTGGAACTCGACTACCAGAAGGTGTGAAAGAGGTTAATATTCCTCTTGCTTCACCCTCACCTTCTACTCAGGAAGTAATATCAAGTCCTTCTGCTCCAGAATCTTCCATCAATGTCGGAAAAACCCAGATGGTAGACGAAGAAACAATAAAGAAGATGGTTAAAAAAGCAGGAGAAGAGCCTACAACTTCTCCAAAACCAGAAGAGCCGTTACCACCAACAGAATAAATTGATAATTTGAAGCTGACAGATCTTGTCGATTTGTCAGCTCCTTCACCTTCGGATAATACTGAGGAGGTTGCAATGAAGAAGAAAATCTATATTTTTATTGCCATTACTACTCTTCTTTTTTCCAGTCTAGCATGTTCCATTGGATTACCATTCAACACCGCAAAAACTGGAGAAACAGAAATATTTACGATTGATGAGGAAGATTCCACTGCTCCCACTGTTAAGTTGACATTTGCAATGGGCGCAGGAAAATTCACTTTGCAACCAGGTGCAAAAAAACTGGTTGAAGGAACCGTAACGTACAATATCTCAGAATTGAAACCAGTCATTGAACGTGGAGTGGGAAGCCTGTACATCCATCAAGATTTTAATTGGGACAAGATACCGATCGATCCAGACAACACCATTAATGAGTGGAATTTAAAACTGGGAACTAAACCGATGGATTTAACCATTAATGGTGGTGCATATGAGGCAAACTTTGATCTGAGTGGTTTGGCAATAACAGACCTTGACATAAATGAAGGCGCATCAAGCACAGAAATTACTTTTTCCCAACCAAATCCTGAGACAATTGAAAAGATTTCTTATCACACTGGTGCCTCACAAGTAAAAATATTTGGACTTGCCAACGCAAACTTTAAAGAAATGAATTTTTCTAGCGGAGCAGGGTCTTACACCCTTGATTTCAGCGGTACCTTGAGGCAGGATGCAAATGTAATCATCAATTCAGCTGTTAGTGAAGTAAAGATCATCGTACCTGCTGGCATGAATGCACAGGTAGATGTGCAGGAAGGTGTCAGTAATGTGGATATCAACGGTACCTGGACAAGCATTAATAATATATATTCCACATCTGGTAGTGGTCCTGTCTTGTACATCAAGGTTCAGATGGGGCTTGGGAGTGTAGTGTTGGATCAAGTTTCAGAGTGATTATTCCGGAAAAACAAACCTAACAATCCACCGATTAATGCCAGTGCTGCACTCAGGTAAAAAACGGGCGTAAATCCGTATAAATCTGCAATATGACCACTAATTAATGTACCGAGTGCTCCACTGGCAAAAAGAAAACCCATCGTTAAGCCAGAAGCCAACCCCATGCCTATCGGGAATAAATGTTGAGAAAGAACAACAATACAACTGAAGGGCATTCCAGTAAGAAATCCAGAAATACTGACTAGAATATAAAGCCATGCTGATAATCCAACGTGTGGAATGAGTATGAATGGGAGAAAACCTGATCCCATTCCAAAGAGGATCACTCTCCACTTACCAACTTTATCAGCCAGACTACCCCCAGCCAGAACACCTGCTGCTGAACCTCCGCTGAATAAAGCCAGCATAACCCCATATTCTGATGGCGTCCAACCAGAATCACTGAGATATTTCGGAATAAAAGATGTCATATTTTGTTGAGACCAAGATTGAAGGGCAGCTAAAAGGATCAATACGATCAATATCCAGATACTTGGTTTATTAAATTCTCTGGTTGCTACCTGACTGGTTTTTGATGTAGAAACATAATTCTTCAGTTTAAAAGCCCATCCAGCAACTGGTACCGATATCACAGCGATAACCGCCAGCCCTCGCATACCATAAGCCTGCAGCAAAATCCCGCCAATAATAGGGCCGAGAAAATAACCGATGTTTCCCAGCAATGAAAACAATGAGGCAGCAGTTGTTTCCTGTCCTGCTAATCTGGTTCTACCAATCATGGTTGCTTGTGCCGCACCTGCAGGATGAACAGCACTGGAGCCTAATGCACCTATCACAAGAAAAATAATCGATGGCCATCCTGGGACAAACACTGCCAATCCCAAAAAAACAGCCATCCACAATACCCCTCCAGCAACAATCCAGCGCGTACCAATTCGGTCACTCAAATAACCAAAAACCGGCTGCATAAGGGAACCAAGCATAACATGCACGGTACTCACAACCGCAATTGTGGCATTCGAGAGTCCTAAAGGCTCACTGAGGAATGCAAGGACAATACCGCGAAAACTGTTGATGAAATCTACGGCAAAATGACTGATTGCCACGGCAAGGAAGAAGGGATCGGTAAGAAAGGACATTGTGTCTATAAGTAATAATGTTTCTTACAGATGATTTCGTAAACTTCAGGTAAAAGGTAATAACGGAAAGGCATTCCTTCCTGTATGCGCTGCCGGATCTGTGATGCAGAGATCTCTAACAAGGGAACGTCAATAAATCGTAGTTTTTTTGTTAACCCAGGCAATTGTTTCTCCAACCAGGGCAGGTTCACATCATCATCAGGGCGGCGCATTACTCCAATAGCATGGCATTCCTTAATGAATTCCATTGGTCGATCCCAATTAGGAAGATCATGCAGCGAGTCACCACCGATCAAGTAGATTAGTTCGTCATCAGGATTCTGCTCTCTAAGAATCCTCATGGTGTCAGAAACATATTGTGGTCCTGGCCTATCCAATTCCACCCTTGATAGCTCAAAAAGTGGTTCATTTTGTAATGCAGCTAAAGAAAGTTCGAGCCGCATGTCTACCGGGCTTATTTCCTGCCCACGTTTATGGGGCGGATCCGGTGTTAAAATCCATAGTAACTTGTCAAGATGCAATTGAGCATATGCTTCCATTGCCAGGATCATATGCCCAAGATGAGGGGGATCAAACGTGCCGCCAAATACGCCTATGCGCATATCTTAATCCTGCCATTCCAATTCATAATCTCCAATCCAGACGGTATCACCCTGCTCAACTCCAGCATTACGCAATGCTTCTTCAATCCCAAGAGTTTCAAGTAAATGATGAAAGCGCCGAATCGAATCTTCATATTCCCAATATGTCATGCTGGCAGCCCGCTCTATGGCTGCCCCTTTAATTTTCCAACCCTCAGCAGTTTGTTCAATTGTAAATGCTTTCGGATCTACTGCTGGGCGGTAAATCGGCATCTCTACCACATCACGTGTAACAGGAGCGGTTTGTAGCAATTCGGCAGTCTTCTTCACCACTACATCCAATCCTGTTCGTGTCATGGCAGAAATGGCGAAAAATGGGTACCCTCGTTTAGTGATAGTTTTTTCAATAGACTTTTGTCGCTTTTGCACCTCGGGTATGTCCATTTTATTTAAAACCACCAGTTGCGGTTTATCTGCCAAAGTATCATCGAATAATGCCATTTCACTATTGATTTGTGCAAAATCCAGCAATGGATCTTCCGCCATGCCGTCTAGCACATGGATCAGTACTCTCGTTCTTTGAACATGACGCAAGAATGAATCTCCCAACCCGGCACCTGCATGTGCACCTTCAATTAAACCGGGTATGTCTGCTAACACAAAGCGGGTTTCCCTATCTACTTCTACTACTCCAAGGTTGGGTTCCAGTGTTGTGAATGGATAATCTGCAATCTTTGGTTTCGCATTTGTAAGGGCTGCCAACAAACTGGATTTTCCCGCATTAGGCACCCCAACAATACCTACATCTGCAATCAATTTTAATTCGAGACGGATAGTCTTTTCTTCTGCGGGTTCTCCTTTTTCTGCGATCCGAGGAGCCTGTCTGCTGGGTGTGGCAAAATGCTGGTTCCCACGACCACCTCTTCCCCCTTTGCATACTACTAATCGCTGGCCAGCGCTAACCAGGTCTCCCAGCACTTTGTTAGTCAGAGCGTCATACACAACCGTACCAGGTGGTATGGGAATAACCAGATCTTCTGCTGACTTTCCCGACATATTATTTGCCCCACCCGATTTGCCTGAATCAGCGATAAAGCGAGTCTGGTGACGGAAATCAGCAAGTGTGTTCTTGGTAGGTACAACTACTAAAATGACATCACCCCCCCTGCCACCATCACCCCCATCGGGCCCCCCACGAGTAATATATTTTTCCCGGTGGAAATGAACAACTCCATCACCGCCTTTGCCAGAACGTACCAGAATTTCAACTTCGTCTATCATCGTACCTTGCCATATATGAACAAAGCCAGAGGGAAAACTTTTATCATTCTACGAAGAAAAGTTCATCATCTATCATTCGATGGCTTAACTTCGGTCACCTGTCGGATTCCTGGCAGGTGATATTGCCTGCTTTTTCCTCTGGCTTTGCGCTATTCTAATTACTGTTAATTATTTGCCAAACTTCTCTTTCAAGATATCTTCCAGAGTTGGCTGCCCAATCTCCTGCAGTTCATAACGTACACGCTGCATGGGTTTGTTTATTTTAATGATCCGGGTAAGATCGATTGGGGTACCTGAGATCACCAGGTCCACATCAGATTTATTGATCGTTCTCTCAAGATCGCGTACTTGAGCCTCACCATACCCCATAGCTGGAAGGATCATCCCTGTGTTTGGATATTTTTTATATGTAGCAGCAATGGATGCCACTGCAAATGGGCGAGGATCAACGATTTCAGCCGCACCAAAACGACGGGCAGCAACCCAACCTGCACCATACTTCATACCGCCATGTGTAAGTGTTGGGCCATCTTCGATTACCAGTACACGTTTGCCATGGATTTCTTCTGGATTATCAACAAACAAAGGAGATGCTCCTTCAATGATCGTTGCTTTGGGATTGAGAGAAGTAATACTCTCGCGTACTGCAAGTACATTTTCGGGTAATGCAGTGTCTACCTTGTTGATGACAAACACGTCAGCCATGCGTACATTTGTCTCACCTGGATGATAGGTATATTCATGTCCTGGGCGGTGTGGGTCAACCACGACGATGGAAAGGTCAGGAGTGTAGAATGAGAAATCATTGTTCCCACCATCCCATAATACTATATCGACCTCTTGTTCAGCCTGTCGCAGGATGGCTTCGTAATCCACTCCAGCGTAAACGATCACACCATTATCGAGATGAGGTTCGTATTCCTCACGCTCTTCAATAGTGCATTCGTGTTTGTCCAGATCGGCATATGTCGCAAATCGCTGCACTGCCTGTTTTGCCAGATCACCATAAGGCATGGGATGGCGGATGGCTGCAACTTTATACCCCATAGCGCGCAGGATCAATGAAACACGACGGGTTGTTTGGCTTTTTCCAGAGCCTGTGCGCACTGCACATACAGATACAACTGGCTTTGTTGATTTTACCATTGTGGTATGAGGACCCATCAAGCGAAAATCAGCACCTGCAGCCATTACTTCGGATGCCTTATGCATCACATATTCGTGTGGAACATCACTGTAAGCGAAAATAACCTGTTCCACTTTATGCTCTTTGATCAATTGTTCCAGGTCACTTTCGGGGTAGATTGGAATACCTTTTGGATACAACTTGCCAGCCAGCTCAGTCGGGTATTTGCGACCTTCGATATTTGGGATCTGGGTTGCTGTAAAAGCTACAACTTCATAAGCAGGATTATCACGGAAATATACATTAAAGTTGTGAAAATCGCGTCCTGCAGCTCCCATAATCAATGTACGAACAGGTGTCATTTTATTGCTCCTTTTTGGTAGTTTCAGACCCTTCAGGTCTGGTGTCTTTCCTACATTATATCCGGTGTATTGATTCCAAGCACTGTCAGAGCATTGCTGATCGCTTGCCGTGCGGCAACGACCAGTTGTAATCGAAAATCTCGAACAGCGGGTTCAGCTTGTAACACCGGGCATTGACTGTAAAAATCATTAAAAGCTCTCGCCAACTCATACGCGTGATTCGTTATGACGAGGGGTTTAACGTCCCTGGCTGCCTTTTGAATTTCTTGCGGTAAACGGTTGATCAGATCGATCAGGGTGATCTCAGTTGGTTCCAATTTTTCTGGAGGCTGCCATACTGTTGGCATTGCACCAGCTTTTCGTAAAATACTGTTTGCCCGCACTGCTGCATATTGAATATATGGAGCAGCCTGTCCATTGAAGTCTAAGGCGGTATCCCAATCGAACGTAACCACCTTGGTGCTGTCACGCGACACCATCGAATATCGAATAGCACCTAATGCCACGCTATAAGCAATTTCTTCCTGTTTTTTGCTGCTAATTTCTGGATTCTTGGTCTTAACAATTTCCAGAGCTCTGGTAGCAGCTTCCTGTACCAGATCTTCCAAAAGCACAACAGCTCCATCCCGCGAAGCGATAGTTACATTCCCTGGCAGGGTAACGATTTCGTATGCCAGATGGTAACACTGCTTAGCCCAAGAATATCCCATCAATTCCAGTGTCTTAAAGATTTGCTGTAGATACAAAGATTGGCGCACATCTACTACATAGATGGATTGATCGAGATGGTATTCTTCGAATTTTTGGATCGCCAGTGGGATATCTTTTGTTGCATAAAGTGAAGTGCCATCTGAGCGGAGGATCACCAGCACACGGTATTTATCCTTTGTGCCCAAAATCTCATCAAGAGGGATGAAAACCGCATTCTCTGGTCGCTCATCTCGTGCCAAGCCTTTATCAATCAGAATTTTAACCAGATCCTTGCCCGAGTCTTCCATTTCGCTTTCAAAGTAATATCGGTCAAAACTTACTCCTAATAATGAATAGATTTGTTTGAAAGCTTCCAAAGACCATTGGCGGGTCTTCTCCCACAACTCAACGATATCTGGGTCGCGTCGATCCCAGCGGGCAAATAGAGCGCGCACTTCTGGCTCTACGGTTGGGTCGTCTTCATAGCAGCGACTTGCCTGAACGTAAATATCTCCAATCCATCGAACACGATCTTCGGGTGGTTCTTCACCGTCATGGAATTTCAGATAACACCATAACCACTTGATTACATGTAATCCGATATCGCCAATATAATTAGCGCGAATCACATCATTACCAGCCCATTCAAGGATGTTACATACAGCACTGCCCAACACAACATTTCGTAGATGGCCTACGTGAAAAGCCTTGTGCGTATTAGGTTGCGAATACTCTACCATGATACGCTTTTTTGTGGGTTTTCCTTTACCATATTGTGGCCCTTCTTCTTGCACTGTATTAATAACCTGTCTGGCAAAAGAGGAGGTCGAGAAAGTTAAATTTAGATACCCATGCACAGCTTCGATTTTTGTGAAACCGTCAGGTAATCCCAGATGATCAGCAACCATTTGCGCAATTTGCTGGGCGCGTTCACCAACAGGCATTCCTTTTCCCTGCTTGTTTTCTTGAGCTGCTGTTTGGAAAAATGAGGTAGAAATACCCCACTGACCTGCAAACGGGATCCATTTCCAATCGATAGGCAGAACTGGTATCCCTTCTTTCGTGAGAAAGGAATCTATTTGTTGCGAAATTTGCAGCTGGATTTGCTCAAACATTACTTTTCCCTGATGACGAAAAAAGCGGGAGGAATGTCTCCCGCTGTGTGTGGTATTTAATAACTCACCCGAAATCCGGGGAGGGAAATGTGGCTTAAAGCCACCCAATATTTACTTACCCAGAGTTGCCAGACTTTTCATCAGGCGGCTTTTTCGTCGGGCTGCATTGTTTTTGTGAATAACGCCTTTGGAAGCTGCAATATCCAATGCACGAATTGCTTCTTTAACGGTCTGTTCAGCTTGTTCTTTTTCTTCAGCGAGGATCAACACACGGGAGCGTTGAATAAATGTACGGGCACGTCCACGGTAGATACGATTGCTGATGCGGCGTTTTTCATTCTGTTTATTTCGCTTGATTGCGGACTTAATATTAGCCAACTTCGTTCCTCCAATACTTAATTACCATAATGCGAAGATGAATTTTACTCGAAGAAATTATATTTGTCTAGAAAAACCAATGGTTTATTTCAGATAGAATTCATTTTTTACTTACATTCGCTCAATTATTGAATGAACACTGCCTTTAACGCATTTATTCTCAAGCCAAAGCTTGCCTGTACAATCTCATTTTCCTTGATCAGGTCATAACCATGTATAGTTCTTTTTGTCTGGTTTAGATACACTATAACTCCATCGGCACGCAAGCGATTGGCATAGTTTACGCCTTCATCATGCAACGGATCGAATTCTGCTGTTTCTATGTAAGCTGCAGGAAGATTCTTCAACGACTCAGCTTTCATCGGGCTCGCATAGGGAGATATGGGACCTTCCCATCCTCTTAAATAAACCTCCCACATCCTATGATTTGCTGCAGCATTCCATACAGGGGTATCTACAAATTGATAAGAGGATTTCGTTGTCATGCTGCAATCAATAACTGGATAGATCAACATCTGCAGACATATTTCGGGACCTTTTCGATCACGTGCCATCAAAGCTACTGCTGCCGCTAAAGCGCCACCAGCACTATCCCCATAAACAGCAATTCGCTTTTTATCAATACCAAGCTTATCTGCATTTTTGCACGCCCAAAGTAAAGAAGCATAACAATCCTCAACCCCATAAGGAAAAGGATGATCTAACGCAAGACGGTAATCTACAGATATGATCTTGAAAGGAATATCCCTGGTGAAACCCGCAATGATATTCTCCTGAATGGGATTCCCCCCCAAGACAAATCCACCTCCGTGAAAATACAACACACAGGGTGATGGTTCCAAAATAATTTTAGGCTGGAATATTGTTATTGGGATCTTTTCGCCATCAAAACTCTTGATCTTGACCTTTTTGGTTATGAGGTCATGAGGAGGTTTGATGAACAATGCCCCAAGTGTCTCTAATGCAGCTCCAATGCGAAGTGTGGTCGGGGAGGAATAAGGTGTAACCTTAATCGCAAAATCTTCATGAATGTCATACTTATCATATGCTGCAGGTAACATCGTGTTATCCCAATAATAAATTTTGTTAATGATACACTATTTCCAACACCAGAGAACACGGGAAACAAAAAACCGGTTCCCAAAGCGGAAACCGGTCATAGTATCACATCAGGGCACTACTTATCCTGTAGAGCAGCCACTCCTGGTAACGCAAGACCTTCCAGCATTTCCAGTGATGCACCACCGCCTGTAGAAATATGGGTGATCTTATCAGTTAAACCTGATTGCTGAATAGCAGCGACCGAATCGCCACCACCAATGACACTGATCGCCTTACTCTCAGCTACTGCATTTGCTACCCCAAAAGTTCCCTTGGCAAAGTTCGGGAATTCGAAGACACCCATTGGACCGTTCCATACAACCGTGCCTGCAGCCGCTACCACTTTTCCAAATGCCTTTACGGTTTCTGGACCGATATCCAAAATACGCCAGCCATCAGGGATGGGACCCATTGACATTACTTTCGAAGCTGCACCATCTTCGAATTTATCAGCGATCACAACATCCACGGGCAAATGTAGTTTAGAAGAACCCTGAGCTAATAATTCTCTGGCTGTATCCAACGCTTCTTCTTCTACCAGGCTATCAGCAACTGGATACCCCTGGGCTTTGAAAAATGTATTTGCCATTCCACCGCCGATTAAGATTTGATCAGCTTTGGTGAGCAGATTTTTTATCACACCAATTTTATCGCTGATTTTGGCACCGCCTAAAATTGCAACAAAAGGTCGTTTTGGTTCTTCAATTGCTTTGCTCAGATATTGGATTTCTTTTTCCATCAAGAATCCAGCCACACCAGGCAGATATTTTGTTACACCCTCTGTTGAAGAGTGTGCCCGATGCGCAGAGCCAAACGCATCGTTTACATACAGGTCAGCCAGAGATGCCATTTTTTGTGAGAGCTCAGGATCATTCTTTTCTTCTTCTGGATGGAAACGAGTGTTTTCGAGAACTAAAACATCACCGGGTTTTAAAGCTTTTGCAGCAGCTTCGGCAACAGGTCCAACACAATCTTCAGCGAAAGCAACTGGCTTCGCCATCAACTTTGCCAAATGCTCAGCAACTGGTTTCAAAGAAAACTTTGGATCTGGGCCACCTTTTGGTCGCCCAAGGTGTGAGCATAGGATCACTGCAGCCCCTTGTTGCAGAAGGTATTCAATTGTGGGTAATGCTGCACGTACACGAGTGTCATCACCAACCACACCATCTTTCAGAGGAACATTAAAATCCACCCGAACCAACACACGTTTTCCTTTAACATTAATATCTTTCACGGTTTTTTTATTGAACATGGATAACCTCCTGAGTTGGTCAAATAATAATGCGTAATCTGTTGCAATAAATGCTATTCAGATTACGCATTATTTTAAAGTCCTAAACCAGATTACAGACTTTTTGCCATCATAGCTGCAAGGTCAGCAGCGCGGCAGGAATAACCCCATTCATTATCATACCAGGCAACTACCTTAACGAGGTTGCCACCCATCACCATGGTTGAAGGCAGGTCAACAATAGACGAACGAGGATCGCCCTTGAAGTCCATGGAAACCAATGGATCACCATATTCTCCAGTGGTCACACCAAGGATACCCTTAAGCGCACCCTTGGAGGCTTCAATAAATGCAGCGTTAAGTTCTTCTTTGGTGGTAGATTTCTCAATAGTAGCGGAAAGATCAACTACAGAGACTGTTGGGGTTGGAACCCGCAATGAATAACCATCAAATCGACCCTTCAATTCGGGGATAACAAGCGCTACAGCTTTTGCAGCACCGGTGGTTGTTGGGATAATATTTAATCCAGCAGCGCGTGAACGGCGCATTTCTTTTTTGTGCCCCTGATCGAGGATTACCTGATCATTGGTATAAGAATGGATAGTGGTCATTACGGCATGCTGAATGCCAAATTTTGTATGTAATATTTTTGCAGCGGGTGCCAGGCAGTTCGTTGTGCAGGAAGCATTGGAAACAACATGATGTTTTGCGGGATCATATTTTTCATCATTTACACCTAAAACAATCGTCAGGTCTTCATTCTTTGCGGGTGCAGAAATGATGACTTTCTTTGCTCCACCTTTATCGATGTGCACGCGAGCCCCTGGTTTGCCTTTTTCTGGGTCACCAATGGCATCGGTGAAAAGACCGGTGGATTCGATCACAATATCAACACCAAGGTCTTTCCAGGGAAGGTTACCTGGATCTTTTTCAGCAAACACACGGATCTTGTGCCCGTCTACAATCAGGTCATTTCCATCAATATCGACTGAACCACGGTAGGCACCATAGTTTGAGTCATATTTTAGTAAATGAGCATTCTGTTTGATATCAAACAGATCATTGATTGCGTTTACTTCCAGTTCATCACCGTGCAACTCAGTAATGGCTTTTAAAACCTGGCGGCCAATTCGCCCAAATCCATTAATTCCAACTTGAATTTTCATATTGTATAGTCCTCCAAATCATCATATTATTGAATTTTACCATGCCAAAGAAATTTTGAAGCTATCATTTACTCTCGTCTTTTCCAACCAGAGGTCCTGTTCGCTCCTGAAAAAGATCGACCACAACTTGAGCAAGCTTATCCGATGCATGACGCCATGTATTGCTCTTGTCAACTAAAGAAGTACAATAAATCGCATATTGTTGCTTTAAATCGGGATCTGGCTTCACCCAATCACTATTAGCGGGCAAGTGACCATCGAATTGATTATTACAGATCACAAGGTCAAAAATGCGTCCATTTACATGCTTTTCAATAGCATGAAGGTGGTCAGCACAACTATATCCATCTGTTTCACCCGGTTGCGTTGCCACATTACAGATATAAAACTTCATCGCCTTGCTTGCTCGAATGGCTTCTGCAATATCTGGCACCAACAGGTTAGGCATAATACTGGTGTATAGACTACCAGGACCAATAATGATAAGGTCTGCACTCAATATCGCCTGGATTGCAGGGGGAAAAGCCATTACATTGGAAGGCTCCAACCAAACCCGTTCAATTTTGCCAGTTGCTTGAGGAATTTGACTTTCTCCTTTTACCTTTATGGAAGGCTTGGTTGCGTCTTTCGAGATTTCAGCAGAAAGCTTTACATCACGTAATGTTGAAGGTAATACCCGCCCCTGCACTGCAAGAACACGACCCGATTCAGCGATAGCTTCTTCAAAGCTGCCTGTGATATCAGCAAGAGCTGTAATGAGAAGATTCCCCAGATTATGTCCATTCAGACCGGTAGAATCTGCAAAACGATATTGAAAAATCTGCGACATCATGGCTTCATTCGTAGAAAGTGCTGCCAGGCAGTTCCGTAGATCACCGGGGGGTAATACCCCCATACGATTGCGTAATTCTCCCGATGAGCCCCCATCATCTGCTACCGTAACTATTGCAGTCAGATTGGAAGTATAGTTCTTTAATCCGCGTAAAAGAGAAGCCAGACCTGTTCCACCGCCAATTGTAACAATACGCGGACCTCGCTCACGACGTCGGTGCTGTGCCAGGGTGTCAATAATATCTTTCCCTGGTCGAATGAACGGTTTCAACAGCGAATGATTTAGCCCCCATATTCCAATCATAATGAAAATTATTCCCAGCCCTCCAAAAATAACCGCACGCAATGTGCGGTCTAGAAAACGGAGGGACAAGAAGGATAATATTGGTAGCCACCATGTATCCGGTGCAGTTCGATAAACGTCCAATACCAATACAGCAAAACCGATCCCTAACAGAGTTGTACCAGCCAGAATGACCGCAAGCCAACGTTTTACACCCAATCCTGGGGTTAACCATCGGCTTTCTTCACGGATAAATTTTATTCCACGTTGGAAAAAATTCTCTTTTGCTCGCATCTATTTGAATAATACTCGTGATTCATAACCTCGTCAACAATACTGCATCCATCAATGAAAATTTTTCATCTCATTCTAATGAAGCTGTTTGTGATATCAGTGTAATTTTTCCGATGATATAATTTTAAAGAACATAAATTCATCCGAGGAGGGGCTTTATGCAAAAGAAGGTTCTACCTGGACCTGTTGCACAGACATGGATCGAACGAGATAGTAAAGTAATTTCATCCTCATACCCACGTGGCTACCCATTTGTTATGGATCATGGCAGGGGAAGTGAAGTGTGGGATGTTGACGGCAACCGGTTTCTTGACTTCATGGCAGGGATTGCAGTTGCATCAACGGGGTACAGTCATCCTCAGGTAGTAAAAGCAATTCAAGATCAGGCAGAGAAATTTATCCATATTTCTTCTGATTTCTACCACCCCCAATGGATAGAACTCGCAGAAAAATTGAACGAAATATCACCTTTTAGCGAGCCAGCTGTCAGTTTTATGACGAATTCAGGAACTGAAGCTGTCGAAACAGCTATTAAACTGGCTCGCTACACTACCAAACGCAGCCAATTCATTGGTTTTTTAGGTGCTTTTCACGGTCGAACAATGGGTGCTGTGACATTTACAGCCAGTAAACCTCACTACCATCAAGGTTTTTATCCTCTCATGAATGGCGTAATCCATGCCCCCTATCCTGATCCTTATCGCCCTATGCTGGTATGCAGAGAAGGTGAAGGTTATGGCGAACGGGTTGTTCGATACATCGAGGAAGAGCTTTTTGGTCATATTCTCCCCGTTGAGGATACTGCGGGCATTCTGGTAGAACCCATTCAAGGTGAAGGTGGTTATATTGTCCCTGAAGCAACTTTCTTCCCGGCTTTAAGAAAACTTTGCGATAGCCATGGCATTCTTCTGATCGCAGATGAAGTACAGGCTGGTATGGGCCGTACAGGGAAATGGTGGTCGATAGAAAACTTCGGCGTCGAACCAGATATCGTTTGTTCTGCTAAGGGGATTGCCTCAGGTGTACCTTTAGGTGTGATGATAGCTCGTAAGTCACTGGTCACCTGGCCAAAAGGGGCACATGGAAATACTTTCGGTGGTAATCCATTAGCTTGTGCTGCAGCACTTGCAACTATAGACCTGCTCGAACGTGAATATCTCAAAAATGCTGAAAGTACTGGTACGTATGCCCTAGGGCAATTTAGAAAACTACAGCAGAAACATCCCTATATTGGCGAGGTTCGCGGTATCGGTTTGATGATCGGTTTGGAATTTATTAAAAATGATCATGCCAGAACTCCGGCAACCAAATTACGTGACCAGATAGTAGATCTATCATTTGAAAAAGGATTACTATTGTTAGGTTGTGGAAAGAGCGTGATCCGAATTGCACCACCGCTTTGCATTACCAGATCACAGATTGACGAAGGTATTCAAATAATGGATGAGGTAATAACCTCCCTAAACTAAAGAAGGTTGAATGTTTTTATTGCCTGATACACGTGTCCGCCAGCGTGACTATTTATTGGAAATTGCACGTGCACTTACTCAGGAACTTGACCTGGATAAGCTACTCAATCGCATCTTAAAGATTGCCATCGAGATGCTAGCAGGACACGCTGGCATGATAGCACTTCGAAGTGATGAAAAAATATGGAAGATACGGGTAACCCAGGGATTGCCACAACCTTTTATGAAATACCTTGAACCTCTTGTGGCTAAAGTTAGAGTTCCTGAAGACCCCAGCAATCACGATGATCTGAAAGAGATCGACCGTCTTTTCAGTGAAGTCACCTATGACGCCAGTTTTGGGGGCTTGACCAGCGTAGGGTTGCCACTCATAGCCCAACACCGGCTTATTGGTGTGATCTACATCTTTCGCAATTACCCAAGCATTTTTACGGGAAACGACCGGTCTCTTTTAAGCAGTTTTGCTGATCAGGCAGCTATTGCAGTACAAAACGCACAACTATATCGCGAACTCAGCCAGCAAAAACAGCGCATGGATGCACTACTCGATTCTGTGGCAGATGGTATGTTGATTCTTACACCTAACCTGCGGATTGAACGATGTAATCCAGCATTAAGCCGCATGCTGACAGAAAATCTCGAGCAGATTCAGAATAAACCACATGATGAAGTGATTCGCTGGGCGACACCCCCAGAAGGATTGACGCTGGAACAGGCAGTCGCTGGCGGTTGGCCATTAACCCCCCATGCTCAACTATACATTGAGGGTGATCTCATTCGTGTCAATGAGGTCACCCCTATGCCAGTAGGCATCACTTATGCTCCCTTACATTCTGCTGAAGGTAATTTACTAAATATCATTGCACTTGTACGTGATATCACCCGTTTCCGTCAGGCAGATGAGCTAAAAAGCACATTCATATCAGTGATCAGCCACGAACTAAAAACTCCTGTTGCATTGATCAAAGGTTATGTAAGCACATTACGTCGTGAAGATGCAACCTGGGATCGCTCGGTAGTTGAGGATAGCCTCAAAGTTATCGAAGAAGAATCTGACCGGCTTGCTGCAATGATCGAAAACCTTCTGGATGCCACCCGGTTACAGGCTGGCGGTTTGAAGATTAATCGAACAGACTGCCAGATCGCTGATCTGGCAAAACGGGTAGCTGAGAAATTTCAAACACAGACAAGTGACCATACCATCACAGTTGATTTTCCTAAAGATTTTCCGGTAGTATTGGCGGATGAAACCCGGCTGGAACAGGTTCTTTCAAACCTGGTGTCCAATTCGATCAAATATGCACCTTCTGGGGAGATTCAGATCAGGGGCAGGGTACAGCCACAACGTGTTATTGTGTGTGTCAGCGACCAGGGACCTGGAATAGCTCAACAGGATGCACCTCATGTATTCGATCGATTCTACCGCTCACCAGACGCTATGAAACGCACCAAAGGTACAGGGCTCGGGCTCTTTCTAAGCCGTTCTATCATCGAGTCTCACGATGGTAGAATGTGGGTGGATAGCGGAAGTAACCAGGGTGCACGCATTTGCTTCTTCATTCCCCGCAACGTTGAATAAGACACAAAACGAGGGTAAAAAAAGGCATTCATATCTCCAAAATGGTATAATCAAATCGTTATTTTGCCTGGGTATAACCCAGGTTATTCATGTCAAAAAGTTCATGTGAGAGAATAATGCCCCAAACTATTACAAATTGCCCACGCTGTAAAACCCGCGTACCCGTTGAATTTCAGCAGGTCTTCGACCTGAACGTCGATCCCCAGGCGAAAAATCGCTTTTTAAGCCGAAACTATAACCTAATTTCTTGCCCAACCTGTGGATATCAAGGAAATATGGCAACCCCACTGGTATACCATGATCCGGAAAAAGAGCTACTACTTACCTATTTCCCGGCTGAATTAGGCCTTCCAGTGAATGAGCAGGAAAAAATCCTCGGTCCTATCATCACTGGAGTAGTAAATGCTTTACCAAACGATAAGAAAAAGGGGTATCTATTCAGACCTCAGGCGATGTTCACGCTTGATACGATGTACGAAAAAGTTCTCGAAGCAGACGGCATTACTAAAGAAATGATCCAGGAACAGCAAAAGAAACTCAACCTGCTACAGAGATTGATGAGTGTAACAGATGAAGGCAGGGTTGAACTTATCAAACAAGAAGAAGCAAATATTGATGAAAGCTTTTTCGCGATCATGAGCCAACTTGCTCAAGCAACCGTTGCGCAAGGGGATAAGAAATCCGCTGAATTGCTCCTTGCCGTTCAAAATGACCTGTTGGAGCATACCGAGTTGGGTCGAAAACTAAAAAAGAGTGCCTCTGAAACTCAAGCAGCTATGAATGATCTAAAAGCGCTTTCAGAAAAAGGATTGACCCGTGAGGATCTGATTCAACTACTTCTCAATGCACCTTCTGAACTCTATCTTCAAACAGCTGTCAGTATGGCACGACCAGCTTTGGATTACATTTTCTTCCAGACATTGACTGAACGCCTTGAGAAAAGTGATGGAGAAGAGAAGCGTGCCTTAATCGACCTGCGTGACAAACTAATTAAATTAACCCAAGAAATTGACAAAGCAGTACAGGAACATACTCAAAACACGCTTGCATTATTGGACGAATTGATGAATTCATCTGATACTGCCAAAGCATTGGAAGAGCACCTGGGCCAAATCGATGATTTCTTTGTCCAGCTTGTCCAATCCGAACTGCAGCAAGCTCGGAAGAAATCTGATCTGGAAAGGGTGGGAAAGATCGAAAAAGTGATCATTGCCCTGCAAAAATATACAGCACCTCCGCCAGAAATCGAATTCATCGAGCGATTGATTGGTGCGGAAAAAGATGAAGATCGGGATGCTCTGCTGGAGAAGAATGCAGATCAGGTTACTCCAGAGTTCTTACAAATATTTGATCAGCTTGTTAAACAGAGTGAAAGTCAGCATCAATCTGCTCAGATGGTAGAGTTATTAAAGAAAACCTACAAACAGGTTCTCAGATTTTCGATGAAGAAAAATCTCGCTGCTTAACTGATCACACTAGGTTCTATTATTAAAAAACTCTCGAAATCTTCACTAATGACTTCGAGAGTTTTTTCATTTTAAGGTTTATTAGGAATTATCCAGCCGCATCCCATGCCCTCGGATTGTGACTATATATTCATGATCCGGATCGATCTTCATTAAACGCTCACGTAATCTGCGCACCAGGGCATCAAAAGCCTGCTCTGATACTCCCGCAGCTTCATCTTCACCCCAGGTGAAATCGATCAATTCATTGCGTGATACCACCTGCCCAGGACGTTCATATAATGCCTGTAATAAACGAAATTGAGGAGCAGAAAGAGCTGGTACTACTTCTTCATTCTTTACCCACACCCTGCGTGAGCGTACATCCAGTTCCAAACCACCTTTCCCAAGGATCTTTACAACATGTTCAGCATCCATAGGCATGGTTGCATCAGAACTCAAAAAAGTAAAACAGTGCACAATTGCTACTTGAATAGAATCCCCATCCTGTAAAAATTGGGGGGTTATCACCGGTTTTCCATTACAAAAGGTGCCATTTTTACTGCCAAGGTCTTCAAGTTGCACGCCATTCCTCCCCAAAAACAACCTTGCATGGTGACGTGATACCTGTCGATCTGCAATGATGATTTGACAATCGGAATCTCTTCCAATCAGCAATTCTTTTTTAATTAACCAGCGTTGACCAGCCAGATCGCCACTTTGACCAATTATTACCGGGTATTCATTTTCCATAAGTTTTTTTGCCTTCCCCTTGTAATTGGGCTGTCGATGTATAATATAGCAGAAAAGAGAATATTTGTACACAAATGGGTGTGCGAAACGCCGAAATTCATCGCAACCCACTGGTAGATTTTCAAGGAACAGGGTGAAGAATGCCGGTCCCATTAAAAACCGGAGAAGTATTACGTGGGCGATATAAGATTATCAGCACCATCGGTCAGGGTGGTATGGGTTGTATCTACCTGGCAGATGATACTCGCCTGGAAGGGCGCCAATGCGCCTTGAAAGAAGTCGAACATGATCGTTCTCTTCCTCCAGACCTGCTGCAGGAAGCCCGCGACCAGTTCTTCCGCGAAGCAACAATTTTAGCCCGGTTGGATCATCCCAATTTACCTAAAGTATCCGATTTCTTTTCTACCGGGGTGCGTGATTATCTCGTGATGGATTTTGTGCCAGGAAATGACCTTAGGTCATTGATCATTGAAACACGCCAAAAAGGGCATTACCTGCAGGAAGTAGAAGTATTGAATTGGGCAGCCCAGCTCGCAGATGCATTGGAATACCTTCATTCACAGAATCCACCAATCATTCATCGAGACATCAAACCCAGCAATCTTAAGGTAACTCCTTCGGGTGTATTGAAACTGGTAGATTTCGGGTTAGTTAAGGTAATGGCACCAGATGAAGTAACCATTACTGTACTTCAGGGACAGGGAACCGCCCTTTATACACCCATCGAGCAGTATGGTGGAGACAGCACTCATACCGATGCACGCAGTGATATATATGCTTTTGGCGCAACAATGTACCACTTGCTTACCAACCAACCCCCTCCTGAAGCTCGAACCCGTTTTTTGAATCCTGAAAGCCTTATTGCTCCCCGGCAGATTAATCCACAGCTCAGCCCAAGGGTTGAGCGAGCAATACTATGGGCAATGAATTTACACCCTGATGACCGCCCTGAAAACATTGATCAATTCCGTAAAAGCCTGTTTGGTGATATTCCTCTCCCTGTCAGAACTTTTGTCAAGAACGGGGCAGAAACTACTCGTGAATTACTGCGCACAAAACCGGATAACTTTCTTCTTTGGGGAGTAATGGGTATCACAATTTTGACCTTGCTTTTAACGATTCTTCGCTAACTTCCCCAATAATGCACTATGATCAGTCAAGAGGAGAAAAATTACTTCTCTTGTTTTCGCGTTATCGTTTGAAGGTATCGATTCCTCCAGATATATCCAGCTATAAAACCGAGACCACACCCTAGTAGCAAAGCAAAAAATAAACCAATCCTGCCAAAAGTATCGGACCATTTTAGGCTGACAGGAATGAACATGATCAATATCATGTAGAAAAGCAACCCGCCCAGAATAGAGCATAATCCCCAACGCAACCCCCAATGAAGAGAGACATATCGCCGTCCCAGAAAAAACACACATCCCCCCACCCCCCAGATGACTATCATGGAAAGCAACCAATCCGAAATTCCTGGATTCTTGGTTTCTTCATTCACTGGTAATTCTGTAACAGCAGGAGTAGGCGAAGCTACCACACCTGTTGTCTCTGTGACTATTGGTGTAGGTGCAATAATGGTGATCACAGCGACTGTGTCTGACGTAACATCCAGTGTAAGGATTTCGGAAAGTAAAGCGGGATCGCTGCTGGCTTTGATTTCCATTAGCCCCTGAGAAGCAATCCGGTATGAAGTACGGGCAATACCGTCTTGAGTAACAGTATTAACCTGTTGTATCGTTCCAGTCTCCCCACCCACTGTAATTGTAAATGTAACCACTGTTCCATCTGGCACAGGATTATTGTTATTATCGTAAATCACTCCAGTTCGTATTGGCAGGGTATCACCTACTTTGAACTTTGGCACAAACGTGGGAGAAGGTGTAACATCAGGTTCAGTTGGATTGATGGTAGGTGTTGTCTCAGTTGGCTGGTCTAAAAAAAGCGGAATAATCTGGTCAGGATTTGGAGCGGTAACACTGATCAAATCATATCCAATAGCAGGAACGGAAACTGGCAGGTTTCCCATCGGTGCGATTTCCTGGAAAAGAACCCTGGCAGCCACATCTATCGCCTGGGGAATCTTGCTATACAAAGCGTAATAAGCAGTTAACTTTGATATATCCGTTGCATCAAGATAGATGGGAGCATTAAACTCAAAGACAATCACTTTTTTATCTTTCAACAGATCAGGGCGTTCCGAAAGCAATCGTTTTAAAGCAGAAGATACTTCTCGCGAGGAATCGGTTGATAGCATAGAAAAGATTACCCAATTAGACAAAGACAATTCTTCCTCCAACAAAGGAGGTTCTTCCGGGTTATTTAAAAGATAATTCAGGTCTGCGAAAGAATATGCACTCATATAATTCCGGTAAATCTGTCCACCCGCCTGTGTTCCATATAATCGGTCGACAGCATTCATCAGACTGTTTACAGACAATGATGTCTGTTCTTCACAGGTAGAGCATTGTTTTCCTGCGACAACATCTGTAATAAATAATAATCGTTCACCTTTAGAAGGAGCTTCTGGAAGAACATCTGGCAACTGGTTGATATCCGGACTTACCAGAGTCAATGCATTTCTTTCGACATCAAAACTTACCTGGGTGGATGTCCCAATGCTGGTTAATCCTTCTTCACCGGGAAGGACATTTTCTAAAGTAAATTTGTTTTGATAGATCTTATATTTTAAGGTGAGAATACGTTGGACGGATTCATCCACCCTCTGCATAAAAGCTGGGTCTTCTTGATATTTTTGGGTGAAGAACTCGAGTGTTTTAATGATGGTGGTATATTGGTCGGGATCGTCAGTAGCAATAAAATTATTTACGTATAACAGATCATTCCCCGCCAGAAATGCATTACGTGCAATCTGACGCGCATCAAAAGTTTTTCCTGTTGGGTCATAGAAACGGCGCACTGCCAGGCTGCCCAGATCATCGCTGACAACCACTCCGCCACTCGCTCTCCAGGTAGAAAAAGCTGGCAGAGAAAACAATTGGTCCATAGCGTCACGGTCAAAGCTTACAGGGCATGTTGTTGCACGAATGTTTCCTTGAAACCCCTGATACCGAATATGAGAAACCAGTAAACCATCGGTGGTCATAGAAATATCTGATGCATTCCCGGTGACAGCGAAAAATGGCGCTAGCTCGATCTGTTTTAATTGTTCAAGGCTTTTTCGAACAGTTGCTACTTCTTCATCTGGAGGTCGATCAGAACCTCCCCTGCCCGGAAAATACTTGGCAATCACTGCCATCCGATTGTTGGAACCTTCATGTACTCCCTGGATATAAGCAGCCCCCAACTCACCCACCCAGAATGGGTCTCCTCCAAAGGTACGGGTTCCCAGGTCCTTTCCCGCTTCCGTCTGTAGAACTTCTAAAACATCCAGCGAAGGACCCAATAAGAAATTAAATCCCAGGGCACTTAACTCATTCCCCAAAACAGAGCCAACCCGATTTGCCAGGCTGGTATCCCACGTAGCACCAATTGCCATCTCATTAGGAAGAGGCGTCATCCCATTGATAATCTGGTCATAAGGAGATAGATCTCCTTCCTGTGAAATGCTGATGAACAAAGGAATGTATTGCGGTGTGAACCGTTCATTTGTGTATGGGTCGGATTGTGTAGTCTGGGATGCATCCCACTCCAACTGTTGAATACCAGTGGTCAGGGCATAAGCCTTTGCCAGTGTTTCTGTTGAACCAACAAAATTATCGTTTTCAGATTTTAAGACAACTCCCCCAATATGGTATTTGCCAATTAGATCCTTTAATATGGAGGTGTCAGGTGAGCTTCCTTGAAAGGTTACCATAAATAACTGCCCTACTTTTTCTTCCGGCGTCATTTTCGCCAGCATTTGAGCAGCCATAACGGATGGATCAGCCTGTTGTGAAGACCGGGCAAATACAGTCACAACCGGGCTGCTTATTGTCATGAATAGGACAATAAGCAACATGGCGGTTGAAAAAAAACGCAATTTCACTACTAACCCCTCAATTGAATGGCAGTATCAGGAAAATCAGTAAAAATACCCTGCACACCCAGGTCGAAGAGCCGTTTCATTTCCTCAGCTTCATTTACCGTCCATACATGTACGCGACGATGCCTTTTATTTTCTCTCTTCATCATACCTGCATTTACATCTGAAAAATACGGGTGGATCAATTCAGGTGAGATCCATTTACCTGCAAAACTGCGTGATACTAATCCTTCCTTACCGGGCAGGCAAAGGATAGCAGCAGGGATATTTGGCTTTAATTTGCGCGCTCGCAAGAGATTGCTGGGCAAGAAGGAAGAAAAAATCACCCTCTCATTCATTGAATACTTGTCGATCAATTCAATCACCTTGTCAACTAATCCATCTCCAGACGTTTGATAGTTGGTCAGCTCAATATTAATGTAAATTTTCTGACCAACAGCTTCAAACACTTCTGCCAGGGTCGGTACTCTCTCGCCAGCAAATTTTGCATCGAAGTGACTGCCAGCATCCATTTCATGTAATTGTTGAGCGGTAAATGTACGTAGATTGCCACTTTGGTTTGTAGTACGGTCTACGGTTTGATCGTGCATTACTATTACAACGTCATCAGAAGATAACTTGGCATCCAATTCAATAGCGTCAGCGCCCATTGAAACTGCCATTTCAAAGGCAGCAATGGTATTTTCGGGTGCATATCCAGAAGCACCCCGATGAGCAAAAATGATCGGTTTAGTAAATGAATGTAAGAAGTTCATAAGTCTACAAAATAAGCTTCAGCAGATCGATCCAACATCTCTTGGGTCATGGCAGGTTCGACACCAAGATAATGCGCAATATCTAACAATTGATCACAAAGATCGCGTGGGTGAGAAGCACGCAATTTTCGATTTCGTTTTACGTACCATTCCTGCAATAGATAAGCCAATCCCGGTTCGTTATACGGTATCCCTTTTTGAGCAGCAACTCTCTTGAATATCTCACGATATTCATCATAACTGGGATCTCCAATTTCGACTTTATGGCGAAGCCGGCGTAAAAAAGCTTCATCTACCAGGTCTTTTGGTGGAAGGTTGGTGGAAAAGATCACCAGTACATCAAATGGTACTTCGATTTTTCGCCCCGTATGCAAAGATAAATAATCGATCCGGTTTTCGAGTGGCACAATCCAACGGTTAAGCAGATCACGCGGGCGAACCTGTTGTCTACCAAAGTCATCGATCAAGAGAATACCACCGTTAGCTTTCACTTGAAAAGGTGCTTCATAATACTTGCGTACATCATCAAAGACAAGGTCAAGGCCTGTTAAAGTAAGCTCGCCGCCAGTGACAATGAATGGTCTTTTGATTTTTACCCACCGCGGATCTCTCCGAGTACCTGCACGCAATCCACCACTTCCTGGTGGGGGTGTTTCATCATCAGGAGAAAGCTGGTGGTTAACTGAGTCGTACAATTTGATCACCTGGCCATCAACAAATAATGCATAAGGAATATACATCGCTTGTGACAGCACCATACTACCAATCGCTCTTGCCACACTTGTTTTTCCGTCACCTGGAGGTCCATAAAGAAATATGGAAGTTCCCGAATTTACTGCTGGTCCAAGCCTATGAAATGTCTTTTCATTCAGTGTGAGTTGGGATAATACTTGCTTCATGACCCTGGCAGAAACCAGGGTGCGTGAACGGCTTTGCTTTTGGCAGGAAGTAATATAGTCTGACAATGGAACCGGGGCTGGACCTGCATACTGGCTTCGCTCTAATGCTTCTCGTGCTCTGGCAATCCCAGATCCGGTGATGGCGTAAGTATACGCACCTTCACCCAACCCCATCTGCGATGACCTTACTTCGACTTGCTTTTCTCTTTTTAGAGCTTCCATTACCTGATCGACCACACCAGCAAATGGCAAAGTGATCAACTCCGCAACTTTAAAGCCGCTCATATATCCTTGAAAATACATCACTTTCAATACCAGGTCTTGCAACCATAGTAAAGATAAACCGGTATCTTCGATTTTATTGATAGGTGGTGGAATAAAAGTTGAAGATTGTGTAGTCGGCGCAGATGCAGAAGCAGGGGGCTTGGCAGGCATACTGGTCATATCTCTTCCCTCACACTGGATTTATTTGATGTAGATTATAGCACACACCATTCTTGTACCGCTTGCGCTGGCATTTATGCTCTTTTATAATTATTCTGATGAAAATTAGTGTGATCATTCCAGTTTTTAATGAAGAATCCACCATAACTACGATAGTTGAACGGGTAAAAGCTACCAAAATTCCCAGTGAAATTGTGATTGTCGATGATGGATCAACAGATAATACCCGCACAATGCTTGCAGAGATGGATGGTAAGGAAAATGTCCAAGTGATCCTGCATGAAAAAAACCTGGGTAAGGGCAGCGCAGTTCGTACTGGAATCGATCACGTAACAGGTGACGTTATCATTATTCAAGACGCCGACCTGGAATATGATCCCAGAGAATATACCAATCTCTTAAAACCGATCGATGAAGGATTGGCAGATGTAGTTTATGGTTCAAGATTTTTAGGTGCAGCCAGGCGACCCATCCTTTTTTGGAACATGATTGCCAACAAGCTGTTGACTTTCGTAACGAACATCCTGTATAACAACATTCTCAGCGATATGGAAACAGGCTACAAGGTTTTTCGCAAAGAAGTCGTTCAAGGAATGACATTGCACGCCAAGCGTTTTGATTTTGAGCCTGAATTCACAGCCAAAATCCTCAAACGAAAAGTCCGGATCGTTGAAGTTCCTATTGCTTTTTTCCCGCGCGATTACAATCAGGGAAAGAAAATTAAAACCAAAGACGCATTTGAAGCAATGTGGACTTTGATCAAATACCGGTTCGTTGATTAACGATCAGCATGACCTTTCTCCGTATTTAGCCGAAGCTGGACTAACACCACCCCAAAAGCAGCAAATGCCATTCCTATCCATTGCTGGGGAGACAACTTCTCACCAAGAATAAAGAAAGCCAAAAGAGCAATCTGTATCAGCATTGTGCTGTTGATCAGGCTTGATTCCATAGCAGTGATCGTTCGTAATGAGAAGTTCCACAAGTTGAACGCAATAGCAGTATTCAGGATCGCCAGCCAAAGGATAATTCCCCAACTCTTCAATGATATTGCTGGAATTCCCTGGAATATTGCACCGGTAATCAGTAGCAGAATTGACCCAATCCCCATGCTGATGGTTGTTACCACCATAACAGGAATCTTTTTCGTACGGTTAATCCCCCTTCCCAAGATTGAGGAAAAAGCATTAGAAAATACACCAATTAACACAGCCACAATACCTGCGATCTGTGCATTTTCAAAAGCAGAAGGGAAAAAGTATAGCCCAACACCAGTGAGATTAATCGCCATGCCAATCCATTGTAACTTTGTTGGCTTCTCGTGTAATAAAACCACTCCTAACATCGAGACGATCAATGGTGTCATATTCAATAGCAAACTGACTGTCATGGCAGGCAAGACTTTGAGTCCTAGGAACTGAGCGCCCTGTGAAACTGCATACCACAACACACCTAATAAAATGAGCCCCGACCAATCCTTTTTGTTAAGGTTCCTGATACATTCAAAATTTTCCTTTTTCACTAAAAATGGGAGAAGGCAGAGGGTTGCCACACCGTAACGAAGCCCCGCAAAAGAAATTGCCGGAATGTCTTCCAAACCAAATTTAATGAGCACCCAGGAAGTAGACCAGAGAAATGCGACAAATAATCCGAGGCAAATTGCTATGAATCTATTCGACAGCTTGGGTTTCATTACACTGTTCTCTTGATGCAATTTGTGATGGTCGGATGTCTCGAATATTCAGTTGGGTTTCTTCGATACCCTTATAAGAATTTTTATCGAAGGTGTAAGAAATATCTATAAATTTTGGAAGTGTTTCTTTTAAATGGCCCTGGCGAAAAGCAATGGCATTATAAATAACCCCACCTGCTTTCAGTTTTAACTTTAAATGCCGACCTTCGCCTACTGGCCAAAATTGAAGGACTTGTACATTGTAGGAACAAAAGATCGCTTCAGGATTTGTCTGTCCAGTCGGCTCCAGTTTGGCCAGGGCATCAAAAATCTCTGCAGGTCTGGCTTCTTCAAGCCGGATTTCCTTATCAATGATCAATTCGGGATTCAATTCCATTTCCCCTAATTCTCTTTTCGCAATACTTTCCAGACGTTCGCGGAATGAAGGCTCATTTTCTGGTAGTAAAGTAAAACCTGCAGCCATGGCATGCCCACCATGGTGCTCGAACAAATCGGCACATTCATCTAAAGCTTTAGTAATGTGAAATTCTGGAATAGAACGACAAGACGCACGAATCTGGCCTTCTTCGATCTGCCCCACTACTGCGGGACGATAGTATTTTTCGACCAGTTTAGATGCCACCAATCCGACAATCCCCTTATTGAATTCCGGATCAAATGCAATAATGATATCTGCTTCTGGTTTTTCAGCCAATAGACATTCAGCTTTTTCAACATGCTCGCGGGTTTGTTCCTGCCGTCTTCGGTTCAGATCGTCTAACTGCTGGGCAAGTTTCCCCACCACATTTATATCCTCTGACATCAACAGGTCATAAGCCATTTGAGCAGTTTCCAGCCTGCCTGAAGCATTCAAACGCGGACCGATCCCAAAGCCAATGTCGCGTGCATTTAGTTTTTCTATTGAAATCCCTGCCACATTTGCCAGAGACCGTAATCCCAGGCGCTTTCCAAAATGTAACTCGTTTAATCCCGCTTTCACAAGAGTACGGTTCTCACCTGTAAGTGGAACAATATCTGCCACTGTTCCTACAGCCACCAGATCATAAAAATCTTCCACTTGCTTTTGTGCAAAGGGTTGTTTTTTGTACAGCGCTTCGCAAAGTTTAAAAGCCAAGCCTACTCCAGCCAGATTTTTTTCAGGATAAAGATCTCCTTTCTGTTTTGGACAGATAACTGCCAATGCTTCTGGTACTTTTTCACGCGGTTCATGATGGTCGGTGATAATCAGATCTTTTCCCAATCCATTCCAGAAATCCACTTCCTGCCAGGAGCGAATGCCGCAATCCACTGTAATGAGTAAATCCACACTTTCATCAGATAATTTCTGGAGGGGCTCTTTACTTAATCCATATCCTTCTTCAAACCGGTTAGGAATGAATCCCCTGACCCTGGCATCCATCGCTTGTAAAGCCTTAACCAATAGCGCTGTCGCAGTAACTCCATCGACATCATAATCACCATATACTACAATGGATTCTTGTTTCTCTAATGCTTGAAGGATCCGATTAACTGCTTTCTCCATCCCCATTAAAAGAAAAGGATCGTGAAGGCTACCCTGTTTGTTTATATAGATTTCTGCATCTTCTTGTGAATGAATGCCGCGGTTATAGAGCAGTTGTTGCAATATTTCCGGATAACCTGCGAGCTCTGACTCGATCTCGTCAGGTATAGAGGCTCTTACCATCCACTTTTTTTGTGGTGGAACATAATTATTCAACTGTACTCTCCCCAAAAATCGATTATTTTATATATATGCGTGGCAAACGGGCAGACATACCACACACCACCTCATAAGGGATGGTTCCCCATTCTATGGCCAGGTCTTCTGCCCGAATGCGTTCATTTCCCTGGCTGCCGATCAATACCACTTCATCACCAATTCTTGCTTCTGGAATTTCATCAAGAAGAACCATACATTGATCCATGCAAACCGCACCTAATATGGGGGCTTTTTTCCCGTGGATCAACGCATGCCCGTCAAAAGTTCTGCGAAATCCATCAGCATATCCAACGCCAACCACACCAATTTTCTCTTCCTTCGGAGTGAAATAGTGATGACCATAACTGATGCCATGACCTGCAGGCAGCATCTTTACAGATGTCAAACGTGATTTGAAAGCAAGTGCGGGTTGAAATCCTGCAGGCAATGGGGTTGATGGCGAGGGATCCATTCCATAGATAGAGATACCAGTTCGTACCAGGTTAAACCTTGCGTCTGGATAATTTAATGTCCCCGCAGAATTGCTGGCATGTACCAGAGAAGGATGTATCCCATTCTTCCGAAGATCAGAAAGAATTTGGTTGAACCGTATAATCTGATCAGAGGTTGTATCGACATCAGGTTCATCTGCCCGTGCAAAATGCGTAAACACACCTTCTAACGTCAGGTGCGGAAATTCCATCACTTTTCTGGCAAACTCAACACAACCTTGCAGATGAAATCCTAATCTGCCCATACCAGTATCAAATTTCAGGTGGATCGTGGCACTGCCACCAGCTTTCCCTGCCTTTTCTGAATACATGGCAGCCGTATCTATATCATAAACAGCCAGGGTGATATTTCGATTAACAGCTTCCGCCACCATATCAGGTGGAGTGTAGCCCATTACTAAAACCCTGGCATTCGGCGCCGCTTCCAAGACCTGGATCGCTTCTTCTACACGCGCCACACCAAACCAGGTGACTCCTACTCCAAATGCAGCTTTTACGACCTCTGGCATCCCATGTCCATAGGCATTGGCTTTCACTATCGCCATAACCAGCTTACCAGTCATTTTCTGCAACAGGTGAATATTATTTTGAATCGCCCCTAAATCAATTTCTAACCAACTGGTACAAATTGAAGATTCCATGAGCGCAAGTATAAACGCGCAACCACCATCAAGCAAGAGGTATTTTCAGATATAATCATTCACAATGAGCACCCATGCCCTGATTACTCTGATTATTACGATAATTTTTGCTATTCTCATCATCAGTGATAAATTTCGACCAGATCTATTAGCAATGGCAGTCATGGTCATCCTGGGTTTAGTGGGATTGGTGAAACCTGAGGATATTTTTTCAGGTTTCAGTAGTTCACCCGTTATTACATTGATTGGGATATTCATCATCTCCGAAGGGTTGCATCTGACGGGAATCTCCGAATGGATCAGTAGAATTCTTTTACAATTGGGTAAAAATTCGGAAAGAATGACCATTCTGTGGGTAACGCTTGTTTCTGCAGGTCTCTCTTTGTTCATGAATAATGTGGCAGCGGTCGGAATTTTGCTTCCATCTATCATGTCTCTCTCGCGAAAAACCCGGATTGCACCAGGTAAATTACTTATTCCTTTAAGTTACGGTACCCTTCTGGGTGGAATGGCTACACTGTTTACGACATCCAATATTATCGCCAGCGGGGCATTACGAGCAGCCGGTTATCAAGAATTCAAGTTGTTGGATTTTCTTCTTATGGGAATACCGGTCGTTCTGGCTGGAGCTATTTACCTGATAACTTTAGGCAGAAACCTTCTGCCTGGTACCCCCGCGATAACACAAACCCTTTTAGAGAACAATGACCTGTTGCTCGCAGAACATGAAGTGGGCACAAAAAAACACCCTGAAAAAACTCTCATTGCGATCATTATCACCCTGCTAACTTTGGCAATCATTGCATTTAATTTGGTACCTGTTGCGCTGGGTGTTATGACTGGTGCAGTTATTATGCTGATCACCGGTTGCATCAAGCCGTCGGAAGCATTTCAGGCAATCGAATGGAAAATCATTTTCCTCATTGCAGGCATATGGCCACTTTCCATAGCTATTCGCACCAGCGGATTGGCAGATTTTCTCATCGATTCCATCGGCTTTCAGAACCTGTACCTTTCTCCTCTTTGGATAGCAGCCATTTTAATCTTCATTGCCCTGATCTTTACACAATTTATGAGTAGTCAGGTATCTGCCCTGGTATTGGTTCCCATTGTATTTTCGGTTGCCGCTCAAACAGGTGCAGATGTACGTGGACTGACGATGGCAGTTGCATTAGGTTGCTCATTGGGATTCCTTACTCCTTATGGACATCCCGTCAATCTCATGGTGATGGAATCAGGGAAGTATCGCTTTAAAGATTTCGTTCGCGTTGGTACACCTCTGACAATGATCACAATAGTAGTTATTTTGATTGGTTTGGCATTTTTCTGGAATCTGGTCTGATTATGATGGAATCAATATTTACTTTTGAACTACTTGCACAAGATGGAAGAGCCCGTGCGGGCGTTTTCCACACTCCGCATGGTGACATCCAAACCCCAATATTTGCCCCGGTAGGTACTCAGGCAACGGTGAAAGCGCTTACACCCGCACAGGTGAAAGATACTGGTGCCTCATTGGTATTGGCAAATACATACCATCTGTTCCTGCGCCCAGGTGCTGAATTGGTCGCAGAAATGGGTGGCTTGCATCAATTCATGCAATGGCCACAGCCCATTCTAACTGATTCTGGCGGTTTTCAAGTCTTTTCTCTGGCAGAAACACGAAAGATCGACGAGGATGGAGTCACCTTCAAGAGTCATATCGATGGCTCGTTGCAGCGTTTGACACCAGAAAAATCTATCGAGGTTCAAGAACTATTGGGATCAGATATCATCATGGCGTTTGATGAATGTGCTTCTCCTTATGATCGGGAGAATATTACCAAAGCCATGAACCACACCCATCGATGGGCGGAACGTTGTTTGAAAGCCCATGATCGCCCCGACCAGGCACTCTTTGGCATCGTTCAGGGAGGTGTATTCCCTGAACTTCGCCAACAGTCAGCGGAATTCATTGCATCTCTAGGTTTTCCAGGTCATGCAATTGGAGGCTTATCGGTTGGAGAAACCAAGGCGGAAATGGCAGCCATGATCGAGATAGTGAATGATATTCTTCCTGTAAATAAGCCGCGTTATCTTATGGGTGTTGGCTCCCCGGAAGACCTGGTCGAAGGGATACAACGAGGGATTGATATATTCGATTGTGTGCTTCCCACACGCCTGGCACGTCACCAGGCAGCCATGACACTCACAGGGCGGATGAATATGCTGAACGCAATCTATACGCATGACCCTCAGCCTATAGATCCAACCTGCCCCTGTTATGCGTGCCGTGGCTTCAGCCGTGCATATATCCGGCACTTGATTGTTTCGCGTGAGATGCTGGCATCTACACTTCTTTCCATTCACAACATTACCACCCTGTTAAGACTGGCTCGATCCGCCCGCCAGGCTATCATGGAACATCGGTATCAGCAATTTGCAGTAGAATTCTACGAAAAATATAAGCCGTTTAATCATTCACCGGAGATCATTCAATGACATTCTTGCAATCAATCATTTTAGGCATTGTTCAGGGCATCACAGAATTCTTACCCATTTCAAGCTCTGCGCATCTTGTACTTGTTCCTTTCTTTTTCAATTGGAATTTAGACGAACAGGTTGTTTTTCCGTTTGATGTTCTTGTACAATTGGGTACACTCCTGGCAGTAATTATTTATTTCTGGAAAGACATCTGGCAGATACTGACAGGATGCTGGAAAGCCCTACTTACCCGCAGCCTGAAGGACAACGAGCCTGCCCGTCTTGGTCTTCTGGTGGTTCTGGCAACTGTTCCAGCTGGCGTTTTCGGCGTATTGATCAAAGACCAGATGGAAGCCGCCTTCCACTCCGCTTTAGCGGTTGGCATCTTTCTGCTGATTACTGCTCTGCTATTATTCCTCGCAGAATGGCTGGGAAAATGTACCCGAAATCTTTCCAAATTGACCTGGCTGGATGCGATCATCATTGGATTGGCACAGACATTGGCAATTTTCCCAGGCGTTTCCCGTTCTGGATCCACCATCTCTGCTGGCATGTTACGTAATATCGAACGTCCTGCTGCTGCCAGGTTTTCATTTCTTATGTCCATTCCAATTTTCGTCGCTGCAGGGGTCTTAAGCATCGGAGACCTGATTGAAATCCCCAATCTTTCGAGTTTTCTACCCATCTTAGCGGTTGGCTTTATTGCCTCTGCGGTGGTAGGATATCTTTCTATCCATTGGCTTTTATCTTTCTTGAACAAGCACTCTTTCAAGGGTTTTGCCACTTACTGTACAATTCTTGGATTGATTACCATAGGAGTGTATGCAATTCGCTAGAAAGCTGCTTCTCCTTATCCTGATTGTTTTTCTGGGTGGGTGCAGTACCCCTACACCCACTCCTCAACCCACGCAGACGGTCTGGAGTATGCAGATTACTCCAGCTCTTAGTTGGATGAAGCCCATCATCCATAAATGTACACTACAGGATTCAACAACGGGAGTGTTTTTGCAGGAAATTGCTCCTTCGGTTATCGATTTCCAGAAATCAGATGTGACTTTCACCTGGGGAAAAACACCCGATGAGACTCTGGCAATCTATGAACTCGGGACGGATTCTTTATCCATCATTGTCAATCCTGAGAATGAATTATCCAGCCTTACTTTAGAGCAACTTACTGCCATTATGAATGGTGAAATTACGCAATGGCAGCAGATCAAATCTTCCATCAAAGGAGATATTGTCTGGTGGATGGTTCCTTCTGGCGACGAAGGGTTGGATATTCTGGTTACGGCAACCGGGGTTCAATTATCACATAATCCCTTTGCCTGGATAGCACCAGGTGCAGAAGCAGTGCAGCAAGCCGTTGCAGAAAATCCTTCCGCAATGGGTTTCATTCCTAGTCGGTGGCTGAATGAAAGTGTAAAAACTATTTCATTGGAAGGAATAGAAGAAATATCTCTTACTCAACCAATCCTGGCTATCACCCATCAACAGCCAGATCCGCAATTAACCAGTTTTCTCCAATGCCTGCAGTCTGAAATCGAAAAATAATCGGAAAAATCATGGAATACATCCTGATAATTCTGTAAGGGGGGATCCTCTTGACGTTGAAATATCATGATGATATAAATGCATTCAATATGCGCAAGAATCAATACACTACTACTCAAACTACTACTTCCTCACGGATTTCCTGTGGGGTTTTGGTGTTTGGGTAGAAGAAAATACCGGATCATCAGACCGTATGCGCTCCACAGGAATGTGGAGCGTTTTTTTTATTTTTTTGTATGGGAGATAGGATGAACATGGATCGCAAATCTCAAAAAACATTGGTAATGAAATTTGGCGGGACATCCGTAGGATCAGCACAGGCAATTGCTCAGGTAGTTGAGATCATTAAAAACGCAAAGACAGATTGGGAAAAGGTTTTAGTTGTCACTTCTGCTATGGCAGGTGTGACAAACACTCTTATTGATTGTGCGATAAGTGCTGCAAAGGGAAATTTGCAACCATTATTGATTGCAGAAAAAACTTTGAAAGAAAATCATCAGGCAGTTGCTCAGAAGTTGATCACTGATCCTGAGAGGCTGAATACCATTAAAAAAGAAATCGTTGATCTATCTACCACCTTTGGCGATCTATGTCGCGCGATCCATGTGATTGGGGAAGCCAGCCCGCGTGCTCTCGATGCGGTGGCATCATTGGGAGAAAGGTGGAGTGCCCGCATATTGGCTGCAATCTGTCAGGAAAAAGGAATATCTGCACAATACGTTGAATCAACGAACCTGATCGTGACAAATAATAACTTTCAGAATGCCCATCCGGATTTTGAAGCCTCCACAAATGCCATCCATACAGTTCTCGATCCATTCCTTAACGAAGGGGTTGTGCCAATCGTGACAGGTTTCATCGGAGCTACCCGTGATGGTGTAATAACCACCCTTGGAAGAGGCGGCAGTGATTATTCAGCATCCATATTAGGAGCGCTCCTCCCTGCTGACGATATCTGGATCTGGACAGATGTAGATGGTGTGATGACAGCAGACCCTCATCTTGTTCCAGATGCTCATACCATCCCGGAGATCAGTTATGAGGAAATCGCTGAACTGGCTTATTATGGCGCAAAAGTATTGCACCCCAAAGCTGTTCGCCCTGTGATCGAAGCAGGGATCGGATTGAGGATATGCAATACCTTCAATCCATCCAATCCTGGTACTCGATTGACTATCAATCATAATGGGAGAACCACAAAAGCAGATAAAGTAATCAAGGCAGTTACTGCCATCCGTAAACAGCGCCTGGTAACCGTTGAAGGGCGCGGTATGCTGGGTGTTCCTGGTGTAGCTGCTCGTACTTTTGGTGCTGTAGCTTCCACTGGCACAAGCGTCCCTCTGATCACGCAGGCATCTTCGGAGCAGTCCATTTGCTTTGCAGTGCCTGGAGAAACTTCTGATGCAGTCCTTCAAGCGATTGAGAAAACTTTCGCCCTGGAACTGGTCAACCGCGATATTGATCGTGTATGGGCAACGGATGATGTGTCAATTATTACCGTGGTGGGTGCCGGTACACATGATACCCCGGGTGTGGCTGGATTGGTTTTTCACAAACTAGGTGAGTACAAGATCAATGTACTGGCAATAGCCCATGGTTCATCGGATGTTTCCATCAGCTTGGTGGTGGCGAGCAAAGATGATGAACAGGCAGTCAGAGCACTTCATGAATTAATAGTCTGGTAAGAAAGGATAAACAAAATGTCTTACTCAATTCCTGTTGCCGTGATTGGAGCCACTGGTTCAGTGGGTCAACGCTTCGTTAGTTTATTAGATGGACATCCATGGTTCAAGGTAGTCGGATTGGCTGCCTCAGATAGGTCAGAAGGGAAATCGTATGCTCAAGCTTGCCGGTGGATAATACCTGATGCCATGCCCGCATGGGCTGCTGAAACGAAACTGCTTCCTTCCATTCCTGACGCTCTACAGAATGCCCGAATCATCTTTTCTGCATTGCCGGCTGATGAAGCAAAAATCCTCGAACCAGAATTTGCCAGGGATGGTTTTGCTGTCTGTTCAAATGCATCTGCCTACCGCCGGGAAGAAGATATACCCTTGTTACTCCCGGAGGTGAATGCTGAACATATCCAACTGGTGAAATCTCAACGAGAAAAAAGAGGATGGAAAGGTTGCATTCTTACCAATCCAAACTGTACCAGCACCGGCCTGACAGTAGCCTTGAAAGCCCTTGATGATGCATTTGGCCTTGATCGGGCATTCGTGGTATCGCTACAGGCTCTATCAGGAGCTGGTTATCCGGGCGTTCCATCAATGGATATTATTGACAACGTAATCCCCTTTATCAATGGAGAAGAAGAAAAAGTGGAATGGGAACCTCGAAAGATGCTTGGGAAATTTTCCCCACAAGGGATCGAATTCTCTTCGTTGAAGCTTTCTGCTCATACCAACCGTGTAGCTGTCACAGATGGTCATTTAGTATGTGTTAGTGTAGATTTAAAGAAAAATGCCTCGATTGATGAGGCAAAAGATGCTTTTCTCTCCTACCAGGCTCCTTTCGCAGTCAGTCAGCTTCCCTCTTCACCCCAACCCGTGATAGCCCTCAGTGAACAAAGTGACAGACCCCAGCCCCGTCTGGATCGCATGACAGGGAAAGGCATGGCCACCATTGTCGGGCGTGTACGAACCGATCCGCTTTTCAGCTTGAAGTTTGTTGTTCTTTCTCACAACACCATTCGCGGTGCAGCGGGAGGTTCTATCTATAATGCCGAATTGCTAGTCAATGAAGGATTGCTATAACCTGCGAATTAACTTTTTTATTTCCTTATGTAATCGCAGGGAGAAAAAATATTAAGTATGCACAAAAAACATAATTACTTCATCGGTAAAGTAGCACCTCTGCAAGTGCTTCACACTATCCCATCTTTTCCCCGCCCATAAGGGCGGGGTTTAGAGGGATGAGCGGTTTCTTTCTACATCATCCAGATATTTCGCAAAAACCAGATCACTGAAGTCAGAAACGGACCAAATTGTTCCCGATGAACACAGTGCCCTGCATTTGCGAAATGCACAACCTTGCTGTTCTTCCAATAACCCAATGCTTCTGCTGCCAATTCCGGCGTAATGATTCCCCCCTTGTCATTATCCGCATATACCAACAATACTGGGCATTTTATCTTTGCAGCTATCTGCCGCCAGTCTGGCCAGGGTTCGTTAATTCCTGATGCGGTGTTAGGGCTGACCTGTTGTTTGGAAATCGCCCAGGGCTCTCGTTCACATTCATCCCAGGTAGGATTTTCGAAAGCACAGAACAATATCAATTGTTCAATACTAGATGCACGCCTTGCTTCAATCCCCTTCCGCTGATTTTCGATCCGCAATTCCATGTCCCTTCCAACTGGCAATACATCCTTTTCAAACCAGGGAGGATCAATGAGGACAACGGCATCTACAATGTCAGGGTAAAGTGCCGCAGTAACTGCTGCGATTTCTGCTCCCAATGAGTGCCCGATCAATACTGGTTTTTCCACCTGAAGCTGAGTGATCAGGCTGGAAACGTCACCCGCCTGTAATTCAGGGGTATAACCGCTGACCGGCGCATCGCTCAGACCATGTCCGCGCTCATCCATCATGATGATATCAAATCTGTCTTTCAGGCTATCCGCCAGACGCGGCCAGCATAATCCATTATCCGTAAAACCATGCAAGAGAAGGATAGTCTTCTTGCCATTACCTGCCCGATAATAATGGATTTTCTGACTGCCATTGTTGATAAATGCGTCATACATAAACACCTGCTTTATCCTGTTGTCTATAAGATTTCAGGCATCGTGAGAAGATGGAATGCCAGTGTATCCAGATCTTTCGAAGTTCTCGAAGTTGTCCACAACTGGTTGATCTTCTCTCCAAAGTACTTAAGCATCATAGGATCATCTGCAAAGTATTCCTCTGGTGTGATCCCTTGTTCATAGATCTCGCGTACAGCAAGTTTCTCGTACGCCTTATGAACATATTCGTAAATGGTATAAGGGCTGCGGTTGAGTTCATGAGCCAGGTTGCTTCTAGGCAGATTAAATAAAATTGCAAGTCTGGCAATCTCTGTTTCTTGTGGTGTCAATCCAAACACTTCCATTTTACCCTGTAGCAATACCGGACTTCCATCTGGAGGTAACCAGTTGCTGTCGGTAGCGTATTCCACACTGGGAGTCACAACCCACGTTCCACTGGCTGCCAAAGTGACTGCCCATGAAAGCGAATACCCAATTTCACCTTTGAGGATATATCCGCGAAAAAGTGGCTGGATGATTTGCGTAGTAAGTAACTTCTGTGCACGCGTTCCAACACAAAGTATCCCAGGTTTATGTGGTACGTTTTCTAATTCTTTTTTTACATCGCGTACCCACTCAAGATGATCAGGATGTTCCGTATCCATCAGGATCAAGTCAACCGGTGATTCGCATATCACAGATTTCAACTGACTCATTGAGCCAATTTCGGCAATAACTTGCGTACGCCAATCTCGTCGCAGCAGTAGTGCCATCATATCACGGGCATATACATCATCTTCCAGAATCAAAATCCGATCTTCATGTGTCATACTATTTCCTTGCTAAATTTAATTACAAAATCATTTTCTTCTGATCATCTACCGTGCTTTTGCCCACAGACGGCAGGCTGCTTCGCGTGTATGTGCCTTTAATGTATCCCAATCAGCGCCCAGCACTTCGCCATTACTGACCCTTAACTGACCATTCACCCAGACAGACTGTACATCCTTTGCGCCACGATACAGCAGCATTTGATCATATAGATTATGTGCTTCAATAGGGGTGGGAACATCATCTTTAATGAGTTGCAGATCAGCTTTCCAACCTTTCTCAATTCTGCCAACATGTTCCAGGTTGAGAACCTTTGCCCCGCCTTCTGTTGCCATATACCACACCAGATTAGCGGGCATCACCTGTGGATTCTGCTGGTGTGCTTTGTGGATCAAGAAAGCACCTCTCATAACTTCAAAGTAATCGTCAATGTAACCATCTGTTCCCAACCCAACCGTTGCTTTTGCTTTAATCAATTCCGGAATGGGAGCGATCCCGCCACCCACTTCGCAATTCGACAATGGCATGTGGCTGGTGTGAACACCTTTTGTAGCGATGATTTCAATCTCTGCAGGGCTTAACTGCACACATTGTGATGCCAGGAAGCTCCTACCAGCGATCCCCAGCTTGTCATAGTACTCAATGGTTCGCATGCCCTTCGTTCTAAGCATGTATTCAGGTTCATAGGTACCTTCAGAAACGTGCGCATGCAATAGCACATCACGCTCTTGAGCCAGAGCAAACGCTTTAAGGATAAACTCCTCTGAGCAGGTGAAGGTTGTATGGTGACAGATTAATCCCTGCACCAACCCCTTTTCTTTCTTGCAGGCATCTGTAAAATCAGCATTCTCTTTCAATCCCAGCAGCCCATTTTCCCTACTTATACGTTCCGTGGCTTCAAAAGACAGGATCGCCCGCATGCCCCATTTCTTCACTACTTCAGCTTGCGAGAACAGGCAGCCCGGTAAAGCATTCGGCGCTTCGGTACAATCATAAAATGTGGTTACTCCACTTTTTAACATATCTGCACAACGGAGGTCGGTAGCTGCATCGATCATGGCAGAATCGAGTGCATTTTCTACCAATGGCCACCAGAACTCTTCCAGGAAAGCCCAAAAATCAGAGGGCGCTTTAGTCATAGGGATGCCATGCGCCAGTACACCATACAAATGACTGTGGGTGTTCACAAATCCGGGAGAAAGTATTTCTCCGGGTGCCAGCCAGGTTTCATCCTTTGGGTAGCGGTCCATCAGAACATATGCAGGAGCAACATCATCGATCACATCATCCACAACACGCACGCCCCAATGTTGCAAAGGAGGTGCACCAGCACGAGCAATGATCCATTCAGGCAAAATAAGGAATGACATGAAAACCTCTCAATGAAATCTATTATGGTGAACGAGATAATTACCCTCCTATTATACAGAAACTTGGAAGATGGATTGATCAAAATATCAGTCTTTTTTCGGGGATTATTTACAGGTGACAACCCGATTTCCGAAGTTTTTACAGTTCGGAAGCCTGGAAGCTAATACAGCTTCGGTTAACTCCCAATGACAGCATTGTAAAGGTTCGTTGCAGGAGGAATTCCAATCGATGGTTTGTTTGAGATGGTATCCCCTATTCCAAACCAGGTGAAGAAGCCCTTAAGTCCTTTGTGGTAAATCCTTTATTGCTGGTATCGTAAAAACTAAACCCGAAAAAATCGATCACCACGAAAATCACAAAAAGATTCTCCCCTCCATTTCCTTAAATAATTGAAAATAGAGGAAAAAAGGCTGATGTAAAAATTCTGGGGGATTGCTGTGTAATTAACCTGCAATGGGACCTTTGTAGTAAATCTCCAGAAGGACTTTATCCGGCGATTCAAACATAACCTGGTAATATGTCTGGTTTGGAATATGGCAAAATTCTGGTCGGTGACGGGGTGTATCAAATAATAGCTTAACATTATGCCTGCGTAAATATTCACAGGCTTTATCCACATCCTGTTGTGTATCAGTAAGTACCGCCAGGTGATTCATGCCAGGACCATCATAATCATTATTCACTTCTTTAGCTGGGCAAACAAACCATACACTACTTCCCTGACGATCTCTCGCCCCAAATTTTTCGGGCTGATCACGAACAACTTCCCATCCCAGGTATGCAAAAAGGTCTTTGTAGAACTGCATATTTTTCGGATGAATATTTATCACAATATGACCAACTTTGGATTGGCTCATTTTTCTCTCCGCTTAACGAGTATATATTTATATATTCTTTGCTAAGGAAATTGCAATGGTCAAATTTTAATACTTACCCATCATGAAAATCCCTCTTTTTCAGGGATTTCTGATGTCAGGGAAAGGTCACTTCACACCCTCAAAGAGATCCCTCTCGATCCTTCGAGATGTAACTTCGGGATAAGCTCGCATAAATGTATCTTTTGAATTGATCAACCGCAGGATAAACCCCAATAGCCCACCTGTCCTCTGTTTCCCGCCCTGTGATTCATGGCAAGCAGAAGCCTGATCACGCAGTTTTGCCACTGGTGTATAGCGGATCACCGCATGGGTGGGAAAACTCACTTTGGCAATGGCTTCGAGGTTAATATCCTTGTTTGTTCCAAATTGGGTTGGGTCCTTGCCAGACAATTTTAATAACCACACCCCCATTTTGAGAAAACCTTTTGGCATGGTATGGAAATACAGCTTTTTCACATGATATCCGGGTAAACCTTGCTCTCCCGGTTCTGACTTCTCTGCCAGCTTCACAGCTAATATCGTGGCATTGTGAATGGCAATATGGTCCGGGTGATAGTACCCTCCCACTGGATCGAATGTCAGCACTACCTGAGGTTTGAGCACTCGTATCCATTGAGCAACTTTTTCTGCCACCTGCTCCACCGGTTGGGCTGCCAACGCCTGGGGATGTTGATTATCAGGTGATCCAGGCATCCCTGAATCGCGATAATCCAGAAAATGTACCGCCCTCAGCCCCAATACATCCGCTGCACAGCACAACTCTGATTCTCGCCGTTCGCCCACAGAAGAAAAACCCACCAGATACTGTGGGTCCATCTCACCAACTTCACCGCGGGTGGCACACACCAGATGCACCTCTACACCCTGCCGGGCATACCACGCCAGTGTACCACCCATTCCGAAAGTTTCATCATCCGGATGCGCAAGAACTGCCAGTAATACTTTAGAGTTAGTAGAGGACATCATTCTATTTCGTAAACATATTAACCCTATGGAACAAGATGAGCAATCAGCCCGGGTGAAGCAATATAGTCAGCAAGAGACATATAAGGGATCGTCACCTGTTGCGATCCTGCTGCATACGCCGCCACCTGATAAGGATCGAAATAGATAACCAGTCCATCCGGGGTGATCGACCAGCGCGAATAGTTTTCCGATGTGGGGATTGCCCCTTCGGGAAATTCGTACACTCCTCTCGCTGTCAGATCATTAATGCAGTAGCTGCTGATAGCATTCATCCAATCACTACCCGAAGTAAATAATTGCTCCAATCCCACTACTTGCCGGGTATTCATGTCATAAGTCAAGGTTTTCGAATATGAAAATGGATGTGCAGCTCCAGCAGTATAGGTGAAGAATTCGAAATGAACACTGACCAGTGAGTGATCATTATAAGTAATTGTGACTGCATTATCCAATGTCGAGCGGATATCCGGCATATTGGCAGACCGCCACTCTTCAATATCTGCAATCCCATCTAAAAAGGTTTTTTGTTCAGCATCCATCAAAGCCTGTATCAGGGTGTTGAATGGCTCTGCGTAGGATGCATCCCCATCCATTTTTACCTTTTCTAATTGGATCGTATATGCTGTAGAATCTGCTGGAGATTCGATAGTTTCGTTTACCAGGGTTGCAACAGTTGGGGCAATGACAGTAGCCGTGGCAGTGGGTAGTATCTCGGTAGGTATCAAAACTGTTACTGTTACATTTGGTATTGAACTGGATGCCGGGGATGCCTGCCTTTCTTTGATGCTTTCAGCCGTTACAGGCTGCGTTGGAGCAGCAGTACAACTACCCATAATGGTAAGCGACCAAATCAATAAAATAATGAATAAACTCTTTTTAATATTCATGATTATTCTTAATACTGCCTCATCGAAAGATCCACCTGACACACCCAGGCATTGATACCGCCCTGCAGGCTGCGCACATTGGTAAACCCTGCCTGCCGCATTAATCCCACGGCAGTTTGAGACCGCCCCCCCGTACGGCAAAAGACCACAATGGGTTGGTCATGAGGAATATCTTGCATGCGGGAAGATAACATCTCCAATGGAATGACAATGGCACCTGGTAGGCTAGACACCTGGCTTTCAACCGGGTTTCGCACATCGATGAGTAAAACATCTTTCTTTTCATTTAAAATTATTGATAGTTCTTTTGGAGAAATACAATCCGAAAAACTTTCCTGTCGATTGGTGCGACGGTAAGGAGCGCCGCAGAATTGCTCATAATCCACCAGGTCATGAATGACAGGATGTTCACCACACAACGGGCACGAGGAATTTTTCTTGAGATGAATTTCTGTAAACTGCATTTCGAGAGCATCGAACAATACCATCCGATTGATCAGTGGTTCACCAATACCCAACAGTAATTTAATCGTTTCGTTGGCTTCCATGCAGCCAACAATGCCAGGCAGTACACCCATCACGCCCGCATCTGAACAGGAAGGAAGCAATTCTGGGGGTGGTGGTTCCGGGAAAAGGCAGCGGTAGCAGGCGCCTTTGTTGGCATCGAAGACGCTCACCTGCCCCTCAAACCGGAAGATTGAACCGTACACATACGGTTTGCCATGCAACCCGGCGTAATCATTCAGCAAATAGCGGGTTGTCAAGTTATCTGTCCCATCCACAATGACATCATAGCTATTGGCTATTTCATCAATATTAGAAGAAGTCAATGCAGTATTGAATGGGATTACCTCGATGGTCGGATTCAGATCACTTAAATGCTTTTTTGCACTTTCGACCTTTGTCACCCCCAGGGTAGAAGTGGTATGCACGATCTGCCTTTGCAGGTTAGAGATTTCCACTTTATCGTAATCCACCAGCCCAAGCCGTCCCACACCGGCTGCTGCCAGGTAGAGCGAGATCGGTGATCCCAGCCCGCCAGTCCCAACGATTAACGCAGAAGACCTCTTCAATTTTTCCTGACCAGCAAGCCCAACTTCAGGCAGCATCAGGTGCCGTGAATAACGAAAAAGCTCATCTTGAGAAAGATTCTGGCTCATATTAGCACTCCTGCGCTAAAAATCATACCAAAAAACCTGTTCACTGGCAAACCAGCATCGGGTATACTTCATCCTATGAAATATTCAACATTATTCTTTGACCTGGATGATACTCTGTATCCGCCTGGTAGCGGCGTTTGGCAGGCGATCGGTGTGCGCATCGACCAATACATTCATGAAGTGATTGGCATCCCATCAGAAGAAGCTCTTCCTACTCGCGAAAAGCTTTTCAAAACCTACGGCACCACGTTGAGAGGTCTTCACACTTTGTATGGAATTGATGTTCACCAATACCTCAATTTTGTCCATAATATCTCATTGAAAGATTATCTCGAGCCGAATCCCCAATTGAGAGAAATTCTACTCAGCTATCCCCATAAAAAGGTGATCTTCACCAATGCTGACCGCGGGCATGCACAACGTACCCTGCAGGTGTTGGGGCTGGAAGATTGTTTTGAAGATATTATTGACATCCTCGATGTCTATCCTCACTGTAAACCGGATGTTGAAGCATTCGAGATTGCTTTGAAAAAAGCCGGTGAAACAGATTACCGACACTGCATCCTGGTGGATGATTACGATGAAAACCTGGCAGCAGCCAGGGAATTGGGTTTCTACACCATTAAACCTCATTCCTGCACCAATCATACGGTCGCCAACGCTTGTATTGCTACGATTACTGATCTACCAAAAGTGCTTGATTCTCTGCTAAGGTGATTTTGAATACTTTCTCAACATACTCACAGGAATTTAGAGTAAACTTGATCTCATATTAAAATCGGCGGATAAGGAGTTGACCGATGAAAGCGTCTCGCATTCTTTTGTTTAGTGTAATTGGACTCATTCTGCTTGCTGGTGCATTTTCAGGCGGGCTTATTGTCGGTTGGGTCCTACCAGGCAATCCGTGGGCAACCACCACACAGGTATCAGAAAAGCCGGTTACAGGGGAAACACCTGTTCAAGAGGGAGAAGCAACTGCAACTCCAGCAAATACAGAAACCCTGTTCTCGCCATTTTGGGAAGCCTGGGATCTGGTACATAACTACTATATCGACCAACCAGTCGATGACAAGAAGCTTATGCAGGGTGCTATTCGCGGAATGATGGAAGGCCTGGGCGATGAACATTCATCTTACATGACGCCAGAAGAATACCAGACTGCCAGCGAAGATCTGGCAGGGAAGGAATATTCCGGTATTGGCGCCTGGGTGGATACCACACAGGATTATGTCACCATCATGAGCACCATGCCTGGCAGCCCTGCTGAAGCAGCAGACTTGCGAACAGGTGACCAGGTCATTGCGATCGATGGAAAAGATCAAACCGGCATCCCCGGGGATGTGGCATTAAAAAGCATCCTTGGTGAAGAAGGTACCGTAGTCAAACTGACCATTTACCGCAAAGCAACCGATGAAACTTTTGATGTGGTCATCACTCGTGCCAAGATCACCGTCCCCAGCGCTTCTGCGAAAATGCTGGATAACGGTATTGCTTATGTGGTCGTCTACCAGTTTGGCGATAAGACCACAGCTGAATTACGTGACGGGTTGAAGTCTGTAATGGCAGAAAAACCTGTTGGCATGATCTTGGATCTGCGCGGCAATACCGGCGGTTACCTGAACACCGCTGTGGAAGTGGTTTCAGAATTTATCAAAGTGAGCCAGGTTGCCATTATCGAAGAGTATGGTGATGGCACTCGTCAGGAATTAAAAACCAACGCAGGCGGTCTGGCAACGGATATCCCATTGGTTGTACTCGTGAATGGTGGTACTGCTTCTGCAGCAGAGATCACTGCTGGAGCTATTCAAGATTACGGCCGTGGTAAGATCGTTGGTACCATTACCTATGGCAAAGGTACCGTTCAGAATTGGATCCCCCTTCAAAATGACCAGGGTGCCATTCGCGTGACCATTGCCCGCTGGCTGACGCCTAAGGGAAACCAGATCAACAAAGTAGGCATCCAGCCGGATTATGTGGTTGAACTGACCGAAGATGATGTAGCCAATAATCGTGACCCACAACTCGATAAAGCAGTAGAACTACTATTGCAGGGTCAATAAAATAATATTAATTTTTTGAATGTTTTGCAGGCATTCTGTGCATACAGAATGCCTGCAAGTTTTTATGTAGTTATCGGAGGATGAGATTGTTTTTCGCTACATCACAAGTTACATGGAGCAGTACGAATGGTTCGACTTCTCTTATAAATCCATCCCATAGTGATTTGCGTCTCCCAACCCAGCGTGTTAAAATAGATTTGTTCAGTACCCTGCCAGGGAATAACGACTGGCAAGAGTGAGGTTTCATGCCCAAAATGATCGAAGTAATCGTTGAAAGTGTTCGTGTTAGCCTGACTAACCAGCATCGCATTGTCGTCCTGCGCGAAAAAGATGGTGACCGCCATCTTCCTATCTGGATCGGTGCGTTTGAAGCTGAATCAATTACGCTGGCGTTACAAGAGATCGAAGTGGCCCGTCCCCAAACACATGACCTGTTAAAAAACACCATTCATGCGTTGAATGGGAGGCTGGTCCGTATCGAGATCGTCTCTTTAAAGGATGATGTTTTCTACGGCAATCTCATTATTGACGTGAATGGTGAATTTATCTTTGTCGATTGTCGTCCCTCTGATGCCATTGCCCTGGCGATCCGATGTCGGGTACCCATTTTTATGTCTTCAGAAATTATGGAAGTAGCAGGATTTGTCCCCGAGCAAGAAATCGATGCCAATGCAATGGAAGAAAGCGCTGAAATGATCCCTGATGAACAGCCAGAAGAAAACATAGACCGGTTATCGGTTTTTGAGGATTTTCTCGAAACACTGGAAACAAAAGATACAGGAGATAAAGGGGACGAAGATTCCGAACCTCCTGCTGATGATCAACCTGATCTGGATAAACCTAAAAAATGACCGATTACCCCGCTGCAGACCCAGCTCCTAGCTCTGAAATGCAGGCACAGCCACATAACCGCGAAGCAGAAGAGGCGGTATTGGGTTCTGTACTCATTGACCCTGAAACTTATTTCGACGTAGCCCAGATTCTGCAGCCGGAAGATTTTTATATCGTTCGTAACAGGTGGGTGTGGGAAGCGTGCGTACGTTTGCATGAACAACGCATGCCCATCGATTATGTGACACTCACTGCCGAGCTTGAACAGCACGAACAACTTGCAGAGATTGGCGGTCAGGCTTACCTGACCCATCTATTTAGCCTGACACCCAGTTCTATGCATGCCGAATCGTATGCTATTCTTGTACGCGACAATTCCATTCGTAGGAACATGCTTGCCAGTGCCAATTTAATGGCAAAAATGGCATTCGACCGGACACAACCCATCGACACCATACTGGATAATGCAGAACAATCTGTTTTTTCCATCAGTGAACGCCGCGCTAGGAAAGACCTTCAACCTATCAGTACGGTGATGAGCGAAGTTTATGACCACATCGATCTCCTTTCGCAAAAAGGTTCAGAGATCATGGGTGTTCCCACAGGATTGTACGACCTGGACAAAATCCTGGGTGGTCTGCAAAAATCCGATTTGCTTATCGTGGCAGGTCGCCCTGGCATGGGTAAGACCGGGTTTCTGCTTTCAGTAGCAAAAAATGCAGCCCTGACCTATAAAAAGCATGTTGCCATGTTCTCCATGGAAATGTCGAACGAACAACTGGCTATGCGCCTCATTGCCCAAGAAACTGGAATAGATACCCAGCGTCTACGTACTGGCAAACTACAGGAAAATGAATGGGCGAAATTCACGCACGCCATTGAAGTTCTGTCCGACACGACCATTTTCCTCGACGATACACCCGCCATCACCCCGCTGCAGTTACGTACAAAATGCCGCAGGTTGCATATGGAATACAACCTGGACCTGGTTCTGGTGGATTACCTCCAATTGATGGGTGGTGACACGCGTACAGATAACCGTGTGCAAGAGGTCTCGTATATTTCGAGAAATCTGAAAGTGTTAGCCCGCGAGCTGAATGTGCCCGTACTGGCAGCCGCCCAGCTTTCACGTGCCGTCGAACAACGTACCGATAAACGTCCGGTTCTTTCTGACCTTCGTGAATCCGGCAGCCTGGAGCAGGATGCGGATATCGTCCTCTTCATTCATCGTCCCAATATGATGGAAAAAGAGCAGCCCAACATGAAGAAACCCGATTTTGAGCAAATCGAATTGATCGTAGCAAAACACCGTAATGGACCTACCAGTCCTGGCATCGGAATCCTGTTTCAGAGTAATGTGACCCGATTCGAAAATGCAGCGGATGAAGCTGGACAACCCTTGAAAAAATCGAGATGAGCCAGTTCACAGGATTTCCCAGCAGTAAAGTCAGGACTATTCGCCTTCCTGAACTATTCTTCCAGTCTCTTCTTCCCATGCTGAAGACAGAACTAGAAGTAAAAACTGCTTTACTCACTTTCTGGCTGCTGGAACATCAGGAAGGCACCACCCGCTTCATTCGCATGGAAGATTACAATAACCCGCCAACATGGTTCATGGATGGCGAGAAGAAAGAAGCAATTACTAAAACAAAGATCAAGAAAGCTGTACAGCATCTGGCGGAAATTGGGATGATCATCGCTGCCCAACCCGATGGATGTACCGAGCCGCTTTATTTTCTTAATTCTTCCCGCGGGAAAGCGCTTGCTCAAGCATACTTGAAGGGAAACTGGCAGCCGGGTGAAGAAAGTGTCAGAATTCAAACCGGACGGGAGCACCGTACGATTTATCAGCTATACGAAGAGAATATTGGACCGCTGACGCCCCTGATCGCTGACAGCCTGAAAGAAGCAGAAACCACCTATCATGAAGATTGGATCAAGGATGCCATTCAGATAGCTGTGGAGAACAATGTTCGCCGGTGGAAATATATCGAAGCCATTCTCGCATCCTGGAAAGAGGAAGGACGCTATGCCAAAACTAAACGAGATTACGAAGAAAGTTACCGCAAGTACTTCCAGGAAGATGAATAGTACGCAAAAACAACCTCAGCCTGAAATCGAAAAGCAGGATGTATGCCCCATTTGTCATGGAAAAGGGTTCATCCGTCGCGATCTTCCCATCGACCACCCCGATTTTGGCAAGCTGCAGGTTTGCGTATGCCGTTCTGCGGAAGTTGAAGAAGCTGCCCGCCAGAGGCTCATTCAGTTAAGCAATCTGGAAGCCTTCAGGAATATGACATTCAAAAACTTCAATGTTGAAGGCAGACTTGGTTTGGGTGACCAGCAGGTAAATTCGTTGAAACTGGCGCTTAACTTTGCCCTTCAGTTTTCGCAAAATATGCAAGGCTGGCTGCTTTTCATGGGACCATATGGATGCGGTAAAACTCACCTGGCTGCAGCCATTGCCAACACCGCTGTGGAAAAAGGAATAGCAACCCTTTTTCTGACGGTTCCTGACCTGCTGGATTGGCTGCGATTTTCATATGGTAGCAGCGAACAGTCTATGGAAGAGCGCTTTGATGAAATACGCAATATTTCGTTGCTGGTGCTGGACGATCTGGGTACGCAGAATGCCACCCCATGGGCAGAAGAGAAACTCTACCAGATCATCAATCATCGTTACGTCAACCAGTTGCCAACCATCATCACCACCAACCAGAGTTTAGCGGAGATTGATGGACGTATTAGCTCTCGGCTGCGTGACCCCTCGCTAGTGACCACCATCCGCATCAACGCGCCCGATTATCGCTCACCCATCGTGGATACCAGTGTGCCGCAGCTTTCTTCTCTACCGTTACATAGCAAACAAATATTCAGTAATTTCCGTTTGCGCGAAAATGAAAAGATTACCCCTGAAGCCAAACTCAGCCTGGAGAAGGCATACCACACTGCCCGGCAATTTGCTGAAGACCCTGCTGGCTGGCTGGTATTGACCGGTGACTATGGCTGCGGAAAGACCCACCTGGCTGCCGCGGTTGGAAATTATCGCAATTCTCTGGGTGAAAGCCCCATGTTTGTGGTGGTACCCGACCTGTTGGATCATCTACGCGCCACATTCAGCCCAAACAGCACCACCACATATGACGAATTATTCGAGCAGGTTCGAACGAACACCTTGCTGATCCTGGATGACCTGGGTACGCAGAGTGCTACCCCCTGGGCACGGGAGAAGCTCTATCAGATCCTGAATTATCGGTACAATGCTGAGCTGCCCACCGTGATCACCACCACCTCCACACTCGATGAACTCGATCCTCGTATCCGCAGCCGGATGCTGGATCAGAGGTTCTGTAAGTTCCTGGTCATCACCGCACCTGCATACCGGGCATCACCAGCCCCAGCGGGCACATCACGAGCTGGAAAGCCCCGCAAAACCACCATGAGATAAAATATGTAATTGCAAACTCCATTAGTTCTCTGGTAGACTGCCACGCTTCGCTCGCAGATACAACGGACTGTCATTGCGAGCCCCGTTCTTTGGGACGTGGCAATCTCGCGTTTTTCGTGTTTTTAGTTTCTTTCATGGTGAAACAATCCCACAATGACGCGAAACCCTCGTAAAGCCCTTTATCACTTGACAGCAGCCCGTCCATCCTATACAATCATAAACAATTGAATACTTACTGCTCGCGTGCCTTCTCCCCGGATGGAAAGGCATAATGGCGAAACCGGTGCAAGTCCGGTGCTGTTGCGCAACTGTAAGATCATCAAGCATGATCAAGCCAGGTCGCCCGCCCTGCAGCGTTTGCCACAACCTCGCAGAAAGGAGGTGGAAACCCGGCTGAGCCGTGTACCCCCAGAAATTCTTCCCTGACCATTGTGGCAGGGAAATTGTTTTTAACAGCCGGTCACCATAACAGGAGAAACGACAACCTTCAACGAACAAATTAAATCCTTAACCTATTGGAGTATTCATGAAACGCACTACAAAAATCTTGTCCATCGTAATTTTGCTCTCAGTACTTATCCTGACAGCCTGTAAACCCGTCACCCCGCAAACCTATACCGATTCACTTCAACGTGAAGTGACCCTTCTCCAACCCGCACAGAAGATCGTCTCATTGGCTCCCTCCAATACCGAACTGTTGTTCGCTATTGGCGCTGGCGATCAGGTGGTTGGTCGTGACGACTTTTCCGACTATCCCGCTGAAGCTGCTCAATTACCCACTGTTGGTGGTTCGATGGGCGACTATAACCTCGAAGCCATAGTTGCCCTGCAACCTGACCTGGTACTATTGTCAGAGTTGAATTCATCCGAGTTGGTACAATCCCTTGAAAATCTTGGAATGACCGTCTACTATCTGGGCAACCCTGTTGAAATCGAAGGGCTATACACCAACCTTGAAACCCTGGGAAAGATCACCGATCATGAAGCCGAAGCTACCACGTTGATCAATTCCCTGAAAGCTAAAGTAACCAAAGTGGATGAGTTGATCGCTACCACAACCACCCGCCCGCTTGTTTTTTACGAACTGGATGCAACCGAACCCACCAAACCCTGGACAGCAGGACCTGGCACTTTTGTTGACCAGCTTATCTCCAGGGCTGGTGGCACGAACCTGGGTGGCAATCTGGATGGTGCCTGGGTGCAGATCAGCCAGGAAGCATTGATCCTTGACAATCCCGACATCATCTTGCTGGGTGATTCTGCGTACGGCATCACCGCTGAACAGGTTGCAGCACGTGCCGGGTGGGAAACCTTGAAAGCTGTTACCAATGGTCAGGTTTTTCCATTCGATGACGATCTAGTTTCCCGTCCTGGTCCTCGCCTTGTGGATGGTTTGATCGAATTCGCCCGGATCCTCCACCCTGAAATTGCTGATCAACTTCCAAAATAAATATGAAAAACACTGCCCATCCCTACCTTTTCACTACCATCATCCTGGTCATTACCATACTGCTTAGTGTGGTGGTGGGCAGTGTTGCAACACCCCTGAAAGATGTGATCTCTGTTTTTGGGGAAGGGATCAGAAACGGATTTTCCGACCAAACCACTCCGCTAGCTTCCATTATCTTCAAGTTACGGCTGCCACGTACCATACTTATCGCCTTGACTGGTGCGGCTTTAGCCAGCAGTGGGGCAGCTTACCAGGGGTTATTCCGCAACCCGCTCGCAGACCCTTATGTAATCGGTGTTGCTTCCGGGTCTGGGTTGGGTGCTGTAATCGCCATGTCCATTCACTGGCCTAATGGATGGACATCCTCTTTTATCACCCCCGTTGCAGCATTCATCATGGGGTTGATAACGGTATTGCTGGTTTATTCGCTCTCGAGGGTCAATCGCAGTGTACCTGCCACCAGCCTTGTGCTGGCTGGTGTAGCTATCAGCTCGTTCACTACCGCCATTACTTCATTTGTTATGCTTAAATCTACTGGTGAGCTACGTCGCTCATTAGTCTGGCTTTTGGGAGGGTCTACATTAAGTGGCTGGCAGCCTGTAATCGGCATGCTGCCGTATGTTGCCCTGGGAATAGGAACGCTGCTTACCATGGGATACACCCTGAACGTATTTCAATTTGGCGATGAGCAGGCAACACAAATGGGCTTAAAAGTGGAAAAACGGCGATTGATCGTGATCATCGCCGCGTCACTGACAACTGCAGCAGCAGTATCTTTCTCCGGTGTGATCGGTTTTGTCGGGTTGATCACACCTCACATAATTCGCTTGTTGACAGGTGGAGATTACAGGCGCATTTTGCCGTTATCCACTATAGCAGGTGCTGCCTTTCTATTACTGGCAGATATCCTGGCACGCGTGGTACTGGCACCCCAAGAAGTACCTGTAGGGATCATCACCGCATTGGCTGGCGCCCCATTCTTCATCTGGGTGCTGCGTCGTTCTAGACCTGAAGAGGTATAGTATGCTCGAAGTTCGCAATATTCACGTTGGATATCCTGAAAAAGAGATCCTACATGGGATCAATATGACTGCACAAGCAGGTCAATTAGTCGCATTGGTTGGCCCAAATGGTGCTGGCAAAACGACCATGATCCGTGCCATGAGTGGCGTATTACCATTATTGCAGGGAACCGTGACCGCATTTGGTAAAAATATTTCTCTTCTTTCGCCAACAGAACGGGCAAAATTGATCGCCGTCGTTCCTCAGGCTAACCAGTTGCCGGCCACTTTCACTGGCTGGCAAACCGTCATCCTGGGACGCACTCCTTACCTTAATTGGATGGGACATCTTTCGCAGAAAGATCAGGCTGTTACCCGACAGGTGATGCAGCAAACCGCCACATTGGAATTTGCAAACAAGCAGGTTGGACAGCTATCAGGTGGTGAGCAACAAAGGCTGCTGCTGGCACGTGCGCTGGCACAATCCGCACCTGTTTTACTGCTGGATGAACCCACTACTCACCTGGATATCCAGTTCCAGTTCAATCTGATGGCCGATGTACGCAGACTGGCAAAAGAGCAGAACCTGGTGGTTGTAATGGCAATGCACGATCTTAACCTGGTGAGCCGTTTTTGCGATCAGGTAGCTCTGCTGAATAAAGGGCAACTGGTTAACTTTGGCACACCCATTGAAGTGTTGACAACAGAAACCCTCTCTGAGGTATACCAGATCCAGATAGAGATCCATCCCGATGGCAAAGAAGGGCAGTTCTTTATCATGCCCACTCTGTAAATACAACCAGGTATTTATCGCATGTTATAATGCCCGCATGCGTTTTCACATGAAAACAAGCAAGTTTTTTTTATGTTTAGTGTGTATCTTAGGATTGATTTCGAGTTGCAACCCTGCAACAGCTACGATGATCAACACTTCTACCCCCTCTGTACCTCCTGCAACACTTAAAGCATACATCATTCCTTCGCAAACTCCAGAACCAGCAGAAATTGATCAAACCACTCCCACACCCCTGCCCAGCCCAAGTCCAACCCCACGCACGCATACCGTTACCCTGGGTGAAACTTTTGGCACCATTGCCACCATTTATGGTGTCAGCGTTAACGCCTTGATCCAGGCGAATCCGGATGTCAATCCTAATGCGATGACCGTTGGGACTGTGTTGATCATCCCACCTGTCATCATTAATGGCGAAGAACAAAGTGCAATTCCTACACCGATTGGTGTTACCCTGCAATCCCCCACCTGTTACGAAGCAATGGATAAGACGATCGCCTGTTTTGTGATGGTTACCAATTCCCTGGAAATGGCAGTTGAAGGGGTAAGCGCAGTCCTGCGCTACCAGGCTTCTGATGGGAGTGTTCGAGAAGCAACCGCTTTCAGCCTGCTCAACACCGTACCACCCGGAAAATCCGTACCGTTGTACGCTGCTTTTCCCGCGGATGCAAATTGGGATGGAACGATGTCGGTCGAGCTGCGCTCTGCTATCCCATCGCAGGCATCCGGAAACAAATCCGTGACCACAGTGAACATGATCGAACAAGGTCCTGATGGCAATGCCCGTGTAAGTGGCACTGTCGAAGATCCTGACGGTAGCGGGGACTCTTACTGGCTGATGGTTGCAGGGTTTGATGATGCCAGGAAGATCGTTGGAGCACGTCGTTTCACAATTACCATACCAGCCAATGCCAATCTGGTCGATTTCGACGTAGAACTTTACAGCATGGCAGGAGCTATCACCTACGTCGAAGCCCTGGCAGAACCAGTAAAATAATCCCTGATTGCTTGCTAATTCCAGATAAGAAACGAACCGTTAACACAGATAGGCGCAGTGGTGTTCCCTGTCAGGCATGCCTGGTAAAGTAATAGATCACCATTTTGCTGGCTAACCAGAGCATCTAATGTGATACTGGAGTTTCCAGATGTATCGGTTAATGGGAAATTTGTTTCAGAGATCTCACTCCCATCGGAATTCCGAAGGATAAGCACAGCCCCCATTCCAGGGATTCCTTGACCTGTATATTTCTGGGTAAGCGTAATGGTAATGGTCTGTTTCTCTGTTGATGAAAGACGGGGTAATGCCTCGTTGGATTGTAAAATTACATCATCCGGCTGGATGATTCCCCCGGGAATGACAGGTTTGATAACATTCAGATATGCCTGACCCAGTGATGCAGGTAAAACTTTGTAAGCTTCGGATGCAGTAGGATAGTAATCCAGGCAAAGGTTCTGAAAACATTGACGATAAATACCCTGATCCTGCAGCAAAGTGATCTCCATGATCGGATTACCGGATATTCCCAGCCCTCCATGCATACTGAGATAAGTATCCAGTGGTAAAGGCACGTGATACCCAAGCTCGCCTTCCACTGTTACAAAAACCATATTGTCGGTGACATCATATTGTTGAATGCCAGGTGCTGAAGGCGTTATTCCAATGATCACCGGCACATTTCGAAGCTGGATCGCATCAGGATTATCAACAGGAGCAAACACCACAATATTGGTAAAAACCTGTTCCAGGTAACCATCACTGGCTTGATAAGCAGGCGTCAGGGCAATACCGGTAAGGCTTTCACCACCCAGATATTGCAGGGCATTCTCAAACGGCGAATTGAACTGGTTGATGATTGGTGAGAAAACGATTGAGGATTCAAAGGAGCACGACGCGCCACAAACAAGATCACCGTATGGAAGCAAATGAACATTACCAGCAGGTTCATTAAAAAAGATCGCAAAACCCACCTTTTCAAAATACTGTTCTATCCTGCCCTGATTGTAATTATAATGAACCACATCAAGAGCTTGCCCCACATTTTCTGATCCCAATTGATTGATCAAGGGCAAAAATCCAGAAAAGATACCGCTAGCATCCACTGCATTACTTAAAGGAATACCCAACTGTCTGCCCAGTGGTGACAATGAATATTTTCCTGGACCACGCTGGTTGGTATTGACACAAATGCGTGCATTTTCCATCAACTGGCAACGTAGATAATCCTGTATGGTTACTTCATCGATCGCAGGACCAAATACTGCGGCTCCCCCTTTTTCGACATAGAATTCCTTCAGTTGGTTATCAACTTCGAATGTACCCGGAGTGGCTGGATAAAAAGAAGTAGAGGTATCGGTTGCACATCCTGCCATCAACAACCAGATGACCCCAGCCAGGATTCGAAAGAGGATGAAAGAGAATTTTCTCATGGATGAATCAGCAAAGATAGCATTGAATCGCGCAGATTCATTTTAGTCCATGGATTTGGAATGTGCAACAAAGAAAACCTTGCAAATAAGATAACCATATCTGTTTTGCCCATTTTTCTCTTTTGCTTCTTCTACGATATACTCATGAAAATGGAGGAGCTCATGGAAATATTGACGATTGGATACGAAGGCTCTACTTTAAAAGATGTTATGGATTGCATGATAACAAATGGAGTTGAAGTCCTCGTTGATGTTCGAGAACTGCCATTAAGCCGGAAAGCCGGATTTTCAAAGACTCCTTTATATAATGAAGCAACATCAAGGGGAATCGCTTATCTTAATGTTCGCACATTGGGTTGCCCGCGCGAGATCAGGCATGATTACCACAAAGATCATAATTGGGAAAAGTATTCAATTCGGTATCTGCAACACCTGGCAACACAAACCGGATCACTGGAAAATCTGGCAAAACTGGCGAAAGAAAAAAAGTGTTGTCTGCTTTGCTTTGAAGCAGACGCACGTTACTGCCACCGCCGGTACATTGCAGACCACCTTCTTCCATTTCTTGGAGAGGATACCCGAATAAAGCATCTTGTTGTTAAAGATTAAAAAAATCAAGTTTTCTTGCGGTTAACATTATGTAAGTAATTAAGATTGAAAAAGGCAGCTGTCTGCTGCTGCCTTTTTCTTCACACTAACCATAAGGGAGAAAAGTGACAAGTTTACTTCGTAATCACTTTGATCGTTTTTGGTTTTGCTTCTTCAGCTTTCGGGATGCGCAGCGTCAAGATACCATTCTCGATTTCAGCTTCAACTTTAGATGCATCCAATGGTTCTGGCATGGTAAGACTGCGGTTAAATTTCCCAGAAGGACGTTCGCTCAACAGGTAATTCGCATTCTCATCCCTTTCATTCTTTAATTCACCCTGGATGGTCAAAGTTTCATTGACGATCTGGATGCTTAAATCATCTGCTTTAATACCAGGAACAAGGGCGGTCACAACATACGCATCATCTTCAGCTTTCACATCCATAGGGATAAATGCCTGTCGTTCTTGATTCTCCCATTCAGGTTCCATCATCTGCTGCATCAAACGGCGCATTCTATGTGCATAGGGGGTTGTTAAATAGTATGTCATTTTTATTTCTCCTATCTCAATAAGGTCTCTTTCTTATTGTTGAGCTTATGATAAATCTGGCATATTGGATATTTATCAACAAAATATTGGAATCTTGTTAGAACCAACCTGAGATAACCTTAGCAAAGATTCTCATTGATATTAAGTTTACAGAAGTATTTATGAAATGTTCTCTTGATTTATGGTATCATCACACCCATTGGAGTAACGATGGACGACCGGATTACGATTATTGAAGGACCAACACCCATTTTTGAAGATAGCCACGATGGCTGGGCTTTAGGGTTACATGAAGGTCCGATCTTATTTGATACTGCCTTCACACGCCTGCGCACTTTCAATGGCCCAGCTCTGGTGGAACGATGCCACAGGCAATGGAGTAAACGGGAACCTATATACCTGCATTATCGAAATGATATTGGTATGGAAGAGAAGGTTCCTATCGTAGCAGCACGTGCAGTAGAAACCGAAGAGGGAAATGTCTTATTGTTATGGGTACGACGCGAAGTAGACCTTCAACTTGACGACGATAGTGATGATGATTTATCAGACGAAGATAACGATCAAGACGAATTTCCAGGAGGTTAACCATGCTGAATCTGCCCGAAATACGCAGTCATTTTCCTGCGCTGGCTTCGGATACCATCTTTTTAGATAATCCAGGTGGAACACAAATTTGCCAGCAATCGATTGACAGGTTGAATGAGTATTTCCTGACGATGAACGCCAATCACGAAGGTGCGTTCGAAACCAGCATGCGCTCTGACGAAGCAATAAAAGCCGCGCATGCAGTTATGGCAGATTTCCTTCACGCATCGCGTCCCGAAGAAATCATCTTTGGGATGAACATGACCACCCTGACTTATACAATTTCGCGGGCACTTGCCCGCACTTTTCAGCCAGGTGATACCATTGTTGTCACACGCCTCGATCACGATGCCAATATTTCACCCTGGCTACAAGCAGCCGAAGACACGGGATGCAATATTCGTTGGGTGAATTTCCATCCTGAAACCGGTACGCTCGATCTGGAAGATTTTCAAGCTGCCATGCAGGAAAAGCCAAAGTTGGTAGCAGTTGGATATGCTTCCAATGCACTTGGTACTATCAATCCAGTAGAAAAACTGGTGGAATGGGCGCATGCTGTCGGCGCGTTGATCTATATCGATGCTGTTCAATATGCTCCTCACGGCCCCATTGATGTGCAAAAACTTGGATGCGATTTTCTGGTTTGCTCTGCATACAAGTTTTTTGGTCCACATATCGGCATCCTTTACGGGCGGTATGAAATTCTGGATTCCTTGAAAGCTTATCGTGTTCGCCCGGCTTCAAGCAACCCGCCAGGAAAATTTGAAACCGGCACTGGTTCTTTCGAAGACATGCATGCAGTTTCCGGCACGATGGAATATCTGGAATGGCTCGGAAAAACTTTCGGTGCAGACTATCTAGAGTTGTTGGCTGGACAATATACTGGTAGAGCACTTGCCTTCAAGCAAGCAATGTTGGCTATGCGCGCATATGAATATGAGTTAAACCAGCAGTTCCTGGAAATCTTTCAGTCAATTCCAGGTGTCACCCTGTATGGTTCGAAAGAGATTAAACCACGTGTGGCGACCTTCTCCTTCCGGGTAAAAGGAAAGTCTCCCCGTCTGGTAGCAGAAGAGTTTGGTAAAGCGGGCATTAACATCTGGGATGGCAATTTTTATGCTTTGGCGGTTACCCAGCACCTTGGATTGGAAGAAAGCGGTGGATTGGTAAGGGTTGGAGCTGTTCACTACAACACATTTGATGAGATCCAATCATTTGGTAATGTGCTCCAGAGAATCGCTACTTCATAGATCATTACACTCTTCTCGAAAAAACTGACAATTGAGTAACAAGTTTTTTGGGAATTAATCCTTACTGGTAAATTCAGGAATCATCCATAAAATCTAGACCCCTCAGATTTATGGAATAACTTTTACCCCGGATGACAATATAGTAGACTATGCTGGAACCAGAAATCACCTCAGTCACTTTTGCAATAAAACAGGCGCGTGATGCTATGCAATCAGGGAACGCTTCTGTTGCCCGTTTTTGGGCACAAGAAGCTCTCTATTATGATCCCAATGAAATTAAGGCTTTATTGATCCTGGCTTATGTTAGCGATCCACAAGAAGGTATTGGTTATCTCAACCAGGTCCTTGAAATTGATCCTGACAATGAAAATGCTATCAAAGGTATGAAATGGATTGCTGAAAAGCTGCAAGGATTAGAAATCCCCTCTGCAATGAGCTCTGCGATCAGAATTGAAGCTGTTCCCGAAACAGAAGAAGAGGATGAGATCACCCGACCTATACCCATTGGTACCAGGAAGACTACGAAAACCAGTGATTTATCAAACATAAGAAAAGGGCAGGTTCGAGAACTCATTTCATCCACATTCAGAATATTTCGCTTCCTTGGACGAAAAGCTCTTTTAATCTTCACAACAATTTTTGTTGGCATCTTCTTTACTATCGTCATTATTGATAGACCAGTAACGCTTGGTTTCACTGTTAAGCCTCCACAACTCGAGACTAATCTACAGAAACAGATCGAACAAACCATAGCAGTCTATAAAATCGAACACCCAAGTTTTTACAATTTGAGCAAAGAGGAACAACAGCAAGTTGAAGACGAGCTACGGGCAAAGTTGATTAATGATACGGGTCTGAATCTCCCCTATTTACCCAAACACCTTTTTTGGACGTTGAATGCCCTTAAGTTCGATTGGGGCAGACTCCGTAGTGTAAATGTAGGGTTATTACCCATGCTTGGTTATGGTCGTGTGACTATCAATTTAAATGATGTTGTTCTAAAGCATCTACCTAATACGATGCTGCTTGCAGTATTGTCAAACCTGCTTATTTTTCTGCTTGGGCTGCCATTGTCTTTAACGCTTTCTCGAAATTATGGGAAATGGTTCGATAAGTTCTTTGTAATGATCAGCCCTCTCTTTTCCATTCCCAGTTGGGTGATCGGAATCATTCTGGTAGCCATTTTTGCTGTGTGGCTTCGCCTGCTCCCAACAGGAGGAATGCTTGACACCCTTCCTCCGGATAAGCCAACTGGGTATATACCTATCATCCTGAAACATATAGCTTTGCCAGTATTGTCAATTTTTCTCAGCCTGTTCTTCCAGCTTGTCTATTCCTGGCGCACCTACTTCCTTATTTATTCAGAGGAAGATTATGTTGTTCTTGGAAAATCTATCGGCCTTACCAATGGCAGGCTGGAGAGAAAATACATTCTACGTCCCTCGATCACATATATGTTGACCAGTTTCTCTTTGCTGCTGGTCTCCTTCTGGCAAATGACCATGGCCCTGGAGGTGATCTTCGATTGGCCAGGGCTGGGATGGTTATTCATTAAAGTAGGGTTGCCTAATTTCTGGGGAGAAAGCATGTACCCTGGTGAGATGGTTATCGCTCTCACTATCATCGTAGCGTTTGCCTATCTATTGGGTATGATCGTTTTTCTTTTGGATATCATCTATGTTCTGGTTGACCCACGCATCCGGGTAGATAAAAGCGAACCAGTTCTTCACGAAAAAGTTTTCCGTTCGAAAATGGTAACCCATTTCCCAAAACGATTTTCAAAACCTTTACGAGCGAACACGGTTGGAATCGTGGCCGGGATTCACCAAAAAAGAAACAAATATACAGTGTCTTTTAAAGAACACCTGGCACATATTTCAGGTAAGGTGAAGATAAACATTAAAACTACATTTCGGCAGCTTCTAAAATATCCTTTTGCATTTATTAGCTTTATTATCATTATTTTTCTGGTAATTGGATCACTAATCGCTGTAATTGGCTTACCTTATGAAAAAATTGGCGCGGAGTGGAGTGGAAGTCAGATAAAAGGTCAGGCACTGATACCCAGACTTGCACAACCATCATGGGTAAACCTCTTTCGGAGAGATAAATACCTTTCCACTTTGATCATTGATAATACTTCTGAAGGAACGAATTACAATCGCGCTGAAAGTGAATTTACCAATGGTCAACGTCAGATTACATTAACCTATACCTTCGATTATGAATATGCAAATTTCCCTTCAGAAATTTTTCTCTATTTCGATAGTAGCTTCGATACAAAACGACCTTATGTTTCTGTTACCTGGATCACACCAGACGGCCGTGAATTCAATTTGAATGGCGTTTCAGCTATTTCAGGTACAAATTATGATTTCGAATCAAATATTCCTGTCCGAAGATTAGTAAACAAAAATCAACACCTGAAAAACTGGTTCGTTTTTGGGCAGATCGATCCCACCCCGACACATTATGTGCTCTTTGCTGATCCTGCAGCTGATGAAGCAAAACTGGTGAAGGGTCGATATACGCTGCGAGTTAATGGGATCACATTCGAAGAAAACAGTACTCTCGATGCAAAAATGGTACTTTTGGGAAACGTGTACGGTTTGGCAGGCACAGATGCCCTTCGCAGAGATCTCTTGACCCCCATCCTATGGGGTATGCCCATCGCACTTGGATTTGGTCTGATGGGTGCTTTAGCCACCACATTACTATCGATGATTATCTCCGCTGCAGGCGTCTGGTTTGGTGGCTGGATGGATAATCTCATCCAGAGAATGACCGAGATCAATCTGGTCTTACCTACTTTGGCGATTTGCGTAATTGCGTATGCTTATTTAGGAGTCAATCTGTGGGTTATCCTGGTAATCATCATCCTGCTTAATGTGTTCGGCAGCCCCACTAAGAATTTTCGGTCAGCTTTTTTGAACACAAAAGAAGCGCCATACATTGAAGCTGCACAATCATATGGTGCCAGCAACTTCCGGATTATCATAAAGTATATGGTCCCGCGTATCATTCCGGTAATGGTTCCTCAATTACTCATCCTGATACCCAGTTATGTGTTCCTTGAAGCCACATTAGGATTGTTTAATATCAGCACTGGATATCCTACCTGGGGTACCATTATTTATCAGGCACTTACACAGGGAGGGTTGTATTACGCACAGTATCGCTTACTGGAACCTCTGGCATTAGTCGTTATCACTGGGTTAGCTTTTTCGTTGTTTGGTTTCACACTCGAGCAAATCTTGAATCCACGTCTGCAAAATGAATAAGCGTACTGACCTGGAGAGTTGGAGAATATATCCTTCCATCGGTTGTTCTTTTCTGTTGTTGATATAATAACCCCATGAAAAAATTTTTAAGAATACTATCAAGATTGCTGATTTTGCTGGTGATCGTGATTGCGATCATTGCAATCGTGCCATCTCTGCGATCACGTGCGGTATATCATATTGAACAAAGCTGGATAAAGTTTAATTATCTGCTTCACCCACCAGAAGAAGAAATTTTCACTCCCGCAACACAGGTCGCAGAGGACATGCAGGCTACACAGCAGGCATTGACTGCCCTTGCTCCAACTGCTACCATCACACAGTCTCTTGATCCTATCATGCCGACTACAACGCCTACCATCACTTCTACACCTGTTCCAGATAAAGTTGCTCTGACAGGCATCATCTACCAGACACAAAAAGGGTTCTTCAACTACTGTGCTCCTGCCAACCTGTATATGGCTCTTACTTACTGGGGTTGGAGAGGAGATGTAAATGAAGTTGGCAGCTACCTGAAACCTTTCAACGAAGACAAAAATGTCATGGTCTATGAAATTGCAGACTATGTGGAAGAAAAAACCGATTATTCAATTGTCACCAGATATGGTGGAACCCTGGAGGTAGTAAAAAGGCTGCTGGCCGCAGGTTTTCCGGTTCTGATCGAAAAAGGCACTTATACACGTGATCTCACCGGTAAGATCAGTTGGATGGGTCACTTTAATGTCATTTCTGGTTATGATGATACAACCCAGATGGTCATCGTACAGGATTCTCTGATCTCAAAAGACTATGAAATCTCATACGATACAATTCAAAAAGAATGGCGTGGATTCAATTACGTATTTCAGGTGATTTATCCTTCGGATCAAGAAGAGCGGGTTATGTCGGCTTTGGGCGAATATGCAGACGAAGTCGCCAGCTATCAAATAGCAGCTCAAATCGCATCAGATGAAGCGATCAAGCTGACTGGTAATGACCAGTTCCATGGCTGGTTTAATCGTGGTACCAGCTTGGAACTCTTGCAGGATTACTTTGGATCAGCATCAGCTTATGATCAGGCATTTTTACTGCTACCTACATTAGATGCTGCCAATCGTCCCTGGCGTATCATGTGGTATGAAACTGGACCATATTTTTCTTATTACTATACCGGTCGCTATCAGGATGTGATCAACCTGGCAACCAACACTATTGATGCCGCCACCCAGCCTTATTTCGAAGAAAGCTTTTACTGGCGAGCGCTGGCTTATGCAGCATTAGGAGACCTGAACCTGGCAAAAGAAGATTTCTGCACCAGCCTTAAATATCACCCAAATTTCTTGCCCGCATTAACTCAGATGCAAAACCTTGGCATGTCGGAGTGCCCATAATGCGTATTCTACATTTTGCCGATGCACACATTGATATTGCCACACAGGGGAAACACGATCCTGACAGTGGATTACCGGTAAGGGTATTGGATTTTCTTAAATCGCTCGACCAGATCGTAGATACTGCCATAACTGAAAAAGTGGATATGGTGATCTTTGCTGGCGATGCCTACAAGGATCGTACTCCGGTACCAACCTTTCAAAGAGAATGGGGAAAACGAATCATACGCTTATCTCAGGCTGGGATTCCAACCCTTCTTCTGGTAGGGAACCATGATATCTCTCCTGCAGTAGGCAGGGCAAATACCTTGCATGAGTTCGAAACCTTGCAAGTACCTCATGTCATCGTGGCAAACAAGGTTGCACTTTTCACCCCTTCTCAATTGGAAGGACTACCTCTGCAAATCATCACCCTGCCCTGGATCACACGCTCAAATTTCCTGGCTCAACAAGATGAAACCGTTTCCATTGAAAAAGTTAACAGAAATATTGAAAACTTATTGGATGGGATGATCAAGCTCATGATCAAAGACCTTGATCCATCACTACCCGTAGTACTCATGGCTCATGCGTCTGTCACCGGCGCGACCTTTGGAGCAGAACGCAGCGTGATGCTGGGAAATGATGTCATCTTGCCCGGATCGTTGGTGAAGAATCCGGTTTTTAATTATGTCGCTCTGGGTCATATCCACAAAGCACAGGATGTGAACAAAGGCAACCAACCACCTGTTGTGTATCCAGGCTCGATTGAACGGGTTGATTTTGGCGAGATCGCAGATGACAAGTTTTTCGTCATTGCTAATATTAAAAAAGACAAACCCACTGAAGTGACGTGGCACAAGTTGAACGGGCGAAAATTCATATCGCGATATATCAAGGTCAAAGAACAAAAAGATATCCAGCAGCAAATACTTGACTCGCTTCCCACCCATGACGAAATGGAAGATGCTATGGTGCGTCTTGAATTGGAATATCCTCGTGAATGGGAAAGTTTGATCGATGAAGCTGAAATTCGAAGGCGGGGAGAAAAAGCCCTCGAATTTCACCTTATCCGCAAGCCTTTGGTAGATTTGCGATCAAGATTACCGGTTGATCATACAATCAGTAGTATGACACCCCTGGATCTACTAGAATTCTACTGGAAATCAACCGACATGAAGCCAGACGAACTCAAAAAGATGAAAAAGCTGGCTGACAGTTTAATCCAACATGAAGTACCTGCTCCAACACCATCAGACAAGTAGGAAATCAGGGGAGATAATCAAAAGATGATACCCATCTCACTTAAGCTGGCAGGATTCTTATCCTACGCAGAACCCGTTGTTATCGATTTCACTGATTTTGACCTGGCATGCATATCGGGTCAGAATGGGGCTGGAAAATCCTCCCTTTTGGATGCCATCACCTGGGCATTGTTTGGCATCGCCAGGAAACGAGATGATTCAATTATCAATTCTCGAAAGAAAACAGCAGAAGTTTCCTTCCAGTTTGAATATGAGGGAAATATATACCGGATCGATCGTAGCCGGACAGCAGGGAAAACTGCTCTTCTTGAATTCTTTATCCATTCAAATAAAGGCTGGCATGTCCTTACCGAACCAACAATGTCTAGAACGGAAGAAATGATCCGAAAAACATTACGGTTGGATTATGAAACTTTCACCAATGCATCATTTTTCCTGCAGGGTAAAGCTGATCAATTCGCTCAGCAGACGCCCACAGAGCGAAAGAATATTTTAAGTAATATCCTTGGATTAGAAATTTGGGAGGAATACCGCGAGCGGGCTGCAGAGCAGAGAAAGGCGCTTGAAAATGAATTAAGCGCTGAAACAGCCCGGCTGGAAGAGATCCGTGCTGAACTAGATCAGGAGGAAACCCGGCGTAGCCGTCTGCATGACCTGGAGATGGAATTGCAGGTGGCTGCCAAACAAAGCCAGGAGAAAAACCTTCTCATTACCTCTCTGAGGAAACAATCTGCAGCTTTAGATGAACAAAAAAAACTGGTTGATATTTTAAAAGGACAGAAGCAGCAAAAAGAAACACAGCTTACCGAATTAAAAGAGAAGATCACTTCCCTGGATCAGGAAGTACAACATTATCTGGAACTTTTCCAAAAAGAAGCCACGATTAGAATAGCTTATGAGCACTGGCAGCAAGTAGTAGCAAAACTAAAAGAAATGGATGGGCTCTCTATTACTTTCAATGAACAAGATCGCCAACGAGCTGATCTCCAGCACATCATCGAAAAAGAAAAAATCCGCCTCGATCAGCAACGATTACAGTTTTCTGAAGGTGAAAAACAGGCCAAGACACTCCTCGATACACTGCCCATTCTACAGGATGAACTAAAAAGGAACCAGGAAGAAATATCGAGACTGGAAAAAAAACTTGCTACACGTGCAGAATTGGAAAACTCTCTGCAAGATATAAATAAGAAACAGGCTGATCTAAAAGCAGAGAATAACCGCCTGCAATCAGATTTGAAAGAGTTGAAAGAACGGATCGACCATTTAAACGCAAGCACAGGGGCTGAATGTCCCTTATGCGGTCAATCATTGGAAAAGGAAGATCGCCTTAAATTGATCTCTTCTCTTGAGAAGCAAGAGAGAGAAAAGGGTGATCGCCATCACGATATTGAAAAAACCTTGAAAGATGCCCTGGAAGAACAGCAAAGCGTGATCAAATCGTTGGCTGAACTTGATGAAGTGCAAAAAAAATTACGGGATTCACAACGCCAGGTTGACCAACAATCTGACAGAATTCATCAGATTGAAAATGCCATAAACGAATGGCAAAAACATGGCGAACCCGAATTACGAAAAATAACCGAGATTTTACAGAAAGGTTTTTTTGCACAAGAAGCTCGCGCAAATCTTGAGATCATCGTTGCAAAATTAAAAAACCTGGGCTACAACCCTACGCATCATGAAGCTTTGCGAAAACAGGAAGAAGAAGAGCGTAAAGCTGTAGACGAGTTGCATGAGCTGGAAAAAGCTCAGGCAGCTTTTGAACCACTTCAGCGCCAAATGAAAGATACTCGCAGTCAGGTTGACGCTGTAGAAAAAGAATTTTTAGAAATTTCTCTTGATTGTCAACAAGCTGTTGAACGTTATGAAAAAGAGAAAAGTGGTTTACCTGATTTAGCCGCTCAAGAACGTGAATTCAATGAGCTAAAAGAGACAGAAAATTACCTTCGTATGCAGGTGGGCGGTGCGCAACAGGCAGTGGATGTGTTGAAAGGGCTGCAAGACCGAAAGAAAGAGATCGAAGCCCGTTTATCCGAGTTGCGCGAACAGATCACCCGGTATCGCACATTGGAGAGATCTTGTGGGAAAGACGGTGTTCCAGCATTGCTGATCGAGCAAGCGCTACCTGAGCTTGAAACCCAGGCAAATGACATCCTTGACCGCCTGACAGCAGGAAGCATGTCTGTGCGATTTGTCACCCAGACAGATTACAAGTCGAAAAAGCGCGATGATAAAAAAGAGACTCTGGATATCATGATCCATGATCCAGCAGGTACACGAGCTTACGAATTATTCTCCGGAGGTGAAGCGTTCCGGGTAAATTTTGCCATTCGCCTTGCACTGGCTCGTGTGCTGGCACAGCGAGCTGGCGCCCGACTGCAAACCCTGGTGATCGATGAGGGGTTTGGAAGCCAGGATACTGAAGGAAAACAACGCTTGATTGAAGCCATTAACCTGGTGCAGCATGATTTTAAGAAAATTTTAGTGATCACGCACCTGGAAGAGTTGAAAGATGCTTTTCCTGCCAGGATCGAAGTAGAAAAGTCTGGATCAGGTTCGATTGTACGAGTGATTACATGAATCAAACTGCTTTGCGAGTTGGAATTCTCCAACGGGTACTACCTGGCTACCGGAATATCTTTTTTGATACTCTGGCAGAACAACCAGGGATCCTTATTTCAGTATTTGCTGGAGAGCCGCGAGCACAAGAAAGCCTGGGGCAGACTGCCACCCTTTTGATAGCACAGCAATATAAAGCAAACAATCTGCATCTGTTTAAGGACAGGTATTACCTGTGTTTCCAGAGAAATTCTATCCGCTGGTTGAATGAATTTAACCCCGACGTTTTAATTGTTGAAGCTAATCCTCGTTATCTGCACCTTCCCTGTGTGATTCGATGGATGAAGAAACGGAAGCGCCCTGTCATCGGTTGGGGATTAGGTTCACCTTCAAGTCATATTCTCTCCAGTGCAGCGAAGTACCTCTGGTTAAAACAGTTCAATGCTCTGATCGCTTACAGTGAACAGGGCAAACAAGAATTCATTGATCTACACTTTCCACCTGAAGCAGTGTTTACAGCTCCCAATGCAGTTACACGCAGGCCTGAACATCCTCCCATGGAAAGACGAGAAATTGATGTTGGGAATGCAGTAAAAGTTCTGTTTGTTGGCAGGTTGCAGGAACGAAAGAATATCGACTTGCTGATCCAGGCATGTGCTGCTCTAACAAAATCAATACAACCATTACTTGAGATCATCGGTGATGGACCTGAACGGGAAAACCTGGAAAAACTTGCCCAAGAAATTTATCCTCGCACCACATTTCATGGTGCCAAATATGGCGAAGAATTGGACTACTTTTTTCAGAGTGCTGATCTATTTGTGTTACCAGGTACCGGTGGGCTTGCCATACAACAGGCGATGACCCATGCTCTACCTGTGATCGTTGCTGAAGCGGATGGAACTCAACATGACCTGGTGAAAGAGAAGAATGGCTGGTTGATCCCGAAAGGGAATGTCTTTGCCCTGCGGGATGCCCTTGAGGCTGCGCTTAATGAACCTTCTCGTTTACGAGAAATGGGCAAGGAATCGTTTCGAATTGTTCATGATGAGATAAATATAGATGTAATGGTGAGCCAATTCATGAAGGCGATCCATTTTGTACTGGGAGAAAAAGAATGAAGATTCTCCTGGTAGCAGACGGACGTAGCCCAATCACCCACCAATGGCTGAAAACCGTCATTGGCATGGGGCATGAAATGATGCTGATTTCCACTTTCCCCTGTTCTCCCATACAGGGTATCAAAAATCAAACCGTGATCCCGACCGCATTTTCAGGCATGGCAGGAACTCAAGTTGCCGGCAGTAGTCAAAAAAGGAAAAAATCCAGCAGTCTGGTTCGTAAGGCTCGCAAACCTCTTATGGTAGTCAGGTACTGGCTGGGTCCATTAACTTTACCTAAAGCAGGGAGGAAATTACAAGAAACGATCGAAGCCTGGCAACCTGATCTTGTCCATGCGTTGCGTATCCCCTTTGAAGGGATGCTTGCGAGCTACACACCCTCTCATATTCCTGTCGTGATCTCCATCTGGGGTAATGACTTCACTTTACATACACGAGGTTCAGTCAGTATGCGACAATGGACACGAAAAGCATTGCAACGGGCTGAGGGTCTGCTCGCTGATGCGAATAGAGACCTTCGGCTGGGAGTGCAGTGGGGATTTGATCAACAAAAACCTGCTCTGGTTGTTCCCGGTTCAGGTGGCATTGACCTGGCTGAAATACTCCTTTCTGAAGATAAACCAGATATTTCACGATGGGTCTCTTCTCAAGGACAATTTGTGATCAACCCAAGAGGATTGCGACCCGGATACATAAACACCCGAGAATTCTTCCAGGCAGCCCGACTAGTTTTGCATCAAAATCCAGACGTTATTTTTCTTTGTCCTGCGATGGAAGGACAAGAAGAAGCTTTACAGTATGCCCGGTTATATCAGGTTGAAAAGAATGTCCACTTGTTGCCTTATCTGACGCAATCCGAGCTCTGGCAGTTATTTCGTGTCTGCCAGGTTTCCGTCAGCATCAGCACACACGATGGCACACCCAACACACTGCTTGAAGCCATGTCGTGCGGCTGTTTTCCCATAGCAGGCGACCTGGAAAGCCTGCGGGATTGGATTACTCCCGGTGTAAATGGATTCCTGGTAGATGCATATAAACCGGATGAAATTGCCAATGCTATTTTAATGGCTTTAGAAGCAAGAGATTTGCGGGAGAATGCTAAAGCCATCAACCTGCAAAAGATCTCGCAAAATGCAAGCCGTGTTGCAACACAGGAAAAGCTGAAAGCTTTTTTTGAACAGGTAATAAATACACATAATTAATGGTAGTATGTGTAATAAGCACGTTTGGAGGAAAAAATGACCTATTCAAATCCCGGTGACCTCATCCCATCCAGTGGTTTTATCACAGAACTGGTATTGAGAATTAAACTTATCTGGCGGTTGATGATGGATAAACGTGTCAATTTATTTTTAAAAGCATTGCCCGTGTTCAGCGTTGTTTATCTAATCAATCCCATTGACCTCCCTACACCATTGGATGACGCAGCCATAATTGGATTAGGTTTTACCCTGTTCATCGCACTTTGCCCACAGCATATTGTTCAGGAGCATTTGAATAACCTGCGTCAGGAGCTACCCAAGCACCCAAAGAAAACAACTGCACCTGACATCATCGAAGGGAAATGTGAGCCCGTCCCCGAAGATGATTCTGAAAAACCTGAATGAAATCATTCAATAAGGATTTCTCCAAATATGGTAATCGTATTAATGGTTGTCACTGGTAACTTTGACTGAACATTATGAATAAGAAATTTTTAGTGTTATGAGGAGATGCGATGGCTTACAAGCAATGGAATACTCTGAAAGTTCGTTTTTGTAACCATACCGGCAGCGAAGTAAAACTGGAAGTCGAAGAAATATATCCTGAAGAATTTTTGCCTGATCAACCCATCCACCTGTGTGCACATCGATGTTCTGGTGGCACTGCATGCAGCACTATGGATAAAGTCACTTGTTTTTGGTCAGGCATCAATCCTGGCTACGACCCATTCCAAATGAATGATTAACCTTCATCATCAAGAAAAACCCGCTGTTGTCAGCGGGTTTTTCTTGACTTGAGGGGTAATTATTTGTATAGTATCTACATTGCCATTTTAAGTAAGATTTTAACAAAATGGAGGAGAGTTTATGAAAAAGAGATGGATCATCCCAATTCTGATATTATTTCTTGTTTCTCTTGCCTGTACTATTAATTTACCAAATAAAGATTCGAAGAATGTAGATGAGACTGAAGAGGTCACAATCGAAGAAACGGAAGAGGAAACTGAAGAAGTAACCCAAGAAGTTATCACTGTGGAACCAACTCTTGAAGAGCCCACCGAAGCACCTACCCTTGATTTTCCCACAGAAGAACCTACAATAGCACCCTCTGTGACGCCAGCTTCACTTTTCTTTACCGATGACTTTAACGGTAATTTAAGCAACTGGCAGTACTTTATCGTCACAGGAAACCCCAAAGCAACGTATGTCACGCCTGTCGCAGGAAAACTCCGTTTTGAACTGCCACGCAGCGTCGAAGCATATGTATATGCCTATAACACATCTGCTGAATATCAAGATGTGTACATCGAAGCAAATGCAGAAACCATTAAAACGGGTCGCAATGGTATTGCAATCGCCTGTCGTATGTCTGATCAAGGTTGGTACGAATTGCGGGTTTCTACCGCAGGGTATGAAGTAGGTCGTTTTGCCTTTTATCGTTACGATGCAGTACTAAAAGCACAGAAACAGAATCCTTACGTCAATTTGCTAGGCGGGTATCCAAACCTGGCAAGTGTAGATTTAAAGAATGGCACAAATATCAATACCCTTGGTCTTCTTTGTTATGGAAACCAGATCATCCCATTTATTAACGGTGTCCAACCAAAAGGTGCTGATAAGCAACCTCTGGTGATCACAGATAATACCTATTCCAGCGGATATGTCGGAATTGGTGCCATGTCTTATGCAGAAGAAGCTGTCACGATCGATTTTGACTGGGTCACCACTTCTGAACCTTAGAATAATTGCCCTTGAGTATTGATGCCGCCTGGTTAGTCCAGACGGCATTTCTTTTTCATGTGTAGTATAATAATAACAAAACAAATGTTCTGTTAATGGGGTGGAGGTCAATGCCAGTTAATTTTCAACAAATTCGAACGCAGATCAAAGAGATGGGCGATCGTACCCATGCATATGAGCAAGCCCTCATAACAAAATTAGACGTGGCAAAACATCTACTGGAAGAGAACCACGATCAAAATGAGATGTTGAGGGAAAAAGTCTCTCTGGCACTGCGAAAAGTTGATCGTCTCCGTTGTGCAGTTCCAGTTAACGAACCGTTAGATGCTGTCATTACCCCAACAAATGGTGAGTTGCCAGGGTGTATCCTGGCAGCAGATGGTTCGCAGATTATGCCAGATCCGCATGAAGCTCATCTATTTGGAGTGATCAATATTGGTATTTTTCGATACTTTCCCAATCAGTTGAAAACTCCGGAAGAAATAACCTTAACAAATCTGCTCTACCATGACAAACTATACAACAAATCAGGAGGTCTCATCAACGATGACATGATTTCTTTGATGCGTGATCTGCAGGAGCGTCAATTTCTTGCAGAACTCGCGGAAGAAGCAACCCCTCCAGTGATCACCCTGACTGATGGACCAATAGAATTGTTTCATGAACCTACCGATACAAAAGAGCCAGATCCAGCCTTCCTGGAGTATTTACAAATATTAAGAGATTTGGCAAAAATGAAGACCATGACGGCAGGGTATGTGGATCGTCCCAGGGCAGACCTGCTTGTGCGGTTGTTAGAAATATCAAAGATCGACGAAAATACTTCGGAAAACGATATCCGCAATCATTCGCTGCAGGGTATCACAGATGCATCATTGCTTGAGCCCATCCTTCCTCCAGGATGCCGATCTGCAGTATTAGAAATGCAGTCCATTTCATCAAAGTTTTTTACCAATGAAATCGCACTTCATTTCTTTTATCTTAATGTCGGCACAGCTAACCATCCATCGCTGGCACGGGTTGAAATACCCGCCTGGATGGCGGAAGATTCAGCTTCCCTCGAAATACTTCACAGAACTCTCTTGGCACAATGCCAGCAGTTAGCGAATACTCCATATCCGTATGCATTGATCCGCGCCCACGAAATTGCCCTGTTGACCCATGAAGACAAAAATTATCTGGATAATATGGTTGGGATCGAACTGCTGAAACATAACGTCACTCCAGGAATAAAATCGCATAAACAATCACTTAAAGATTTGGTTTGAAGGTGAAAGGGGTTTTTATGACACAAACTTTACAGATAGGAAGATTATTAAGAGCCAATACCAGCAGTTGTGTGGTGGGTTGTAAAGTCACACAGGTAGAAGCACCCGCATTGGGTAGTCTGGTACGTATTCCCATAGATGAGATTGCCAGTTTTTGCGTATATGGGTTGATCACCGATATTCATGTAGAGGATGATGGACTGGTACGCCAGCTAGTCACAGCAGAAAATGTTTCTGAAGAAGTGATCCTGGATAACCGCAATAATCGCAATGTGCCTCTCGAGATCAGTGTTGCGTTCTGCGGGTATAAAAAAGATGGGAAAATTTCCCATCTCCTTCCTCCGCGCCCACCTCTAACACTGGACAAGATCTTCTTGTGCAGCGAGCATGAAATCTATGAATTTACTGCACTTCCACTTTTCGGATATTTCCGTCACCTGTTACGCAATAAAGACATACCCGTGGGAGAGGTTCTTGCCAGCCATCTGCAGCAGACAGCACCCATCCATCAATCCTGCGACAATACAGATTGGATCAACCGGGCGGTTAAAGAACTGATCACTGCCTTAAGAGACGATTATCCGGTATTGATTGATGTCTTACGAGCATTGGCTGATGCCGACCTGCAATTATCATCTATAGAAACCATGATTCCAGGAGGATTAAAATGAGCGACATCCTGAACAACGAACCTGATCAAAATAACCGACCGATTGGATACGTGGTTGGGGGTGGGCTTAAAGAAAATCTGCGAGTGCGTCTTTCAGGTTCTCCTCAGGCGGTGCAGGAAGGCGCTTTTGTGGTGATCGATAGTAATACCTGGCGATTTTATGGATTGGTTACCGATTTGCAATTGGGAGCCACAGATCCCCGTTTTGCGGATGAGCAAAGTGAAGGAAGACTTTCTCCTGATATTGCTAAATTGCTTGTGGGGCAAACCCTGTATACAAATGCAGAGGTAATGCCACAACTGATGATGGATATGGGTCCGGAGCTTGATAGCCCGGAATACCCGGAATGGATCAAATCCCATCTAGATCAGAATCCTAAACCGCTTTCGGTGAAAACCATCCCTGCGCATCATGCATTGGTCAGGATGGCTGATGCGGGTGACATTGAAGAGATTTTTGGAAAATCGGACGATGAAGGTAATTTTATCATTGGGTACACTCGCGAGCAAAACCATCCCTTATGTATCAATCTGGATAAAATGATCCAGCGCTCTTCAGGTATTTTTGGCGCAACCGGAACCGGCAAGTCATTCCTTACCCGCATCATTCTGGCTGGCTTGATCAAACGGGATAAAGCCTCTATTTTAGTTTTCGACATGCACAATGAGTACGGGTTGGATGACACCGCATCAGACACCGGGGAAGAAGTAAAAGGGCTACGTACCCGCTTTGGTACTGGGGTGCAGGTAGTAGGTCTTGGAAAAGGCACCACCATCCGTGGTCAAACGCCAGATTACCATCTTGAGATAACCGAATCGGATATTCTACCCGAAGATATCGAATTGCTGACCAAAGAACTAAACCTGAAGGAAACCACACCTACTACCCTCGAAGCATTGATGCAAACCTTTGGGAAAAACTGGTTCCATGAGTTCAAACACATGAACAATCAGGGTCGGATCAAGGGCGAAGATGGAAAATCCATCCCAGCACCGGGTAGCGTGGATGAATGGGCTTCAAATGTTGGTGTCAATGTTATGGCAGCACAGGGGCTGCATGATAAACTGCGAAAAGTATTTGATCGTTCATATGTTGTGGAAAGTACAGCGAAAGATACTTTGCAGGAGATCATTATTTCTTTACAAAAAGGTAAGCATGTCATCCTATCCTTTGGTGATTTCGATTCAGACCTGGATTACCTGCTCGTTACCAACCTGATCACCCGCCGCATCCGCGATGCCTGGGAAAAGCAAACGGATGAATTTCGTGCTAAAAGGACTACTGAACCCCGCCCCTTGACGATCGTTCTGGAAGAGGCACACAAACTGCTCAATCGAGAAATGGCATCTCAGACAACGTTTTCCACGATTGCCCGTGAGCTGCGTAAATACTATGTGACCTTGCTGATCGTTGACCAGCGCCCCTCGCAGATATACGATGAAGTGATGTCCCAATTGGGTACACGTGTCACTGGTTGGCTTGGAGATGACAGCGATATTGCATCTGTGTTGTCAGGTCTGGCAGCAAAAGATTCATTACGCGGCATGCTGGCACGCCTGCAACCAAAAGAAGAAGTGTTGATATTAGGGTGGTCTATGCCAATGCCAATGCTGGTACGCACCCGCAGATATGATGATAAATTCTGGAAAGAAATGGGCGTAAAAGATAATCTAAAAACGGTCGATGATTACCGTAAAGCATTAGGTATCGCTTGATCGGCCTATTTATTCACTAACCAGACGACCAGGGATACTCCAATACCTAATAAGAAGCCCATGAACACCTGCAAGGGGGTATGTCCCAATACCTCCTGCAGTTGTTTTTGTGAAAGGGGATGTCCCTGCAGTAATTCGTTAATGATCTGATTGATTTTGTGCGCCTGTATACCTGCCTGTCGGCGTACTCCTGCTGCATCGTAAAGTACAATCATAGTGATCACAAATGCCAGCCCAAATAAGGGGGTATCAAAACCTTCGAATAACCCAACACCAAGCATCGCTGCGGTTACGGAAGATGAATGGGAACTGGGCATCCCTCCGGGGCTCATCATCAATCGCATATCTATTCGTCCCGTGCGGATCAACTCTGTGAATAATTTACTTACCTGTGCAATGAACCAGGCAATAATAACTGCGTGCAAAACATGGTTGGATGCCAATTGTTGCCAAAACATAATATTTCCTACAAGATCTTATCGTTGGTAGTATCGGGAGAAGCCAGGGTTTGCACACGCAATTCTGCTTTATCCAGAATATCAAGGCATCGTTTCGATATAGCCTGACCCCGCTCGAACAAATGGATCATCTCTTCCAGAGTACCCTTATTGTTCTCTAATTCCTGGATGATCTCTTCCAGTTCTTTCAATCCTTCTTCATACGTCAGAGCCTCAACAGGTTTTTCATCCATAATAATTCCTCACACTTCCTTCAATTCAAATCATCTGCAGGTTTCACTTCTTTAACAGATGTGGTGAAGCTGCCATCTTTTATTCTCACATCAACTATATCCATTGGCTGAATCTGTTGCACACTTGAAACAAGCTTTCTTTCAGGAGTCATAACCAGAGCAAAACCACGCTGCAGTACTGCCATTGGGTTGACAGACGCAAGATGTTGGGACTGCCCGGATGCTTTGCTACGCTGTAATTGTATAAAGTGCATCATCAAGCGGATGGCCTTTTCTTGTAGTGTATCAATATGCTGGCGTTCATTCTGTATTCGGTTGACAGGGCTAAACCGCGCCAACCTGTGACTGGTTTCACGCAGTTCTGTCCTACGGGTTGATATTGCATCATATATAGAATTTTCTAATTCAGCTTGCATATTCATCAAGTCAGTTCGAATTTCAACGATATCAGGGCTTACCTGAACAGCAGCAGCTGTGGGAGTTGGTGCCCTCACATCTGCAGCAAAATCAGCCAGCGTAAAATCAGTCTCATGCCCAATACCAGTAACTATAGGTATTGGACATTCAACAATAGCTCTCACAACGCGTTCATCATTGAATGCCCAAAGGTCTTCAATTGAACCTCCGCCCCTGGCGACGATGATGACATCCACGGACAATTTGCTTAATGCTTTTATTTGAGCAATTATTTCAAGAGGTGCCATGGTACCCTGTACTGCAGCGGGTGCCAGGATCACTTCAGCCAGAGGGAAGCGTTGGCGAAGGATATTCAACATATCTTGTAGAGCTGCACCCGTGGAAGAGGTCACAATACCGATAGTACGAGGTTGTTCAGGTAAGGGTCGCTTTCGTGCAATGTCGAACAACCCTTCTTCTTCCAGTTTTCCCTTTAACTGCATGAACTCCTGGAAAAGGAGCCCTTCGCCAGCCATTTGCACATTGTCGATATAAAGCTGATAATCTCCGTTACGTTCATATACACTGATATGCCCGTGTGCAGTGATGGACATGCCATCCTGAAGTTTCCCCCGCAGTCGAGAAGCGTACATTTTCCAGATTATACAGCGTAACGACGCCAGGTCATCCTTGAGTGTCAAATACACATGTCCTGATGTGTGATATTTGAGATTCGATATTTCCCCCCTGACCCACACATCCTGTAGCACTGGTTCAGATTCCAGCACTCCTTGAATGACGCGTGTTACTTCACTGATAGAAAATGTATCATGACCAAATAAACCAGGCTGCTGCATTAATCGATCGCCTTCACTACTTTAATCCCATTTGAAGCCATGTGATAGAGAAATACTACATGCAGCAAATCACCGTCATGCGCAAAACCACCTTCTTTTTGTGCTGCTGAGACTGGTCGATCGAAAGTCTGTACACAGTTCTCTGGAATGATCACCCTGCGTGTCAGGTGTCTGGCATTTGCATCTAACTGAAGGTACATCGCAAGTTGATAAACACAGATATCGGTAACGTCCCCCACCACCACATAGGTTTCAACCTCTGGATGAACAATCACCCAGTCTTCGAATTCAGTCTGCAATCCAGACGCAACCGTATTCTTGGGAATGATCTGGATATGATCGGCAAAGGGCAATGCTTTCAATTCATCTACTGGCTCAGATTCTGCGGTACCCCGCAGGCAATGTGGCGGATAGGATTTAAATTCCAGTGCATCAGGGTTATGAGTATCTGTCAGGTGGAGGATTTTCGTGACACCACTATCCCAGGCAGTCTGCATCAATCGGGTTACAGGTTTGATGATTGGTTCCACCCGAGAGCTGGCAAGCGCTCCTAAGCGGATGAACCCATTGATAATATCTACAGCAGTAATTGCACAAGCATCGGGCTGACTAAAAATCTCTTTCGCTTGTAATATAGGAATTTGTTGCAACCAGGATTCTATATATTTGATATATGGCTTCGATGCTTCTGATAAATCTGATTTCATACTACATCCTTTCGTTACCTCCTTATTTTACTCATGATTGGGTTTCGTAACCAATTCTTAATTTTCACTTCTTGTGTATTCATTCAAGTTTCTATACAATTTTTAAAGAAAAGGATAATATCCTATGGTTGACAAACTTGATCTTGTTCGAACTCATAAGTCGCTCTATATCCCTTCGGATAGAGGATTCCACATTGTCGAAGTGCCAGCTTTTTCATTTCTAATGATCGATGGAAAGGGTGATCCAAACACCTCATCCATGTATCAAAAAGCGCTTTCCGCTCTTTATGGGTTGGCATATACCATTAAGTTCGCAAAAAAGAAAGAAACAGGGCAAGATTTCAAAGTGATGCCCCTGGAAGGATTATGGTGGGTTGAAAACCTGGCTGAATTAGATTTCAAGAATAAAGATAATTGGTTCTGGACAATGATGATTGTCCTACCTTCATTCATCACCCAGTCAGATTTTAAATCTGCGCAACAAGCGGTTCTCAAAAAAGGGGAAAGTGAACTGGCAACAACTGCGCGTTTCGAGGTATATGATGAAGGGACTTCTGTCCAGGTGTTGTATCTGGGAGCTTATGCCGATGAGCTACCTACGATTGAAAAGATGCATGCATTTGCCAGACAACAGGGGTATGAATTACACAAAAAGCATCACGAGATCTATATGAGTGATCCGCGACGAACCAGCCCTGAAAAGTTGAAAACCATCATACGCCAGCCTGTATATAAACCATGATTTGGAAGAAACTGTAAGGGTTCGGTGTAGAGATACGGTACAGGATAGACAATGATAATTAGCTTCCCCTGAACAAATCCTTAAGAAGTGATCACCACGAAAATCACTGAAACCACAAAAATAACCTTTCCTTGATACAATTACCCCATGCCAAATACCATCTACTTTGCTGATAACCTGGAAGTCCTTCATAGCCTTTCCACCGAATCTGTTAACCTGATCTACATTGATCCCCCCTTTAACACTGGCAAATCCCAGACACGCACTCAGATCCGCACAGAGGAAAATAGCAATGGTGATCGCACTGGATTTCAAGGTAAGCGCTATCAAACAATCAAGATCGGTTCAAAAGGTTACAATGACTTATTCGATGATTACCTGGCATTTCTCGAACCGCGTCTGATCGAAGCTTACCGCATCTTGAAGCCGGATGGCAGTCTATACTTTCACATCGATTATCGCGAAGTGCATTATTGCAAGATATTATTGGATCAAATATTTGGCCGTGAGAGCTTTCTCAACGAGATCATCTGGGCTTACGATTATGGTGCCCGAACAAAAAAGAAATGGCCGCCCAAACACGACAATATTCTCTGGTATGCTAAAGACCCTAATCAATACACCTTTAATGTAGAGGATATCGAACGTATTCCTTATATGGCTCCAGGGCTGGTTGGACCAGAGAAAGCAGCCAGGGGTAAATTACCGACTGATACATGGTGGCATACCATCGTTGCAACCAATGGCAAAGAGAAAACCGGCTACCCTACGCAGAAACCCGTAGGAGTTCTCCGCAGGATTATCATGGCTTCATCAAACCCTGGTGACGTAGTAATGGATTTTTTTGCAGGCAGCGGTACCACCGGTGAAGTATGCCTGGAACTGGGTCGAAGTTTTATTCTGGTGGATAATAATCCGCAGGCGATCGAGGTGATGAAGGAGAGATTTGCCAACTGTGAACTAATTCAATGGTTTGAAAATGTAAAATAGAACTTTATACAATTTTGAGGGGTTTATGAACATAGCACAACAACTGGCAAAATTATTTAGCATACCTTCTTCTGAATTTCAAAATGATCAGCTTACAGAAGAAATAAAATCAAACTTTGAAAAATATTTGTCACAAATCGGTTATTACAATTCAGAGATCAGCACATATGAGTGTTATATTCAAATGCTTGATCATTTTCCAGAAATGGGTATGAATTGGATATACAACCCCAACCATAAATATAGGATTCATCAAATTGCTTTTTATCCAAATCCCAGATGTGGTGGCTGGTTTACGGTAATCGCAATAATTAATAATAAAAGAATTTTAGCCTTATTTGAGAAATGGGGAAAACGTCAATTAGAACAGAATCAACACAAAGAGAATTACCAGGATACTTCTATCCAAAATAGCATTAAATGCTTGCACAATAAACAAACCCTATTAATTAAACCTGAAATTTTTTTATCAGAAAAACCAAAATCATCAATTGCAGATTGGATAATTCAAAGTAACAAAACTATTAATCGAAGAATTTTGGAAGATCCCGTAGAATATAAATATAACGAAAGTGACCCAGATGCAGATTGGGATGATACTGATGACGATTGTGATCTATATATTATGGATGCTGAAGAAGCTGCAGAATATTTTGGTGAGTTTGATGATATCTTTGATTAATCTTTTGATCCCATGGAGCGAAATAAGGCTACTTTACCCAGAATTCATCTCAAGAAAAATGCAGGAATGCAAAACTGAGTACCCTTCTATTCTAGAACCAATATTTTGTCATTATCATAACAATTTAGGTGTCTCCAAGATTTAGTAGAAGGGTAATTCTTTTTAAAGGTAAAAAGCTAATTATGGATATGAATGTATATAATATTATTGAGGACTAAATAATTTAGCTGGTCCAATATGAAAAAAGTTTTATTGTAAATAAAAATATAGAATTCATATCACTTAATTTGTAGAATGCAGACAAAGATTCTTTCCTTCCTCTCTTTATTTTTCACCATCTTTTTGTCATCCTGCGGCGCACAAAAGGTTGATACATACGCTACAGAAACCGCTATAGTGAATAATATTTTTGCCACCTGGACGGCAGCTGCAGCCCTGGTGACTCCCCTGCCTTCCAATACACCTATTCCTGAGATCATCGGTACACCCACCCCCTGGCAGACACCCACCCCCATGCCAGTTGCCATCGTGAAATCAGCCGGTCTCAATCTACGTGAAGGTCCCGGTACGGATTTTCTTTCAATTGAACTGCTGACAACTTCAAATACCCTTCTGGTGATCGGGCAGTCAGGAATCTGTAACTGGTTGAAAGTAATTGCCCCATCCGGAAGAAAAGGTTGGGTGAGCGGTGGTGATTACTACGTTTCTTTGAATGCCCCCTGTGAACAGATTCCTGAAGCCGCTTACCAGCCAATAAATGGCACCAGGTTAATCGATTATCGCACCTATGCAGGGGCAGGTATTCTTAAATTGACCAACCCTTTGGTTTCAGATGCAGTGATCATTCTTACCAATATGTCCAGATACCCCGTGCTGGCGATATATATTCGTGCGGGTGAAACCTACACTATCGAAGGTATCCCTGAAAGCACTTATGAAGTTTACCTGGCTGTAGGAAATGGTTGGTTGGGCGATGAAATGGTGTTTGAAGAAGATCTGGGTAAATATTCAGTTCTCGATCTCTATAATGTAACTACTGCAAACAGCGAGTACTCATTGATGATTTCAACTGAATCCGGTGAAGCTGCGCCCGTCGAATCGGATGAATTTCCTTCTTTAACCCAATGATTAACTGAATAATCATACTCTGACCAAGGATTTCTTGGGCCTGACTACTTTTGCGAATAAAGTTTTCGATGGACTTCACTCAAAGCCTTCACCTGTTCCGCTGCATGGTAAGATGAACGAACCAGAGGCTGGCTTTCCACCCACTTGAAACCCAATTCCAAACCGTATGCCTTAAGCTCTGCGAATTCCTCCAGGGTATAATATCGCTCGATTCTTAAATGGTTCTTACTTGGTTGAAGGTACTGCCCTATTGTAAGAATATCTACATTCCATAAATACAAGTCACGCAGCACCTGCTTCACTTCATCCATAGTTTCCCCCAACCCCACCATTATTCCTGATTTGGTAAGTACATCTGGAGCCAGCTTTTTGGCATTGGTTAATATCGCTTCAGACCAGCTATACCGATCTTGAGGCTGAACAATCTTAAAAAGCCTGGGGACTGTTTCGATATTATGGTTCAGAATTTCCGGACGAGCCTGCATCACGATGTTCAAGGCTTCCACACTACCCTTGAAGTCTGGGATCAATACTTCGATCGAACATCCAGGCAAAACCTCGCGTATGCGTTGAATAATCATAGCGAAAATTGGCGCACCACCATCACGGCGCTCATCCCGATTGACACTGGTGATGACTGCATGATGCAAGTTCATAGCTTTCACCGCTTGAGCTACCCTTTCGGGTTCCTGCCAATCCAGTACTCCGGGTTTTCCATGCTTGATGTCACAAAATCCACAGGAGCGAGTGCAAACATCACCCAAGATTAAGAAAGTTGCGGTCCCCCTTCCCCAACACTCACCCATATTCGGGCAGCCTGCTTCTTCGCATACGGTATGTAGTTCTTTCTGACGCATTAAGCTTTGTAGCCAGGTATAGGTTTCGCCAGTGGGTATCTGAATACGAATATAATCTGGACGTCGTTGCGGAGTAGTATTTACTTTCTCAGGATCAATTCTTTCGCGGGTGGGATTGTTTGCCATGCTTTCTCCTGTTGTCATTATAGCCAATTGAGACACCCTTGTAAATTTTATTGACGTGATATACTAACCCTATGCTTTACCTGGTAGCCACACCCATTGGTAATCTTGGAGACATTACTCAACGCGCCCTCGAAGTATTGGGGAGTGTGGATTGGGTAGTAAGTGAAGATACCCGCAAAACCGGGCATCTGCTAAACCACTTTGGCATTAAGAAACCCCAATGCTCTTTCAACGAATTCAATGAAAAAAAGGTGCTGCCGCAGGTTTTAGATATGCTTCGTAATGAAAAAAATGTTGCCCTTGTTACCAATGCAGGAACTCCTGCCATTTCGGATCCCGGATTCATCCTGGTTCGCGCTGCCCTACAGGAAAATATTCCCCTCACAGCCATCCCAGGTCCCACCGCCTTGATCACCGCTTTGATCCTATCCGGGCTTCCTGTACACAGCTTTACCTTCCGGGGTTTTGCCCCTCACAAAGCAGGCCCACGCAAACGATTTTTAGAAGTGGATAAAGATAGCCCCCATACTCTCGTATTTTATGAAAGCCCCTATCGATTGGAAGCCTTTTTAAAAGATGCCATAGAAGTTTACGGTGATCGCCAGGCGGCTATTGCCAATGACCTCACAAAATTTTATGAAAGTGTCAGCCGAGGGCTGCTTTCGGAACTGGCAGCCAGTATTGCCGGAACTACACTGAAAGGCGAATACTGCGTGGTGATCGCAGGTAAATGACACCCCCACGATTTTATATTCCCCCTGAATACATACAGCTCCCGGTGATTACCTTCCCCCGGGATCGCTGTTCACAGATCAATAATGTGTTGCGCCTGAAAACGGGAGACCTGGTTCATGTTTTCGATATTAGCGGAGCAGAATATCAGGTTCGTCTGACAGTTGTGCAGCGCAATGATGTTCAGGGAGAGATCGTAACAGTCCTCCAACCACAAACCGAACCCACTGTTGAACTCGAATTATGGGTGTGTGCCAGCCGACGTGAGAAGATCGAATGGATCATCCAGAAGTGCACCGAGATCGGTGCTGCCAGTTTCCGTCTTTTGGTCTCAGAGCGTAGCCTTGTGCAGAAGATAGAAGATATTCAACAAAAGCAAGACCGCTGGCAACAGATTGCCATGGAAGCTGCGGAACAATCCGGAAGGGTGCACGTACCTGAAATTCTCCTCCCGCTTCATATTCAACAGGCCTTATCTCTGCCTTCTGGAGCTGATACGCTGAAATGTATTGCCTGGGAACTTGATCGGCAACACACAATCGACCAGTTACTTCAGCAAATCATTCCTCCGCAAAAAGTGATCCTTGTTATTGGACCAGAAGGAGGATTGAGTGATACAGAAGTACATTTTGCTCTGGATAATGGTTTTCACGCCATTACATTGGGAAATCGTATCTTTCGTTTGGAAACCGCAGCGATAGTTGGTTGTGTTCTGATGCTTAATGCTTTCCATACATTGTAAGAATAAAGTTTTTGATCAAAGTAGGAATTTTGAGCACAAATTTGTCTAAAAATATCTGACATGAAACAATCCCCTTTCTAAATCAAAAGGGGATCAGGCAATAAGAAAAATCACGGAACAGTACCAGAATAACAGAGTTACATTCCATCATCCGCAGGTGGAACGGTAGGCCCATAATCCAGCACCTCGCGTACCTGGCTGTTAGCTTGCGAAGGTCCGATAATTCCCTGTTCTTCCATCGTATCAATCAGGCGCGCCGCCCTTGTATAACCTACGCGCATCCTTCTCTGCAACATGGTGATCGATGCCCTGCCTTCTTTTCTTACCAAATCGATTGCTTCTGACAGCAACGGATCACCATCAACTTCAGCTTTCATCTCTTCGAATAGTGGTTTTTGTGCGAGAGGCAACCCTTTAGGTAAGGATTCAGTCATATCGGGTGCTGACATATTTGGCTGTATAGCTTTTACCCGTTCAGTCTCATCCCGCCAGAATTCTACCAACCGCTGGATCTCGCTATCAGACACATAAGTACCTTGAACACGTACAGGTGCCGGTGAATCAGGCGCTTGATAGAGCATATCACCCTTGCCCAGTAATTTTTCTGCTCCAGGCTGGTCCAATATAACTCTGCTGTCGATATTGGATGCCACAGAGAAGGCAATGCGGGCGGGAAAATTCGCCTTGATGATACCGGTAACCACATCCACCGATGGGCGCTGGGTAGCAATGATCAAGTGAATTCCTGTAGCACGTGCTAATTGTGCAAGGCGAGCAACAGAGCGCTCGGTCTCATCCGGCGCAAGCATCATCAGGTCAGCCAATTCATCAATCACCACCAACAGATATGGCAGCCTTTCATCGGGGTGGCGGTTGTTGTACTCTTGAATGTTACGTGAGCCGTTTTGAGAGAATCGGTGGTACCGGCTGTCCATCTCACGCAGCACCCATTGCAATGCACCGATCACTCGTTCAGGTTCTACAACCACCGGTGCTAAAAGATGAGGGATGCCATTATAACCAGTCAATTCTACACGTTTGGGGTCAACCAAAATCAAACGGAGAGTCTCGGGAGAATTATGGATCAGAAAACAACAAAGCAGTGAATTGACACAAACAGATTTGCCACTGCCCGTAGTTCCTGCAATCAATAAATGTGGCAGTGAAGTAAGATCACCCGCGATCGGTTTCCCTGCAACATCCTTTCCAAGAGCAAAACGCAATGGAGGTCGCTGCTTACGGAATGGTTCGCTTTCAAGCACTTCTCGCAGTGAAACGCTTGTAAAACTGGTGTTGGGTACTTCGATCCCGACATAATTACGACCTGGTACTGGTGCCTGGATGCGTATTCGGGGAGCAGCCAGAGCCAAAGCCAGGTCATCTGCCAACGCAGCAATGCGAGCCACACGAACCCGCGTTTTTCCTGTTCTGCTTTCCACAAATTCAGGTTCCACCCCAAATTGGGTCACAGTAGGACCCCGGTGGATTTCAACTACATGGGCTGGTGCACTGAAAGAACGCAGTGTTTCTTCGATCAAGCGAGCCCGGTCATTATCCAGGTTGGCTGCCTGTAATTGAGGAGAAACCGAATTTAGGATCCTTTCTATCGGAGGCAGATTCCAGATTGTACTGGCGGGGAGTCTCACTTCCGGTTGAATATCTAATGCTGGTTCCATAGAAGGTGCCATTGGTTTTTCAACTGGCTCTTTTTTGATTGGTGAGTGGTTGTTTTTACTTTTTGTTGCCACATCTTGACCAGGAGTAGATTTCAATGGACGAAGGGGTTGAAAGGTCGGAGGTAATTCAACCCTCTCAGAGGTTTCTTTATCAATAGCCAATTTCTTCTGCTGTGCAATCGGATGTACTTCCAGTTCCCGGGAAGGAGCAGACTGGTTTCCTCTACGCAAAGAGCGGATTAGATCTGTAAAAGAGATGTCAAAAGTCAGAATCAATGCCAGGATCAGCCAGGTGATCAGAATGACAATCGAACCAGCTTTTCCGACCATGGCGATTAGCAACCACTCAACTGCGCCACCAATATATCCACCCCCTGAACCATTCTTTGCTGCCAGCCAGATGTCGTCTCCGAATTTAAAAACACTCAACCATCCAAAGAAATTTAATAAGAGTAGGAAGATTCCTAATAAGCGTTCAGCAGAAAGCTGTGGCAATCGTCCGACATGGCGAAATAAAAGCCAGGCTCCGAAACTCAATAGAGAAAGTGGAAGGACAAACGCACCCCACCCGGCAGCCTGTCTGAGAACCATTACCCAAGCAGACGTGAGAGTCCCCTGTGAACGCGAGATCATGCTGAGAAGGGTTAGCAACCCCAGCAGTGCAAGAATAACCCCCAGAACATCTAATTTACGTTCCGGTGAAATCTGTTGCCAGAAAGATGGTCCTCTTTCCACTTCCTGTACCACACGACGCTTGCGCTGCGAAGTAGTTTTCCGAGCTGTTTTTCCCATCGCACGGGGATGCGAGCTTTTTCCCCGGCGTGCCATGGTGCCACGGCTTGAGGTTGATCGTGTGGTGCGGGTATTCGTGCTTCTGGATGGGCTCATAAGCGAATGACTTACCTTCAATTCATAAACAAACGTTCTACGGTATTATTCTATCATACGCACAGAAAAGTGTTTTATTGGTTCAAGGAACCTAATATTTTCGTTGTACTGGAAAAAGCCAGAGGTGGTAGATCATTGAGGTCAAAAAATGCAGCTTTATCTGCATCGTCACCTGCTAATAAAGCACCACTTAGAACCTCTGCAGCATAAACGATCAGGATATCCGCTCCCCGCTTATGTTCATGAACTGAAAACACATCGAATAACTTAGTGATCTTAACCTGTAATCCCGTCTCTTCCAAACATTCACGACAGGCTGCATCCTGCGGATCTTCATGTGCATTGATAAACCCAGCTGGTAAAGACCAACAACCTCGATGTGGGTCGTTGATCCTGCGTGTAAGCAATACTTTATTATCCTGTATCACCAACACCGCTGCAGCTACCTTGGGATCAGCAAAGTAAATCCAATCGCAATCTTCACAGACTGGGCGTTGCAAGCCGAATAGTAGTTTATAGGTTACTTTTTTCCCACAATAGGGGCAGAATTGGATTTTTCGATTCATATACGGCGTTTCTTTAACCACAGCAGTAGGCTAATTATTCCCAATCCAAGGGTTACAAATCCCAATCCCAAAGTTAATCCCCAGGTGGAGAGGTCAAATTGCATTTTAGAAGACACAGGTTCTGGTTCTGATACTGTTTCCTGTTCGACCTGTTCAGAGATCCTCAATCCCAGGATAGGACCACTGGAGATTACTTTGTACGGTTTTGATAATACTTCAGGGGTTACCACCGCTCGTGTTTGATCTGTTACTTCTGGCACAGAAGGAATGATCACGGTAAATCCATTGACACCCGAACTCGCTATAGGAGTTACCGCACTGATCATCAAACCACCACCACCCAATCCAGAACCTTCTGCCCCCCCACCACCTTTCCCGGTTGCTAGTGGATATGCGTTGGTGACAGCAGATGCGTCCCCCCAGATGATGATTGGCAGGGCGTTACTCATACCCTCCTGTGTAGAGGGAGCTTCTGCTGCTTCAAGTATTGGTGTAGATGCAGACAATTCTACCGGTGCTTCAGCGGTCTTCATCTGTATCGGCAGGAAGCGAATAAACAAAGTGATCACCATCAGTACTGCAGCCGCTAGAGTGGCATAACTGAATACAGGCAACCAGCGATTCGCAACTGTCTTTCTGGAGATGCTGGTTATCATCGTTGGCTTCAGAATAAAATTTCGTGGGACTTTTACTGGTTTAACCTGATGTAATAAATTGCGCGTGCGCTTCAATTGCATCAACAACTGGCGCAGTTCAGCATCTTTTTTCAGTTGGTTCTCCAACTGTATGATTTGTTTTTCAGTTAATTGCCCATCGAGGTACATGGATATTGCTATTAAATTTTTAGATGAGATGGGCTGCTTCATTATTCACTTACCTCATCATCAAGACGAAATCGATCGGGCAAGAGTTCCCAAAACTGCTGCAAACAATCCTGTAACTTTAAACGGGCACGCGCCAGCCGGCTTTTGATCGTTCCCAATGGGCGTTTGACCACTTTCGCCACTTCATCGTAATCAAAACCTTGAACATCTATCAGCACAACAACAACTTTAAATTCTTCAGGTAAATTATCAAGACAATGTTGTACTGCATGCTCCAGATCAGCCTGCTCGACAGTTTCTTCAGGGCTTGCAGAGCCATCAGCCAACCAGGTTGGCGATTCGATCTCCTCTTCGGTATCATCATCGATAGGTTCAAGGGGAATGGTTGGATGGCGTTTGATACGTCTTAACTCGTCATAGCAGGCGTTGGTCACGATCCTCATGAGCCATGCCTTGAACGACCCACCTCTGAATCCATTTAAATTCTTATAAGCAGAAATAAATGCGGTTTGGGTAATATCTTCTGCAGAATCTTCATCCGATAACAGACGATAGGCAACATTAAATGCCATTTCTTGATACACAAGGATAAGCCTGTTAAATGCATTCAGATCCCCTTGTATTGCATCCTGAATCAAAACCATTTCATCCATGATTACTTTCTCGAATCCGCTGTAGTGCTGCCTGATATTCCGAAATATTTGGCGGATTCAAAGCAATGATCGCCAACAAAATAGAAGCAGCTCCCGAACGATTTCCCTTTTGAACCATCATATCTGCAATTTCATCTAAAACCTGTACAGCTTCAGTTATTTCTCGATTTCGTATGTGTAGATCAGCCAGACGTTTGCGCAATTCCAATTTTTCGGGTCGTTCTATAATTAAATTTTTTATAAACCCAATAGCCTGATTGCGTTTTCCAACATTTTCGAGCATAGATATATATCCATCCAACTCGTTAAATGCATTCATATCTTGACCAAGACGGAAATAGATGATCACTAATTGCAGCCTGGCATTTTCGTCTTCTGGCTCTTGAGTGCGAATTTGCTCATACAACAACGCAGCCTGGCGTAGATCAAGTCGCTGCAGATCGATATCTGCCATTTTAATCATGATCTGTACTTTCCATGTGGGGTCAGTACGAGGATGGGAGGTCAATTTCAATGCCTGACTATATGTATTTCGTGCCTGATCAAGATCAGCCAGTTGGTAATAGGTTTCCGCTAATTCAATATATTGTTGAATGGCCTCATTCACGTTCCCCTGGTTGATCAATGTCTCAACCATCAAATTGCGCGCTTTGAGATCCAACGGCGAAATTTGCAATGCCCTTTTTAACATCCGCACAGCTTGTGCGGGTTCGCCACGCAATGCAAATAATCGCGCCACAAGAGTAAATTTATTCACAGCTTCCTGTGTGCGTCCATCCTCTAACAGGAGTTCTCCTACCTGAATATGCAGGGGAAGATAATAAGGTGATTCTGCAATAAGTTGATAGGATTCCTCCATCGCAGAATAGAACCTACCCTGCGTACCCAATAAATGGATACGCGCCATTGCATCCAGCATTCTCCCAGCACTGGTATCCAGGATCAATTCTGCCAATGGCGCTGGTGAGCCATTTTCTTCAATCGTAGGCAAATTTTGGCGAGCGGATAGAACATGCATCTGCCAATCAGGTCGGATTAATTGGTCAGAAACGGCCGAGCAGATCCCTGTTAATTTATCCATTTCCTGGATGCTGGAAATACTATCGATGATTGGTTCATAGGCTTGAAAAAGCAGTTCCATCATATCACTGCTGACGGTAGTCAAATCTGCTGAACGCAAAGCACGCAGATAGTTCTGTGCAGCAGCCTGATATTGTTGAGTTTTTTCATAATACTGACCAATCAGTAGATAGGCTGCCAATGCATAGTTTTCTGAGCCTGTCACCTTTTGCAGGTGAACAAGGCATTTCTTGTCTACTTTTCTGGATAGAATGCAACCAATAGTGTAATGGGCAGCCGCATTGTGAAGCCCAATTTCATATGCCTTGATTAATTCTTCAATCGCCCTGTCATCGTTTCCTTGAGTTTGATAATCAATCGCCTGACCCAGGTGAAGCAAGACAATGCGCCTCTCACCCTGTTCAAGAGATAATCCACCTGTTCCACGCGTGAAGGCAGAAACTCCTCTCTTTATCCCACTTTCACCCTCATCACCTTGTTCCAACATCAATGATGCCAGTTCAGAAAGTGCTTTTTCAGAAGCCTCTGAAATTGGATCTACTTTTGTGGCGGTTTCTTGTTCTGCATCCAAAGGTTTTCGGATTTCTTGCAATTTTACAGGTCCACTACCAATACGAGGTTGCAAAGGTCTGGGAAGTAGTTGATTATTGCGTAACTTGAAAAGAGCCTGCTTAGGTGCAGGATGATCTGGCAGAATCTGCAAGGCACGCTCCACGGATTGTAATGCTCGTGCCATTTCTCCCATATGTTGATAAATACTGGCTGATGCTAAAAACTCGCCTACTGCTTCTTCTTTCTTACCTAGCTTTTCGTAGATCATCGCCAGCCGAATTCGTGCCATTAGATGTTCTGGTTCAAGAGAAATAAAACGTAACAGGTTTTCAATGGCTTTATCTACATCACGTGCACGTAAATAGAGATCAGCAGCCAGGCTGTATGCCCGTTCAGCTTCACTATTCAACCCCAGTTTTTCCTTGATACGTCCGATTCTTTCCTGCGCTAAGCCATCCTGTGGAGCAATTTGATTAAGCCGTTGGTAATAAACCAGTGATTCCTCAAGATGCCTGGCTTCAAATAATGCCAGACCAAGATTAGCCAGTGCTGCTGGATGATCGGGGCACTCCTTTAATGCTGTGCGATAGTAGCTGGCAGCCTGTTCCCATTGCCTGTCCCAGGCAGCGGAATGGCCAGATTTCATAGCTTTTTGAAAGGCAGCAGTCTCATTGGTCATATTAAAATCTTCGGTATTCAATCATTTTTTAAAACTTCAAGCTCACCCCAATTCAATCCAGAGCGCGCTTCTGTTTCCAAAGGAATAGATAGAGTATACGCCTGTTCCATCGTCTGTTGCACGACTTGTGCCGTCAGGTCTAATTCTTTTTCCGGGCATTCGAGCAGTAATTCATCATGTACCTGAAGCATCAACTTTGCATGCAACCCTGCAGCCTGTAAAGCTGGGGGAACATTCAACATGGCAATTTTCATGATATCTGCAGCCGTGCCCTGAACTGGCGCATTGATTGCTTCACGTTCTTCACGATTGCGAATATTCACATTGGTTTGATTTTGCAGATTCGGAAAGTAGCGTCTTCTTCCCAACAACGTTTCAACATATCCTTTGCGGGCAGCTTGCTGTTTTATTGAATCGAGGTATCGTTTAACACCTGGAAACTGATCAAAATAAATTCTGACAAAATCCTCTGCCTCTGCGAGGGTGATGTCTGCAGAACGGCTTAACCCATACGCGCTCATTCCATAGATCAACCCAAAATTGATCGCCTTGGCATGGCTACGCTGGCTTTTTGTCACTGCAGACAAAGGAATATTATTGATCGCAGCAGCGGTGGCAGCGTGAATATCTTGCCCATCCCGAAATGCGTTCAACATAGATTCATCCTGCGCCATGTGTGCCACAATACGCAATTCGATTTGTGAATAATCCACCGAAAGTAACACCGTTCCCGGACTGGCGATGAACCCATTGCGTACTTTTCGTCCCAGATCAGTGCGTACGGGAATGTTTTGTAAATTTGGCTCAGAAGATGCCAGCCTGCCAGTAACCGAACCAGTCTGATTAAAAGACGTGTGGACTCTACCAGTTTTTGGATTTACCTGTAGTGGTAGAGTATCTACATAGGTTGATTTCAGCTTTGACAGCTCCCTGTATTCCAGGATCATTTCCACAACTGGATGCTGATGACGGATGACCTCTAACACTTCTGCTGAAGTTGAAAAATGCCCGCTTGCAGTTCTTTGCCGGCGATCTGGAGGTTCCAGTTTTAATGTCTCGAATAATGCCCTGGATAGCTGCTGGGTCGAATTAAGATTCACTGAATATCCGACCTGTGATTTAATCAGGTCTTCTATCTGATGTAATCGATCCGTCAACTCTGCAGACATTTTCTCGAAGAAGGGAACATCCAGAGCAATACCGTTCTGCTCCATTTTTCCCAAAACTATAACGAGAGGCATTTCAAGATTATGGAATAACTCAAGCGCATTGTGATTTTTCAATTGTTCAATTAATTCTGGAACCAGAGCCAGAGTAACTGCAGCATCGGCAGCAGCATAAGGTGCGGCCTGCTCTACCGGTACTGTATCCATTGTTTGTTGATTCTTCCCTCTACCAATCAACTCTTCGATGTGGGTCATGCGGGTATGGAGATATACCTCTGCCATATCTTTCAGACCCAGGTTATGGCTGCCAGGATCGATTAACCATTCAGCAATCATCGTATCAAAATAAAGGGTAGGAATGACCAAACCATGCTGTGCTAAAACCAACCAATCATATTTAAGATTGTGTCCAACGATCTTCTTGTCTGCTTGTTGAAAAAGTGGAGCCAGGGCAGTACATACTTCCGCCCAGGGAAGTTGCTTTTCCGTTCCCTTGTGACCCACAGGAATGTAGTACCCTTTCTTTGGATCAATTGAAAGAGAGATGCCAACCAGTTCTGCCCGCATGGGGTCAGTCGAGGTTGTCTCGGTATCCAGGGAGATCTCTTTGGCATTGTTCAGCGTTGTGATTAAATCCTTAAGACTGGCTTGTGTGTTCACAATGATAGTTTGTATTTCAGTCGGAGCTGGTTCACCCACTGTTTTTACTGGTTCACCGAACAGGCTCAATTGGTTGCCCTGCTCTTTTCCAGTTAACCGGTTACAAACTTTTATAAATCTCTCCGTAAGTGTGCGGAATTCCAGTTGATTAAAAATATCAAGTACCGCTTCTTTATTTATGTGATCGATCCGTGCTTTTTCTAGATCGAGCATGATTGGCAGGTCAGTTCGTATGGCAGCCAACTTTTGGCTTAAATAAGCCGACTCTTTACCTGCCTCTAGTTTTATTCGGGCTTTTCCTGTGATCCCTTCCAGGTGAGAATAAATCTCATCCAGAGAGGGAAATTGAGCCAGAAGCGCTGAAGCGGTTTTTTCACCAATTCCAGGCACCCCTGGAATATTATCTGAAGGATCACCCACCAGCGCCTTATAATCCACTACCTGGTCGGGGCGAATTCCCCAGTATTCCACTACATCTTTTGGAGTATAATCCTTGGCTTCTGCCAGCTTTGCACCTGCCAGATTGACAATTACAGTGTCCGTAACCAATTGAAATAAATCTCGGTCACCTGTAATGATCTTCACTCCCAATCCCTTTTCGACTGCATGCCTGGCGACACTACCCAGCACATCATCCGCTTCATATCCTTCCATTTCGAGTCGGGGGAAAGGAAAGGCATCAATCAACTGTCTGATTCGTTCGATCTGGGGTCGCAGATCATCAGGCATTTTTGCCCGGGTAGCTTTGTACTCGGTGAAAAGCTCATTACGAAATGTTTTTCCAGTGTCAAAAGCCACTGCCAGATAGTCTGGCTTATCTGTTTCAAGAATTTTTAGCAACACGCTGACAAAACCAAACACACCAGCGGTAGGCTCTCCAGAATGAGTCTGAAACCGGTTGGTACCCCCGGAGGTCAGCGCATAGTATGTTCTATACGCCAGCGCATGTCCGTCAATTAGATAAAGCACAGGTGGCATGAGTTTTCTTCTTTCAAAATTATCTTGTTGCAGGAAGACCCTGCCTCATTCTTGTTTGTTGCATATAATCAGCGATCAAATCCTCGTCTGGCATTTGCATACCGCTTAATGCCAGGTATCCTGGTGCCCAAAAATCACCTGAAGGATTTTGAGAGCGTAAACGTGAATGTGTTTCGAAAATACGGTAAGAAGTTTTGACACGCAGGATTCGTATCACACTTGCAGGTGACACACCTGGCATAACCTGGGTGCTTATCAGGATGTATTCTGGTCTGATTTGTAGCCGCATCAATTTCCATCCAAAGGCAATACACAGATCGGGGATCCACTGACTAAGCTGCTTTTCTAATTCACCATTCAGATGATGCAATGGAATGCGTGGAATGATCACAAAAGTATAAATCAGATCAACCATCGCAGAAGTTGCTGGTTCAGGGTTATAGATTGATCCCTCGTATGGTTGTGAAACCGGAATTGCTCCAGGAAATGCCTCCACTGCTTGCTTTGGTTCGGTTACAGGCATTATCTCCTCGGTATTTTTTTTATCTTCGGATAAAGTTGTTTCGGGTAATGTATTCACGATTTCTGGAAAGGTTTCAGAAGTATCCTCTTCTTGTGCCAGAAGCTCCAATAACTCGTCTGAAATGTTATCAGAAATCAATGGTGGTTCTGGTGTGATCTTTTCTGTTTCAGGTTCTTCTATCTCTCTTTCTTCTGGGGCAATTTCTAATCGCTCTTTAGCGGTGAATTGAGATTTCTCTTTTAAGAGAAACTCAGTCTTTACTTCTTGTGTTATTTCAGGTTTCTCTTGTGATGTTATTTCGAATTGTTCTTCAAAGTATTCTTCAGATTGCTGCTCAACGATCGATCCGGGTTGTTCTTCCGGTGTTCCTATTGATTGATCAGTCATCAGTAAGGGCGGTTCTTCTTCGATAAAACTTTTTTGCTCATCTGTCACTGGTTTGGATTTCTTGTCTTCAGGTGGCTCAGAAGGTGTCTTTTGCTTTTTGTGACTATTTTGCGATCTTGATACAGGTGTTTCATCATTAGGGTTAGGGCTGGGCATCCAGGCGAGTATTTTTAAGATTTTTTCTTTTTGTTGTTCTTCATCGATTTCCAGCATCTCAGAATCTTGGAGTGGTTCCTCAACCTCATCTGTTGATTGGGTATCAGGCTGGTGAGATATTTCCACAGAAGAGATAACCGGTATTTCTTGTGTTTTAACATCAGCAGTCTTTTGATCTTCTTCTAAACCCGGAGGATCCAATCTTGTTTGTTCAATTAGCATTTGCTGCAAACGAGTAATTTGTACTTTAGAGTTGCTGACAGGATTTCGGATATCTTCCACCAACACCAACAATACTCCTGGTTGAAACTCCCGAATGTACAACAGATACTTACCGCCACTTGCTTGTAGCTTCATGAAGCGAACCAGATCAGTTTGTTTGATTGTATTCCATTCGCGTTGGATCATAGTAGCGATCTCAATTACTTCAGCATTGCTTAGGTATCCTTGCGAAAGATGAACTTTTCCCCCGATCAGGATCATGACAGCATGTGCAGTTGATTCGCGGAGAAAAGATGTAAGAATGAAGCTACCCAATTCTCTGTCTTGAAGCCATGCAGGTTGTGAAAGCTTGATGTTGTTAGAGGTTTGAGAAAAAGCTTTTTCTCGTTCAGAATCTGGCACCAGCAGTGTTTCTGCCAGTTCTACGATGGTTGATATGAAATAAGGTTGTGGCAAAACAAAATGCTCATTTGGAAAATCAGGCATCCATTCAGGATTATTTTCTGGTGAAAGGAAGATACACCTGATTCGTGGATGTTGTATTAATATCCTTTGAATTAATGGATCGATCAACTGATCACAGAAGTCTGCATCGAAGATCATCAAATCTACAGGAAAGTTACCCACAGCTTCTTGCAACTCTGCCAGATCATGTGCCAGCTGAACTCGATAGGTATCTTTTTCCTCCAGCGAAAGCAGTAACAGATCAGCAAGTGCCAGATTTGGAGTTGCGACTACGATCGAAAAATCCATTTAAAAAGTGTATCACGCCCCTCAATGCGTGACAAGTCAAAAAGAAATGCCTACTCCCCTGTGATTAAATCAATGGCATCCTGCAGCACAACATCCTGTGTGGATAACACACTGGCTTCATCAATGGGTATCCTTACATCAGGTACAACTCCCACACCTTCCAGGAAGATGCTGCCATCTTCCAAAGTAAAACGCCCGGTTGGAATTTGAAGCGAAAAACCTTCAGGTAGTTCGAATTGCCCGCGGGCAACTTCAGCTTCTACCCCACCTGTAGGATATTGCCCCATGACGACCATGCCAGGTACCTTGCTGAAACCATAGGATTCGATTTCACAGGCACTGAAGCAGGCATTGCCAACCAAGAGTACCATCTTGTCAAAAGAATACTGGTTTTCATTGGGTGTGACTTTTTCGCGAGGTCCTTCTGGTTCAAATTTGCCAGTTTTTTCACTATAGTATTCCAATTGACCCATTGGGATTTCCTCGTCATAAAGAAAACCCGCCAATCCCAAAGGTGCACCGCCAGAATTCTGACGCATGTCGATGATGATACCTGCGACATTATTCTCTTCGAAAACTTTTAGTGCTCTTTCAAATAAGCGGATGATTAGGTTAAGGTCATCATAGTTCGAATTAATACTGATGTATCCAACAGTCCCATTGATGATCCTTGATTCAACCGGCAATATATGTACGTCATCACTTCCATAAATATATGTTGCCAACAGACTGTCATACTCTTGAATTCGAGTGAAGGTTGTAGTTTTTTCTTCACCACTCTTGTTTTTATATGTGATTGAAATGGGAGCACCGATAGAACCTCTTAAAAGGAATAGCACCTGGTCATACCTGTATCCAAAATCAGTTGAATATGGCCCAAAGAGAGGTTGAACTGCGTCAATAGCGCTTGCTACCGGGGTATCATTCACAGCAATGATTTCGTCTCCAACCTGCATTCCATCCAAAGCTGCTGGGCTGCCATCCAACATGAATACTACCAATACCCGCCCATCATCCAGTTCACGAATACCAGCTCCAATTCCGCCCGCCGCTCGCTGGTAGAAGGCTGCATTTCCAATATCACCTCCATCAAAACCGACATGCCCATCGTGAAATGCACTGACAAATTGCTCGATGGCAAGATAATATGCCGAAACATCTTTACTCTTTTCAGCTTCTTCTACCATGGGAGCTACTTTCTTATAAAGAGCGTCCCAATCCGGTTGCTTGCCTTCAACGCCATTAAAGGCATATTCTTTTCTAACAATTTCGAACATCTTATCAAAGGCTTCAGTGTAAGATAAATCTGAAAAATCTTTGATTGCCACATCAGTCGGCTCATATAAAGTCATGTCAATTTCACTATCCCGGATAATCCCAAAGGGGGAAGAATCCAGATCAATGATCGAATATCCTGCTTCAAGAGTGACTGTGGGATCATCCTCTGTGAACAATAAACCATCTTTTCCAAAATCAGAAGGGAAGTTTTGCTGATCATCGGGAGCCCAGACAACCAATTTACCACCGGTGACTTCATCATTGTTCTCCGAGTCTGTCACCACTGAAGTCAGGTAAGATGGCCAACCACGAGATTTATCATCCCCTTGAGAAAAAGGTCCTCCTGTGAGATTGGGAGAGTAAGCAACTACATAAACCTGTACACCCTGTTCAGTTTTCCCATCATGGTCGACATCATTATTTACACCAATAGGATATACGGGAAGGGAAAGTTCATATGTACCAGTATTATTATCCTCATCCAGATCCAGGTAGCCCAAAACCTGTGAATCAACTGGCAGTTCCCACTCTTCATCCCGCAGGATGAAACCCGTCATATCGAGCAATGCGACAGCCTGCTCGACATAATAGACTTCAATAATATCATTGGAATAGGTGAACTCACCTGTTATAAGTGCGGGGCCGGTGCTCTCGGGAATATTCTGCTTTGTCACCTGTTGTGTAGGTTGTTGTGTTTCTTTGTTGGACAATCCGGTCAAACTGCAGCTCATCAATAACAATCCGATGAGAAGGATAAATGCCAATTTTTTCTTCATCCTATTCCTCCTGGATAAACAATGATTGTATTTTACCTCATGAACTCTTCTGATTTATTTGTAAATTCTGTCATAATAATATTGTTTCAGGATGAAAAGGAGGTAATGATGAAAAGATTCCTTCCACGATTGACCGCAGCATTCCTGTATTTTGGCTCAATCATTGGCTTGCTATTCAGTATTGCTGTCATTGCGTCAGTATTTCCGATTCGTGCAAAGCTGGCGGATGGATTGGATGAAAGTCTGGCAGTAACGCATAAAGGTTTGACTACAACCTCAAATATATTGACCACCATTGATACTACCCTCACAAAAGTGGATCGCAGCCTGACAGTATTAGTCGATTCTGCTCGTGATACTTCTGAAAGCTTGAAAACGACTTCAGAAATGGCTACTTCAATCGCCAGCCTTGTTGGTGATAGCTTTACAGCTGTGATTAATGAAACCCAGAGCTCTTTGGAAGTTGCAGGGAAAACCGCCCGTATTGTGGATAACACTCTGGCGATCATTGCTGCAGTACCAATCATTGGGGCACGTTATGAACCAGAAAACACTCTGGAAGATTCTATTAATGGTATTTCTAATTCTCTAGATCCTATGACAAACAACCTTGGTGAGGTACGAGATGACTTGAAACAAACCGCTGAAGACCTCAGCGGGATCCGCTCCAGTCTGGATACACTTGCTGACAGTTTGGAGAATATTCTTGGCTCGATCGAGGATACTCAAAAATCAACCCAGGAATATATTGCAACTGTGAATACTCTCATTGACAAGGTGGAGTTTATTCAAAAGAATTTTCGCACCTGGTTAACAATCCTGTCTGTACTGGCAATCCTTTTCTTCTTATGGATGGCTGCAGCACAAATTGGAATGATGATGCAGGCTAAAGCGCTCTGGGTCGGATATCCCAAAGAGCCTGTTGAAGTCAGGCATAATGGGAAGGAAGAAAAAGTGGAGATCGAACCAATAGAAAAAGATCCTCCTCAACCGCAGACCGATCCGAATGAAAAAGAATCTTCAACACCAGACCAAACAAAAGGAATTTAGCTTTATACCTGTAATACCTGGGCTGCGAAATCAACCCCAAATTGATAAGCTCTTTTCAATTCAGGGTCATGTGGAAAACCAGGGTAATCGTAACTGGCAGTCAGCTTCCACTTCAGCCCTTCGGCAAATGTTTCTATATCCCTTCTTGCGCCTCCCCCCCAGGTATAGCTGCCTGTATATGCAGCAATCCTGTTGAAAATGCGTTTATGGGTTGCAATATCAAGAATATTTCGCATGGGAGGAACCAGGGAACCTTCATAAGTGGGCGATGCAACGATCACACCACGGTTCATCCATAATGAAGGCAAAATGTAACTGGGATGATCCCGTATCACATCAAAACGCTTATATGAAACTCCAGCAGATTCAAGACCTGATTCGATGGAAGGCACCAGATTTGCAGTGCTTCCATACATCGAAGCGCATAAGATTGTTACGCCAATTTCAGCAGGTTGACTACCATACTCTGCCCATTTTTTATACAACTGGATAATCTTCAAAGGATTCTGTTTCCAAATAAGACCATGCGATGGCGCAACTACCTTTATGGGCACGTCAGATAATTTTTCAATGGCATTGAGCACAGGTTTGCTGACCGCAGCCACGATGTTGCTATAATATCGCAATGCTTCGCTGATGTGCCAGGTCATATCGACCACCTGTTCATCGAAGAGAATACCATCCAATGCTCCGAACCCACCAAAACCATCACATGAAAACAATACCTGTTCTTCCGGGATGTAAGTCATCATGGTTTCTGGCCAATGAACAAAAGGTGTGTAATGGAAGTGAAGTGTATGGCTGCCTAAAGGAACTTCCTCACCATCTTTTACCACCTGAACAGCATCTTTTAACCCGTAATAAGATGCAACGATGGATTGGGCTTTTTCGCTTACCAGAATTTTTACCTGCGGAGCTTTTTGCACCATTGCTAATAGTGCAGATGTGTGATCCGGTTCCATGTGGTTGAGCACAATGTAGGATAACTTCTCCAGGTTAATCAAAGATTGAACTTGCTGAAGGTATTCATCAATAAAAGGTGCCTTTACTAATTCGATCAATGCGTTTTTCTCATCTCGAATCAGGTATGAGTTGTAACTGACACCTTCTTGTTTAATTGGCCATAAACCCTCAAAAAGGTCAGTTTGATGATCGTTCACTCCCACCCAGAACAGTTCGGAAGCAATAGCAACTGGTGGCATACGCACCTCCATCAAGAATGTCATTTGAATAATCTTCAACAGATATGGTTACGGAATCCATCAATAGATTAACCGAAAGTCTATATACCGTCAAGAATTATTCTAATTTCAGGTATTAATTTCAGCTCATGAACCTGATACTTGGTAAATAAAAAAACCTCTATTGCAACAATTGAGCGCTTAAAGAAATTGGCACGTTCGAAAGGGCTATTGAAACAGGGCATGCAGATTTCACCTCATTTGCGATATGAATGAAATTCTCTTCTGTGATTCCTGAAACCTTTACTTCAGTTTCGAGGTGAATGTGAGTAATCATCGCTTTACCTGATACGGTTTCTATTTTCACGGTCGCTATAGTGCGAATACTTTCTGGAGCAAAACCAGCCTTTCCCAGGGAACTACTTAATGCCATTGAAAAACAGCCAGCATGAGCTGCGCCAAGCAATTCCTCAGGGTTTGTACCTTGTCCATTTTCGAAACGTGAGGAGAAGCTATAGGCTCCTTCGATGGTGCCAAATTTCATTACTCCATTTCCATCGCGTAAAGACCCTTTCCAGGTTGCTTCAGCATGTCTTTCAGCCATCATGACCTCCAAAATATTATGACTATTTATATTATTATTATCTACTTTATTTTACAGTTTATAAGTGCTGGTTTCAAGGGGGAGAATGGTTTGGCATTTCATAATAACAATCCTCGTTTTTCATGTAGTTACCTTCTTGTTATTGCGAGCTCAACGTATCTAGATGAAGTTATCCCAGTACAAACGATTGCCTTATCCTGTATAGAACGCAGATTTTGCAGCGACAAGAAGTTCATGGTGGCTGGGTAAAAATTGGGTATTGGATTCTTTTTGGCGATAAATCACAATAAAAAAAGCTGCCATTATGAATAATAGCAGCTTCAGGAAAGAGGAGCGGGAGACGGGATTCGGACCCGCGAATATCAGCTTGGAAGGCTGATGCCTTACCACTTGGCGACTCCCGCAAATTGCCTGTTAATTTTCAAAGGATCAATAAATCATTCTTTTCCGATCCGGTGCACATATATTACCACAACTTTTGATTTATGAGAAAAAATTCCTTCTTTGAAAATAAAGTAATTTCCCTTCTTAATCTTTCAGAGATCGCTTGTCTATAAAGTGATATTTCAATTTGATCGCGAATAGATTACTTGTTTGTCTGTGGTATCCAGGATAACCAAATTCATCTCTCTATTTAGCCTTTAGGGATGCCAGCTTTTCAGGGGTAAGAGTGAATTCTGTCCATGGAGATTTATCGTAATACATAAGGGATGGAGAAGAATGCATTCCAAACTTCTCGTAGAATCCTTTAGCAGGATCGTACGAATCAAGGATGATGCAAATTCTTTTTTCACCACCCGCGGTTTCATAGATTTTGTGCATTAAAGTTGAACCTATACCTTGTTTTACATATCTCCTATCAACACCAAGTTCAGTTAAAAGAAGATAATAAGCAAAATCCGTCAACCCCATTGCGACGCCAATAAGCAGCTCTTCATCATTACGTGCGGTAACCACCAGGGTGGTATTCTTCAATAGAGTATCAATCCGCTCGAGAAAATCTTCCTCTGGATATTGGAACCCAAGGTCGCAGCGGGTGAGAAATTCCAGGTACTCATCGGAATTCAATCTTTCAGAAGTAGAATATTGGATCATTATGAAATCTCCAGGCCTGCATGTTTTTACTTCATTCTTGTTTCTTAGAAATCCACCTTAAGTGCGTTGACAAAAATAATAAAATTTCAACAATTAATTGCTAACCAGAAGCTTGATAAAGGAACTTCATTCTATCACATCCAATTCTTTAAATTTAAGAACGAATCGCATTTCTTATACTGGCAATCTAATATAATGTTCTATTGAATTTGCTCATTTATCATGCTATATTGAATTTAACATGAGCTGTTTTCTCGTCCTTTCCAAATCAGAAATACCCCAGGATTTCGGATCGGACGGCGTGCATTGCACGCACGGATAGAGATTAATAATAATCTCTTGCCTTTGAGTAACCGCAGACCAGGCGGTGCCTGCTGGCTGGCAGGATTAGATTAAGGCACATTTTCCGAATCGAGAGACGGCTCATGTTTTTTATGGTTCTTGTTTGCACTCTCCAACATGATATAATTCAGGTGCGCCCCAGTAGCTCAATGGACAGAGCAAAGCACTCCTAACGCTTAGGTTGAGAGTTCGATTCCCTCCTGGGGCATAAAAAGACACCCTTTTGGGTGTCTTTTTCCATCAGAGTTATTCTTTCTCTTCTTCCCTCTCCCTGAGATGTGGGAAAAGGATCACTTCGCGAATAGTGCGGTTATCTGTCAGAATCATAGTCAACCGATCTACTCCCATGCCAAAACCTCCACAGGGTGGCATACCATATTTCATTGCCTGTAAATAATCATCATCCATTGGATGACGTTCTTCATCATCGCTGGCATACGCTCTGCCCATTTCTAAAAAGCGCCTTTCCTGGTCCAATGGATCATTTAATTCTGTGAACGCGTTGCATAATTCCATACCACCCACAAACCCTTCAAACCGTTCTACGGTATTGGGATCACCTGGAATACTCTTTGCAAGTGGTGAAATATCGCGCGGGTAGTTATACATAAATGTTGGTTGAATGAAACTGGGTTCCAAAAAGTCTGTGGTCAGTCCTTCGATTAATTTACCTCGCGTTTCATTGGGATTGTGATTAATGCCGCGTTCTTTAAGTACTGCAGCCAAACTTTCAGCGGTAGGATATTGATTGATATCAATACCCGTTGCTTCTAATAAACCCTGACGCATTTCCACTCTTCGCCAAGGCGGATTAAAATTCAATGTTTGTCCATTAAATTCAACCTGTCGGGTGCCAAGCACCTTATCGCACACTTCAGCGATCATCTGCTCAGTTAATTCCATTACTTTGAAGTAATCGGCATAAGCCCAATAAAATTCAAGCTGGGTAAACTCTGGATTGTGCTTGAACGATACACCCTCATTTCGGAAATCACGTCCAATTTCATATACCCTATCTAGCATACCCACAAGTAATCGCTTCAGGTACAGTTCAAAAGAGATCCGTAAATACAGGTCTTGTTTCAATTGGTTATGATGAGTTGTAAAAGGCTTTGCTGCAGCGCCACCATAAATTGGTTGCAGGATAGGCGTTTCAACTTCCACAAAACCACGGTCATCCAAAAAGTTACGCAAAGTACGAACGATCGCTGCACGGGTGGTAAAAACTTTCCGTACTTCAGGATTCACCACCAGGTCAGCATATCGCTGTCGGTAGCGAGTTTCTGGGTCGGTAAGCCCCGCATGATGGATTACTTTTCCATCTACTATTTCGTCTTTTGCAGCCGGTAGCGGAGAAATGGATTTTGCAAGCATACGGAAGGATAAGATCTGCAGTGTAGGTTCACCGGTACGGGTACGCATGAGATTACCGGTTCCTTCTATGAAATCTCCCAGATCATAATCGTTGGTCAAGCAGGTTAGAGCTTCTTCACCAACTTCATTTATCCGAAAGAAGAACTGAATCCTTCCAGAACCATCCTCAACCTGGGCAAATGTTAGCTTACCCATCGGTCTCATAGCCCGCAATCTTCCCGTTAATGTGATCCCTTTAGGCAGCTCCTCACCTGCTTTTTCTGCTGAGTTTAATAGTTCGAGCGCTTCCTGAATGGTATGGGTTGGATTTGCCCTGGTAGGGTATGGCTCAATGCCATTCGCCACCAGATGCTGCAATTTCTCCATTCGGATTTTTTCTAAATCTGTCAATTCCATAATCTATCCTTATTAACAAACTGCCCCGCCCTTAATAAGCTGGGCGGGGCGAAATAACTTGCCCCAGTGTTACTCCACCTTTAATACTTTCACTACGAATGAACCAGCAGGCGCATCCACCTGGATCACTTCTCCAGCTTTGTGATTCAATAACGCTTTTCCAAGAGGACTTTCATTTGATATCAATCCTTTGGCTGGATTTGCTTCTGCTGCACCAACGATGGTATACATTTCAGGCTCAGATCCCTCCTCTTGAATTTCAACCTTTGATCCAACCTGGATTTGATCGGGGGCGACTGATTTCTCATCAATTACTCTTGCAGTAGCCAGAATAATCTCTAATTCTTTAATGCGGCCTTCTACAAAAGCCTGTTCGTTCTTTGCAGCTTCGTACTCGGCATTCTCGATCAGCTCGCCACCTTCCATCGCCTCATGCAAGCGTTCAGCAATTTCCTGACGTTTAGTAACGCGCAAGTATTCAAGCTCTTCTTGCAATTTTCGATGTCCATCACTGGTTAAGAATGTTGTCGGCATCTTCATTTCCTTTGATTGTAAGATAGTTCCTACTAAGCAAAAAAACAACAATTCATTGGTTGTTAAAATAAAGAAAACCACTCCAATTGGAGCGATTTGGTTTCAATAATGGGATATCTTCTTACCCCTTTTAATTGTAATTATCATATCATATAAATATTAAGAATGCAAGAACCATTGATCAAATGTGAACATCATAGGAAATATCAAGGGCTCTGGATTAAATGATCAGAGCCCTTTTCTCTTAATTCTATGGTGTTTATTCTACGGGTTCAATAGCAACCAAGATACTGCTTCGTGAAATACCATTTTTCATCGGAGAACCACTGATTACCAGGTATTGAATTGGTTTTAATGCATCTTGGGTGACTTCATCCACACCATACGGGATAATTTCATCCAGAATATCGATTCCACCTGTTACATCTACAAAGACCACTGGTGCCATACCGCTGGGAACAGATTTCAGCATTTCCTGGTATCTTGGATTATCTTTGATGCTGGATTCTTTATCATACACATCTCCCAAGACACTTTCACTGGAACCCAAACCAAGATAGTTATCTCTGATCGCAAATGCCCCACCTACATCGCTTAATTCATACAATTGACCGTCTCCGAACGACGACTTATCGACTGTTAAATATGCATCTTCTTCAAGAGCGTCAGCAAGCTTGTCCATTGTATCAGTAATCGCATCTTGTTGCGACGTGCCAATCAATCCGACAAATCCAAGGTTTACACCGGCATTGTCAGCAAGCATTCCATCATTGGATGGGAAGATACTGATTGCATAATCACCATCGAGGTAAGCCATCAGGTCAGAATCCAGGTTGAAACCAGCTACATCTTCGAATTCATTCATGGCTTCTTCGTACCCAATCTCATCACCCATTCCTGCCAGGCTTACACTTATCGCTTTCCAGGTGAGATCAAGATGAGTTCCACTGATGAAAGCTACAGTATCTTCTGGCAGTAAAGAAACTGCCTTGGATTCCAATCCGCTTTCTTCAAGCATCACCTTCATATCTTCATCAAGGTTCTCAGTATCATAGGCAGTTGCACTGTCGATTTGCAATCCTGCATCTACAATTGCCACACTCATCGCGCTTCCCTTCCACCCTTCCAAAGTATCTGTTATTGAACTTCCCGAACCATAACTGATACTATCAGAGAGTGCCTCAATCAGATCAGTGTTGTTTATATAGAATGCTAAGGCGCGATCTTTTGGTAGTTGGCTTAACATGGCTTTGTAATCAGCATTACTCGCCATCGAATCAGCCTTTTTAAGGTCTATGGTATCCTTCAACGTATCTTCGTCACTGCTGAAGAGAACAAATCCTTTGTATCTACACAAAGCCATCTCGTAGTAATCTTCGCTAACAGAATAGATTGTGACGCCTTCGTATTCACTTTCATCAAAGCTAACATCTTCATAATTCTCTATGCCATCAACCAACTTTACGATAAACTCGTCTGCAGCTTTTTTATCACGTGCTGCAACAGCTGCAATGATTTTTGATTTTTCTACGCTGCCATACGAATCCATCTGTAGATCAAAAACACCAATAGCGGCACTTTTCCCAACCCATGGCAAAACATCGTCAGTTAAAGTAAATCCATACTTGTCATCCAGTTGTTTGTCAATTTCCTTCAAACCGCTCTCTGAGTCTTCTATATCAGCTTCAGAAAGAACATCAGAAAATGGCTTGATAACACGGTTCAATTTTTCTGGTGTTAAATTAAGCAAGTTAGCTGAAGCATATACCTCTGCATTAACAGGTACCATAGCAGCCGTCGCATCAGCACCTCCACCCAGTAAGCCAAGCAATCCCCAACCGAAGGGATCCAGGAAAAGAACAACAAGAATAAGGGCGCAGCAACAGATCAAGACAACTGCTGCTGCAACGATCGCAATGATCGTATTCCGTTTTTTATTGGGGTTTTGAGATGCAGGTGGTGGGGGTGGTGGTACAGGTGACTGCTCATAATAATTTGGATAATTTGGTTGATAACTCATCATTTCCTCCTTGGATAAACAACTATTTCGGTTATTAATAAGTCACTGTCAAAAATATATTGTATTACGAATGATCCCTGCTTGCTTCATGCGATTAATTATTTTCTCGCATATTCATGTTTCTTATTACTAGCACTGGAATTACAGCTAATAAACAAACGATTCCCGCGATTAAAAAGATTTCTGATATCACCTGTACTGCAGAACGGATGGCAACCTCATAAATCGTCTGCATGTCTGTTGATCCTTGCAGCCACAACTCGCTTAAATATTCAGCTCGATGCAATCCATAGGTAGTCATCCCTGATACGCCCACCGTCATACCAATCAGCCGAAAAATGATCACCAACGCTGAAGAAATACCCCGAAATTCTTCAGGTGCAGCATTCACTACTGCAGTGGTAATAGGTGCCATTGTCAAACCCAACCCGATCCCTGTAAGCATTAATTGTGGCACCATCATTCTATACGGAGTATCCGCTTTCCAGCTGGTCAAAATGGCAAAACCAACCACGCCAATCAGAACACCCAGGATTGCGGGCAGACGATATCCTTTCTTTTCTGTCAGCCAGCCCCCAGGGATGGTTGCAAAAGCCATGGGAATCGTTAGAGCACAAAGCATCCAACCACTATCCCAGGATGCTTCTTCGATGGTATTTGCCGTGACAGTATTAATGAATAATGGAACATTGGCAATTGCAATGAATAGACTGACACCAATCAGGAAATTCGCCAGACTTGCTGCAGTGAAATTTCGATTTTTAAATAGTTGAAGGGGAATGAGAGGATATCTGGCTTTTGCCTGCCTCCAAATGAACAATCCTAGAAAAACAATAGATATGATCAGAAATGGTATTGCGTAGGGTGGTAAACCAGAAGATTCGGTTGCAATAGTGGTTGAAAATGAGCCCTCGCTAGATCCCAACCCAATATTCAGAAAGCTTAAAGCTAATGTAACCAGCAGAGTACCCAACCAATCCATCCGAATTTTTTCTATTTGACTGATCACCCCTTTTAATGCCCAGGCGATCAAAACAAAAGCGATGATACAAAATGGGATATTGAGCCAGAAAATTAGTTTCCAGGTGAAGTAACGGGTGATGACCCCACCATAAAGATGTCCAATCACCCAACCACCCGTGTCAAACGCTGCAATGATGCTTAAAGGACGGGCTCGTTTTTCTGGAGCGTACAGGTCACCCACCAATGCCATCCCTACTGGCACCATAGCTCCTCCACCAAATGCCTGTACCATGCGACCACCAATGAGGATATATAAAGTAATCATGGAAACATCTGGTCGTCCTGAAAAGAACTGGTAGAAAAACTTTAATGCCAGAGATGTTGGCCAGGTTTCAGCTACAGCCACCAGGTATGATCCAAAAGCAAATACAGCCAGAGCAATGAGATAAGCTTTTCTCCTCCCCAGAATATCCGAAAGTTTTCCCATGAATGTCATGGCAATGGTGTAAGCCAGAAGATAGCCGCTTACCATCCAAGATGCATCATCCATTCCAGTCTGAAATGGTAATTCGAGATCATAAATGACATGGGGAAGAACTGCAGAAACAACTGTTAGATCAAGCGCACCGATGAAGATTGGCAAGCTTATCAATGCAACAATCCAGGCTGGTGAAATTTTCCGTGGTAGTATGGTCATGAATGAATGATGAACAATGGTTTTGGAATAATATGGTTCAAGTATATTCCATCCAGCCCGGCGGTACAATAGGAAATATTCTTCTCTTTTGACCTTTATTCCAGGCTAATATACCTTACATTCACTCCTTCATACTCAAGAATTGGTTCGAAAATCACAACAATATCCGTTTCACCGATGGCAATCGGTAATACCACATAACCTCTTTCTTCACCTCCTGGATAAAGGCTGGCTTCCAAAAGATATCCAGGTATATAAACATACAGAATGTCATAGACCACATTTCTGCTGCCTGAAGACTTAAAAGACATTCCATCCACTCGTATCGCAACATCTTCAGTGCTAAGATTCTTCACACTCACATCAACAAGTAGATATTCCATTCCCTCCTCAGGTTTTTGCGCATAATCTGTCCATTGTTGAATTTGATTCCAGGCATCTGCTCCCCGTAAGTAGCTATGAATCTGGATCTGCCAATCTTCTGAAATGACAGTCTCACCAATTTTCGCCGGTTTATCTCGCGACAACCCCAGATCATTGGGTTTTATGATAGAAAGATCAGGCATTTTAATCCTGGCACCGGGATCTAATTCAATATAACGTATCTCTGGATTCTGATATAGCATGACCTCATTGAATACCAATTCTAAATTGGTATCATCAGTATGGATCAGGTAAATGATCCATCCTTCTGTTTCACCACCCGTGAATAGCTCAGCGTCCAATGCAGGTTCAATAAACGCGACAAAAATACACCCATAGAGGATTCCCAAATCTCCAGTCACAGAAAAATCACAGGCGCCTATCTGATGTGATTCGGAATCGGCATAAGTACTTTGTGCTTTTACCCGGATGGCTATATATTCTTTCCCTTCTTGTGGAGGCATACTATAACTGCTCGTAGCTTTTATTTTGCTCCATGCAACATCTCCTCGTAAAACTTCCAAAACTTCTACTGTCCAGTTTTCGGTAATGATCAATTCCGAAGCTGGCAATGGGTTACTCCTGCTGAAACCAGGTTGTTCAGGAGTTTTGGTTGGGGATATTTTTGTGGGTTTTATCTCGGTAGGAGAAGGTAATTCGGTTTTTACTTCCGCGCCTTCAGTGATTTCGGTTTCCTCTTGTGTAGCTTCTGTTCCTTTGGTTTCTTCAGTTGTTTTCGTCCCAATTTTTGGAATACTACATGAAAAAGAGATCATCGCTAGAATAATGATCAAACAACAGATCTGCAATATGCGAGTTTTCATCTCATCCTCCCACATTTAAAGGATAGAAACGATTACCAACAATCGGCTCGTTGCTCTACGATATTTGGATGGATCTACAAAAGGGGAACGACGTACAGAATGTTACCTATTTTTCATTATAAGGAGCATCATATAAAATTCAAGGTTAATTGATTATTGGGTTTATCCCAGGATCAAAAAGCAATCAGATGTTTATCGAATAAAATCGCTTCTCCATAACGAGATATTTCCCGTTTCGGTAATGACAAGCATCTTATGATTTTTCGGGAGAAGCAATATCCCTTTGATCTTTGATTCCGGTCCTGTTATGTCAGTTAATGACTGCAATGTCATGACATCCCAGATGCTCATGGATGGTTTCACAGTCCGTATACAGAGCAGCTTCCAGTCAGAAGTCCAGAAGAATTGTCCATAATCAGCCTTCAGGTTGAAATCAACCAGTTTTGTTGCTGTTACTATATCCCATACCTCAGCCATAGACTGGTCATTGGCGATGGCAACTTGTGTTAAATCAGGACTGAAAAGGATTTGGTCTGGGGATAACACGCTGCTTGTCCATTCTGCCATAATTGTGCCAGTAGTAGTATCCCAAACTCTCAATAATCCATTAGTCGATATTGCTGTTGCTCGTGAAGAGTCCAAAGACGTTGCGGCGACTATCCAGCCTTCGCCCTCTGGGGGGAAAGATGAAGCCAGGCTAACAATCGTTGTACCACTTTGAAGCGAAAGGAGACGGATCTCTGTGGCTGTCTTATTCTGCCCCCATACCAATAGAACGCTACTATTGCTAAAAAATCCATGGTCATAGCCAATTAGACTGAAGCGTTCTGCTCCACTTGGAATATCGAACATGACCAATCTGGGTAATTCGATACATTCATTTTCAAAGCTATTACAATAACCAACCAGTAGTCCTGAATTATCAGGCGAAAAAGTTAATTGCTTAATCAGAACAGCTTGACCTGTTGAATTCAGTGATAATGTAGTTGCTTCTTCCCAGGGTCTTGTTAATGTTGTCCAGACAGTGATCTTACCTTTTATTTCAGCATTGGCGAGATATTGGCCATCCTCGCTGAAAGCCAATGCCTGACTGGGCTGTGAACTGGAGAGGGTAAAATCAGCGAGTTTTTCAGATGTAGCGTCAAGGATGAAAATCTGCCCATCACTTCCCTGAAAAGCTACCATTCCCTTACCGGTTGCTACAGTTGCAATACTCGGTAAATCGAGAAGCTTTTCCGGCGGCACATCATTTTGATATATCCCTGCGAAGAACGGATTAATGGTTGGTGCAGGAGTAAATGTAAGGGTTGGTAAAGGTTGAGGTGTATAAGTTGCAGGGTAGACTACTACGCCTGACGTCTGAGTTTCTTTTGTTGAATCTGGAACCACTTCACTTGCGACAGTTTTTCCCCCATTAAATAATGCAAGTATTTGATCAGGGTCTTTTCCAGATAATACCCACCAATCAAAGAAGGTGAATGCAAAGAGCACCAAGATTAATATCGCGATCAGGGTCATACTTACAACAAATGGTATTCGCCCTTTCGCGGGTTTTTCTTTCTCAGGTGCAATTAACCCGGTTTCATCCTTTGGAGTGGAATTGATCGAGGAAAGCTGAGAAATTCTCTCAAGAATTGCTTCCCTTTTCTCCTCAAGGGAATCATTTACGGTCATTTCCTTTTCAACTAGCAAGCCATCTCGTAAAGCATCTGTAGCAAACGAATTTTTTTCAGATGAAATCGAACGTTTGCTGATTGTTGATTGTTCAGTTTGTATTTCACCAGACCCCCTCGCTGGAATTGCAGGTTGCTTTTCGAGTTTACTCTTTGGTATTCTTTCATCTTCTTGAGATGCAGAAAATAGATCTGAACCAGACCCTGCCAACTTTTTCCAACCTGAAAGGACCTCTTTTTCTGTTCTTTCTGGTGGAATTGTTCCTTTTTTTGGAAAATCAGCTTCATGTGAGGTGACTGGCGGCTGTTTTGGGTTTAACTGACCACTTAAAATGGATATTGCCTGCCGAACCTGCTCATAATCAGGGTTATATTTTTGACATAGTTTTAGAGTAGCGATCCGATCGCTATTATCAGAAATTGTCTCAACCAGCCATAACCATGCCTGTATATCTCTAGGATCTTGCCGGATACACTCAAGAAACATCTGCCGGGCAGAATTAACATCACCCTGCTTGAAAGTATGAATGGCATTGTCTCTTAAATATTCATTCATTAATAACACATTCCTAATTAAAAACTTCAGAAAACATTATATCAAGAATGAAATATATAATACCTGACAACATAAAAAAGTTTATACTATAATAATTGTACTTGAAACCCCTACATTTCATATTTGTGGGGAAAAGTATTACTTTTATTGAATGTAATAAAAATGTTTCATTGTTATTCTGCTTCAATACATGGAATAAAACGGCACTACAGCACTACATTACGATAGGAACTACACCTTCATTCTCGTATCTTAACGCTTGACATTATGGACCTGGATATCCCAATAACCCGCACGCGTATTATCGTTCCCCGTGTACGTGGAGATTTCCTTTCACGTCCTCGGTTGCTGGAAATTTTGGATGGCTTGATTGACAAGAAGCTTATCCTGGTCTCTGCGCCTGCTGGCTATGGAAAAACTTCACTATTGGTAGATTTTGTGAATCGTCTGGAGATCCCTGCTTGTTGGTATGCCATTGATACTCTTGATCAGGATCCTTACCGTTTCATATCCTACATAATTGCTTCTTTGCATCAAAGATTTCCTACTTTTGGACATTCATCCTTTGAAGCACTAAAAAGCACCACTCAAGTAAAACCCGACCTTGACTATCTCGTGTCGGTTATTGTGAATGACGCTTATGACCATATCAATGAACATTTTGTCATCGTTCTAGACGACTATCATCTGGTTGATCAAAGTGAACAGGTTAATCACTTTATCAGCCGATTCGTTCAAGATATGGACGAGAATTGTCACGTTATTTTTGCATCACGAACTTTGCTTTCTCTCCCTGATCTTCCTTTGATGGTTGCCCGTTCACAGGTAGGCGGTTTAAGCTTTGAGGAGCTGGCGTTCAATCTCAGCGAGATTAAGAATCTTTATAAACAGCTATTCCAATCAGAATTGAATGATGATCAGGCGGTTCAGCTTATATCTCAAACAGAAGGTTGGATCACAGGTGTTCTGTTAACAGCCAAAAATCCCAATCGCGAAGTAGACTTGATCAGTCTTTCACGCCGTACTGCAGGAATTGGCTTAAATGAATATTTCCAACAGGTGCTCATTCAAAACACTTTGCCGGTTCAGGAATTCCTCTTACGTAGCTCTTTACTGGAAGAGTTTGATGCCTCCCTCTGCCAGGATGTCATTGGTTTAGCATTGGGGGTTCAAGACATTGATTGGGAAAACCTGATCAGTTCGACACTGCGTAATAACCTGTTTGTACTTCCCATTGGTGATGAAGGAAATTGGATCAGGTACCATCATCTATTTAGAGACTTCCTTCAGGCAACAATGATCCGCGAAAGACCACAAGAAGCCGAGAAAATCTGGCAGCAACTGGCTCTACTCAATGAACGCAAAGGTGAATGGGAAGAGGCTTATGCAATCTACCGGCGGTTAAATCGCACAAATGAGTTGGTTACATTGATCGAGAGCGCTGGTCCCTCTTTAACGGTAGGTGGACGTTTTTCCACGCTGGCTGAATGGCTGGATGAACTACCGATTGAATTGATCTCTCGTCACCCCGCTCTTGTTTCATTACAGGGAAATATTGCTGTTATGCAAGGGGATATGAAGCAAGGGATCTTACTGTTCAACCAGGCTCTGGCTGCAATGAAACTACCTGAAGATCGCGAAGCAATGGCTCGTACCCTTACTCGGCGATCTGCCGCTTTTCGCATGATGGCTGATCATAATTCTGCCATGGAAGATGCGAAAAAGATCATCACTCTGGTCGAAGGTGACCTTTCTTTACGAAACTTACAGGCAGATGCAATGCGTTCTATTGGGGTCAGCCTTTACCAGCAAGGGAAAGCATCTGAAGCCTTACCCTGGCTACTGGAATCTATTGAGATTTCCAAGTCATGTAAAGATAAAAAGAATGAAGCAGTTGTCAGTCTTGAAGCAGGTGTGATCCACCAGACCCTTGGCAATTACCGAGAGGCTGAAAAGCTTTACGAAGAGGCCTTATCTTACTGGCGCGAAACGCATAATTCTGTGTGGCAGGCAAATCTGTTGAATAACCTGGGTGTTCTGCAACATTTGATGGGAGATTATGAAATTGCAGCCTCCACCCTGGATAAAGCTTTACAGCATGCACGGATCACCGGATATCAGCGGCTTGAAGCATTTGCACTTGCCGGTATCGGGGATATTTATCGTGATTTGGATGCACCAGAAGAAGCCGGGCTTGTCTATCAACAAGCATTGGATATTGCAAGGCGTATTGAAGATCAATATCTTTTTCTCTACTTGCAGATTGCGCAGGCAGTAGTATTGTCGCTCAACCAGGATAGCAATACCGCTCTTTCCAACCTGGCTGAAATTGAGCAAACTGCCCGGGAGCGGAATGCCCCGTTTGAAGCCGCATTATGTCAATATGAGCGGGGTGCAATTTTTATTACACAGAAACAATGCCATCAATCGATACCATTATTGAACGAATGTTTGAAGGTCTTTGAGGATGGTGGTCATAAAGTTCAGATAGATTGCACTCACTTTCTGCTAATGGTAGCGCATGTGTATCTCGGTGATTATGCCCAGGCAGAGAAAATACTGACAGATTTCATGTTGACCACCAATCTTTCACCGCTGATCTGGTTATCCAGCCGGTTTACAGATGCGCTTGAAATTCTCAAGAAGAATACCTCCCAAAAGGCATCTGTACAGAGATTGTTAGAGCTAGTTGCAGACTTTGAAGAGCAATTGCCTTCTTTACGTCGTAGACTACGGCAAAAAAGCACATTGGTACCATTTGCGCCCGCGAAATATAACATCCGCGCTTTAGGAAGAATGCAGGTAAAAGTCAATGGAAAAGTAATCGGGAACTCAGCCTGGCAAACCCAAAATGCCCGCGATCTTTTCTTCCTGCTTTTGACCCATCCAGAAGGATTGACAAAAGAAACAATTGGGTTGGTTTTCTGGCCAGATGCATCTTCCGAAGACGTACGGTTCAGGTTTAAAAATACGGTTTACCGCGTTCGTAAAGCTGCTGGGAAAGAAACCATTATCCTGCATGATGATTATTATCAGTTCAATTACAATCTTGATTATGATTATGATGTTGAAAATTTTTTAAAGGAAATTGAAGATGCACAAAATGGTAGCACACCTGAAATGAAGATCGAACATCTGAAAAATGCCATTCAGCAATATAAAGGCGCTTATCTACCCGAACTGGAAGAAACCTGGGTGATCCCTGAACGAGAGCATTTACAACAGTTGTATAATGATGCTGCAATTCAGCTTGCTGAACTTTATGCTCAACAAGGACAATATCAATCCGCATTGGATGAATGTACACGGATTCTGGCAGAGGATGGAAGTCTAGAAGCTGCACATCGGATAGCAATGCGGGTTCATGCCGCGATGGGTAACAGCGCACTGGTGGCTCGTCAATACGAAAAATGTGTGCAATACCTGGCGAATGAAATTGGAGTTCCACCATCATCACAGACACAAGCTCTTTATCAAACGCTAATCAAATAGTGAACAACCGATTCACAGCGACAACAAATTAATACTGCTTTATGTCTTATAAAATTCCCTTTTTAGCAAGAAAACTATTATTTTTTGGATAAAGCAAAATTGGTTATTGGTATATTTGAGACCGTTTTAATGCCTGATCTGATACCAGTTGATCGATAATATAAATTACATTTTGAAATTAACCCGGAGGCAATCATGAAAAAATTCTTCAGCAAATTATCACTGGATCAGATTCGTTTAGTTGTTCTCATTCTTGTTGTTGCTTTATTTGTTATTGGCGCAAGTGCCCCTCTGGCAATTGGTGGTATTGGTGGAAATAATAGCTTATCGACTACAGTTTTACCACTCTGGTAATCCGAACTTTACAAGCCGGTGATTCTGCTCGCTGCTGTCATCATCGGGCTGTTAGCTGGATTTATCAGGGCAAAGATAGGCAAACGGAAGTTACAACCGGTTTGGTTGAAATTTGATTGGCTTATTATTCTAGCAATTGTTCCTCAAATTTTAGCCTTTTTTGTCCCTACCACCGGTTCCCACATCTCGGATACCTGGGCACGCCTAATCCTCATAAGCAGCCTGATCATTCTTCTGATTTTCTGCTGGATTAATCGTCAGCAATTTGGCTTCTGGCTATTTGGACTGGGTTTACTCCTGAATCTTTTAGTTATTTGTCTGAATGGCGGTTTAATGCCAATTCGACCCGAATTGTTGATGAAAATCTTTCCAGACGCACCAATTGGATCCTGGGAAATCGGACAGCGATTTGGAATTTCCAAAGATATCGTAATGACGCTGGATCAAACCCGGTTGTGGTGGCTTTCAGATTATTTCTCCCTTCCAACCTGGTTTCCATATCGGGCAGCATTCAGCATAGGAGATGTAATTCTCGCCATTGGTATTATTTTCTTCTTGTGGTCATTGGGAAAACCTTCACCTAAAACCACAGCCTTATAAAAATTGGAGGATCATTATGAGTAGTTTCAGTGCGGTTTTTACAAATTCTTATTCAAAAACTAGCGCTAATGAATATAGCCGAATTATCGCAGCTGCAGTAGTCAATAAGAAGTTCTGCAAAATGTTGTTGAACAATCCTGCTCAGGCTCTATCCAATGGATACGGTGGCGAATCTTTCCACCTCAAAGCAGATGAACGCGAACGGCTTAGCGCAATTCATGCTAATTCCCTTTCCGACTTCGCAGCACAAATAGCTTACCTATAAATATCACTATTTTTGCAGTTAAGGAAACACCTTGAACGCCATTCCTTTACCTCTGCCAAATAGTCGAAGAAGATCTCACATCATGACAATTCAACCAATGGACTTCGATCACAGGCAAGATTCGCTGCTTACGATTTCGGAAATAGTGGCTTATTCTTATAGTCCAGTATTTGTTCCTTCGAAATTGGAAGAAAGCTATATCAATACTGTTATTGCTTTGGCTCGACACGCAGATTCGTTAGGGACAAAGAATAGCACCCACATTTCCCGTACCGCCACACTGGCGCGTGCAATGGGACGCAAAATTGGCATGGATCATTCAGACCAGGAAACACTCTCCATGGCCGGCTTGCTCCATGATGTTGGAAAAGCTTTTATCCCGGAAAATATTCTAACAAAACCATCAGATCTTACACCTGCAGAATGGAGTATTATGCAGCAGCACCCTGCGCTTGGTGTAAAGATTCTTCATCCAGTAAAAAAATTTCAGCCTGTTCTGCCCATTATCCTCTCACACCATGAACATTTCGATGGTTCAGGTTATCCAAATGGGCAAAAAGGGGATGACATCCCCCTGGGTGCACGCATCATTTGCGTAGTTGATGCTTTCACAGTGATGACTGCAGGGCGGGCATATCAACATGAAATGACCAGAGATGAAGCTATTGCAGAGTTAAAACGTTGTAGCGGTACTCATTTTGATGAGTCAATCGTGAATACGTTTACCGAAATGCTTATGAATAAAGAAGACTTATAAATCAAAACAATTTTTCAATACCGTTAAATTGCCTCCACAATTTTTCGTTAAAAATAAAACCCCTCAACGGGGTTTTATTTTATTATCATGACTTTACTGTTTATCTACACCTTCATGCATATTGTGGATGACCACCCATATTCTCGCGAATGGCAAATATCTGTTTCCGTAATCGGTCATCCCGCTCGATCAGGTCAGCAACTTTATCACAGGCATACATTACGGTAGTATGATCTCTACCTCCAAGAACCGCACCGATCTGCGGCAGAGATGCATTCCCCTCTTCACGTAACAGGTACATTGCAATTTGTCTTGGGAGGGCAACCTCTCGTGAACGGTCGCGACCTTTGAGCTGAGCGATCGTTACCCCAAAAGCAGAAGCAACCGCATCAACAACCTGATCGGGTTCGATCTGAGTATGCTGTGGCAATAGATCAGCCAGAGCTGAATTAACCAAAGCCTGGTTGATGGGTAATCCACTTAGCTCTGCATATGCCAGCACTCTCGTTAATGCACCTTCTAATTCACGAATATTTGACTGGATCTTCCGAGCAATCAATTCCAGAATATCTACCGGGATCTCCTTATTTGCACGTTCAGCTTTGGACCTTAGAATAGCAATGCGGGTCTCAAGATCTGGCGGTTGAAGATCTACAATCAGCCCCCATTCAAATCTCGAACACAATCTTTCCTCCAATGTGATCATGGCTTTAGGAGGTCGATCTGACGTCATTACGATCTGTTTATCCTGTCCGTGCAATGCATTGAATGTATGGAAGAATTCTTCTTGTGTGGATTCTTTCCCAGCGATAAATTGAATATCATCGATCATTAACGCATCAACATTACGATATCGTTCACGAAATTCCATTGTATTGTGAGTCCGAATGGAATTGATTAAATCATTAGTAAATTCTTCAGATGAAGCGTACACCACTTCCATTCCCTGCTGTGTTAAAGAATTCCCTATGGCATGCAACAGGTGAGTTTTTCCCAATCCAACTCCACCATATAAAAAGAGGGGGTTATAAGCTTTCGCAGGATTTTCAGCAACAGCCATACATGCAGCATGAGCAAGCCTGTTACTGGAACCCACAACAAAAGATTGAAACGTGTACCGGGCATTTATACTGGGGTTATCAATGAAATCTTTTTCACTGGAAATAGACACATCCTCCTGAACAGATGTGTCTATAGAACTCTCATCAAAATGGCTGACTACAAAAGATACTTCCTGTGGCTCACCTGTCAATCCTGTTAATAGACGAACAACAGTATCGGAAAGCCGGCTTTCAAGCCAATCGCGGGCATAAGCATTTCGAACACCGATCGTAAAAACCGAATCATTGTAAGCAATAAATTCTGTATCTTTTACCCAGGTGTTATATGCTGCTTTTGACATATCCATTTGCAGTTGTCCCAGAGTTGCCTGCCACGCCTGTTGTGGATTTATCATTAGTATGCCTCCTCAATGCAATTACTCACTTAGTTAGTACAATAGGTATATCTATCCTAACCTCCTGCTATACTAACCAAAACATAACAATAAATATTTTTGATTTTGGGGGTGTACGACAAACCAGTTCTTATTCAGTAGCAAAATTTTAGCAGAAATGGAGGTAATTAACAAGCCATTTACCCTACGCACACTTAAACAATTCCGGATTTTTAAGGATTCTTACCTTAACGATTCCATTCTCAGAACTGTTGTTCAATGAGTTATTCGAGGAATTAAATGACAGTACTTGTGGGCAACTGCAATAAAACACCCCTATATATGGGGTGTTTTCTACTTAATTGAAATTTTGTCCGAGAAATTGCAAGTGAATTCTTAAATTTTTATCAACTATCAGAATCTATGTGACATCTTCATTTGATGTCATTTTTGGAATCTATTCTTGCTGGTCAATCATGATCTTAACAGCCCTTTTTGCTATCTCTACCGCAAAATTGGTACCTCGATCCCAGGGATACACCTGACTCATACTTGCAAAGTATAACCCAGGTAAAGGCGTCTCTATAGCAGGAATGTTTTTCGAGTGATTTACCATAGGGATTGGTTGGGCATACTTCTCACGATGCAGCCAGCTATCGCGCACCCATTCTGGTGTGAAACCTGGATTGATCCGCTTCAAGGCAGGCATAAATCGTTCAAGTAATTCCTCTTTGCTTAAACTGAAGTATTCATGATCAACAGGGAGATAGTCGCCCATATACACAATATGATCACCCCCAAAATATTTGGGTGAGAGGAAATTAGTATGCTCTACCAAAGCGAGAAATGGATATCCTGCTTTTTTGGGCAAGTTGAACCAATAATAGCCTTTTTCTGAAAGCTGGTGTTTGAGTGCAACAGTCATTACAACCGCACCCAGGCTTTTTAATGACAGTAACCCATGTAAATATTCTTCTGGCAATTCTGGTGCCAGGCGCGCAAGAGCAGAAGGCGATGATGTCACCAGCACCTTATCAAAATGAACGGTTTTTCCTTCTACAGTAAGAAATATTCCACCTTCTTGTGCAGACCTGATCTGATTAACAGTTGTTGAAAGCTGAATATCTACACCAAGCTGCCTAAGTTTATCCGCGAATTTATTGGAAAATTCTTGAAATCCACCTTTGAAGGTTGCCAGGCGCGTCGTTCGAGCATGAAGGCGTGCCCATAACCATGCCATAGTAACCTTTTTTGCATACTCTTCGCCAAATTTTCCAATAACCATCGGCTCCCACATCTCTTCATATGCCTTGTTTCCTGCCCACTTGCGCATCCATTCATCGATGGTGTACTTTTCAAGTGTTTTCCAATTTGTAGTAAGCCTTAGGTAGATTGTAACAAGGCCAAATCGTATTTTTGTGATCCCCCACCCCAGCCCAGGGTACATGATCGCAGCTGGGATGGAATCGAAAGGGTAGAATTTATCTTTGTGATACATAACGGTGGTTGGACGGGGTATTACAACCTGATCTGTCAGACCCAGTTCATTGATCAGTCCAAGCATGTATTTATCACTGGTAAACCAGTGATGATAAAAATATTCTACTGACCAATCCCAATGAGTATCTCTGAAACCTTTTGCCAGACCACCAACAGAATCTGAACCTTCAAAAATCGTTACCGTATGTCCTTGCTTTATCAGGTCATAAGCTGCTGCCATTCCGCCGATTCCAGCACCGACAACCGCAATGTTCATTTCCACTCCTTTAAATACTTATTAGAAAATGAAGATTACCTCTACATAAAAATGCATCACCAAATTATGGATAGATATTTCTTTAGAAAAATAGATTCTCTCCGTATTATCGATCAAGCTGTCTTTATAAACCAGGCTGATATTTCACTCTATGAGCTTGCCTCTTCAACCGATGCCTTAGATACATTTTTCCCCCAGCGAAGAGGCTGGCGAAAATAGTAATATGCTCCGAGCAGCGTGATGGGGAACCACAGAGCTACATGCAGTACCAATGTATAAGCTGCTGCCACTTCTCTTGAAACTCCGTAAGCTGCCAAGACTGCAATTCCAGGAGCATCGAATGTTCCGATATATCCAGGAGCTGAGGGGATGGTAGTGGCCAGGTTAACCACACCGTTCATTAACATTAAGGCAAAATAGCTTACCTCAAAATTGAAGGCATGCATCACGAACCAGTATTTCCCAGTTTCTAATAACCAGATGATTGTTGTAGTAACCAGGATCATTAATGCATCTTTTGGAGAACGCAAAGATTCTAGACCATTGAGAAATTTCAAAGCAATTCCTAATGTTTTTTCTCTAATCTTTGCTGGTATAAATTTGTTGATCAACAAGGTCACGATTTTTTCAGTCTGGTGGGGAAACATGGCTGCCAGTAGGAAAACAATCAGTGCTGCAGCGAAGATCACAGCACCCCAGACCGCCAACTCACGGATGTTGCCAATAAAACCCGAATCGGATGTTAAATGAGTAAGTGCACCCAGGTTGAGAAAAACAAAACCCAACATCACCACCCCGTCAAAAATCCGTTCAACGATTACCGTTGCCAGCGAAGCAGAGATAGGTACTTGTTCACGATCTTTTAGAATAACTGCCCGCAACACTTCACCTGCGCGGGCAATAAAGACGTTATTCCCCATGTAACCAATAGCTACGATAGGAAACATCTTTTTTGTAGAAATTCTTTTTAGAGGGCGCAGCATATAATGCCATCGCCAGGCACGTACATAAACGCCGATAAAGTAAACGGCAACACCAGGCAATAACCACCAGTAATTAGCGGTTTTTGCTGCGTTCCAGGCTTCTTCAAGTTGAAGCCCTTTTAATGCGAAATATAAGAATACAATACTGATTACAATTCCTACCCAGGTTTGCCAACGTTTCATTGCGTCATTATACCTTATGCATCAAAGAACCATGAATTTCCATGTCCATACCAGGATCATCTCTTGAAAAAGACCCCCCATCCTGACAAAACAACAGGATAGGGAGTCTGTCACTTTATAACCTATCTCAATCTAAAAGACAGGACAAACATCATTAATCCATCGATTCGCCATATTTACTACATAGATTCCAATTCTTCTGTATCTTTACATATAGCCCGTCATTTTTTTCCATTACAGGATAATTAACAAGAAATGATGGATTTCCATGTAATAAATGAGCAGCTTGTAATCCTTGTAATGTTGAACTTTGCCAGGGTTGTTTTGCTTCATGCTGCAAGATATATGTCCGGCATGCCAGCTCTGCTCCTAGCCCATCATGAATGGACTTTTCTAAGGTAGGATCTTCATACCTTGTAACCATTGTTGGCACTGCGCCATTGGAAAGAGTACTCAGGTATTCGAAATCTATAGAAGGATTCTTTTGTGCTTGCCCAATATTTTGTTGAACAATATAGCTATCTACGTTTACAATAGCCAGGGTTATGCTGTAACCAATAGCAAATATTACCAGAAGCAGAGCAAATCGCCTGCGGGCATTGAATACTTCAAGCAATGCGCTTCCCACTAACAGTGCAGCCATCCAGAAGATAAAGAAATGAGTGTAGGTCCTCAACCGCGTAAACCCATAAGCCTCTTCATATAAACTCAACCTTTGAAAAGCAGATGCCAGGATGACAAGTACCAACCCGAATAGCATCAGACTCAGGCCAGAAAAAACCCTTTTTTGCCATCGCTTTGAGAATTTACTGATAACTGCTAATGCCAGATAGATCATCAGGCTAAAAACCGTAACAATCACCAGTTCATTAAATCCCTTCCTGGCATATTCCGAATAGGTGTATCCCGTCTCAGTGATATTCGCCTGCCCGCCAAATAAATATCGAACCTGAATAGTAACGAAGGAGACAAACAGCAAATTCACCAAAACCAATACTACACTTCCTTCCACCCACCCCAAAAATGGAGAAAAAACGGGTTTCCCGATTTGTTGGGCTTTCTCAAGATCGTTTTTTTCCAATGCATGGAGGAATGTTCCAATGAAGACAAATGCCAGAACCAGAATAATCACCAGACGGAAGATATATTCTGGCAATCTTTCTATATCGATAAATGACAGGAGATGTTCTACCTGATTGGAAAATACAAGGTCTGCGGATACTAGAAGTAAAGTCATTATTAAAAGAACAGGAATTGCGATCAACAAACCTACCAGAAGAGGAGAGAGCTTTTTCATCAAACCTGGTTCTTTTCGTGTACCTTCCTCGTTGGTTTGAGCATTGGATAGCGCAATAAAAGGCTTGCTTAAAACACCTGCAATCATCTTTGCAAAAACGATCACATAATCTCGAAAGGCATACTGCAGCCAATCACCCCAAAGGAAACTGGCAGCAGCCAGAGATAAGGATCCCAACGATAATACAGCTGCAATAAATCGGGTCATTGGTTCATCCCGAAAGAACACAATAGTGGAAAGCCCGACGCTGCAAAATAACAATATTATGCTGGCAATGGGTATTCTTCGTTTATGCACTAGAGCGAGAATGAACAATGATATTGCTGCTGCGACGACCCAGATGGGAAATGATATCCCCGGTGTTTTCCCCCAGAATAAATAGTCTACCGCCCAGGCGAGGATCAGCCCGGTTAAGACAATTATTGAATTCTTTGTTTTCATGAAATTATTTGGCGATCAGCGCAAAAATCCAGGAAATAATGAGTAGGATAGACAGAAGAACTAACATCCATCTCCGCCAATCTACTTGACGCCGATCACGACGCACTCCTTTTGAATTTTTCGATTGTGGCATGGCTTCCTCTTTTTCTCCCATGCAGTCTGGTTTTCACCAGATGCGCTCATTCTATCTCTCAAAATCTATCAAAAACTCCCCTCCTGCTATCAGAAGGGGAGCATCAGAATCATAAATAGGATCTATTCGACATTGTCACTTTTCGGCGTGGTGCTTTTCTGGTCTGTAGCTTTTTCAGTTTTTACTTCAGAGGTTTTTGTGCTGCTCTTATCTTCATGGCTGCTCGACCAGGTCTGACCAGATGGCGAGCGGTTATCGGTAGAATAAAAACCTTTACCCTTGAAAACAATCCCTACTGGTACATATACTTTCCGCAACGATTTATGGTTGCATTCAGGGCAACGTACCAGTGGTGAATCACTGAATTTTTGAGTTTTGTCAAACTGTATTCCACAGTTTTCACACCGGTAAGTATAAATTGGCATTTCCTATATGTCCTTCTTTCGATATCTTGCAATTTGTTATTATAGTCCTCTTACAATTGAATAGCAAGAAGACTTCTTTTTTCATATAATATTCTTATATTGGTGGTATGCAAAGCATCTCTTTTCTTGTAAGATTATTGCAATAGAATGTCTTTCCAAACACGGTTTATCCTTCCTGGTATGATCCTTTGCCTGTTGATGATTCCCCTTAACAGTGGTCTCATTCATGCCAACAATCAGCCAGAAACGACCAATGAGCCAACGCTTGAGACATCCCCTACTGTAACCGCCACACAAACAGCCATTAACAATGCGACTGCTACAGAGACTATCACTGCAATCCCAGCTACTTCTGCCGGGACTGCTACTCAAACCCTTACCGCCATAGTAACCCCCACCAGTCAACCTGAACAACAAGCAACTACCAGTTCTATCACACCTGTGCCGTATGATCCCCGCCTTGATTTTCCCCATGTTACCGATCAGATCGTAGTTAAATTCAAGGCAGGGTCCGCTTCACAGCGCACCGTGAATAACAGTCGAAAACTTCAAGAATCTAATACGATTGATCCTTTAGGAGTGACCATCCTGGATGTTAAACCCGAAGAATTGCCAGCATTGATGGCACAGCTATCCACTGACCCCAACGTTGAGTGGGTGGAGCCAAATTATCAGGTATGGGCGTTGGAGACTTACCCTGATGATCCTACTTTTCCAGATCAATGGTGGTTGACCAGGATAAAAGCACCCGCAGCCTGGGATTACTCGACCGGTTCCTCCTCGATTACTATAGCAATTGTTGATTCTGGAGTGGATTACAGTCATCCGGAGTTGGATGGAAAGGTTATTGGTGGCTGGGATTTTGTGAATGGCGATGCTGATGCCAGTGACGACAATGGTCACGGCACTTCAGTGGCGGGGATTGCTGCAGCTGAAACCAATAACTCCATTGGTATTGCTGGAGTATCCTGGGGCGCCCGCATCCTACCGGTGAAGGTATTGGATTGGGCTGGCTTGGGTAGTTATGAAGATTTAGCTGCTGGGATCATTTACTCAACCGACGCGGGTGCAGCGGTGATCAATTTGAGTCTGGGGGGTTCAGCACCATCAGAGCTTTTAAAACAAGCAATAGACTATGCTACATCTGCGGGTGTGCTGGTGATTGCAGCATCAGGAAACAATGGAACATCCGGAGTACTCTATCCAGCTAAGTACAGTAGTGTAATTGCAGTATCCGCTACAGATTCCGGGAATCAGATCGCATCATTTTCCAACTACGGACCTGAAGTCGATATTGCTGCACCCGGGCAAAATATTTTCAGCACGAATACTGATCAAGGGTATGCAACACGCAGTGGCACGTCAATGGCAGCCCCAATGGTTTCTGGCGCAGCAGCCATTTTACTGGGATTGCCAGGCAATAATGCGCCCAGCCTGGTGCGCCAGCAATTATTGACCACTGCTTTGGACATTCCTCCTTATGGAAAAGATTCTTATTCGGGGTATGGGTTGTTACAAATAGATAAAGCTATCATGCTTGCGATGGGATTGATCGTTCTTACACCCACATCGATGCCTGAAGAATCTCCCTCTGCAACTGCCACTCTGCTCTATAGTATTCCACCAATGGCTCCAACCCTCACCAGATTGCCAACCAGCTTGCCACTTCCCACCCAGGGCGGAACGATTTATGCCCTAGAGGTGACACTTACCGGTACTGCACTTCCTTCTCCTACATCCACACCAGTGGTCACAGAAGGTTTAATTCCAACTATCACTCTTACCCCCAGTATCGGGGGAAAAAATTTAGGCGAACGATTTTGGCAAATACTTCTCCCCCTGAGTGCAATCATAATCATCCTGGCAGGAATTGGATTATTCTTTTACGCCCAGCACTGTAAAAAGAATAATTGAAGTCTCAACTTCTACGGGAGTATTTGCATCTCCCAGAGATGCACAGGCATGGTCTCGGTAGCCAGGGTGTCCAACATTTCAACCTTCAAAACTTGAAATTCCATCTTTCTTCCCAGATCAACCGTGACATTTTTATACCCTTCAACTTCTCCAGCTTCTTGAACGTATTCGATTACGGTATCATCAATCTCTCGCTGTATCCCAATGGTGAACTTGACCTGTTCAGAACCTACAGAAAAGATCAGACTGCTTGCCTGAATGGGTTCCGAGAACTTGAATTCCAATACAAGCGGGTTGATCCCCTTACTTTTGATCAAGGTTCCTCGATTACCATCAAAAATATTTTCAATAGGACCCATATCCAGTGCAGAATGTTTCACGATCACTGGAATTCCATTCCATTCCAGATTGCTTTCAACAGGTTTGGTTAGTTCGATCCATTTTTCGTTGTATACATCTTCGATATTGTCGCGATATACCAATCTCACAAATGTGAAACCCTGGCTGCCATTTGGATATGGGATTTCCATATCCTCAATTACCTGGCTGAACAACCCAGAATCACGAACTTTTTTCAGCTCATCAGGCAGAAGAACAAAAGCCTTCTTATCCAACCCCGGGTCGTATTGCTCCAGTATGCTATCTACTCCGCCCATTTTTACCTGTGGATTTTGAGTGAAAAATTCGCGCACCACTTCCGACTGAAAAGTCCAATTGGGGGAGATGAATATCGTCATATCAGGATGTTTAGCCTGATAATCTTCGGCTGCGCGAAATACCTGTTGTGCGCCATACTGCAAACCAGACATCCCATAATCTTCATACCAGGTCGGCCCATTCCGAAGGGCATCCACTGTCATGGTACTTGCGCCTGCAGCAAATGAGACTGCAAGGAAAAAAGACACCATCCCTTCTCTTATGTACCTGCGTTTGCATAACCAGGAATACACTTTTTGAAATGGAATGAACGCAAAGAAGACAACTGGAACCAGAATGACCAAAGCCCGGTGAACAGTCAATCCAACCATGGCAGCACCAGTAGGTGCAGCCAATAAGGCAATTAGCAAAATCCGCATTTCTGCTTTACGAATGTATCGGATGGCAATACCCAACCCAACAAGAACAAATGGCAAAAGCCACCAGTTGAGATAGGCATACCCTTTCATTACATAACGAGGATTATCAACCTGATTAGGCAAAAACCAGTAAAGAGGATTGAGACCGGCAACATAACCCTTCATATATTGAAGGATTTTCTGCCATGGTGTCATTTCAGATACAAGAAATGATTTGTACATCAAAAGACGATCGATGTACTGATCTGGATGAGCTGATATAAAACGTACCAGAGGTAATACAAAGACCAACAAAAGGATAGCTGCTTTCCAATTGGTTTTCCTTTGCTGCCAATGATAGGGTAGATCGATCAAGAGTATGAGAACACCTGCTGTGACCATGACTATCTGCCCGGGTGTATAGGAATAAAAAGACAACGCCCCGCAGATGATGGCAGGGAGAATAGCATTTGGATTGATTTTCCGGTATCGCAGATAATAATACAAAAATCCCGAAAAGAAGGTTACCTGAAGAGAATACTCAAAAGCAGCTCTTGAAAGCAAAAACCAGGCAGGTAAAACCGCAATCACATAGGGTGCCAGCCACCATAGACGGTTCCTGAAAATATCCCGTAAAGTAAATCCTACCCAAAACACGGTTAGTGTGGAAAGTAATGCAAATGTTGCCCGGGTAGCAAACACTGATTTTCCAAATAATAGCACTACGGGCAGTTGAGTATAGACAGACGTGCTGATGCAATACTGCCCACCATTTCGGAAGAACGTTGGTAACAATTCACCATCGGTGGATTTGAAGTTATCGCGAACCAGATTACTGGCAAGCACCGGATTTACAGCTTCATCGCAGGAGAAATAAATCGGAAATTCTGTCAGTCCCCAGAAATGAATAACCAGATAGAGGATTACTCCAACAGCAAAGAGGATCTGAGGACGGAGTGTAACAGGTTGTTTGGCCTTTTCCCACCAGAATTTCCATTTTTTCTTTATAGTTTCAATCGGATGTTTCCAGAAATCTTCCTTACCGTGAACTGCTTTCAGGGAGGGCTTTTCTTCCTTTTTATCAGAAAGTTGATCAGAACGAAGTACGCGCAATTCACCGGTTCCAGGTAGACTCTCGACAACAATTTCCACCCGTTCTCCTGTTGCGATGTCTATTTCCAGTTTCACATGGTTTTTTTCAAGTTCACCAGTTTTGGGTATGTCCTCTTGCATGTGTTAGATTGTAGCATGAAGCAAAAAAAGGTATGGAATCCGATCATTCATAATTTCTATACTTATGCTGTGGGCTGAATGCTTATTACACTTCAGGCTTGTATAAAAACTTTTCTAATTTTGCCAGGGATGATTCATGAGAACCCTTAAATTTCTCATCTCCATCCTTAAAGTTTCAGCAGCAGAGAGAACCATCATGCTATAATAATTTTCAGTAATCAATCCAGTATATATGGCGGATAGCAACTCAAAAACGCCATAATTATACGTATTTCTTTATTAAAGACGACGCATGCTTCAACCCATGGGTAACATCCTTTTCCGCGAACAGATCAGTCATGTCCTTTGTGCATCTTCATGTCCACTCTGAATATTCCTTGCTGGATGGTTTTAGCAATCTAAAGAAGCTTACCCAAAAAGCAGCTGATATGGGTATGCCAGCCATCGCCTTGACTGATCATGGAACCATGTTCGGCATCATCGAATTCTACAACGCAGCAAAAAAAGCCAAGATAAAGCCTATTCTTGGTCTGGAAACCTATATAGCTCCACGGCGCATGACAGATAAAGAAGTAAAACTGGATAAACAGCTCAGTCATCTGGTACTGCTGGCAGAAACCCCTGTAGGATATCAGAATTTATTAAAGATAGCCAGCGCTGCACAATTGGAAGGGTTCTATTATTCCCCACGTATCGATCACGAATACCTGGCGGATCATGCTGAAGGTATCATCGCTTCATCAGCCTGTATGTCAGGTGAAATTCCCCGAGCACTGCTGGAATCAGGGGAAGCAGAAGCCCTGAAAAAACTCGATTTTTACCTGGATCTGTTTGGTAAAGACCACTTCTTTCTGGAATTACAGAGTCACAATATTGCTGAATTGCCAGCGCTTAACCGAAGTTTAATCGAGCTTGCCACAAAACGGCACGCCCGCCTTATCGCAACCAATGATGTGCATTATATCGAACCCGAAGATGCCCATTTACAGGATGTGATGCTGGCAATACAAACCGGTTCAGTACTTTCAGAACAGCGCCGGATGCGGATGACCGATGAGACTTATTATCTGCGCTCTGCAGATGAAATGCGCTCTTTGTTTGGCAATGTGCCTGGAGCCATCGAAAACACCCTGGAAATTGCAGAACGCTGTGATGTAAAGATCGAGTTTTCTGGATACCACCTTCCCATTTTTGAAGTTCCCGAAGGGCATACCGCAGAAACATACTTGCGTGAATTATGCGAAAAAGGATGCAAGATGCGGTATGGCGACAACTGCAATGACCCGACTGTGCGCGAAAGATTGGAGTATGAGCTTAGTGTCATTCATTCGATGGGGTTTGACGCCTACTTTTTGATCGTGTGGGATCTTTGCCGCCATGCCCGCGAAAAGGGTATCTGGTATGAAGCGAGAGGTTCTGCTGCAGGTTCACTGGTTGGATATGTGTTGCATATCACCATGGTGGAACCGCTCAAGCATAAATTATTATTTGAACGTTTCTTGAATCCCAGCCGTATTTCCATGCCAGATGTCGACCTTGACTTTCAGGACGACCGGCGGGTAGAGATGCTTGAATACTGCTGTAACAAGTATGGAGATGATAAAGTTGCTCAGATCATTACCTTTGGTACACTTGCAGCAAGGGGAGCCATACGTGATGTAGGCCGTGTTCTAGATATCGATCGCGGTGAGATCGATCAGATTACCAAACTCATTCCCAACACACCAGGAAAGCCTGTCACAATCAATGAAGCTCTGGAAACTATCCCCGAATTCAAAGCTGCTTATGACGAAAAAGACTATATTCGAGAGTTGATCGATACTGCCAGCAAGGTGGAAGGTGTGATACGGAATGCTGGTACGCACGCCGCTGGGGTCGTTATTTCTGACAAACCAATCGTCGAATATTTGCCATTACACCGCCCAACCAGCGGTTCTGAAGATTCCCCTATCAAAACAGTCACCCAGTTTGAGATGTCTATACTTGACTCGCTGGGGATGTTGAAAGTTGACTTCCTGGGGCTGGCATATCTGACCATCATGCAGCGCGCCTGCGACATGATTGAAAAGCGGCATGGAGTGAAACTGACATTGGAAAACATACCTCTGGATGACCCTCTGGTATTTGAAATGCTGGGCAAAGGTCAAACCGCTGGCGTTTTCCAGCTTGAAGGTACTGGAATGACCCGCTTCCTGGTTCAAATGAAACCAGAAAACCTCTCCAATGTCATCGCCATGGTAGCGCTTTTCCGCCCTGGTCCTATGCAATTCATTCCGCAATATATCAACAGGCTTCATGGTGAACCAGTCACCTACCGGCATCCACTGTTGGAACCAATATTTAAAGAAACCTATGGTATTGGCATTTATCAAGAGCAGATCATGCAGGCAGCCGTAGATATTGCAGGTTATACTCTGGCAGAAGCGGACGACCTTCGAAAAGCTATTTCTAAAAAACAAGCCGCCAAGATCCAAACCCATAAAGAAAAATTCGTCAAAGGTGCAGTGAAAAATGACCTCGACGAAGAGACAGCCACCTCTATTTTTGAGGATTGGGAAGAATTTGCAAGATATGGTTTCAATAAATCCCACGCTGCAGATTATGGAGTTATGGCAGTTGAAACAGCCTATTTGAAAGTCCATTATCCTGTTGAATACTTGACCGCGCTGTTATCCGTAAATATGAGTGATTCAGCAAAAGTATCGCTGTATGTCGCTGAAGCCCGTAACATGGGAATTGAAGTTCTTCCACCGGATATCCGATTTAGTGAGTGGAATTTCAGCATCGAAGATCGCCCGGATGGTACAGCCGCTATCCGATTCGGATTAGGTGCCATCAAAAATGTGGGTATTGCGCCGGTCGAACTGATCGTGCAATCCAGACAGGAAGGTACATTCAAAGACCTGTACGATCTGGCTAACCGGGTTGACCTGCGGCAGGTTGGAAGGCGATCTCTGGAGTGCCTGATTAAAGTAGGCGCTTTGGATGGCTTCGGTAACCGTTGTGCGTTGCTCGAAGGGTTGGATTCGATCATTGCTGTCAGTTCCTCCAACATCCGCGCACGCAATAGCGGGCAGTTGAGCATCTTCGAAGAGATAGAGACATTTTCTGGATCGATTAAGTTGCCCGATTGTCCAGAAGTAGACAGAAAGACCATTCTGGGTTGGGAACGTGAACTGGTTGGGATGTATATCTCTGCCCATCCCCTTGCTGCCTATCAACACGAATTGAGCAAAAAAGTCACCCATTTCTCCAGCCAATTGGCGGATGTCGAAGATGGGGAAAAGATCACGGTTGCAGGCATGGTTACGGTTTTCCGCCCCTATCAGACAAAAACCGGCAGTATGATGGCTTTTGTTACCATCGAAGATTTTCAAGGAACAATAGAACTGGTACTGTTTCCCCGTACATGGGAGAAATACAGTAAATTCATCCTTCCTGACCAAGTAATCCTGGTGGATGGCAAACTGGGGCGTAGGAATAACGAACCTTCTGTGACCGCTGACCATATTACGCCTATCAAATTAGATACCATGCAGCAAGATGAGCAAAAAAAACCAGACGGGAATGCATTTGCCAGTCAGGTGGCATTTCTGGATGAGTATATAGGATTGAGTGATACCGATTCCACTCCGGAACCTGAACCCGAGCCTCCCCTTGACGATGTACCTCCCATGCCCGATTGGGATGATTGGACAGATGAGCAGGAACCACCCTTCACGCCAAAAACTCCCGAAAAGAAACCAGAAAACAAATCAGGTTCTCCATCTGCGAGCCAGAAAAGCCAGGAAAATAAAATCCAAGAAGCACCAGTAGAGAAATTTACTGCTGCTTCTGTAACCGAACCAGCAGGGCCAATCCCATCTTCAGGTGAAGAAATATCGAAATCTTCCTCCGAAGGTTGGGATGCATTAACTAACGTGCGAAAAAACTTCAATTACCTCGTTTCACCCCTTAATGATGAAAATCCACCACAGGTGATCGTGGTTTCTTTGTTCGCCACAGGAGATCGCTTGCGCGACCAACGACGCATGGAGCATATTTTTGGTGTCTTAAGATCATCACCCGGGAAAGACAGGTTTGTTATTCAGGTTAAAGAGGGGAAAAATGACTACCAGATCGACTTCCCCAATCAAACTATCGGCATCTGTGATGAACTGTTAGGCAGGCTTCGCGGTCTTGTGGGTCAGGAAAACATCTGGGTCAGGCGGGTGGATACCAATATCTAAATCTTCTGATCTTTCATATTACCTCCATCGATTAACTAATAAAAGATTCTTTGCACTTTCTCGAAGAATAGTAAATATTCTTTCGTCGTGTCGTATAATGCTGAGATGAGCAAGTCATTCAGGTTCATCTCTTCTGCCTTTATCGTTGTCATTCTGGTGATCAGTTATTATCTATTGAGAAATCCCTTGAGCATGAGCCGTAGCTCCAAAGTGGTTCAATGGATCCGTAATCCATCAGCTCACCCAGAATGGACAGTAACATCCAAACAATCCTGCAATAATGCCCCATTCATCATTCCAACTGATGGGTTTATCGGGTATCTCTGGAATGATTCTTTTCGGATCGGGCATCATCATCAAGGGATTGATATTTTTGGAGGAGAACCACCAGGCTTGACACCCGTCTATAGCGCATATGACGGTTACCTCACCCGGCTATCCGACTGGAAATCCAGTGTGATCATCCGCATTCCCCAAGACCCACTGCAACCTTACCGCCAAATATGGACATACTATACGCATATGGCAGACGCGAATGGGAATTCGTATATCTCGGCAAATTTCCCCTCCGGAACAACGGATATGTGGATCCCTGCCGGCACTTTATTAGGCTATCAGGGAAATTTTTCCGGTGATCCAGACCAGCCTGTTGGCGTACACCTCCATTTTTCCATCGTACTGGATGATGGAAAAGGCAAGTTCCGCAATGAGCTGGAGATCAACAACACTATTGATCCTTCCCCTTATTTTGGGCTAAGACTGAATGCTAAAGAAAATCCAGATGAAATTGTTACCTGCCCTGTTAGTAAATAATAAGCAGATTCAAAAAAATCATTTTAACCGTAATCCGGAATTAAGTAATAAACAATCCCACTGGGCTAACTCCCAATGTGATCAGGCATCGCTTTTTTACTTTTTCTCCCACTCTACACCCATTACCTTGGTTAACTCTGGATATAGTTTGAAACCGTACTGATCGTTTAAAACTTGGAGCTGAGACGCATTGAGAGGATAAGCCACAGCGGGATACCAATACAAATTGTCATCTGATACCACACTGTACTCTGATTGTATGTTTCTCATGCACCATAACAATGCCTCTTGGAATATTTGGTCAGTACCTTGACATTCCGAAGGTATCGACCCGTAATACATCGATAGCCCAAAGCCATAGGTTCCCCATAAGGACATATTTCCTTCACGTAGATCTCCATATGAGATCAGCAAGAAACCAGGAGCATCGGAGTTTATTTCATAACCCAGCAAACGGGCGTCTATCCAAGAAGCCTGACTCCCAACGATTTGATAGCGAAGTGCTCCTACATGTGTAGGAACATTATCTACCTGAAGAGGACCTACAACCAGGGTAAATCCCAGATCGGATGCAAGCCTTTCCATGTAACCTCCAACGGTAGTCCGGCCTTCTAATGTTGGTAACGGAACAACAGTCGGTGTTGCCGTTGGAATTGGGACAGGGGTTGAGGTTCGAGTAATCGTTGGCGTCAACGTATTTGTTGGGGTAGGTTGTTTTGGAATTTCTGTCAGCTCACTATCCGTCGTAGTGGTGCCCCTGGCTATTGGGCTGACAGCGCATGAAGCCAAAACAAAAACAACAAGTACAAAGACGATTAAACGTATTGCTTTCATGTGTTTTCCTCTCCTGCCTTGTTCAGATTATTCTATAGGGTATTATCGCAAATTTAATTACTTCTTACAAAAGTTAAGAGCTATAAGGTGATTGGATTATTTAGATAATATTTAGCGTAAACTAATGCCCAGGAAGAACTACAAGTAAATAATTTGAATTGCACCCTCCATATGAAATCAGTATAATCTTTCCAGGGGTATTTTTTAAATCGGGAATGCAGGTGAAATGGTCTCATATCGCGACCTTGTCAATGGACTGGCACGGCTGGATATTTCCTGGGAAAATCCAGTGATTGTGCATGCATCTCTCTCCTCATTTGGTTCGGTTCATGGAGGAGCGCGAACAGTCATTGGCTCACTGCTTGCCACATGGAATACCGTGCTTATGCCATCCTTCACGTACAGAACGATGGTAATTCCAGAACAAGGTCCCCCCAATAATGGCCTGAAATATGGCAGTGGAAGGGATGTGAATAAGCAAAGCACCCCATTTTTTTCCGACATGCCTGTTGACCGTCTGATTGGAGTCATTCCCGACAACCTTCGAATCCACCCCAACGCATCCCGCTCCAATCACCCCATCCTTTCATTTGTTGGCGTCAACGCCAATAAATATCTTGCGGCACAAACTATCCAGGAACCCCTGGCACCAATCCGCATTCTTCATGAAAACCAGGGGTGGGTCATCCTTTTAGGGGTTGACTTAACTGCGAATACCAGCATCCATCAGGCAGAAAGGTTGGCAGGACGTAAACAATTCATTCGCTGGGCAATGGTTCGAGGGAAAGTTGTTGAATGCCCTGCCATCCCTGGCTGCTCTGACGGTTTCGAAAAAGCATCTTCGTTGGTGGAACCTATCACTCGGATCGTAACGATAGGATCAGCAAAGATTCAGGCGCTTCCCCTTGCAGAAATGATCCCCCTTTTGGTAGTTCGACTCCGGCGTGATCCTTTTTCATTGCTCTGTGACAGATTGGATTGCGAACGTTGCAATGCCGTTCGAGCATCCATTCGGCACCAAAGATAAAAATATGGGGTCGCCCCTTATAGATAGACTCTTCCCGTTTCAATTTTCAAGGTAAAGGATACAATATATTCTGCATATGATCGACTCAACCCGCGCCTCCCTTGAATTACTCATCAGAACCAGCCGTGAACTGGCCACATCACTGGATCTGCATACTACCCTTTTGCGAGTACTCCATCTTTCTACTTCTGCAGTTAATGCTGAACGCGGTAGCTTGATCGTGTTGGATAAGGATTTGAATCCTGTAGATACAGCGATTGTGATTGAAAACGAGCTATACTCCGATACGAATAAACAAATGCAACCAATTTTACAACAGGGTCTGGCAGGCTGGGTGGTGAATAACCGCCAGGCTGCTCTTATCCCAGATACCAGCAAGGATTCCCGCTGGCTGAAACGGGAAGATGATCAAAAAGAAAAAACTGGTGTGAAATCAGCAATTTGTGTTCCTCTGATGGCTGGAGAGCGGGTATCGGGTGTATTGACAGTAATACATAAAAAAGCAGGATATTTTACTCAAGACCATCTTAATGTACTTCAATCCATAGCAGATCAGGCTGGAATTGCGATCAACAATGCATGGTTGTTTAATTCTTTGCAAGCCGCTCATTCCCGATACCAAGAATTATTTCAGGATAATATCGATCCCATCATTATTACAAACATTACCGGCAATGTCATGGAAGCCAACCGCCAGGCAATCTTGCTCTCTGGATTTGATAAAGAATCGATCAAGGGAAAATCGGTATTTGAACTGCACAGAACCAGCCAGGAAAAAGCATTTGAAAGCAGTGATTATGAGGCAAATCTTAACAGGCTCCGGAAAAATGAGACTTTGAATTTCGAAGCCCGTTGGATCAAAAGCAATAATGAAAGTTTTCCCGTTCAGATCTATGTCCGGCAAATTACTCTGGATAATGATACATACCTTCAGTGGATCTTTCGGGATATTTCTGAGCGTAAGCAACTGGATGGGCTACGTGAAGATATGATCTCCATGATCTATCACGATCTGCGTGCTCCTCTGGCAAATATTATTTCCAGCCTGGATATGTTGCGAGCTCTTCAACTGGATAAAAGTAGCCCATCAGTCTCTTCTCTGGTAACTATTGCATCAAGGTCAACAGATCGTATGCAGAGGCTAATTGATTCACTATTAGATATTAACCGGCTTGAAGCAGGTCAATCTATACTAAACTGTAAGCAGACTTCCTTTTCAGAAGTATTATTGGAAGCCATTCAGGCCACCCAACCGGAAATTGAAAACAGAGAACAGATACTCATTGTCAATCTGGAACCGGGATTAATGGAATTCAATTTTGATCCCGATATGATCAAGCGTGTCATGATTAATCTGATGGATAACGCGAGTAAATTCACCCCAGCCCAGGGTAAGATTACTGTATATGTCAAACAGGAAGAAAAAAATATCCGGTTTGCTGTACAAGATACCGGACCTGGAATTCCCAAGGAATCATTGCAGACAGTATTCGAGAAATTTATCCGGTTAAAAAATGAGCGTTCACCCCGTGGCCTGGGAATTGGTTTGGCTTTCTGCCGGCTCGCTATTGAAGCCCATGGCGGAAAAATCTGGGTGGAAAGCGTATTGGGTCAAGGCAGTACCTTTCAATTTACTTTACCAACAGAGAAGATTGAAGGTATTTCTTAGTTGATTGAATTTTGATTTTGAGTAGAGAGAAAAGATAATGAAAGAATTAGCCCATAATATTTTTATCGAAACTGATTACCCGGGTGTAACACTGGGAGCTATCAATTGGAAGCACAGCATGGTTTTGATTGATGCACCATTACGCCTGGAAGATATCCGTGCCTGGCGTTCCACCTTGTTGAACCTGGGAGCTGGGTCAGAGCGGCTGCTGATCAACCTGGACGCACATTACGATCGCACAGTAGGTGCCCGATCGATGGATTGCACCATCATTGGGCATGAGAAAATGGCAAGCGTTTTTCATAATCGTCCGATTACTTTCAAATCACAATCCACCGAGATTGGTGCTTTATCTGAATTGTACGACTCCATTGGCAGCATTCGCTGGGCTCCACCAGACATTACATTCTCGAAGGAAATGCAGTTGAATGATGAAAACGCTTCCATCATTCTGGAATATCGCCCTGGCAACGCTTCTGGCAGCATCTGGGTAAGGATGCCTGAGGAGAAAATAGTCTTCGTAGGCGATTCTGTGGTTGTGAACCAACCTCCTTTTCTGGCATTTTCGAACATTTCAACCTGGGTGGAAACTTTACAGCAATTGTTGCTACCCGAATATCGTGAATATATCATTGTCAGTGGACGGGGCGGTATCATCCGACAGGAACAGGTTAAAAAACAGATCGAATGGTTGACCCGTGTTGAGCAAAAGCTGAATGATCTGGCAAGCGCACAAGGGACAGCGGATGATACAGAAAAAATGATCCCACTTCTACTGCGTGAATATAACCAAAACATCCCTGAACTGCCCATGTTTAAGCGCCGCCTGAAATTCGGATTGAACCAGTATTTCACCAGGAATTATTCGCAGCCCAACGGATAGAAAAAGTTTTGAAGGTATTTTATCAAACAGGATGATCTATGCAATTCAATGATTGTGCACCTATCATAGAAGTAACCCGTGGAATGGTTACCGAATCGATCCATTATGGAGCAGTATCAGTTGTCTCTGCAGATGGTAAATTGATTGCCAGTTATGGGAACCCGAATACCGTTACCTTTTTACGCTCTTCTGCTAAACCCTTTCAGATCCTGCCCTTTTTAGCAATGGGTGGTATGCAACATTTTCATCTGACCCTTGAAGAAGTTGCCTTGATGTGCGCTTCTCACTCGGGAACAGATGAACATGCAAGGGTGGCAACCAGTATCCTTTCAAAAATTGGTGCAAGTGAAGCCAACCTGCAATGTGGTACTCATGCTCCTTCTGATGAGGTCACCTACAGGCGAATGTTCCTTGCCGGACAGTCTCCCACCCCCATTCGCCATAACTGCTCGGGAAAACATTCGGGATTCTTATGCTTTGCCACCATGTTAGGTGAATCTCTCGACAATTACCTTGATCCAACAAATAAAATTCAGCAACATATCTTGAAAAACTTTGCTGCCTTCTGTGACCTGACTGTCGAAGATATACAGCCTGGCATCGATGGTTGTTCTGCCCCGGTGTTTGCTGTGCCAATGCGCAGTGCAGCCCTGGGAGTTGCCCGCCTGGTCGATCCCCGTTATGCACCTGCTGAAATGCAAAAAGCATGTCAGATTGTTGTCAAAGCGATGCTGACCTATCCCACCATGATAGCTGGACCCGGCAAATTTGACACCCGCCTGATGCAGGCGGGATCCAATCGCTGGATCTCCAAAGCGGGTGCAGAAGGGTATCAGATCATAGGCATTTTACCTGGTGTTCTCTCTCCTGACAGTCCTGGAATTGGAATTACAATCAAAACCTCCGATGGCGACCTGGGAAGGCGTACTATTCCTACAGAAGAACCAACCGATCCAAATGAATTATTGACAGTAAATTCGGGTGGAAGAAGCTGTTCGCTTGTTGCCATTGAAGTTCTACGCCAGTTAGGTGTTCTAACCCCAGATGTCGCAACTGCCATGCGTGTCTTTGACCGCCGACCCATCAGGAATTTCCGAAAACTGGTGGTGGGAGAGATCCGTCCCTGCTTTACATTGGTGCGTTAGCTCAATGGATGAAAATATCCAACTGATAGCACTGGCAGGTGAGGTATATCAAAGACTGCTTGCGGTTTTTGGTACCCCAGTCTGGCGTACCCCTCTATCAGCAGTCGATGAGCTAATATCAACCATCCTTTCGCAAAACACAAACGATCACAACCGAGATATCGCATTCAACCGGCTGCGTGATGCTTTACCCACCTGGGAAGCAGTACGGGATGCGCCTTTACCTTGGGTGATCGATGCCATTCGTCCAGCCGGTTTGGCGAACCAGAAAGGTGCCCGCATTCAAAAGGTACTGCAGGAGATCACCATAGAACGTGGAAACCTTAATCTGGATTTTCTCAAAGAACTTCCTCGAGACGAAGCGTATGCCTGGCTGGTGAAATTCAAAGGTGTTGGGCCAAAAACCGCATCCATCGTGATGCAGTTCGCCCTGGGTATGCCCGCATTTCCGGTGGATACCCATATTTATCGTGTCAGTGGAAGAATCGGCTTGCGTCCGGACGCGATGAATGCGGAACAGGCGCATTCCCATTTATCTGGTCTTTTTCGGCCTGAACAATATGGCCCTGCCCACCTTAACCTGATCCGGTTGGGGCGAGAGCTCTGCCATCCCCACAAGCCAGAATGTCCTCGCTGCCCGGTAAAGGATGTTTGCCAGTTTTATGCCACAACAGGTTCATAATCTTATCTTACCTTATAGCTTATAATGCTGTTGTAAGATGTTCATTACAGAGTGTGTGGTGCACGTCGCTTCGCTCAACATGACAATCTAGGGCAAGATCATAACTCACCATTTTCACCCCATTAAACAAAACACCCGAAGTTTTCAAAAACTTCGGGTGTCAGTAATTCTATAAACCCTAAATTCCCGCAGCCTTACGCAGGATCTCTGCTTTATCCGTTCGTTCCCAGGTCAGATCGAGATCATCACGACCAAAGTGACCGTATGCAGCCACCTTCTGATAGATCGGGCGGCGCAGGTCAAGATCATGGATGATGGCACCTGGACGCAGGTCAAAATGTTTCATGATCAGGTCAGCGATAGCTTCATCAGCAATTTTACCAGTGCCGAATGTTTCGACATTAATGCTCAATGGGCGGGCAACACCGATTGCATAAGCCACCTGGATTTCGCAGCGTTCAGCCAATCCAGCAGCCACAACATTCTTGGCAACCCAGCGGGCAGCGTAAGCCGCAGAACGGTCAACTTTCGTCGGGTCTTTACCACTGAAAGCACCACCGCCATGCCGTCCCATACCACCGTAGGTATCTACAATGATCTTGCGGCCGGTCAATCCAGCATCACCCATTGGGCCACCAATCACAAAACGACCTGTAGGATTGACAAAGATTTTCATTTCATTATCAACCAGATCTTTGGGTAGTGTTGGCATGATTACATGCTCTGTCAATGATTCTTCGATCTCATTGTGTGAGATATCAGGATCATGTTGAGTGCTCACCAGGACAGTATCAATACGAACAGGTTTTCCATAATGATATTCTACAGTTACCTGCGTTTTTCCATCGGGGCGCAGCCAGGGAAGTGTTCCATTCTTGCGCACTTCAGAAAGCCTGCGGGCAAGCTTATGAGCCATGTAAATTGGCATTGGCATCAAGGTTGGTGTTTCATTGCAGGCAAACCCGAACATCATACCCTGGTCACCGGCACCAATGGCTTCAATCTCGCTTTCACTCATCTTGCCTTCTTTTGCTTCGAGCGCCTTATTGACACCCATGGCAATATCACCAGATTGTTTGGCGATGGCTGATTGCACTGCGCAGGTATCGGCATCGAAACCTTTATCGCTACTATCATAACCGATTTCTTTTACTACTTTACGCACCAGGTCATCAAAATTCAGGTGAGCATTGGTGGTGATCTCACCTAAAACCATGATGAATCCTGTTTTTGTTGCTGTTTCGCATGCAACCCGGGAAGCAGGATCTGCTGCCAGGCAGGCATCCAATACTGCATCACTTACCTGATCGCAAAGTTTATCCGGATGACCCTCGGTCACTGACTCAGAAGTGAAAAGGTATTTGGGTGCCTTCATAAATGATGTCGCCATAAAAGAACCTCCAAAAAAAGAAATTGCCCCATCTGGATAGAGGGGCAATTATCATGTCGGTACCCTCCTATCTTCCAGAAAAAAAATACTGCCGGAATTGGCACCTTGGAACATGTTTTGATTGTTCCAGGTTGCCGAGGTTTCAACGGGCCGGTCCCTCCACCTCTCTGGATAGAAGCGCCTTAGGGGCTATGTTTGCATTTGAGATGTTATCACAAAGGCAATCTAATGTCAAACAATCCTTATTAATAATTGATAAGAGTTTTACCCCAATGCAACATCCAAAACCATCATAACTGCGAAACCGATCATGGTTCCAATGGTTGCCAGATCACTGTGTCTTCCATTTTGTGATTCTGGAATAAGCTCTTCGATCACCACATAGATCATTGCGCCAGCAGCAAAAGCCAGAACGAAAGGCAAAATTGGACGCATGAACATCGCTGCAGATGCCCCGATCACACCAGCGATTGGCTCTACAACACCGGAAAGCTGCCCGTACCAGAACGCTTTGCCAACCTTCATCCCTTCGCGGCGTAAAGGCGCAGAGACAGCCACGCCTTCGGGGAAGTTCTGAATACCGATACCTAACGCAAGTGCTACCGCTCCTGCCAGACTGGCTTCGGGCAAACCAACTGCTGCCGCACCGAATGCAACCCCTACAGCCAATCCTTCAGGAAAATTATGTAGTGTGATTGCCAGCACAAGAAGTACGCTTCGCTGCCAATGGGTTGAAATACCCTCAGCTTCATTACTTTTCATATCCAGGTGCATATGCGGTAATGTCTTATCAACGGAAAATAGAAATGCACCTCCTGCTAAAAAACCAATGATCGCAGGCAACCAGCTTTGCTTAAACATACTTTCTGAAATTTCTATGGCAGGCGCAAGCAGAGACCAAAAACTCGCTGCGATCATTACCCCAGCAGCAAAACCCAGGGTAGCATTCATAACAGATTCTTTGATGTTCTTAAAGAAGAATACCATTGCAGCGCCTGCCGCCGTAAGCGCCCAGGTGAACAGTGTCGCCAATAACGCCTGAATGATCGGATTTATAGAAGAAATGTTTTCAAGTAGCATCGTGTTACTCCAAACAGATCTATTAGTTAATTATGGATGATTCTTTTTACTTTTCGCAAGATTCGAAAATATTCGATTAAATGATGAAGGGGACGAATGTGACTACGCTGACCAGCGTAGATGGTACTGATGGGTACCCAACCCAATCCCAGAGAATGTTTCAGGCATAGTGCAAGCATTTCGACTTCAAATTCGAAACCATTTTCAGTTGAATCGAGCAGCAGTTTTGCCAAAGGCATACTGATCAAACGATACCCGCTTTGATTGTCGTAGATCTCTTGACCTGCAGCAATCGAGATCAAAATTTTACCTGTTGAGTTAGCAAACTTTCTGATAAATGGCATTAGAGAAAAATCTCGCCTGCCGATGATCAATCCTTGAGAATGCTGCTGATATTCTTCTAAAAATAAGGGGATTTCTGATGGTTCATGCTGCCCATCAGCATCCAACGTGATTGCTGCATCATACCCATTTTCCAGGCAATATTGAAATCCTTTTCGTAAAGCTGCACCTTTTCCCTGATTAGGAACCTGCCGAATAACTATAGCGCCCTGACGTTCTGCCAGGTATGCAGTTTCATCCTTCGAACCATCATCAACCACCAGCACAGGAAGATATGACAGGCAAGCCCGAACAACCCTTTCAATGGATCGAGATTCATTGAACGCGGGGATGATTACAATTGCTTTCAATTCAGGATCATTCATTCCAGCTTCTTTCAAGCCTTCTCTTTAACCACTGGCATAAATACTCGACGTAAAATCAAAAAATTCACACCATAAAGAAGAATCTCTGTAATGACCTTCGCGATCAAAGCAGAAATATGGATCTCTTGTACAAGCCAGTCTACACTGATGCTGGCAATCAAACCATTTAATAATACAAGCGCGGCATATCGGGTAAAAGATTCAAGGAATTGAGCTTGTGATTGAAAGACAAATCTTTTCTGCATGATATAGCTGATGATAAGTGAAACGATCCGTCCTGCGAAAATACTGAATATGGCACTGCATGTTATGTGGAAACTTATCAGGAAAACAGAATAATCAGCAGATGCAGCTATCGCAGATGAGGAGACATACCGCAAGAAAACATAAGTCAGGTTGAACGAATGCCTCACATTATTCCACGAAGGTAACCTCAAAGACATAAAATTTTAACTAATCCGTTCTAACGATAAAAGTATCAAAATCCCGAGCAACCTGCACATTTTCAAAATATTGCTGCGCTTCTGCTTGAACATCTTTTTCACGGTAACGGCGCGAAAGATGGGTCAGAAATAATTGTTTCACTCCAGCATCTTTTGCCAGAAGGGCAGCATCCTTTGCCGTCAGGTGCCCAAACTGGCTTGCCATCTCAGCTTCTTCCTGCAGGTAAGTGGATTCGATTACCAATCCATCGGCATTTCGGCAAACATCGATGAGGTTTTCGGTATTCCCAGTATCGCCAACCACCACAAGACGGGTGCCAGCTTTATAATCACCCAGCACAGCTTCGGGAGTGATCAGCCTTCCATCAGCAAGGGTAACTGATATACCCTCTACAAGCTGTCGGCGGATCGGTCCTGGAGGGATACCCAATGCTTCAGCTTTTTCATTCAAAAATGGACGGCGTCCTTTTTCTTCGAAGACATATCCCAGGTTATCAGAACCTCGATGCTGCACTGGGAAAGCAGAAATGGTGAACGTATTGCTTTCGAAAAAGATTCCACTGGTCAATACATTGAATTGCAGGTTTATCTGAGGTTGTGCACCTCGCAAGACCACTCCGTACAGTAATTCATGGATACGATCCAATGCGTTCCTGCCCCCATAAATATTCATCTCGTCAATCATTTCCCAACGCATATAGGTGGAAAGCAGCCCGGCAAGCCCCAGAATATGATCTAAATGTCCATGAGTGATGAGGATATTATTCAATCTCTTAAACCCTATGCCCGTCTGTAAGATCTGACGCTGCGTTCCCTCGCCACAATCTACCAGAAAGCGATATTCATCATGTTTGATAACCAATGCAGGCAGATTCCGGCGTGGTGCTGGGGCAGAGGCTGAGGTTCCTAAAAAGATAAGTTCAAACAAGGGATGATTGCTCCGTGCTGTATTTTACCAGAGGTATTTCGATAAGCCGGATCATAAAACCTGCGAAATTTCGCCGATCATAGACCAGGGACCTGTCCAGTTTATTTTGACAGGTAAAATCTTGCCTCTTAAATCCAATTCGCTTTCAACAAAAACAAGTTTATTGGTTGGTGTTCTTCCGCGCCAACGCTGCTTTGTTTTATCTTCGAACAACACATCTACAGTCGCTCCTAGATACTTCGCATGGATTTCTGTAGCAATGCTTTCCTGTAAGACCTCCAGCATGCGAAAACGGCGCCATTTTTCTTTATCTGGTACATCATCAACCATCTTTCGTTCAGAAAGAGTTCCAATTCTAGGAGAATACCGTGCCAGATGAGCTACATCCAATTTCAGATCAGCCAGTTGACGGTAGGTGTTCTCAAACTGTGAGTCTGTTTCTCCAGGAAAACCCACAATGATATCTGTGGCGATAGATACTCCAGGGATCCTCTCCCGAATCCGTCTTATCAGAGCCCGATATTGCTGATCGGTATAACCACGGCGCATGGAAGCCAGTATTTCATCATCACCTGATTGGGCAGGCACTTCGATATGAGGCATGACTTTGGGTAGACGTGCCACCGTTTCAATCAGTTCATCTGTCAACCAGTTGGGATGAGAAGTTAAAAACCGAATCCGTTCGATCCCCTCAACTTCATGCAGCATTTCCAATAAACCAGTTAATTTTGGAAAATCAGGCTTATCCTTGCCATACCGATCGACAATCTGCCCCAATAGTGTGATCTCCTTCACGCCCTGTGCTGCCAGGGTGCGGGCTTCTGCCAGAATATCCTGCGGCGGTCGTGACTGCTCTCCTCCACGACGGTAGGGGATAATGCAATAGGCACAGGCATGTGAGCAGCCATAAACAATCGGGATGAAAGCGCTCACGATTTTGCCTCGTGTCTTTTCAGGCAACATCAGTTCACCATCCATCCAGGCAAAACGGCGGGCTGTCTCGCTTAATTCCATTTGTTGGCTTTCTTGCTGGGTCAGATACGCAATGAGCGGGCTTGGGTCAGAGGGTGGAGAAAATACATCCACCATGGGTAATCGTTTTTTCAGGCTTTCTGGTGTTCGGGTGCCCACCATGCAGCCCATTAAATTTATCACCAGCGATGGTTTTGCTTCTTTCAAGGGTTTGAGAGATTGCAGCCTTCCATAAGCTTTATCTTCCGCACTTTGCCTTACCACACAGGTATTCAAGACGATCACATCAGCCTCATCCACCTGACGGGTTTCTTGATACCCTAATCGCTCCAATGCTGATGCCACACGTTGGGAATCTGCCACATTCATCTGGCAGCCTTCAGTCCAAATATGATACTTTGTCATGTCGCCAATTATAACAAAATTTGTCGGATTACTTTCTTAACCTTTCAGCTTTCCTCAAGTAAGGTAAAATAAGTACCATGTTGCACCGCACTCGATTATCCTCTCTCATTCTGGTACTCATTCTTTCAATGGCCCTTCTTGCTGGATGCGACCGCACAACCCCAGAGCCTACAGCAATTCCAATCTCTTTTACTGAAACCCCCACCCAACAACCTGCTGAAACCTTGCCAGCAGTACCTACCAATCTGGTAACCGTTGGATTGGAAACCTGGGACCCAGGGCAGCAAGGAGAAATTCGCGGTACCTTACAAAACATCGCAGCATCTGCTGGGCTTACTATGGTAGAAAAAAGTGCAGCCGATATTGCTACTGCCAGCAGCGATGCAAAAGTAGTCGTTGTTTTCGTTGAAACCCCAAATATTCTTGATCTTGCCACGGCTGCCCCGGAATCACGGTTCATCTATGTCACCAGTACACAGCAATCCACTGCCGTGAACCTGGCGATCATCCAGCTGCCAGAAACACAACAGGCATTTTTAGCAGGGTATCTTTCAACCATCATTTCACCCGATTTTCGTTCTGCTGGTCTTTTCCGTGCGGACGATCAGGTAGGATATAACCAGGTTTATGCCTTTCAAAACGGGGGGAGTTATTATTGTGGAACCTGTTACCCTTACTATGCGCCATTGGTGCAATTTCCATTGGTCGGGTATCAGCCTGCTGGTGTTGATACTACTGCCTGGCAAACCACAGCTAATGAATTGATCAAGAACGTGGTCTACACCATGTATTTTGATGAATTTGCCAGTGATCCAGTTCTTCTCTCTGATCTTGCATCCAAAGGGGTCATACTGACAGGGAAGCGTACTCCTCCCGATACCATTCGCTCGATGTGGGCAGCTACGATCAGCTTTGATCTGGTAACCCCGTTACAAAACTTGTCTGGATTCATGAATAGTACGCAAGAAACCAGCGAGATCATTGCACCGCTGGCGGTGCGAGACATTAACGAGAATTTATTCAGCACTGGCAAGCAGGCGAATGTTGCAAATATCCAGAAAGCTTTAGAAGCTGGCTTGATCTCCCCCGATAATCCTTAACCAGATTTTGCTACACCATTATCATCATTCCCCATGAATTCAGATACGGTGGCGTACCCCGGTTCATTGATCCCTTCCCGCCGGAATGCTTTCCATAAGGTGAGTAACAGGATCTTGATATCCAACCAGAAGGTCCAGTGATCGACATACCATACATCTAGCCGAAATCGTTCTGACCAAGAGATGGCATTGCGCCCATTTACCTGCGCCCATCCGGTGATACCCGGCAGAACGTCATGCCGACGCATTTGTTCTGGAGAATAGCGATCCAGGTAAACCACCAGCAACGGGCGAGGTCCAACCAGGCTCATGTCTCCCCGCAGAACATTGAATAATTCGGGCCATTCATCCAGGCTGGATGATCGCAAGAATCTGCCAAATCCCGTCAACCGCTGCTCATCTGGCAGTAGATTGCCCCTTTCATCATACGCATCGCGCATGCTTCGAAATTTGTAGATTCTGAATACCTTTCCTTTATACCCCGGTCGAAGTTGTTGAAAGAATATTGGCTTCCCTAACTTGATCCTCACCAGGATACATAAGATAAGCAATAATGGAGATAGAATGATCAATCCCAAAAGAGAGATGATGAGATCGAATATTCTTTTTCCAGCCGGTACACCTTGAGGAAAGATACTACCCATGAATATTCATAACCCTTCGTGGTATGGTGAATTATATTGGGTATCATATCATAAACATACAGTAAGGTTTGATATAATTCAGGCACCAGAAAACTGGTCAATCTCTTACCTTTGGGAAAAGCCCATGTTAATGAAAATTTCCATCGAATATTGCACCGCCTGACACTATACTCCGCGTGCTGTCAGTTTGGCAGCAGAATTGATTCAGAATTATGAACCTGAAATTGAAAGTTTAACCCTAATACCATCCAGTGGTGGAGCTTTCGAGATCACAGTAAATGACAGGCTCCTTTATTCGAAATTAACTAATGGACGCCATGCCGAACCTGGAGAAGTGAACGCACTGGTAGGTAAGTATTTGAAAGAAGGACATCAATGAGCACTAAAAAAGGACGAGTCTTTTCAGGAGCCAGACCAACTGGCAGGCAGCATCTCGGTAATTATCTGGGAGCGATCAAGAATTATGTAGCTCTCCAAAAAGATTATGATTGCGTGTACAGCATCGTAGATATTCATGCGTTGACAACGATGGAATACACCCAGGAACTGCGTCAGAATACTTATGAAATGGCGCTTGATTGGCTGGCTGCAGGGCTGAATCCGGAAGATTCGATCATTTTCGTTCAGAGTCATGTGCCTGAAGTAACCGAATTACATACTTATCTTTCCATGGTAACCCCCATTGGAAAACTGACCGACCTTCCTACCTTCAAAGAAAAGGTTCGCCAGCATCCAGATAATGTTAATTATGGTTTACTTGGTTATCCCATCTTGATGGCTGCTGATATTTTGCTTTATCGTGCAACCATAGTGCCGGTAGGCGTCGATCAGGCGCCTCATCTCGAATTCGCCCGTGAACTGGTACGCTCATTCAACTACCGGTATCATACAGATGTTTTGGTCGAACCCCAGATGAAGTCCACCAGGGTACCAAAAGTTTTAGGTACCGATGGTCAGCAAAAAATGAGCAAGAGCCTGAACAATCATATCGAACTAGCATCCACCGCTGAAGAAACCAGACAACGTGTCATGACCATGGTCACCGACCCTGCTCGCCAGCGCCGCAGCGACCCGGGAAATCCGGATGTGTGCAATGTCTATTCATTCCACAAAATTTTTTCGAGCAAAGAAGAGATCGAAATGGTGAACCGGGAATGCCGTGTGGCTGGAATCGGTTGTGTGGATTGTAAGAAAATCCTTGCACAGAATATCAATAACCATTTCGAACCCTTCAGAGAAAAGCGGATGGAATTAGATAAGAACCCTGATCAGGTGTGGGACATATTGCATGACGGTGATAAGCGTGCCAAAGTACTGGCTGAGGAAACCATGACCCTGGTACGGAAAGCCATTGGTCTTCCAGAATAATTTCTGATACAGATCCCGCTTTTTGGGGGTGAAGCAAATACATGAGAATTTGACTTCCGAAATTTCAAATAATTTCGGAAGTCAAATCATTTTTTAATTGCGTTCATAACGCGTTATTTTACACATGAGATAGCTTCGACCCGCATAGATCGCAGATATAACAATGACAGTCCGTTGTCACTGGAGAAAAATGAAGCAGTTTCGCTTGCGAAGATTGCCACGACTTGCAGAAAATGGAAGTCTCACAATAACGATAGGCTTTTCGTAGGAGAGACTAAACTTTACTTGTCACCCTGAGGAAGGAACGACCGAAGGGTCTTGCTCTGGGTTTTCGGTGCGAGATTCTTCAGTCGTTGCACTCCTTCAGAATAACATGGCATTTTGTAGGGGTTTACCACAAGGTGAAAACGAATAGGTTGTGAATTCAAGTTGTCTTCCCCGAAGCCAAACCCGAAAAAATTCTTTGTGTTCTTTGGTAAATATTTTAAGGAAAAGAGCGCAAGAATACCTCTTGCGCTCTTTTACCATCTTGCAACAGTAATCCTTATGGTTTCAGGTACTTATCAAACCATCGCAAAATATGGTTCAATCTAGCGATCCGGCGGTCGGTACGACCATCGCGCGACAACCCATGAAACTCATCTGGAAAACGCACCATTTCTGTCTCTACACCAATACGCTTGAGAGCCACATAAGCCTGTTCACCCTGCTCAATCGGGCAGCGCATATCATTCTCATTGTGAATGATTAATGTTGGTGTACGCGCATTGCCAATATACTTCATCGGCGACATTGCCCAATATTTTTCAAGATTGTCGAATGGCGCTCCGGTATTCAATTCCTGCTCAAAAGAATAATTCACATCGGAGGAGCCCCATTCACTGATGAAATTACTCACACAACGTTGTGATACACCAGCTTTGAAACGCTGAGTATGCCCAACGATCCAAAGTGTCATATAACCGCCGTAACTGCCACCTTCAACACCCATCCGGTTTTTGTCGATATACGGCAGCTTTTCTACATAATCAGTCCATGCCATCAGATCAGCGTAATCAACTCCACCCCAATTGGCATAGTTTGCCTTGGTATGGGCAAAACCATAGCCTCGTCCACCACGAGGGTTGGTGAAGAAAACCACATACCCGTGTGCTGCTAAGAAATTGAACTCATGCATAAAATAGAAACCATACTGCAGCAGCGGGCCACCATGGATACAGAGAATGGATGGATATTTCTTTTGGGGATCAAAATCTGGCGGTGTCATAATCCAGCCCTGTAGATCGTTATTATCTGCACCCTTGTACCAGACTTCTTCAACCTTCCCCAGGGTAACTTTGCTAAAGATATCCTTATTAACCTGTGTTAAAGTCTTCCGCTTTCCTGTCGCCAGGTCCTGTACGATCACCTGTGCGGGATCGCTCATGGTTCCATAATTGTATGCCAGGGTTTTCTGCTGCTTATCCACTGTCCAGCTATTGACGACACCGCCTTCCCCAACCACTGTCTGCAGGTCATTTCCCTCAATATCCACACTTTGTAAAATGCTACTGCCATGATAACTAACCGGGAAGATGATCCGTTTGTTATCGGTTGACCATATTGGACCCATTGGTTCTGGATTGGCAATGTCGTTGATCGTCCAATTTGAGACATGCACATCATATTTGTCGGTCAGGTTTTTCGGTTTAGCACTGCCATCCACCGGTACTATGAATAAACTATCATTTAAGTATTCTTCCTTTTCACACTCAGCACCAAAATATGCTACCCATTTTCCATCAGGAGAAAACCTGGGATAAGTTTTATTCCCTGAGGTTGTTGGAATTTCGTGAATCTCTCCACCTTTTGCAGAAATGGTATAGATGCCTACCTTATATGGATTTCCATCTGGATCATCCGTTCGGTTGGACAGGAAAACAATATTTTTCCCATCAGGTGACCAGGCTGGCTGTTGTTCATCATAAACTTTATGATCCGTAAGCTACGTGCCTTTACCAGTTTTTACATCAAATTTCCACAAATGCCATCTTTCATGCGGAAGATACCCCTTACCATCCAGTTTATAGAATAAGCGGTCATAATGACGATAAACCACTCCTAACTTCTTCTTTTCTTCATCTTTTTCACGTTCCAGATCCTCTTTGTCGATCTTTCTCACCATGCAAAGAAGATACTTTCCATCCGGAGACCAAATTGGAGCACCAATTTCTGCAGGCACATCCTGCAACGGTTTTGCTTCACCTCCATTTAACGATATGACAAATAATTGAGGGGGACGATTAGCGTTTCGACGATTGGAGAGAAAAGCAATAAATTTCCCATCTGGAGACCAGGCTGGTGCAACGTCAACCTGATCACCCCAGGTGAATTGTGTTGGATTTCCCTCAACGGTATCCACAAGCCATAAGTTGGAGTACTTTTTCTCTGATTTTTTATCCACTCTGTGTTGTGCATAGATGACTTTCTTTCCATCTGGAGATATGCGCACACCACTCAGAAATTGGATCTGATACAAATCTTGTGCAGTAATAGTTTTCATGTATTCCTCGGGATAATTTGATGAGGTTAAATATAGCACATTCTCTATTACATCGGCAGGGAGAAGAGAAAATGATTATAATAATCAAAAAGATCTCGGGATGATCCCGTCAATCAAATAAATACTGAGGGTATTATGAGCGATTATGATGTGATTGTTATTGGTGCTGGCCCTGGTGGCTATGTAAGCGCCATCCGCGCTTCACAACTGGGGCTTAAGGTTGCCATCATTGATAAACAGTGGATGGGCGGAGTGTGCTTAAATGTTGGTTGTATTCCTTCTAAATCTTTATTGAAGAATGCTGAACTGGCGCACACCCTGCGTGATCGTGCGGATGAATTTGGTATCTCCTTTACTGATCTGAAACTGGATTATGGTAAAGCGGTTGCCCGCAGTCGCCAGGTTTCCGACCGGCTTACTAAAGGTGTAGGCTTCCTGATGAAGAAAAATAAGGTGGATGTCTACATGGGTACTGCTAAACTTCTCGCCAAAGACCGGGTACAGGTCACTGATGCTGAGGGGAAAGTCCAGGAATTCACCACAAAAAATATCATCATTGCAACTGGTTCTTACTCCATTTCCCTACCTGGTATCACAGTGGATGGTAAACATGTACTCAGCTACAAAGAGGCCATCCTCCAGACAACGTTGCCTGAATCTGCCATTATTATTGGCGGTGGAGCTATTGGTGTTGAATTCTCCACGGTATGGAGTTCCTTTGGTGCCAAAGTAACATTGGTGGAAATGCTGCCAAACATCCTTCCTTTGGAAGATGAAGAGGTCAGTAAAGAACTGGCAAAACAATATAAACGTCGCGGTATCACTGTAATGACTGGCACCAAAGTACAATCCGTCCAGGCAACCGATAAAGGTGTCGTGGTAAAAGTATCCACTGAAGCTGGTGAACAAACCCTTGAAGCTGAACAGGCTTTAATGGCGATTGGTTTCAAACCCAATACTGCCAACCTTGGGCTCGATACCGTGGGTGTCAAACTTACTGAGCGTGGGTTTGTTGATGTGGATGATCGAATGGCGACCAATGTACCTGGTATCTGGGCAATTGGTGATGTGACAGGCAAACTGCTGCTTGCACATGTGGCATCTAACCAGGGTATTATCTGTGCCGAAAATATCGCCGGTGTAGATACCATCACATTGGACTACCGTATGATGCCGCGTACCACCTTCAGCAATCCACAGGTTGCATCCTTCGGATTAACCGAAGCCCAGGCAAAAGCTGCTGGATATGAAATTAAAGTTGGCCGTTTCAATTTTATGGCAAATGGTAAAGCATTGGGGTTGGGAGAAGGTGTTGGCTTTGCTAAGATCATCACTGATGTTAAATATGGTGAAATCCTGGGAGCCCATATGATCGGTCCAGAGGTATCTGAATTATTACCTGAATTAACCCTGGCTCAACGTATGGAATTGACCGCTGAAGAGATTTCACGCAACGTACATTCTCACCCTACCCTGAGTGAAGTCATCCTCGAAGCAGCTCATGATGCCGAAGGGCACCTCATTCACGCATAGTTCCATTTGAATTATGGAAAGATGCAAACATCCTTCATTCACGAAGGATGTTTGTTTTTTAACAATGAAGATCGATCCTGGCTGTTTCTTCCGAAAGATCGTTATACATCTCCCTATTTTTCACTATTAGCATTGACAAGATCCACTAAAATCTTGCCCAGTTCCTTTTGAACCTGGATGGCTTCTTCCCATTTACCACACCTGCGGTAGATCTCAAATAGAGCTGCGAGGGTTTCGCTCATTCCTATCAGATCATTCAATTTGTGACGAATAGTCAGAGCTTGCTGAAAATACTTTATTGCTTCATCCCATTCTGCCCGTTTCGATTGCAGACGACCAATATCATGATACGTATATGCTTTCCCGGGTTCATCACCTATTGCCTCTTTTATCTGGAGACTCTTTTGAAAGGTACTCATTGCTGGCTGCCATTTGCCCTGGTCGGTATAAAAACGACCAAGATTGTTTAATGCCAACGCCTCACCTGCACGATCACCTATCTCGCGAAAAAGGTTAAGCGCACCCTCAATATACTGCCTGGCTTCGTCCCAAAGCCCTTGCAGTGTGTTAATATTGCCCAGGTTGGAGTATGCAATAGCTATTCCGCGTTTATCTCCTAATTTTTTGCGGATCGACAGGTTTTCAATGTAATTCTTGCGCGCTTCTACCAGTTGTCCTTGCGATTCATAGATATTTCCAATATTGTTCATAGTTATTCCCTCACTTTTCGGTGCACCTAATTCACGTGCCAGGGTAAGGCTATCTTGGTAATATTTCAACGCCTTGTTCCTTTTCCCTTGTGCGATACAGATATTACCAATATTGTTCAAGGTATTTAATTTGCCTGGTTTGTCACCTAATCTCTCTTGAATATCCAGACTGGAAATATACTGTTGTAATGCTTTATCCCAATTACCCTGAATAGCAAAAACGTTTGCCATGCCAAAAATAGCATTTGCTTCGCCTTCAAGATTTTGAAACTCGCGATTTATTTGCAGACTTGTTTCAAAGCAATTCAGAGCATCATCCCATTTGCCCATTTCCTGATAGATATTGCCCATGTTGTTTAGTAGTGAACTTTCCCCTCTCCTCTCGCCAAATTCACGTTTAATTGCCAGACTGGTTTGATACCCTGCAAGCGCCTGATCCAGCTTTCCTTGATTAGCATAGATGATTGCCATATCCTGATATACTCCCCCAATTCCCCGTCTATCCCCCAACTCCTGTTTGATCTTCATCTCAATGCTGTATTCTTTTAACGCTTCATCCCATTTTCCTTGATGCTCATAAATATGTCCAATATTCCCATGAACCAGCGCAATCGCTTTACGATCGCCAGCCTCCTGTTTCATGGATAAACTTTTCAGATAATTAGCTAATGCGATATCCCAATTTCCCTGTGCTTCAGAGATCATTCCTAAAGATAGATAAGAATCCGCCTCTAGCTGGCGATATCCCCACTTTTGAGAGATTTCCCAGCTTGCATAAAAAGTATCCTTCGCTTCTTCCCATTTCCCAAGTTGATAAAGAACTGATCCTAAACCATCCAACGCAATCGCTTCATTTCGATGATCTCCTAGTTTACAGGCTATCTCCAGGCTGGTCTGATAACAATTTCTGCACTCGTCCCACCTGCCTTTTGTGTAATGGATGGAAGCTATGTTGATTAGAATGCTTCCTTCCAGGTCCAGATCACCCAGGTCACGGGCTATCAGCATACTAGCTTCTAAATTGGTATAAGCTTTTTCCCACAACCCCTGAACAGAATAAATGATCCCGATACTGTTCAACGAAATTGCCTCTCCATGCCGGTTTCCCAAATACCGGCTGATGGAAAGGCTTTTTTCGCATTTTGTCAAAGCTTCAGCCCATCTTCCCTGTATACGATAAATACTTGCAATATTGATCAGGGTAATGGATTCCCCATAAATGTCATTGAATTCTTGAAACGTTTTGAACGCAGTTTCATATTTTCCCAAAGCCTGATCGTAATGTCCCTGTGCTTCGTATGCAAGCCCTAAATTAATATATGTATTGGCGATATATTTGCTATCCTTTAGCTTGAGCCTGATTCCCAGACTCTTTTCATAATATTCAATCGCGCTAACCAAATCACCTTTACTGTAATAGCACAGCCCAATCCCTGAATAAGCAATTGCTTCACCAGCTAAGAAACCCATTTCTGTATAGATGGACAAAGCCGACTCTTCCAGTTTTATCGCCTCATCCCAATTTCCTCTTAATCTTTGAATGACACTTAACGCATCAAAGCAACTTGCCTGACCAAATAAAATATTAAGTTCCTTCATGATCTGCAAAGCAGATGTTACTTGATCTTCAGCCTGAGTCCAATTTCCTGCTTCGATGGAAATGTCAGCCATCTGCTGAAGGAGGATGGCTTCATCTTGACGTTGATCATATTCACGACATTTTTCAAGTGCAATTTTAAAAATGGATAATGCTTCTTCCCACTTTCCCTGATTTTCGAGAAGGCGTCCTTTTCTAACCAGCACAAAAGTTTTTGCATATTCTCCCTGGTCTTTTTCAGCAATCTGCAAGCTGATTTCAAGGTATTTTTCTGCTTCAGACCATTTCCCCTGCTTTTGAAATAGATCGCTGATATGCACCAAAGTATCGATTTCATCAATTTGAATTCCAATCTGCTTCTGTATCGTCAAACTTTTTTGATACTTTTCCAGTGCGATATCCCACTTCTCCTGGCTGCTATACAGATTGCCCAGACAATTCAGAGTATAGACAACTTGAGGAAGCGCATTCATTTCCCGGGCAATTTGATATGCAACATGAAAATGAGTTTCTGCCTGTTCCCAATCTGCATTTAATTTATTGAACTCTGCCAGACCAACTAACGCACTATATTGTCCCTGTTGGTCAGAGATTTTTCTGGCAAGTTCAAGATTCGATTGAAAAGTATTAGCCGCATCTTTCCATTTCCCCAGTGAGGAGTAAATCCAACCAATTTTATTTTTCACCGCCATTTCATCAACCGGGCTATCTACTTGATGAAAAATGTGTAATGCAGCACTAAATTTAGTCAGTGCCTGTTCCAGGTCTCCCTTTCTTTCAAGCGTGGTTCCAACGAATTCAAGGATTTTTGCTTTTCCATAGGGATAAGCCAGCTCATCTTCGATCTCTATTGCCTGCTCAAAATATTTGATTGCTTCATCCCATTTTCGCTGTTGTAAAGAAACAATTCCAAGGTCACCTATTGATTGAGCTTCTTCATATTTTCCTGCAGCCGTTCTGGCAATTTGGAGACATTCTTGAAAACACGAAACTGACTCATCCCAGCGATTCTGCAAAAAATATAGTAAGCCAATAGAAGATAGAACTTCATACTCAAGAAGCCGGTCACCAGCTTCTTTAGATTTTTTCAACGCGACCTGGTAATGAACAGCTGCATCATTCCATTGATATTGCAGCTTATGGCAGGTTCCCATCGCTATTTCGACAGAGATTTCCAGCGGAATATTTTTAATTTCTCGAGAAATTTGCAAAGCTTTTTCAAGTGTAGTTAATGCATCTTTCCATTGATGAACATTTTGTTGGATTGTGGCAACAATGATTAGTGCTTGAACTTCTTCTTCCTTTTTCCCCAATTTGCGGATGATCTGCAGTGCTGACTTATATTGCACGATTGCTTCTGCATTATTCTCCTGACATAAGAAAAGATAACCAAGCTCACTGTTGGCCTTGCTTTCGTTTTCCAGGTCACCTGCAAGATGAAACCTTGAAATGCTCTCTCCATAGAGTTGTTTGGCTATTCTCCATTTTCCCAGAAGAAAATAAAGATTGGCAAGATTAAACTTGCTGGTAGCTTCACCCTTATGATCTCCGAGTTTGGTTTGAATTTCAAGGCTTTTTCTATGATAGGCAACCGCATCCAACAACTTTCCCGCTTTACCGTACACAACGCCAAGGTTATTTAAAATCTGAGCCTCAAAGGGTTGGTTCAAGGTTTTGCGAGTCGCAATTAACGCGGTCTGCAATTGTTCAATCGCTTCGTGAAATTTACCAGAAAGATAATGAATAAAAGCAATATCATTCGCCAGGAAAGCTTGAAGGTGCAATTCCAAAGGCTCTTTGTTGAGTTCATCCCAAATCTTAAGAGCTTCATCCCAATTTCTGACGGAATAGAAGGTTCTCCCCTTTAAATATTTCACCCACTGTTTCTGTTCAGAAGTCAGCGCTTCATACTCAGATGGGGATAGATCCAGTAAATTACTAAATTTTGATTGATCTATCCCACTCATAAATAAACTGGTCGCTTTTCGTAACTTTTCCAGAGGTTTAAAATTTTCTGCCGGTTCAAAAAAACCATTACCCAATAGATCTGGAGAAGATTCTCTTTTTGGAACGCTTTTCCCACTTAAGTTAACTGTGATAGATTCAACAAGCCGTTCAAGGAAAGAGTTTTGAGGTTTCTTCATATTCAGGAAGGCTTCTTTCTACAATATGTTTGAAGGAGAAAACAATTAATCTTTATTACTATTCTATGAATAAATGTCGGGGGCAAAGTCGCAGATCAGATTTTCCCACCAATAAGAGTGATCTGTATGTGAAATGCAAGGTATGATTATTTATAGCATATCTTAATGAAATCAAAACATGCTAGCTGGTCATTCTGATCATTTTCAAGGAAAACAACCTAACTGATCACACATTAAGTTTGATAGTTCTTATCACAAGGGATGTAATTGATAACAAGTGATCGGTATATCCAAAATCAATTGTCTTACGATTCTCAAACGAATTAACGTAGGTGCAGACAATCAATTTTTATTACACTTTGATAGTAAAGATGGGTGAAAATGGCGGCTCTTAAGATTCGATCTTTCCAATAGAGAAATAACAGTGAAAACCCTACAGAATCACTTCTATAGGGGGGTAAAATCACTGATATACAGGAGCGAGTAAAAGTTGCCAATCCTGAAACATAAAATTAATGACACTTTTCCACCCATGCTCTTACGACATGGAAAAATTGAACCAGTGGTACCAGTTCAGCAATCTGCTGAGGATTACGAAAAATTTGACACGAAACCAAAGGAAATTTATATAACACTGGAAATCCTTGAAAATGCAGGTCATGCTGATTCATCCCTCGAAATAACAGAAAACCTGGAGAGGAAATTCAAATTAGTATGAGAAAATGACATCTCCTGATTTCTTTGACATCAAAAATATGGAGTAAAAAATGGCTGCTATCACGAAAGAGTCTGCACTTCAATATCATCACTTGAACGATATACCCGGAAAACTTGAGATTATTCCAACGAAACCTCTGGAAACACAATTGGACCTCGGATTGGCTTATACCCCTGGTGTCGCCTACCCAGTAATAGAGATCGCCAATGACCCAATGCTTGCTTATGAGTACACCAACAAAGGTAATCTAGTAGCGGTCATCTCAAACGGAACTGCCATTCTTGGACTTGGAGATCGCGGTGCTTTGGCAAGCAAACCCGTCATGGAGGGAAAATCGGTCCTTTTCAAAAAATTTGCTGATGTTGATAGTATTGATATTGAATTGGATTCACATGATCCAGACCGGGTGATCGATGTTATTGCGGCGATTGGGCAGTCTTTTGGCGGGATCAACCTGGAGGATTTTAAATCTCCGGAATGTTTCTATATTGAGAGAAAACTTCAAAACATGCTGGATATACCAGTTTTTCATGATGACCAGCATGGAACTGCGATCATCTTAGGAGCAGCTTTACTTAATGCCCTTGAGATTTCTGGTAAGAAGATTGATGAAATAAAAATAGTGTTTTCTGGTGCCGGGGCAGCTGCTATTGCATCTGCTAATCATTTTGTGAAGATCGGCGTACCTAGAAGCCACATCTGGATGTGTGACATAAAAGGTCTCATCTATGAGGGGCGTAAGGAAGAGATGTTTCCTGAAAAGGAAATCTTTGCTCAGGGGGATCATCCAGGCACTTTAGCTGAAGCTTTGGAAGGTGCAGATATGTTTGTTGGGCTTTCGACTGCAAATATCGTATCGGGTGAAATGCTCTCTCGTATGAGGCAATCTCCTGTGATTTTTGCAATGGCAAATCCCGATCCTGAAATAAAATATGAACTTGCCAAAAAAGCCCGTCCAGATGCAATTATTGGAACCGGACGTTCTGATTACCCCAATCAGGTAAATAATCTGCTTGGATTCCCGTACATATTTCGAGGGGCTCTGGATGTCAGAGCGCAATCGATCAATGACGAAATGAAAATTGCAGCATCGAACGCCCTTTCTGCTTTGGCAAGGGAACCCGTATCAAAAGAAGTACTAAAAGCCTACAACCTTGATCATCTCGAATTTGGAAAGGATTATGTGGTTCCAAAACCATTGGATAAAAGAGTCTGTTTATGGGAAGCACCTGCAGTTGCCAAAGCAGCCGTTAACAGCAATGTTGCTCGAATTTCGTTAGATGAAAGTGAATATGTGAAGAAACTTGAAACCCGCTTGCAGATTTGACGTTGGAAGAAACATAAAAAACGATCAGGATTCATAAACTCTGCTGAATCACCTCAACTGCTCTTTCTACTGCAGCAGATAATATTGATTACATGCTAGTAAATAGCATAAGCCCATGGTACCAGAGATTCTTCAGAAGTCATCTGAACTTGTAAAGGTTTATATTCTACAATCACTTTTGACACTGCTGTTCGAACCTGTTCGCTGGTTTATGCCTCCACAGCAATAAATGGATCTCAGCTCGTGAAGTTTATCATCACATAAAACTGGTTGATCTGGGTGAACCTGATGCAGCCGGTTTGTGCCTTTATTTTCACAGGCACGAACACAACTAACCTTTTCAGGCATCTTTACTGATTTTGATGTTTCGATGGATATTATGATCGCATGATGTTCTTTTACTGCGTACAAGCGCCAGTTCCAATGCCTCTACAGGAAGAGGAATGAAAACGAAAGAACTAATTTACAAAAATGATGTACTTAGTTTTTTTCAAACACTTCCTCAATTGGATTCGCGATTTTCTCTTGGATGGTTCGATCTTCAAAATTCCCCGTTTACAAAAACGGGGAATTTAGAATCAACTCATTTGACCCTACGAAATATCTTCTTCCATAATTTCGCAGCCATGCGTTGGTAATTGCTTTTTGGTTTCGCCGCCAGTTTTTCAGGTGCACTCAACCATGAGGTGTCAATTTCTGCCACTTCGATATCACTGCCAGAGTACATGTGGAGGAATTGATTTAGAATATAATCCACTCCCCGTCTTTGTACATGCCTGCCGTCTTCAAGCATAAAATCACTTGACCGTTCAGCGGTTGCAACAATTTCATAGGAATGAAAATACATAACATCTGGATGTGCTTCCACAAATTCTGAAACAGCAGCCCGTATCCTTGATTTCGATTCATTATTTGCCACCCGAATATCACTGGCTGTCATCGTGGCGTGTAATGGCACAGGTGAAACTGTCAATAATAACCTCGCCTTAGTTTTTGTTTTGATGATTTGATAAATGCGTTCAAGGTCAGAAATCATATCACCTACTGTAAGCCGATAGAAGAAGATATCTTTTTCCTCTAAGATCGATGGAGGTGGAATTTGCCGGTATATCCGTCCTGTCTTGCTATCTTTCCACGCTTCTATCAGTCCTAAAGTGATCACAAATAAGTCAGCAGATTGGAAGATCTCATCTGCTTGTTTATCTAATTCATTACTCCATTTTTCCAGTTTTTCTGGAGTGTCGAAGAATTTCGTATACGATTTATATGGATGTACGTACCCCTGTTCAACTTTCCAGAAAGGTTCTTCTACCGTTCCATCTTCACAGTTGAAAATTCTTTCAAACTCCTGCCTAATTGATGAAGTATTGTAATAAAGCCCTCCGGGATGCATCGTACCATTAAGATGCAGTCGTTCCATTGCTTCAGCAAGTTCTTGAGCAAAACAACTTCCAATCGTAATGATGCGTGTATCCTTATGAATAATGGGATTAGGTTCGTATTGAATATGTGCCCCACGCTCACTCCACTGCATGACATGAGGAAGTTCCCAGGTCCAATATTTACTTGAAAGTTTTGCCATAATTGCCTCGAATTATTAAATAAATTTTAACCTGATCAACGCGAAAAATACCATTCGCACCAGCAACCAGCCGTGCTTCCAACGTTGGATATTTGTAGTTCCATACTTTCGTTCTCTATACCGGATAGGCAAGTCGATTATTTTCATATTTTGGCGCGCTGCACCGAACAAAAGATCAAAATCACCAAAGGGATCAAAATCACCAAAATATGCCCGATTGGCAGCAATTCGCTCGTAACCACTTTTCCAAAGAACCTTCGTGCCACACAAGGTGTCTTTTACTGGTTGTCCCAGCAGCCAGGTGAAAGCCATACTGAAAAGTTTATTCCCCACGAAGTTAAGTGGTCTCATGGCGTTCTCTTCCATGGGATAAACCAGCCGTACTCCATTGATAAAATCACCCTTGCGAGAAACCAGAGCTTCATAAAACCTTGGCAGATCTTCAGGAGGAACAGTAAGGTCCGCATCGAGTATCATCAGGATATCTCCAGAAGCATGTGCAAATCCCATTCTTACAGCATCGCCTTTCCCTTTTCCTGTCTGCTGCAACACCTTAATGTTTCGTTCTGGATATGACTTTGCAACTTGCTGGATTTTTGCATACGTTTGATCGGATGAATTACCCTCGACAAAAATGATTTCCGTTCCCGATCCCATTTCTGGAACCCGCTTTACAATCGCTTCAATATTCCCTTCTTCATTTCGTGCTGGTACAACAACTGTTACTGAATATTTATCATTCCCTTTTATCGTAGCAGGTCTTGCTAAAATAAAGTTGGTCAATGAAAGTTCAGTGAATGGCCATAATCGCACAAGCACCTTGTTAAAAAATGGCGAAATTATTGGTATTCTTACTGGGAAGAGCACCTCTGTCCATGATCGCAATTTTTCAAAATTCGTTAATTGAAAAAGATTATTAACATCCTGTACGGTAAACCAGTTTTGCTCTAAATTAGGTTTGGCTAATCCAATTCTTTCTGCAATCCACAGAGGAAGTTGCCACAAACGGCTATAAGTATTGATTAAAATCCGGGTGGTAGGATTACACAATGGGATTAATTGAATAAGTACATCCTGCACATCCCACAGGTCGTTGATGAGGTCACTCAAGATGATCACATCAAAATCACCAAAAAGACACAACTGTTGTACATCAGATGCAACAAAGGTAATTTCAGGGTGCTTCTCCTTAGCCATGTGCAACATGCCAAAGGAAAAATCCACACCAACACCAAAAGACGGTTTAGCAGCAGCAAGCAGATCACCCGTTCCACAACCCAATTCCAGAACACGCAGCCCGGGAGCAACCAAATTTTTTACAACTTCTTCCAGACGGTTATGATAGGCATTCCCCCATCCTCTCCAATGTTGCATCTTTTTTGCGACACTCTGCCAGTGAGTTCGTCGTGTTAATTGGTATGTCGAATATTGTTCCATTGTAATTTATTTTACTTGTACTGAATGAAACTGTCGACGGTATAATTTTTGAATGAACATGAAAACGAGTACATACGAAATCTCACATAAATTTCCCCCATATCTTTGATTCTTGTGTTATAATCTTCGTTCGCTGTAAATGAGAATTCAAGCTAGGATGTGGTTATCATGAATGATATTTTGAAATCAGTAGAAACCCCTGTCAATCCAGAAATTCCCGAACTGGCTCCTGGAGACAGTGTTTCAGTACATGTAAAAATCAAAGAAGGAAACCGCGAACGTATTCAGGAATTTAAAGGGATCGTTCTATATACCCATAATAATGGCAACAGCTCTACATTTACTGTTCGCCGTTTGGCAAGCAATGGTATCGGTGTGGAAAGAACATTCCTTACCCGCTCACCTCGCGTCGCCAAAGTGGTCGTAGAACGGCACGCCAAAGTACGCCGTGGTCGCCTGTATTTCTTGCGTGATCTTACAGGTAAAGCCGCCCGCCTTAAACAGAAATACTAAATCACAAATTTTTCCTATACCTGGGTACAGCCCAACGCCGGGGTTGTGCCCTTTTTATTTTTAAATGCCCCCACATTCTGGTAAAACCAGCCTATTCCCATTAGAATAATTGATTATATTTCATTTATTCGAGGGTTTACAGTGCAAATATCAGCATCTCCAATAAATAATTCATCTATGCATGGAAAGACCTGCCTGATCACTGGTGCAACATCTGGAGTAGGATTGGAAACTGCTCGTGGATTGGCGGCGATGGGTGCCCGACTGTTCATCCATGGCAGAGATCCTCAAAAAGTGGATGCAACATTAGAAGATATTCATAGTTCTACTGGTAATGATGCTCTCATTCCCCTGATAGCAGATCTTTCAAGCCAGGCAAATATTCATCAGATGTCAAAAATTGTTTGTCAAGAAACGGATAACCTTGACGTTTTGATCAATAACGCTGGTGCGGTAAATATGACACGCCAGCTCTCCCCCGATGGGATCGAAATGACTTTTGCGGTGAATTACCTGGCTTATTACCTGCTCACATTTTGCCTGGCAGACCTTCTTCTTGCCAGTAAACCCTCTCGAATCATCAATGTCTCTTCTTCTGCACATGGTTATACCGGACTTGAAGTTCTAGACGATCCCATGTTTGAAAATGATTATGAGGGCTGGCAGGCATATTCACGTTCAAAATTGTGCGAACTATTATTCACCTACGAATTAGCTTCGCGGCTTGATGGAAGTGGCGTTACTGTTAACGCTCTTCACCCCGGATTTGTCAATTCGAACATCGGTAAAAATAATACCCCTGAGCAACTTGCCACTACCCCTCTAAGGGTATCGGGCACTCTTACCAACCAGGAAGGAGCCCAAACGAGTATTTACCTGGCTTCTTCTTCAGAAGTGGAAGGGGTTTCTGGCAAATATTTTGTCAACTGCAAACCGATAGCTTCATCCGAAGTCTCTTATAATAAAACAGCTTCTCTTCATTTATGGGAAATTAGCGCCCAATTAACAGGACAAGACCCTGATAGATTTGGAAAATCCAGGAGAACTGAATGCAAAAACCTTTAGTCGGCATTGCTGCAGATCGCGTTCCTTCTCCCACCCATGGTTTACGGGTGGAATTGCCTGATAAATACATCGAAGCAATCATCGAATCTGGTGGGATTCCCCTGTTGATCCCCATCGGTCTGATTGAAAACGATCTTGTTGAATTGATCAGCAGGATCGATGGAGTACTTTTAGCAGGGGGAGGGGATATCGAACCCTCATTATTCACTGGCGAACACCACCCCAGTATATATGGGATCAACCTTGAACGAGACGAACAAGAGATTAAGTTGACAAAACTAGCTTTGCAAACTGGCATTCCCTTGCTGGGTATTTGCCGTGGCATCCAGGTAATGAATGTTTCCATGCAGGGAGGATTGTATACTCACCTGTTGGATCAAGTTCCTCACTCACTACAGCATAGTACCGATAAATGCTTACCCCGCGATTTTTTGGCTCATACAGTACATATTACACCTGGCAGCCAGCTTTATCACATCATCAACCAGGAAGAAATATCTGTGAACAGTCACCATCATCAAGGGATCAACTACCCAGCAACAGGATTGAACTCCACTGCAGTTGCTCCGGATGGTGTGATTGAAGCAGTGGAAAATGAAAAAATGCCATTCTTTTTGGGTGTACAATGGCATCCAGAGTGGTTGATGCAGCACGCGCACGCCCAGGCATTATTCCATGCATTCATCGAGGCTGCATTACAATATCATCATGACAGATCATCCTCTTGATTCATTATCAACAAATTTAAAAAACAACAACTCTTCACCGGTACCTATCGGAATATTTGACTCTGGCGTAGGAGGATTATCCGTCTTGCGGCATATTCGCAAACAACTTCCTACACATTCCATCTATTACCTGGCTGATCAGTTGCATGTTCCTTATGGTCCCCGCTCGTTGGAAGAAGTAAGAGCTTTTTCCATCGCTATTACACGCTTCCTATTGAAAAAAGGTGCTCGTGTTATCGTGGTCGCCTGCAACACAGCTTCTGCTGCTGCATTGCACACCTTGAGGGAAAAATTCCCAGATATTCCCTTTGTAGGGATGGAACCCGCTGTTAAACCCGCCGCCAGCCACACTGCTTCCGGAGTGGTTGGTGTACTGGCTACACCGGCAACCTTTCAAGGTGAGCTATTCGCTTCTGTTGTAGAACGCTATGCCCAGGGCATCAAGATTATGAAATCCACCTGCCCCGGGCTTGTGGAAGAGATCGAAGCCGGGCGTGTTAATGATATTCGTGCAAAAGAGATACTGCATCAGGCATTGGATCCCATGTTGCAACAGAATGTTGATACTATCGTTCTGGGATGCACACATTACCCCTTCGCCCTTGAACAGATCAGGGAAATTATAGGACCAAATGTAGAAGTCATCGATCCCTCCCCCGCCATTGCCAGACAGACAGAGCGAATGATCAACCAGATAGGCTGGCAAGGGCAGCAGAACTCCCCTGCTGATGTAACGATTTTTACCAGTGGCTCAATTTCCACCCTGGAGCAACTTCTGCCAAGCCTTCTACCAGAAAAATTTCCCGTAAAACAGGTAAACTGGGAGGAAAATCTTATCATCGAGCAAAAAAGTACTGAACAATAAATTGAAAATGTTACAATGCAATTAATGTTGCACAAGGAAAAATGAATGTCTGATAAAAATGTGCCATTTCATCAAGTAAATTTTATTACAGTAGATGCCATTGGTGAACCAGGGGAACGGATTTTCTTTTTACAGGCGAAAACAGAAGATCAGACGATCAGTTTGCTTTTAGAAAAAGCTCAAGTTGAAACTCTGGCAGTTGCTTTAGCAAAGCTTTTGACAGAACTCGCCAGTAAAAAACCAAATGTAAAAGAAGTAAGCTTCGACTTCGAAGAAGAGAAAATGCATATCCAACCCCCGGTTGATCCCTTGTTTAGAATCGGTGAAATGGGAATGGCTTATGATGAAGAATTCGACCAGGTAGTTCTTGTTTTACAAGAGGTAAAATTTGGTGATGTAAACTCCGAGAATGCCCAAAAGCTTGGTTTACGATGTTCTCGCCAGCAAATGGCTTCTCTCAGCAGTTGGGCATTAGAGATCGTATCACGCGGACGACCTCTCTGCCCACTATGCAATCAGCCTATGGAAAAAGATCATCTCTGCCCAAAGAAAAATGGACACAGGCATTGATTTCAGCGATTCATTCACTGGCAATCATGAAATGATCACCGCCCTCCAGCATGGCATCCTTCAACTGGAGGGTCAGTTCTTAAATAGCTCTAATTACACATTTCTCGGAAGATTAACCTTTGAAGGGAAAACGATTCGGGTGGTATATAAACCCCGCAAAGGTGAGCAAGCTTTATGGGATTTTCCGATAGGCACTCTCACAAGGCGTGAAGTAGCATCGTATCTCCTCAGCAATACGCTGGGATGGGATCTTGTGCCCCCGTGCATCTATCGCAACCGGAAAACCCCTTTAGGGGCAGGCTCGCTGCAGGTATTTGTTGAGCATGATCCTGATTATCACTTTTTTCGCTTTAGCAAAGAAGATAAGGAACTTCTACGACCTCTGGTACTGTTTGACCTGATCTCCAACAATGCAGATCGGAAGGGAGGGCATGTGTTTTTTGATGCCCGGCATCATCTCTGGGCGATCGATCATGGTCTTTGTTTTCATGTAGAAGATAAATTACGTACTGTCATATGGGATTTTGCTGGGCAGGAAATACCGGTAGTTCTGTTAAAGGATATACAAAGCCTGATTGATAGATTGGAACCTGAAAGTGAGTTGTATAACGAATTTAGCAAGCTGATCAGAGTGAGTGAAATTCGCGCGATGGTGAAACGTTGTGAGTACTATATCATGAATCCAATCTTTCCCTTTCCCACCAAAGAACGCAGACCATACCCCTGGCCTCCGATATAGGCTGTGCAGTGAAAGGTTCGATCATTCTTAGACCAGGCGAGTAACTGACCAATCGTCATGAAAAGCATTAAAAATATAAAATTTCTTCCTTCATGTCCCTGGTACTCTTGAGGGAAAATTTTTCGGATTATCTCCCGATAAAGGCACAAAACATTCTTATGATTTATTGATATTCCAACAGGTACATCCCATCCCAATGCTTTATAATAAACCCATCACACACTAGAGGTAATCATGAAAGAGATTAAATTAGTCCTGGTCGGATTTGGAAATGTTGGCAGGGCTCTAGCCCGCCTTTTACAACGAAAATCTGTGCTGATGAAATCACAATACAATCTGACCTGGAAAATTACCGGCATCGCAACTGGTAAACACGGCATGGCGATCAACCCTGATGGTCTTGATGTGGATAAAGCCATTGAACTTGTCGAATCTGGTCAATCATTGGATCAGCTTTCGACTGTAAAGAAACCTGCTGATATCCCGGCTTTCATTCGCGCCTGCCCCGGCGACGTCCTGTTCGAAAACAGCCCGGTGAACCATCTCACGGGTGAACCTGCCATCACACACCTGCGTACAGCTCTTGAAATGGGTATGCATATCATCACTGCCAATAAAGGTCCGGTGGTGCATGGGTATAAAGAACTCACCAGCCTGGCTGCCAGTAAGGGTAAGCAATTTCGATTTGAGTCAACCGTCATGGATGGTGCCCCTATCTTCTCCTTGCATCGCTCCACCTTGCCTTCAGCAGAATTGCGTGGTTTCATGGGGATCCTCAATTCCTGCACCAATCTGCTATTGGAACGGATGGAAAATGGTGAAACACTCGATGAAGCAGTGCAATATGGCGCTTCGATTGGCATCACTGAAACCGATCCGTCCGGTGATATTGATGGTTGGGATGCAGCCATTAAAGTTGCGGCGCTGGTAACTGTTTTGATGGACATCCCACTCAAACCGCAGGAAGTAGATCGGGAAGGTATTCGCGGGATCACCCCTCAGATGCTTGCTGAAGCAAAGAAATCTGGTGAACGCTGGAAATTAGTTTGCCGTGCCACCCGCCAGGGTGACCATGTTCAGGCGAGCGTGAAACCCGAAAAAGTCTCTTCTGCCTCTCCACTCTATAGTGTCAATGGCACCAGTTCGTTCATAGTTTTTGAAACCGACGTACTTCCCGGACTTGGAGTTCTTGAATCAAATCCAGGGCCGGTAACTACCGCATTTGGTTTGCTGGCAGATATGCTAAACATTTATCAAACCAGGTAAAATGGCAAATATCGTTTTGGGCATTGGAACCAACCTGGGAGATCGATTGCAAAATCTACATGATGCAGTCGTTCTCCTCTCCCCTGAAGTACAGGTCACAAAATTTTCGGATGTTTACGAAACGGAACCCTGGGGATTCTCTGAACAACCACAGTTCCTTAATCAGGTGCTTCTAGCGAAGACTTCTCTGGAACCCTTGGCATTGCTCAAATATTTAAAACACATTGAGGCTTCACTCAAACGTGAAGCGACGTTCCGATATGGTCCACGAATCATCGATCTTGATATTTTGTTATATGATGACCTTGTCATGCACACAGATACTCTCACCATTCCTCATCCACACATGACAGAGCGCGCCTTTGTGATGGTTCCACTTGTTGCCATAGCCCCTGATCTGATCCACCCGGAAAAGAAATTATCCATGCATGAAATTGCACAACAGATCGATATCACAGGAGTTACACTTTACCAACCAGCAAAAAAGAAAAGTAGGGGGGAAGAATGAGTCCAAAACTTACTTATCCACTTCCCTGGGGAAGCCGTACCTTTATCATGGGTATCTTGAATATCACACCCGACAGTTTCTCGGGTGATGGTTTGATCCAACAGGTCGATGTCGTCAAAGCTGCACTGGCACGAGCTCAAAATTTTGTTCAGGCTGGCGCAGATATTCTTGATATTGGAGGGGAAAGCACACGACCGGGTTCAACTTCGGTGACCGCCCAGGAAGAGATAAAGCGTGTGCTGCCAGTAATTAGAGCAATTCGCGATTCTGGATTAGATGTGATCCTCTCAATTGACACCTATAAGGCGGAAGTTGCGCATGAAGCATTAGAAGCCGGGGTTGATTGGGTGAATGATGTATGGGCATTGCGGGCAGACCCAGACATGGCTTCTGTGGTATCTCGGCATAAAGCACCAGTCATCTTAATGCATAACCGCAGTAAACCTGATAATGCGTTTCTTGATAAACGATTGGGCGGAATTCACCTTGGAGCAAGATACGAAAACCTGATCGAAGACATAAAATCTGAACTGCTTGCCAGTGTCAGTCTGGCACATCAGGCTGGCATCCGCTCTGATCATATCATCCTGGATTCCGGCATTGGCTTTGGGAAGTCAGTTGAAGATAATCTTGAACTGCTCAACCGGCAGAATGAGCTTTGCTCGTTAGGTTATCCCATCCTTCTGGGTCCATCACGAAAATCTTTCATTGGGTACACTCTGGATGCTGAACCACAAAAACGACTGGAGGGTACTGCTGCCGCTATCGCAATTGGCATTGCACGTGGAGTGGATATCATCCGCGTGCATGATGTTGAAGTAATGGTAAAAATTGCCCGCATGGCAGATGCCATTGTGCGGCGACAAAACCCAGGCAGGTAAATACGAGCCAGATTTCCTCCCTGCAAACCCCATTGTTTGGCACTATTCCTGGTGACCTTCTGGATGATTTTTTTCGGCGGCCCAAGATCGATTTGCACCGGCATCGTGAAGGAGCTATTAGATTGGCAACACTGTTGGAGCTTGCTCCTTCGATTCCCAATCTTGCGTACACCAGAGATGAGATCATTCGCATGGTACAAATTCAACCCGAAGATGCTCATACCTCAAGCGCATTCTTAAGCAAATTTGGCCTCCTCCGTCAATTCTATGTTTCCAAAGAGATCATTCAGCGAACCACAGTGGAAGTTCTGGAAGATGCAGCCGTGGATCATGTGATATATCTGGAGCTACGCATCTCTCCTACCGCTTTGAGTGCTGCAGGTGCAGGAAATTATTCACAAGTGTTAGAATGGGTGCAGCAGGCAGCATTACCATATGCAAAGCAGTTAAATTTACAAGTTCAATTCATTGTTTTGATAAACCGCCATGAATCTCTGAATGAAGCTGCAAGAATTGTTGATCTGGTGATCGAGAGAAAAAGTGAAGGATATTGTGGGATCGACCTGGCTGGTGATGAAGCAGCCTTTTCTGGAGAAGCTTTTATCCCTCTCTTTGCAAAAGTAAAAAAAAGCGGATTGCATCTAACGGCGCATGCTGGTGAATGGGGACCAGCAGAAAATATTCAAATTGCCATTCATGAATTTGGTGCAGAACGCATTGGTCATGGCTGTCATATCATAGATAATCCTGCTGTATCCGAATTTGCTCGAGAGCAGAATATCCCCTTTGAAGTTTGCCTGAGCAGTAATTATTTGAGTGGTGCGGTAAATAACTTAAGCCATCACCCTGTTCAAAAAATGCTGGCTGAAGGTTTGCAGGTTACCATCAATACTGATGACCCTTCCATTCAACAAACATCCCTTTCTTTAGAATGTGCATTGGCGTTATACCAGAGAAATCTTACCAGATACCAGATTGCCCAATGCATGATTGCAGCTGCGCATGCTTCCTTTCTGTCACAAAATGAAAAATTTATTCTGGCAGAACGTATTGCACAGGGTTGGCAAGATATCTTATCGCCAATATGATGATGCAGGCAAATCAAGAAAGAAAAATCTGGTAATATAATATAGAATTATTGTAAGTTCCCTATCAGGAGACATTATGAATATTTTAGTAACCAATGATGATGGCGTACATGCACCCGGGCTGCTTGCACTGGCGTTGTCATTAGAACCATTAGGTAAAGTGATCATTGTAGCGCCCGATCGAAATTGGTCAGCTTCTGGTCATTCAAAAACTTTGCATCGACCTTTGCGTGTTAAGTCAGTTAACCTTTCAGATGGTGTCCAGGCGTATGCTTGCGATGGTGCACCTTCAGATTGTGTGGCACTGGTCATGCTTGGGTTGCTTCCTGAACCAATAGACCTTGTGGTAACCGGGATCAATCCTAATGCTAATCTTGGACACGATGCCACTTATTCTGGAACTGTAACCGCTGCCATGGAAGCCTGCATCTGGGGAGTTCCAGCGATTGCCATGTCAGTGGATGCCCCGGAATATCTTGAAGGACCCATTGACTATACCGGTGCAGCCTGGGTGGCAAGCAAAGTGGCTGAAATGGTAATCAAAAATGGATTGCCCAAAGAAATCATTCTCAATGTAAATGTGCCCTATTTACCTGTTGAACAGTTAACGAGTTTTCACATTACACGCCAGGGATTACGCATCTACCAAGATGCACTTCTACGACGTGAGGATCCGCGCGGACAGCCATATTATTGGATCGGTGGTGAGGCACCTACAGGCGTGCGCGAACCAGGCACTGATATAGGAGACCTTGCAGATGGTTTTGTAACAATCACTCCCATTCAACTTGATCTGACTGCACATCAGTTCATAGAACCATTATCGCAATGGGATTGGTTGGGTGAAGAAAATCATCAGGAATGAACCTTTTGTCAACAAAAGTTTGCGTTCACTCCTCTTCACTTCTATAATAAAGAAAGGTTGGCTAAAATGAACCAAAAATCACAACTGGAGGAACCAATGGATTTCACTGTACGTGAGTGGATGGTCACATTGATCGTCTATGTTGACCCTGACGCTACCGTAAAGCAAGCCCTTTCTTTAATGCGTCGTCGATATATTCATAGCCTTATCGTAAAGAAAAGCGAAAAAAACCCTGAATACGGGATTGTCACTTCAACAGACATCAGTGATAAGATCATCGCCTCTCGCCACAATCCAGCAGAAATGTTGGTGCGTGATATCATGACCACACCCATCACAACTGTCTCTGAAAGTACCAGCTTGCAAGAATGCGCACAAATTATGAAAAAGCTTAGAGTTCACCATTTACCAGTAACAAGCGATAATGGCGAATTAATAGGCATGATTTCAGCAACAGACTTTTTAGTTGTTGCAGAAGCCATGTCAATCTAAAACTAAATATCTTTCTCTCAAGCCGCGCTTTCCAGCGCGGCTTTTTGTTTGTCTATTCACATATCACTCAAAATCAAAAAAGCGTGCATTATAATTGGAAAGGATATTTCTATTATGTACAAACGAATCTTTTTTCTTTCCATTTTTCTTCTAGTTCTGATGCTTTTCCCTTCTTCTACAGCATCAGCGCAGGATACTCCTCCAACTTCTCCCTGGGATATCATCTCGCAAACAAATGTGTGGCGAGAATCCTATGGATATGCTGATCTTACCGTTGATGGTATTTTGATGGCAACAGCACAATCTACTGCAGAGATTATGGCTAGTTATCAAAGCTGCACGCACCTTGCAAGTATGGGCTATCCAAATGCTTCTGCCCGGGCGATGGCGGCTGGCTATGGTGGCGGTGCAACAGCTTTTGTGACCGAAAATATCGCCTGTGGTGTCAGTGCGTTTCCCGACCTGTATTCTACTTATTGGGCTGATTACGAACACTTGCGTCCAGTGAATGGTCCACAGGCTGGGCTATACACCCATGCGGGCGCAGGTGCAGCACAAGATTCTACTGGCAAATGGTACTATGTGCTTCAGGTAGGGTATACCAGCGGCTCTTATAATGCCAGCACGACAGTGCCAACCCTCCCAGGAGGAATCACCGCTACATTTGGACCCACCACCGATCAACGTGTCTTTGAAATTGTAACCGCAACAGCAAATTCAGATGGTTCGATCATTCATGTAGTCCAGCCAGGACAGACGCTTTGGGGAATTGCAGACACATATAAAGTGGATGCAGCCACAATAAAAGCACTCAACGGTATGACAGTCGATACCATCTATCCGAACCAAAAATTAATCATCCGGACAGCGTTTACACCAACTATATCACCTACCATCACAGAGACACCCAAACCTGCCACGCGCACACCCCGACCAACCAGCACGCCGCTACCCCCCACTCAAACCCCCATTCCATCGATGACACCTACACCAACCAGGGCGCCCCTGTTTCCTGAGATTACATTCATGCAGGGAAACCGCCGGATCCTTGGGTTTGGTATCATTGTGATCTGTGCTGCCGGATTGGTCTTTTTAGTTCTCAGCGGCAAGCAAAGACGTTGATCATAAGTTGGTACCACTAATTATTCCTGTAATAAAACGAAACGATTTCACTTGCCAGTTTTCACTCCGATCAAAGCGAAACAGCCTTTAATACGAGGGATTGTTTCATTCTTTACGAACAAGGGTACGCAATGACAGCAGTGGTGTCATCATGAATGCAGAGAAGTGATCTTCGACTGTAGCATGGTATGGTCAGAGTTCTTGTAAAGTGCGGTCATTTTCCAGACCCTACTTAGCTGAGCAATAGAATTATGATGCGGTCAAGGACCGCATCACACCCTATCTTAAGAGATGATCAGATCATAAAATCCTCACCCTGCCAGTAACCTTCTTTAGGAACATGAATACCAGGCAACTCCTCCTCCTGATGATATCCATTTCCATTTTGAATTGCCTCAAGATGTGATACCTTCTTCTCTACTTTTTCAAGGCGTTTCATCATAACCGTGATGGCAGTGCCTATGGCATCAGGTAACATATTATGCTGCAGGTCTAATCTTGCTTCTGGTTGATGCTTGCGCGCAATAACCTGCCCTGGCACACCTACCACAACTGAATCAGGAGGTACATCTTTGACCACCACAGCATTTGCACCAATGCGGCTGTTTTCACCCACAGTAATGGCACCTAATATCGTGGCACCCGCCCCAATAACCACATTATCTTTGATCGTAGGATGTCGTTTCCCCTTTTCGAGGCTTACACCGCCTAATGTCACCCCGTGATACATGGTTACATTGCAGCCTATTTCAGCCGTCTCGCCGATTACAACACCCATACCATGATCGATGAAGAAACTTGAGCAAATTCTTGCTCCCGGATGGATTTCAATTCCCGTCATCCATCGGACAATATGAGATAACAATCGTCCGAAAAACTTTAGTTGATGTGTCCACAACCAATGGGCAACACGGTACCCCCAGATCGCATGGAGCCCAGGATAAGTGAACAATACTTCAAGACCTGTCCTGGCGGCTGGATCTCGTTCAAATACTGCATCAATATCTTCTTTTATTCTTCTAAGAATCGAAAAACTCATTTTTATCTCATGCTTTCTGATCTTATTCTGCCAAGTCAGCGAATAAGGGGGTGCTCAAATACCGTTCACCACTGTCAGGAATGATGACGACGATCATCTTGCCGGCATTTTCAGGACGGTTTGCCAGTTGAACCGCAGCCCAGGTAGCCGCACCTGCTGAAATGCCCACTAACAGCCCTTCATTTGATGCTAAAATGCGAGACATCGAAAAAGCATCTACATTCTTCACACGAATAACTTCATCATATACTTTGGTATTCAGGACTTCAGGGATGAAGCCCGCACCTATCCCCTGGATTGAATGTAACCCTTTCTGCCCACCTGATAAGACTGGCGAGGTATCCGGTTCCACTGCCACTATTTTGACAGAAGGTTTCCGAGATTTTAGGACTTCGCCCACTCCAGTAATAGTTCCACCTGTGCCAACTCCAGCAACAAAAATATCCACCTTTCCGTCTGTATCTCGCCAGATCTCTTCTGCTGTCGTTTTTCGGTGAATTTCTGGATTGGCAGGGTTTTCAAATTGTTGAGGAATAAAGGCATTTTCGTTTGACTCAGCAATTTCCTGGGCTTTTCGAATGGCTCCAGCCATCCCATCAATCCCAGGTGTCAAGACAAGTTCAGCACCATAAGCACGAAGTAACATCCGACGTTCTTTGCTCATCGAATCAGGCATAGTCAAGATGATATGATACCCCTTCGCAGCACCTGCCATCGCAAGGGCAATTCCGGTGTTCCCACTGGTGGGTTCTACAAGTATGGTCTTCCCAGGACTTATGATCCCAGCTTTTTCTGCTGCATCAATCATTGCCACACCAATGCGATCTTTTACACTATTGGCAGGGTTGAAGTATTCAACTTTTGCTAAGATTTCTGCATATGAATTCTTTACAATCCGGTTTAGACGAACCAGTGGTGTGTTTCCAACTAATTCTGTAACATCATTCGCTATTTTCATACGATCACCTCTTTGTGTATAAATAAAATTCCGACCAATGGCTTCAATGTGGCAAATAAAAAGAACAAGCGGGAACCTGCCCGCCGCCACAACCATTGATCGGAATCTATAAGGCGATGCTGTGGCGGAGGTTACAGACCCCGCCCCAAACACATGCAACTATTATTGAAAACAGATCCAATCACGAGTATTTTTGTCATATTTGCGATTATTATATATCGAAATGGATCAAAGTCAATAGATGGATAATTTTTTGTTATAATATTAATGTTATTCTTAATTTTATCAAAATATTTTTGAAAAACTATAGAAAACACCCATTGATGCTCCATTTCCATAAACAGACCAGCACAATACAGTCCAAATTGATTTGCATAACCACAATCATTCATATTGTCCAGTTATGCAACGTTTATATATATTCTCCGTATATGGAATGAAGCATTTATTGGAGGAGAAAAAATGAATTCAAATCAAAAATCGCGACTGGCTATTGGTGTCTTATTACTTTTAAGTGGCTTATTCTTGCTTGCATTGATCATTTCCCCTGAATTAAAGCAGTTTGTTCACCTCACTGCTTCATGGCCTTTGATCATTATCGGGGTTGGTGTATTTCTGGCTGTTCTTGGGTTATTGGTGGCTTCTCCTGGTATGCTTGTACCTGCCTGTATTCTTGGAGGTATCGGAGGATTACTTTACTGGCAGAACATGACAGGTAATTGGACAAGCTGGGCTTATACATGGACGTTGATCCCTGGGTTTAGCGGGGTTGGTCAAGTCCTTGCCGGATTACTTGGCTCATCTGAACATCGTGTACTACAAAAAGGATTGTGGCAGATACTGGTCAGTCTACTCCTCTTTGTCATTTTTGGCTCTTTTCTGGGTGGGTTAACCTGGCTTGGTCCTTTCTGGCCATTAATGCTGGTTTTAGCAGGTATTATCATTATTGTGCGGAATGTGATCAAAAATCGTGAGTGATGAATAAAGATGAGGAGGAGAAATGCGTAGATCTTCAATTTTTTGGGGCCTGGTGCTGATTGTCCTTGGGTTTTTGCTCATGCTTAGTACATTTGGGATACTGAGAGTTAATTTTTGGCAGATGCTATGGCCTGCAGCCCTGATCATTTTTGGTATCTGGTTTATTCTCAGGTCAATTCTTCGCAAGGAAACAAAACTCGTTACACAGCATATTTCATTACCTATTGAAAACACCACGGATGCTGAGATTTCCTTTAAACATGGCGCGGGAATATTGAATGTAGAAGCATCTCCCCTGGATACTATCCTGCTGGAAGGCGACTTCACTGAAGGGGTGGAACAAAAGGTCTTGCGAAATGGTAACCAGGCGAAAGTTCAGCTTAATGCCCAATCAGATATTTTGATCCCCTTTGGTAGTCGAGAGGGATTAATGTGGTCGGTAGGGCTGAATCGGTCTGTCACACTCCGATTGAATTTTCAAACGGGTGCCAGTGAATCCATTATCAACCTGCGTGATCTGAAAGTTACCGAAGTAGTTCTCGGAACTGGCGCCAGCAAAACTACAATGACCTTGCCAGCGAATGCCGGCATGACCAGAGTAGAGGTAAAGTATGGGGCTGCTGCAGTAGATATTATTGTGCCAGAAAATGTAGCGGGTCACATTCGTGTGGAAAGTGGTCTGTCAGGCATTAACATTAATAACAATCGTTTCCCAGCCGTGGGTGGTGTATATGAAACACCCGGTTATGCAACTGCTCCCAATAAAGTGGATATTTTTGTTTCCACCGGAGTGGGATCATTAAATATTCAATAAAACAATTTTTAAGGAAATAAAATGAAAAATACAATTTGGCGGATCTTTCTTGGTGTTGGAATGTTGTTCCTTGGAGTCGTTGCCTTGCTACAGGCATTGAATGTAATTTCTTTCCGAGGCGACTTATGGGCTTTCTTCTTTGGAGGGCTTTTCCTCCTTGGTGGCTTAGTTTTCCTTGCTGTTCTGGTCAGCGATCGTAAACAGTGGTGGGCAGCAATACCTGGTTTTACTTTACTCGGGCTAGGATTTTTAATCGGTGTTGGAACAATCAGTGAGGATTGGGCTGAATTTGGTGCGGTTTTCCTTTTTCTGGGAATCAGCCTGTCGTTCTGGGTGATCTATTTTCTCAACCGCAATTTCTGGTGGGCATTGATACCTGCTGGTATTACGCTTAGCCTGGCTGCATTGATTGGACTTGATGTCGCAGGATTATCGGAAGAAAGTAACTTCATCAACCTGGGCGGAGTGTTCTTATTTGGTGTAGCTGCCACTTTTGGTCTGGTGGCAATCCTTCCTGCAAAAGAACATAAAACTAAATGGGCATGGATTCCGGCAGGTATAATTTTTGCAGTGAGCCTGATCGCGGGTTTTGCTGAAACTACCTACGGCAACTACGTTTTCCCGATTATTCTGGTATTGGCAGGTGCATATCTTGTAATTCGAGCTCTGGTAAAGAAGGGATAGAAAATGAATAAACGTTTAGCTCGCAGTCGCACAGATGTAATGTTAGGGGGAGTCTGTGCTGGATTGGCAAATTTTCTAGGAATCGATCCTGTAATAGTCAGGATCTTCTTCGTACTTTTGGTGATCTTTGACGGTGCAGGAATTTTGATCTATCTGCTATTATGGCTCGTCATGCCAAAAGAAGATGCTACAACTGATACGCTAAACATATCTGATCGGGCACGGGATATCGGAACTGAATTTGGTCAAGCTGTGAGCAAACCAAATCCCCATGCTGCGATTTTCATTGGCGCAGGCTTAATCCTGGCAGGCGTCGTAGTATTTTTGCGATCACTAGATATATCATGGTTGAGTTGGCTTGACGGACGGGTAACTTTGCCGTTGCTGTTGCTTTTAGCAGGCGGATTTTTGCTTTATCGCGCCATTAAGGAGAGATAAAAATGGAAGAAGGGAAAAAGACTCGACACGGAATATTTGGACCAATTCTGCTTATTGTATTGGGGATTTTGCTATTCCTCAATGCCATGAAGATATTTCCAGGTTCATTCTGGGATTTTCTGGTCCGTATGTGGCCGCTTTTATTCATTGCTGGTGGTCTGGATAGTTTATACAAACGTGAAGGTTATACTGGCGCATTGGTTGGAATTGGCATTGGCACGGTATTCCTTCTGGCAAATCTGGGTTATCTCAACATTGGCGCATTTCAGCTTCTTTTTAGATTGTGGCCTGTTCTCTTGATCGGCTGGGGCTTTGACCTGTTATTACGTCCCCGCAATACCTTAACCACGGTGATAAGCCTGATGCTAGGGCTGCTTCTTATTGGCGGAATTGTGTGGTTCAGCCTATCAAGTCCATTTGGAGTACAAAAATTTACTCCAGTCTCAATAAGCCAGGAATTGGAAAATGCAAAGGAAGGCAATGTTACTGTTGTGTCTCCTGTAGGCACCCTAAAAATTCATGATGGCGCAAAGGACAAAAACATTGTTGATGGAAGTATCGCCATCTCTTCATCTGAAACGACTTCCACCGATTATTCTGTTCAGGATGGTACTGGATATTTTAAAGTCGATTCTGATGGTGTATCCTATCCTGTTCCTTTTGTGGGTGGTAACCAGACTGCCCTTTGGGATCTGGCTCTGACATCCGAAGTGCCTGTAATGCTTTCCAGCCAGATGATCACTGGAGACCAGGTGATTGACATGACCGGGTTGGATATCAAGAATTTCGCAGTGGAAACTATTGTTGGTACTCTTAACCTTACTTTGCCCGAAGATAAAGTTGTTAACGGCAGTGCACGCGTGATAATTGGCGAATTGGTGCTTTATGTTCCTAAAGACAAACCCGTAATTATTTCTTTGGATACTGCTCTCACAAGCATTTTGCCAGCCGAAGGTTACGTTCGTGAAGGAAGTATTATTTACTCCCCTGGAGCAAAAAAAGCAGTAGATCCAATGAACATTGAATTGGAAGTACCCATTGGAACTATCACGATTAAATATATTGACTGATTGCAGGAAGATTAGCCCAAAACATTGGATCATAAAAACCTCCCTGGTTAATCTTCAAACTAAATGATCTTCAGAATTCTTTTAAATCATCCACCTGATAGGTGGATGATTTTTTTTGCAACCTTCCTGGGAACTATTCTGGATAACTTTCGTCTATAATTAAGAAAGGTTACTTGATCGGAGGAAATAATGAAAAAGAAGATCTTTATATTACTCATCGGGCTGGTTACGCTATTTGCCCTTACCGCTTGTGGATCGATCAATGCCCCTAATCCACAAATCACGGCATCAGGAACTGGCACGGTTTATTTAAACCCGGATGTGGCATATGTCTACATTGGAGTTGAGACTAAATCAAAGGATGTTGGAGAAGCCTTGAGTGAAAACAATGTGCTTGCAAATGCCATCAACAAAAAGCTGCAAGAAATGGGTGTTGAAGCGAAAGACATTCAAACCAGTGCTTTCAATATCTACCCTACTCCAAGTGAGTATGGTCCCAATGGTGAAGTAATTTCTAATAATTACGTCGTCGATAACACGGTATATGTTACCGTTCGCGACCTGCAGAAACTTGGCGATATCCTTGATGCAGTCGTTAGAGCTGGAGCGAACAGTATTAATGGTGTGACATATGATGTTTTAGATAAAGATACCGCATACAATGAGGCTCGTCAGATGGCTATCGACAATGCCAAGAAAACAGCAAACGAATTATCATCCGCAGTTGGTGTTAAGCTTGGAAAATTGATTTACATCAATGTATATTCCAGCGGAAGTGCAGTGCCTCTATATGATGTAAAAGGGTATGGTATTGGGGGTGGAGCAGGTTCAGTACCTACTTCATCAGGGCAATTGGTTCTAACAGTTAATGCAGACCTTACATATGAGATCAAGTAAGGAATAGCAAGAACAGGTTGGTCAATTTTTCAGACCAACCTGTTCTTTTTCTACCCCTGAATATGTGAATACGGGGGTTCTCTTAATAATAACTAGTATTGTATGCTGCTTATACTCGCAAGCTTATCCAACCGGTGGATTGCTTGAATACGCCGTACGGTTCCAGTTAATCCACGCATTACGATACTATCAGTGCGCGCACCAGAAGGGATGTAATCTACTCCATCCAGCAAATATCCACCTGTAATTCCAGTTGCCGCAAAGAAAACATCTTCAGAAGAAACCAGATCATCCATTGTCAAAGTTTTATCCAGGTCATATCCTCGTCTCTTGGCTTCCATTAGTTCAGCTTCCGAACGGATATAGTACTTTCCCTGAATGTTACCACCAGCACAGCGTAGTGCACATGCAGCCAGTACGCCTTCTGGTGTTCCACCCACACCCAACAAAACGTCTATGCCTGATTCCTCAACAGCGGTCATCAACGCCCCAATTACATCCCCATCAGGGATTAATCGGATGCGTGCTTTACAAGCACGAATCTCTTCAATCAATTGTTTGTGCCGTTCCCTATCCAGCACAACCACCATCAAGTCTTCAACTTTTTCTCCTTTGGCTTCAGCAATCCTGTGCAGGTTCTCTTCTACAGTAAGGTTGATGTCAATGACATCCTTTGCAATCGGACCTACTGCTATCTTATGCATATACATGAAAGGTCCCGGATCAAGCATAGTTCCACGAGGAGCCAGCGCAACAGTAGAAATCGAATTAGGAAGCCCATTCGCACAGGTGCGTGTACCATCAATAGGATCTACAGCAATATCCACCTCAGGTAGATCCCCAGTGCCAAGACGTTCACCATTGTATAACATAGGGGCATTATCTTTTTCACCCTCACCAATCACAACGACACCGTCCATCTCGATCGTATTCAGCACCACTCGCATGGCATTGACAGCTGCCTGGTCTGCTGCGTTTTTGTCTCCCCTACCAACCATACGACCTGCAACCAGCGCTGCAGCTTCTGTCACACGCACAAGTTCCAAAGCCAGGTTTCGGGTGGGACGATTCTCAAACATTATTGACCTCCTTATAGAGTATATTAAGGGTTGTAACGGTTAAGCAAATAATAGCAAAATCGTATAATAAGCGATAGGTACAGCCCATAACCAGGAATCTAACCGGTCAAGTATCCCTCCATGCCCTGGAAGAAGATGAGATGAATCCTTCAAATGAAATTGGCGTTTGATCATGCTTTCGCCCAGATCGCCAAGTGGTGCCAAACTGCTGACTACCAATCCTAACATCAAGCCCTGAAACATAGAGATCTCAGGAGCACGCAAACTCCACAAATATGCAATTAAGGGGGTCAGAAGAGTTGCGCTGATAATTCCAGCTATATACCCTTCCCAAGATTTATTCGGACTTGCTCGTGAAGATAACTTATGCTTCCCCCACTTACGCCCAATAAGGTATGCCCCCGCATCTGCGATCCAAATCGCAGGAATGGCTAGAAGCATCCACCATAAACCATTAGGCAGATCTCGCAGCATGATAAAATGACCACCTAACCAGCCCAGGTAAACAATTCCGCAGATCGTGATCGTAAAGTCTGTAGCGGCCTGATCGTATCCTTTTTCATATTGGATAAGGTGAACCAGTGTTGCAAGAAAAATATTGGCAGCCAGAATCCCATCCACTAAATGAGAAATGGTAAACATCCTTGAAAGAACAAGAGAAACAACACCCAGAATCATAACAATCACAGAGGGATGATTATTACCCTGTTGAAATATCTTTCCCCATTCCCAGGCTGCTATCGATAGAATAATAGCCATAAATACAGCGAAGTACCAACCACCAAGCGCGATGAATCCTACACAGGTAGGTATTAAGAAAATCAGAACCAGAATGCGTTTACCCAGCATTTTCGTTTTTGCATGGAACAGTTTTTAATGATGATACACGTCCAAAACGTCTTTCGCGTTTTCCATATGCAACTAATGCTTTATGATATTCCTGACGATCAAAATCGGGCCATAAAACAGGTGTGAAGTACCATTCCGAATAGGCTCCCTGCCAGATCAAGAAATTACTGATGCGTATCTCTCCTGATGTACGAATAATCAGATCAGGATCAGGTGTGCCGGCAGTGAATAAATATCTATCCACCATAGCTTCATCAATTGCTTCAGGTTTTAATCCATCCTGGATCATTCGCTTTATCACACAGATCATTTCGTCTCTTCCCCCGTAACTGAATGCAAGATTGAGAACCAGGCGATCATTGTTTTTTGTCAAATCAATTGCATGCTTAATTTTTTCAATCAATTTAGGTCCAAGATGTTCAAGGTGACCAATATGTTGTAGTCGCACGCCTTCTTGATCAAGCTCTTTTAATTCCTTATCAATGACATCTTCCAGTATGTGAAGCAGCCCTTCTACTTCATCCCGGGGTCTATCCCAATTTTCAGTAGAGAATGCGTAGAGTGTAAGGTATTTCACACCAAATTCAACCGAAGCGCGAATGATTCGACGTAAATTCTCCGTGCCAGCGCGATGTCCTGCAAGACGAGGTAAACCTCGACTGGTAGCCCAGCGTCCATTACCATCCATAATGATTGCAACATGAGTGGGCACTTTTTTCAGGGGGTGAAGTACAGGTTCTTCGGGCATTAGGTACGGCTAGACCTCCATAATTTCTTTTTGTTTTTTCTCACTTGTAGCATCAACTTGAGCAATATATCGATCTGTCATTTTTTGGAGATCTTCTTCACCATGTTTTAAGTCATCTTCAGAGATAAGCTTTTCATGTTCAAATTCTTTTAAGTCTTTGATCAGGTCGCGCCGTACATTACGAATGGCTACCCGTGCTTCTTCAGCTCGGTTATGAACAACCTTAGCAAGTTCGCGGCGTCGTTCTTCTGTAAGAGGAGGCAAATTCAACCGGATCACTTTACCGTCATTGTTGGGGGTTAATCCAAGTTCAGAAGCTAAAATCCCCTTTTCAATGATTTTTAATGTGGTTGGGTCAAAGGGACGGATGAGTAAAGAACGGGCGTCGGGAACGCTGATGGTTGCTAATTGGAGTAAAGGTACTGCTGAGCCATAATATTCTACGGGGACTTTTTCTACCAGAGCAGATGATGCCCTGCCCGTTCGAATACCTGCCAGATCTTCCTCAAGTGCTGTAATGGCACTTTGCATTCGACCTTCAGCTTCTTTAAGTGCGTCTTTTATCACAGCATTCTCCTTTTGATAGTAATGAGTTTTTAGATAGTTTCGCTTTACGTTTGAATTGTAACACAGCCTGAATATTCATTCATAACGATGTTCATTCTTAAACAATTCCACTACTTTATAAGAGGAAATCATAATCCTCCGTTTTAAAAACAATAGAATATTTATTGACAAATAGAAATTATGTACTATAATATTATATAGAACATTTTTCCTATTAATGAGGTGAAACATGCTAACTGGAATGCTTTGGTTTGATAATAATACACAAACAAATTTTACCGATAAGGTATTGCAGGCTGCCAGTTATTACCAAAAAAAATACGGGAAAAAACCAGATTTATGCTTCGCTCACCCTTCCATGATCCCTACAGAAGGAACACGGCCCGATGGAATTGAGATTCGTAGTGCAAAGCAGGTATTACCAAATCATTTATGGTTGGGAATTCACGAGGCTGTTGATTCCTCTGACTGATCAGGATGCTTTTCTTCCTGTTGTAGGGCTGCTTTCCTTTTCGCTTCTTCTCTGTTGATTAAACTTGTATCTTCTCGAAAAATCCCAAAGAATCGCCTGAAGAAATTAGGTGCAAATTCATCAGCAAAATGTGTTGCTGCTGCTTCCAAAGAAATGTCTTCCTGGTATTTTTCTTTCAGATAGTAAAGATGCTCAATGATCCACAAATACAGATCTGCTTCTGTACGATGAGGGAAATTTTTGAGAATATTTTGTTCTTGAATAATCGTGACCAGCGGGTCATACACCTCAGAATACCAAGAAGTAACCGCATCTTTCCATGATACTGGAGCCTTGCGCTCTTCACCCATAAACCACCGGTGTACTTCGATATGCTCGATTAGTTTTTCATATCCCCCAGGGACAGAAAATTCAATCGTAACGCCAGGTAAATAAGAAGGTAGATGTGTCTTTTCGTAGAATATTGCCTGTTCACGTTTCATAATGATGTCGTCGATGCTCAAGCTGGTATCAATCGGAACGATCACATCCAATTCAATGACATCTGCATCGATATACACCTGTCCTTTTTCTCTTGCTACTGAAACCCGGTGATTTCCATCTTTTACAAAGTAAACTTCACCAACTTTATAAACTTCAATGGGAGGAAGAATAATATCTTGAAGATGTGCAACATCGATATTCATCCATCGATGTCTGGTGTGGGTCTGGCGTGGTAAAAAGGCGCGATCGAAATCGTGGTACCTTCCCACGCTTCCAATGATCGATTCAATAGGAATTTCTTTTGTACCGATCGAGTGTTGCCCTTTGATGGGTAGTGTCTTTATAACCTCGTCGAAAGGAAGGAGTTGATCATCCTTTTTTGTCAGCCAATTCTTGACAGATAACCAAAAACCCTTGCGAACGGCGGTTTCAAAATCTGTTTTGGCAATTGCTTGTACCATTGGATTTTTCAAAAGATCAGGTTTTTCATCCATAAAGTTTTTAATTCCTACTTGTTCACCTGCGTCAATTGAGGTCTTTTGAGTAGATGTTCGATATCATAATCAATTTTTTTATATCCAAAAACATTGACCACTTTTGTATCAAAGTATTGCGTTTCGGTGATTTCATTTTTTTGATATACATGAACATGACCATGAAGATGATATGCAGGTTTAAAGACTTTATCAAACCAGCGGAATGCCTTAATGCCTTGATGTGGAAGATCTGCTTTATCGTGGATTTGCCAGGGTGGAGAGTGTGTGATAAACACATCAAGAAAACGTCCGTAAAGAATACGGTTTACCATGAGCTTTGGGCAAAGCCCCAAAACCATATTCCACATTTCTCCCTGTGTGTATTGGTAAGGCCCCAAATTATACCGTAAACTACCGTGAATACCCGCCAAAAGTAAACCTGTTGGGTCCTGTGCAACCTTGCGATGCAGATCGATTGCTCCCCAGGGGGCTAACTTTTGACCACCTTCACTATACTCAACTTCGTGGGCATGATTCCCCCGTATAAAATACAAGTTGATATCTAACATTGAGATAATGAATTCAAGGTAATAATAAGGAAGATCGCCACAACTTACGACAAGGTTCACATCATTGAACCTCTCTCGGATTTGAGGAGTATAAATGACGCTCATTTCTTCATCACTTACAGCAAGGATACGCATGATACCCTTTCACCTTTTCAGGACTCTTGTGATGAGGCACTCTCACCCAGGGCGATAGCGGTTGCGGCCGCATATTTTCCTTCATGGGTGATGCTGATTGACCAGTTTGTTATACCTTCAGCTTGTTCGTATGCTTTTGCCTTGTCCCGCAATGTGATAAAGGGGGCGCCATTTTCTTGAGTTAATACTTCAATGGATTGCCATCCGATCACGCCTATGCCACAACCGAGTGCTTTGGCAACCGCTTCTTTTACGGCAAATTTTCCCATCAAACGGCTCAAGTTTTCACCAGCTTCTTCTCGTTCACCTGGGGTAAAAACCCGTTTAATAAAACGAGTTCGGATTTCTGGTTTCAGGTTTTCCAACCGTGTGATATCAACGAGATCAATCCCATTATGGATTGTGACCATTTTGACCTTTTGCAATACCTGCGCTTGCGATCACCAGCGCATCTGGATTCAGATATTTTCTTGCAGTTTCTAATACCTGATCTTTCGTTACGGCCTGTACATTAGCAGGGTATTGCCGATAATAATCCAATCCTAATTGGAATCGCTCAATATTCAGTAAAGATCCTGCTACACCACCATTTGATTCCATCAATAATGGTAATCTCCCAATAAAATTGGATTTGCTGTCAGAAATTTCTTCTTCGGTTACTGGTTCACTCACAAACCGGGCAATTTCTGATGTGATCAAGTCAATCGCTTTTTGTAAATTTTCGGGATTTACACCCGCAGATACTTCCCATGAGCCAAGCTGTTTCCAGGAATTCAGGCTAGTGCTGGCGTAATATGCCAATCCGGCTTTTTCTCTCACCACATCGCCTATCCGCCCCATCATGCCAAATTGTCCAAGAATGTTATTTCCAACAGCGGCTGGCAGGTAATCGGGTGAAGTTCGGTATGGTCCCAGAGTGCCCATCACCAGATCAGTCTGGCTCATTCCAGGGATGGTGATGTGACTACGAATGGATTGCATTGGCTTTTCCACCATTGCAATTCCATTTCGCTCAGTATGAATGTCTGACTTCCAATCGCCGAAATACTTTTCAACCAGATCAATGACCTCGTTGGCAGCAATTCCGCCAACCACTACGATCACCATTCCATCGGGTCCATACTCTGATTGATGAAAAGACACAATATCTTCTCTTTGTATAGGGAGAACCGTTTCGGTAAATCCATCTTCCGGACGCCCATAGGGATGATCAGGAAATAAAAGGCGGTCAAACTCCATGTCTGCCATTTCACTGGTATCTTGTGAGCGCATCGCAAATGAAGTGAGCAATTGTGCTCGCACTTTTTCAATTTGATCCGTTGGAAATGTCGGGAATCGCAGTGCTTGCGAAAGAATATCCATGATCAGAGGAAGGTCTTCTGTCAATGATTTGGCGCTGAAACCCGAGGTGTGCACACTGGCATCCATACCCAAGCTGGCTCCCACAGTTTCCAGAGAATTATAAATCTCACGAAAATTGCGTTTTTCTGTTCCACGCATTAACGAACGAGCAGTAAAATTTGCCAACCCAAGTTTTTCTGGTGGATCCTGAAGGCTTCCACATTGGATATATCCGGTAATATAAACAGAAGGACTACTGAAATTGGAACGGCTTAATATTGTAATTCCATTTGGAAAGACGCTACGTACAATATCGTCTGCTCCTGGGAGGTGTTTCCAGTTGATCAAAGAATTATTCATCATGCTTCCTGCCTGCCATTCTCGGGAATGTAAATACCTATCACCCTATGATCGGGTTGCAACCAGGTGCGCGCAACCCTGTTCACCTCTTCAGGAGTGATTCCACGTAGTCGATCAACATATTCCTCGAACCAATCATAATGCGAAAACATTTCAGAATAGCCCATCCAGAAAGCCTGGTTTGTGATGTTTTCTGAGCCGTAGACAAACTGAGCTCGAGCTTGCTTGGCAGCCCGGGCAATCTCATCAGTTTGTACAAAGGTATCCTGTATCTTCTTGATCTCATCGTCAAGTACTGTCAATACATCCTCTGCATTCCTGTTGGGATGTACTGTTACGGTTATATCATACAGGTATGGGTCGATGGTCGGTTGTAAACTGCCATTCGCTCCAACCGCCAGTTCCTTCTCCACCAGAGCCTGATAAAGCCGGCTGGTCTTGTTGGAAATCCCACCACCACCAAACAAATTTAGTGGGCTTGGGCCTCCAAGCAGACTATCAAGGATGGTGAAGGCAAAATAATCCGGGTGATCAGCTTCTGGAGCGCGGTAAGATAACCTGACAAACACCGTTTCCCCTGGGCCTTTCACTTCCACTCTACGTTCCCCTTGAATGAACCCCTCGGGTTGAATTATGGGCTGCCCTGCCTCATCGCCTATCAATCTTCCATAGACCTTCTCAACCTTATCCATCATTTCTATAGAATTAAAATCACCTGCCAGGCACAGTACGGCATTGGCTGGGGAATAATACTTCTTATAATGGAGTAAAAGATCATCTCGTTTGATAGAAAGCAGGTCTTTCTTTTCGCCAATCACTTCATTTCCATAAGCATGTACATCAAACGCGGCTCGTTGCACAGATTCATCCAGGCGAAAGATCGGAATGTTTTCATTTCCTTCACGCTCTGAAATGATGACCGTTCGTTCAGACTCAACCTCTTTTTCATCAAATAAACTGTCGCGCATTCTACTGGCTTCCAACTCAAGAGCCAGTTGAATATGGTCTGCCGGCATAGTTTCAAAATATGCCGTCCAATCCAGATATGTCATGGCATTCCAGACACCACCATAGCGGGAAATTGCCTTATCCAGGACCCCCGCAGGATAAGCAGGGGTTCCTTTGAATTGCATATGTTCTACCCAATGGGATAAGCCAGTTTTGCCTTTCACCTCATTCCGTGAACCAACACGATACCAGACCCATTGGCTAATCAACGGCGCAGTATGTATTTCTTTTAACTGCACCAATAAACCATTCGATAATCGATGAGAAGTAATTGAATTTTTCATATTGATATATAATTATACCTAACACCAGGTGTTCAAATAAAAATCCCTATCGTCTAGTACATATCAACTGGAAAGCATTGTAATAATGAACTCAAAGCCTATTAACGATTCAGGGAAAGTAGCAGTTATTGGAGCAGGTCCAGCCGGGCTTTTTGCAGCGCGTGAGCTGGTGCAAGCAGGTTGCCAGGTTACTCTACTTAACCGTGATATCAGACCCGGTGGTCTAGCTGAATATGGTATTTACCCACTAAAACTAAAGATTAAAGAGGGACTTCGAAACCAGTTCAGGCAGATCCTTTCTATTCCCGAAATTACCTATTATGGAAATGTCACTGTTGGTGATCATGGTGATCTTCATTTGGCTGAACTTCAACAAGCTGGCTTCGATGCAATTCTCGTTTGTGCAGGGGCACAGCGTAACAGGCATCTTGGGCTGCCAGGTGAAGATCTGAAAGGTGTTTATCACGCTAATGATCTGGTATATCACTATAACAGTATGCCTCCATTTAGCCATGCTTGTCCTAAAATTGGCAAGAAAGCCCTGGTGATTGGTGCGGGAAATGTGATGACGGATATTACCTGTTATCTGATCCATGAATTGAAGATTGATCAGGTTACGGTAGTGGCTCGTCGTGGTCCTTTACAGGTAAAGTTCGAGAAAAAACAGTTTGAACGGATTTCTGCCAATCTCAATCTGGAAGACTTTGATGACCAATTGAGAACCATTGATCCTTTACTGCGGTCCATTGGCGAAGATCCTGATGAAGCCCGGAATATTTTTTATGAATGCCTGCCAAAAGCTGAGGAGAAAAACTCAGATACCAGGTTTTTTATTCGCTTTCTGGCATCCCCTTACCGGTTCATTGGAAACAAAGACGGGAAATTGATTGGCGTTGAATTGACAAAGAATATTCTGACAATGAAAGATGGCGAAGTTCAAGCCATACCAACTGAAGAAGTAATGTGCCTTCCAGCTGATACGGTCATTCTGGCAATTGGTAATCAGGTGGAATCGGATCTTGGGCTGCCTGTGATCAAAGGTGAATATGCAAAGAATCCCACTCCTGAATTTCCTATTGAGGATCTCTCTTACGAAGCATTCGACCCCGTACAGAATAAACCCATCGAAGGTGTATTTCTGGCAGGCTGGTCACGTAAAGCTTCAGAAGGGCTGGTCGGTCATGCCAGAAAAGATGGAGTGAATGGCGCACACGCAGTCATTCAATATCTGGCAAGCCGCCAACCCGGTAAAAGCGATTGCATGGCATGGTTGAATGACAGGTTGCAACAATTACCTCATCCAGTTGTTACTTGGAAAAATATTCAAGAGTTGGAAAAAAATGAGCGCAGGATTGCAATCGAGAAAAACTTATTGCAGTTTATTTACCCGACGAATGATCAGATGCTCGCTTCCATGGGATTAATAAAAGAAATCCCAGGGCAATAACAGCCTGCCCTATCATTACACCAGTTGCCTGCCACTCTCCAAAGTACGGGACCTTCGGGGGCAAATGGCTTCCAAAGCCAAAAATATCTGCCATTCCGGAAAAAACTGCGATCACATATCCAGTACAGACTGTGCGTAGACCTATATCCACTGCGATACTGATAGGTCGATTCTTCCAAAGCGCCATGATGCTGAAATACCCCCCCAGACAAATCAGGGCTAAACCTACAAGAAAGACGGCAATTTGAATAAATCCAATAACCGGGCTGCGATCCAATCCAAACAGACTGGGAGTGGTTCCTAATAGAAAGATCAAGAAACCAATCAGGGTTATGATTAATCCCACTCGAATTCTACGGATGGAAAATGGTTTTGTCTTGATATCTGTTGCAGCAGAAGATTCCTGCAGATGTTGAGGAGCTGTGCCTGTCATCAAGAAGGAAGAATCCTTTCTAACATTCGCTGCCAATTCCCATGAAATATTTTTTCAACATCATCTTGAGTATACCCCTGTTCAAGGAGTTTTGAAGCCAGTTTCTTCATATCCGCAATGGTGTTGATCTCCAAAGGTACGTCCGGCCAGCCAAAAAGGCCATCAAAATCAGTCCCTATGGCGGCGTGGTCTGCACTGCCAGTAAGCTGACAGATCGCATCGATATGCGCAACAAGATGATCCAGTGTCACTTGCACGCGTGGATCCGTAGAAACCCAATCCGCTTTGAGGAAATGATTGAAGGGAACCACCCCGATCACCCCATCACGTTCTGCTATACGACGGATGGCAAGGTCGGTTAATTGCCTTTCCCCTGTTCCTCCTTTCAATCTACTGCGAACATTCCCGTGACTGCAGATAACTGTTCCAGGATAGCGATCTAATGAAGTCTGAATCGATTGATCAGTCATATGCGCAACATCCAGACCAAAACCCATTTCTGCCATTCGATCCAGCAGCGCGAACCCTTCACTGGTAAAGGGCATCTGCTCTTTTGTTCCTCCGCAAAAGCGTGTACCACCCCAAACTGGTCCAATAAGGCGAACGCCCAGGTTCCACCATTCTTCTACTTCTTCAACATGCTGCAAACCCTCAGCGCTTTCCATACTGATGACAATTCCTACAGGGAATTGTTTGAGAGAGGTTTCTTCTTTGCGATCCTGCCAGGGCTGTAAAGTCTCTTTCAGATCTGATTTGTTTAAAACCAACCGGTATTTCTGAGGATTCTCTTCTACCAGACGGTGATAAGCATCCAACTGGCTTTTTGTGATTTGATAAGCCTGCAGTGTCGAATGGTAAGTGACCGAATCAGGTTGATGACCCTGATAACGTGCAGGAACACTGAATAGCGTACCAAACACCAGGGCAACTTGCCCAGCCTGGTAATCTTCCCATCCAAGCAAGGATTGACCAGCAATTGCTGGAATGTCAGTTCCGGTTTCTTTTATACGAATAGCTGCAGCAGATTGGGTATAGTCTCTGCCAAAAGCAATGATGTTGTAAGCCAGGTCTTCGTGTGCGTCAATGAGATAAGGTATCATGACATAAAAAAGAACGCACCTTATATAATGAAAGGTGCGTCCCTTCTATCAAAAATATTTACTTTCCCTGTGCTTCTTCGCTGTCATCTTCTGATTCCATCTCGTCTAACAGCGTCTGCCAGTCCATATCTGCGTAAGCCATTGATTCGACTTTGCGCATGCTCAAACCAATGCGATGATTGTCAGGATCAATTTTAATGATACGAAGAGTAACAGTTTCACCTTCTTTGAGCACTTCGCGGGGATGTTCGATCCGCTTTTCACTTATCTCAGAAATGTGGATGAGGCCCTCGATGTCATCGCTCAATCGGGCAAAAGCACCAAATTTCGCCAGTCGGGTAATGGTACCTTCCACTAATTGCCCTACCTGATAATCCTTTACCATGTCCATCCATGGATCTTCTTTCAATTGCCGGATAGAAAGACCAATGCGTTTCTTTTCACGATCGATATTGATGACCTTGACTTTTACTTCCTGCCCAACTTTCAATACTTCACTGGGATGCTGGATGCGGTCCCAACTGATCTCAGAAAGGTGAACCAAACCATCTGCACCGTTAATGTTCACGAATGCACCGAAGTCTGCGAGGCTGGTCACACGACCAGTACGAACATCACCTTCTTTGATCTCATCCAACAAACGCTCTTTGACGGTCTCACGAGTTTCAGTGCTGGCTGCCCGTTCAGACATGATCAGACGGCGTTTTTCTCGATCGACCTCGATAATGCACACATCAATTTCTTCGTTGATCATTTCAGACCAACGTTTATCAGGTGAGTCACCACTCAATGAGGCACGACGGCTTAAGCTGATCTGCGATGCAGGCACGAACCCACGCAAACCACCAAATTTGACAATCAGACCACCTTTATTGTAAGCAACAATCTGACTGTGGAAACTCTCGTGGCTGGCAATAAGTGCTTCAGCATCCTGCCAATCTTTCTCTTCGCGAGCGCGATTATAAGAAAGAACCACATTTCCGTTTTGATCCTCTGGGTTGAGGACATAAACAGGGATAGATTGACCAACCTGAAGTTGATCCAGATCTTCCTTGCTAATTTGTTCCAGTTCGCGACCACTGATGATACCTTCAGATTTGGTTCCGACGCTGACCAGGATCTGACCTGCACTGATACTGGCTATTACACCAGTACGAATTTCGCCCTGACGTGGGAAATCGATATCCCCTTGCTGCGCCAGTAAGGATTCCATGTTGTTGTGAATATCGTTTTCGGGCATTTGGTCCCGTTCGTCTCGGGCTTCATTATTTTCCATAACTATCTGATCTCCAGAATAAAGATAGCATCATTATAAAAGTTAAATGGGTAATTGACAATACTAAATTATAAAGCAAGTGCGCAATTTTACCACACGAATTTCTGCATAAAAAAGGTTCTCCTTTAATAATGAGTACTACTTTTTTTTGCAGGGGAATAACCATTGAGTTGTTCGTTCAGGGTAACATCCCATACTTTAAACCCGTTGGATAACAAATGGTTCATCACGAAAAACAAGATTGCTTCGGGATGAAAAATCACATCCCCCGCAATGACGATTTGTGTAGGGGTTTAGCAAAGGGGAAAACAAATAGACAGATATTATCTACTTAATAAATCATGCGTGTTGATAAAATGAGAAGCACGCTCATTAATGATGTCGTTTTCGTTTTTTACCAGCAGTCTGTTGTTGCGCCTTACTTGCGCTCGCTCCTGCGGTTTCTTGTGCTTCTATTGGCTGTTCCTCTCCACCAGCTTCTGCTTCCAGATAGGATACCCGACGCATCTGATAAGTGAATATATGACCAATGACACCCATGCGCACATCAGAGAGTAATTCCTTGAACAGATCAGATGCTCTACCCTTGTACTGTACCAATGGATCACGTTGCGCATACGCTTCGAGACCAATGGAGACGCGTAATGCTTCCATCTTGGTCAGGTAATCAACCCATTGATCGGATATGACTCGCAACAACAACTGACGGTTCAATTCATTTTGGATGAACTGTCCAAATACTCTAATGATTGACTGACTGGTTTGCTGGTCAATATCGGTAATTTTCATCCCAGATAATTCTTTTAATTGGTCTTCTCCCAGAGTTGCAGCCAGGCGCTGCAATACACGTGGATCCAATTGACCCAACGTGACATCTGCTTGAAGAAGCCGATTCCATTCTGCTTTTCCACGAGCAGCTTCCAGAACATCAAGACCATTTTCGAAATGTTCCAGAACTCTTCTATTGATCTCTTCAGAGGATGAATTTTCTACCATTCTAGCTGCCAGAAACACATAATTCAATCGGTTATATCGTTTGGTTGCTTTTCGATGGGTTTTTGCATCGAACACCGTCTTGGTGCCCTGAGAAATGTTGACTAGTAACCGGGTCAAAGAACGGTCGTCATCGATCTTGAAACTCTCCCGCTCAAACCACAATTCCAGGTCACGTTGAATGACACCTTGCTCTCCCAATAACCGGCTGCTTCGTTGCTCAAAAATACCCTCGACCGCATCGATAATACGATTGGAAATATCCTGCCAGGTTAAGTTGACCAGATCGGCAGGTCGCAGATTGATGGATTCACCCAGGCGTCGTTCCAGAGTGCCGATCAATCGGGTAACTGTGAGCGTGGTAAATAACTGATCGATTTGCTGCTGGATGCCTGCTCTCAGTGTTTCATCCGCTGAAGCCAGAGATTTCGTCTGCTCCTGGGTCAATCGCACGGGAATGCGCAAGGCTTCCGAAAGTTCATTGACCAGTTCCGCTGGACGGCGGGGTTCGACTTCTTCATCGCTATCACTGATCGAAGCAAAAAAGTTATCCAGCGCCTCCACTCGTTCACTGATCTGGTTCTGTAAATTTTCTTCGGTTTTTTCCAACAGGTCTTTTACACTGCGTAAAGTATGCTCGCGCTCTGCAACTAAAGCCTTTTCTGCCAGTGAAAGTACAGCCTGCTGCACTTCTGTCTGAGCAGCCTCTTTTTCAGGGAGTGAACTCCTGATCTCATCGATCAAAAGCCGGAAAGCGAAAGAGGGATAAGCAAATTCCTCATATTCGAATGCAGGTTGTACTTCTTCCAGAAATGCAAGTAGTTTCCAGGGGCCTTCTTCATCCTTGAGAGCGGTATTTACCCTGTTCTGCAGTTCGGTGTGAAGCATATCAAGTATATCTTCACTAAGATCCTCTTTGGTAAATACCCTATCACGTTGGCTGTAAATACGTGTACGTTGGCTGTTAAGCACATCGTCATATTCAAGGAGGTGTTTGCGGATATCAAAATTCGATCCTTCCACGCGCTCCTGTGATTGTTCAACCAACCTGCCTAAAATACCCAGCTCGATTGGTTGGCTATCATCGATCATCATGCGCTTCCAGATACCTTCAACCTGAGCTCCACCAAACAAGCGCATCAGGTCATCTTCCAGAGAAAGATAAAAACGGGATGAACCCGGGTCGCCCTGACGGGCAGCACGACCGCGTAACTGGTTGTCGATACGGCGGGCTTCATGCCGTTCTGACCCGATGACATGCAAGCCGCCTAATGCACGTACTTGCTTGTTATTTTCTATATAGGTAAAGAATTCATTGACGGATGGTTCATAGATACCATATTCAGCGGATTCCATCTTCTTGAGCAGGTCCAGCCGTTCTTCATTCGTTAGGTCATATGGGTTTTCGGTCACCTTCGTTAATACACGATTGACATCCCGTAAAATATCGTCTGGCAATTCGCCGCCCAATTTGATATCTACACCACGACCAGCCATATTGGTAGCGATTGTTACTGCACCATAAGCACCAGCCCGGGCAATAATCATAGATTCTTCATCATGTTTGCGGGCATTTAACACCTGGTGAGGTACACCGCCTCTCACAATTTGTGCCATACGTGCATTGTAGACAGAGGGCAGTCCAAACATCTCAAGCAATCGAGCGATATTTCCCTCTTCTTCCATATTCAAAGAAATATCAAAACTTTTTGCCAACGGACGTAGATCAGAAGGATTAAGCTCTGACAATGGCTTATTTAATATCTGAAGTTCAGGCACTGACTTTTCAATGACGGTAGTATTGTTCTTCTCCATCCACAATTGCCGCAGTAGTAGAGTCTGAAGCAGTCTACGCACCGGTTCTGCCTGTAACCGGTCAGAAAGATGGTCTGAGTGTTCTACAGAAGCAGTACCCACCAATAATGGCCGACCAATTATATGGTTATAAATGATTTCTCGTGTGATCGAACGAAACTTGGCTTCTTCAGTACGGTAAACTATATCGGTGTAATCTTTCCTTTTCCAGAAAACCGGATGTTTTTCTGGATCGGATCGTTCGGCATAATAGGTGAATTTATACCCCTCGTCATCCTTACCTTCTAATTCGATCAAGTTTGAACTTTTTTGTTGAGCAGAGTATTCCAGGTTAGTGGGAATGGGAAGCACTTCTAGCTTATAAATCTTGGCAAACTCTTCAGCTTCAGTAAGAGCAGTGCCAGTCATTCCAGCCAGTTTTTGGTACATGCGGAAGTAGTTTTGAAGGGTAATCGTTGCATAGGTCACATTTTCTGCTTCGACCTTCACCCCTTCCTTAGCTTCCACTGCCTGATGTAACCCTTCTGACCATCGCCTACCAGGCATAAGCCTGCCGGTGAACTCATCTACGATGACCACTTTCCCACTCTGTACCAGGTAATCCTTATTTCGTTTGTAGAGAGATTGAGCTTTCAACGCCTGTTCCAAATGACCAAGCAAGCGAGCCTGTTCAGGTGTGATATCTTCGGGACGTTCAGGATCACGCAACGGTTGCCCGAGGATTTCTTCGACATGTGCTTCACCAATCTCTGTCAGGCTAACCGAACGGTCTTTTTCATTCACTTCATAATCATCTGGATTGAGCTGTCTCACTACTTTTGCCATGGTATTATACAGTTCAGTATCTTCAGAAGCAGGACCGGAAATGATCAATGGGGTTCTTGCTTCATCGATAAGAATATTGTCAACTTCATCGATAATGGCATAGTAATGACCACGTTGGACTCGCTCTGCGAGGCTCATAGTCAGATTGTCTCGCAGGTAGTCAAAACCAAACTCACTGTTGGTGCCATACGTAATATCTGCCTGATATGCTTCACGCCGCAGAACCATATTTAACTGGTTCTGGTCTTCAAGTGGTGATGTTTTTTCCAGGTCAACCAGGAAGGCATTCACTCCATTATTCGTACGGTGCGCCATCTGCAGCACACCCACGCTCAAACCCAAGAATTGATAAATTGGAGCCATCCAACGAGCATCACGCCGTGCCAGATAATCATTTACGGTTACCAGGTGAACTCCCCTGCCTGTCAACGCGTTCAGATATAGGGGCAATGTGGCAACGAGGGTTTTGCCTTCACCAGTGCGCATTTCACTGATTTGCCCTTTATGCAAAGAGTATCCACCGATCATCTGCACGTCGTAATGACGCAGACCAATAGTGCGTTTGCTGGCTTCACGCACCACTGCAAAGGCTTCAGGCAGGATACGATCCAGTGCATTCTGTTCTGCTTTGTTTCGATCTTTGAGATCCTCAATTCCCTCAATGGTATCTGCGATCACTTTACGAAAATCATTCGTTTTCGCACGTAAGGCGTCGTCTGACAGTTTTTCAAACTCAGCTTCGAAAGAATTAATCTCTTCGATCACTGGGATAATTTTCTGAATTTCACGTTTATGAGGGTCTCCCCCCAGAGCTTGCATGATATTTTTAAACATAGAATACCCTTTCAGGGGGGATTATAGCATACTGCAATCTGGTCTCCTGGCAAACAGCATCATGTTGTATGATTATTATGATCCATTCGCTTATACAATCAACATTTATCTTCAGAAGATTCTTATTTACATTGCTGAATATCCAACAGTTTACGCATTTCAGTTTTCGTAAGGTCACGTGGATCAGGCTGAGTATATTCTGCCAGTACAACCACGCAAGAATCAGAAAATCGTTGCTGTCCTTTGTTACCTATTTGCGTCCAATTCTCTTCATCAAAGTAAACGTATGAATAGCCCGCTGCGTTAAGTTTATATGGGTCTGCTTTTTCATATAAATTTATATATTCTGGTTTCCGTTCATACCATGTAACAGAGGATTCATTCGGACGGGCAAATATGGTTGGAGCCCGGTAAACCATCGGATCAAAAACCATCGTTCCAGGTTCGAGTTTATTCCAGAACTGTTTACTCATCCGGGCATCCAGATTGTTAACCAGGGTACTCATAACAGGTTTTTGGATAGCTGCCAATTCAACTCCAAAAATCACCACCCCGCTGATCAATGAAACCAAGCCCAAAATAACAGTTACAGTCTTTACCCAATACTTGCGTTTTGAGAACCAGCGCCAGACAAGAGGTACCGCCCAAATGCTGCATATTCCTAAAAATGAATAAAATCGTGAACTGTTCCGTACTCCAGTCGAGCCAGAGAACTGGAAGAAGATCAAGAAAAAACTGATGCAGGCAGAAAGGATCAGGCTTGCTTCATACCATCGTTTCGACCGGTATGATTTGATTCCCCAAATGATCACCAATGGGAAGACAAGGATCAATGGCCCGATTTCGCATAAAGCGGTGATCAATTGTGCCGGATTGGTTAGTGATAGTACACCAAGATGCGAAGATACAATTGCTGGAGGCCAGACGAATTGAAAGCCCAGGGTTTGATAGGAACCTGTTTCAGACCCAAGAATTCCCTCCGCTAGAGCTTCATGCAATGCGCCACTTAAAGCTCCGCCCTGCGCCAATCCGAGAACCCATCCTGTAATGAGCACCACCCACCAATGCCATAAGGTGGAAGGCAGTCGCCATGTGCGATGATCGAGTAAATAAATAATGGTCATTAACCCCCAACTAACAACAGACAACACGATTCCAACTTCACCCAGTAATTGCATCGCTGCCAGGAGAATAATGGTTACTGCTCCACCCTTCCAACCTTTCCATCGGTTGAAAGTCATCAGTAAGAAGAACGTCAATGCCCCGCCTACAATCCCATTAGGGCCATGCCCCAACACTCCGGGGTTCATGATTCCATTAGCAAATGCGAATGGGAAAGGTAATGGTCCTGCCCCATCCACCTGCCAATAGCCAGTAAGGGCTGTCTGAAAATCGGGTGCACTCTGAGCAGCACTGCCAAGCATGGAGATCTGAGTCGATATCCAGGCAATAACAGCAGTGGGCAGTAAAAGCAATAACCATCTTGCTCCACCAGCAAACATGCGAAAAATGCCGTTTACCACTCCTCCCTGTTGGCTGAAAGTGATCCGCTGACCCCAAATCACAGCCATCATCACAGTTAATGCAAACGCCAGAGAACGGGCAAGATCCAATGCCGTCCACACGAACACATCACCTATGCGCATCACCTGGGCGGCAAATAACATCAGAAAATAATGATATGAATAAGTCACTTCAGGATTGAGAGCGAAATGAGGGGGAACATCCCCTATTGCCATCATGGATGTTGTTGGCAGGTGTGCATAATCATCAAATATCGAAAGCCCCCGGCTTATGGCAAAGAAAATGCCGAACAGAAATGCAAATGCTATCCACTGCCCCGGCTGGAAATGGAACCGATAAAGCCCGCGCCAATCTTTTATGATAATTAGAATTGCCCCTGCCAAAAACACCAGAATGGCAGCCAGCCAGAAGGAAAGCGGAGGTTCAATAAACCGGGTAAGCATATTGGCAAAAACGGTTTCAATGAATAACCCTGCTGTAATCCCTGACAGAGTAATTTCGTTTTTACGAAGAGTAAACGAAGATTGGACGATCCAATATCCACCAATCCCCCATAAAACAGCCCAACCTGCAAGTAAAATGATTTCCTTCATCAGCGTTGTCCTTTTTAAGGTGTACAGGCAGAAATATCCAGTAGTTTGCGAAAATCTTCAGGATAACGAGTGCGATACACTTCGTCCACGATTATTACACAGGGATCTTGCAGCTTTTTCTGATAATCTCCATCAAGATGATCCCAATAATTTTTATCCAGATAGATATAATCAAATCCTGCAGAGCGGATGACATATGGATCCGGCACTGATACCAGTTTTTGCCAGTCTTCTTTTTCGTTGTACCAGGTGATATGAGAATTGTTTGCCCGTGCGAAGATCGTGGGTGATCGTGACGCAGTCGGGTCAAAGATCAGGCTGCCTTCTGGCAGTTTGTTCCAGTATTTCCGGTACATTTGATCATCCAGAGCAGATAGAAATGTCGAATATACTGGCTTTGGAACAGAAAGCAGTTGAAAGCCAAACAACACCATTCCACCAAAAAGACTGAGAAAAACTAATCCACCAGTTAACGCTTTAATGCTTTCAGAACGCCGCTTTACCCAGAACCATAGCAATGGTATCGAAAAGGTTTTGCACACACCCAAAATATCACTTTGTACTCTAATCAAGGCCGTTGGCCCTGCATTGCCTGTATATTGCACAAAGATAAGCAGCATGGATGCCAGACCGGTAAATATAAGTGCTGCTTCATACCATCGATGAAAACGATACGCTTTGATCCCCCATACCACAATCAATGGGATCAGTAGAATGATAGGTCCAATTTCTGCAAGCGCAACCAGCAGTTGTGAAAGACTTACCAGTGAAAGGGAACCCAGATGGCTGGACAAGACAGCAGGAGGCCATATCAACTTGAAGCCAAAGGAAAAATAAGACTGTCTTGTACCTTCAACAGCAGGTGTCAGGAGGTTTCCGACCACCCCAGTCAATACTCCACCCTGAAAAGCAGCTGCAATACAGGCAATAAAGTAGATACCAATCCACATCCATAAGGTTTTGGGGAAACGCAAAGTGCGGTGTTGAATAATATAAATCACTGCAACAATAGCCAGACCAACACCGATCCCCAGAAAACCAACTTCGTTGCTCAATGCAGATGCAGCCACAACAATGGCAGTGACCATTGCACCTTTCCAGCCCCGCCAACGATTATGGGTTAATAATAACAACCCTGCGATCACGCTGCCCAGACGTCCGGCTCCACCGAGGTACCCCAAAACCCCTGTATTCGCAATCCCATTCACGTAAGCAAAGGGCAGCCCCCAACTACCACCCCCTTCAAATGCCCAGGGAGCCGTCAGGGCAGAAACCAGGTCATTGGCAGTAGCCGACGATGTACCGATCATCGCAATTGCGGGGGAAATTTTCTCCAATATTGAAGCTGGCAGTAGAAGCAGCAGCCAGCGAGTCCCTCCTGCAAAAGCAGTGACCAACCCGCTAAAAAATGCTGCTAATGAACTATGCGTGATACGCCGGACAAAGAGAGCCAAAAGCAGTAACGATAAAGCAAAAGTAAAACCCCGTGAAAGGTCAATGGCCGTCCAGGGTGGTAAATCGATGATCCTCATAAGCTGGGCAGTCAACAACAATCCCCCATAATGATAGCCAAAATCTACCGTCGGATCTAGCGGGAAATGAGGGGGAATGTCACCAGCAGCTAGAAAAGATGCAACCGGAAGATTCTGATAATCGTCGAAAATCGCCAGCCCTCGCCCTACTTGCGTAAAAACGACTGCCAATGCCAGTAGAAGAGCTATTTGCCAGGGTCTCACCGGGATTGCAAGCCAAATCCGCCAGGACTGACCTTTTAATGGGAATAAATTGATCAGTGCACCAGCCAAAAAAACAATCAAAGCGGCCAGCCAGAAAGCCAGAGGCACACCAATCCAGCGTCCCAGCAGATTTGCCAACCAATTTTCCAGTAGCAAACCCAACCCCATCCCTGCCAGGAATTGTTCAGTTGATTGAAGATGAAATGTTTTTCGGGTGATCCACCAGCCACCCCAGCCCCACAAAAGGATCCAGCCTGTGAATTTTGCTAGAAGAAGAATAGTATCCATCATCAGAAGGCTTCCCCGGAGAATCTTTCTTTTTAAATCAGCATCGAAATATAGTGTACCAGATTGTAATCCTTCCGCTGATATTTCACCACGACAAGAAAATTTGTTTTCAGTGGATGGTATTTTCCCATACATCACATTGTATAATCTTTATAAATTGAAATTGTGATAAACTATCAGGTTGTTATCTCTCATTTTGACACTTGCTGGGAGGAAGGTATTATGACCACACGACAAACCTATGGAATCGATATTGCTGGTGTGCATCGCGAATTGACTTTATTTGAAGTAAAACCAGGACTGCGAATCGCCATTCTCAACATTTTAGGTGATACGGAGTTTGTTTCAGCCTGCGCCAAAGAACTGGCTGAAAAGTTAAAAACGGTATTGTATGATGTTATCGTTACTGCCGAAACAAAAAGCATCCCTCTGGCGCACATGCTGAGCATCGAAACTTCTAAACCTTATGTCGTTCTAAGAAAATCATATAAACCCTACATGGGAAATGCATTGAGCGCTGAAACCCTTTCGATCACAACCGGTGAACCACAAACATTATTCCTGGATGAAAAAGACCAGGATTTATTAAGGGGAAAGCGAGTTATCATTCTGGATGATGTGATTTCCACTGGTTCTACCCTGCAAGGTATGCGCCTGGTGATGCAGAAAGCCGGTGCACAGGTTGTTGGTGAAGCAGCTATTTTTACCGAAGGAGAGCTTGCGAAATGGCGAAACATCGTTTCGCTGGGGCACCTTCCCTTATTTACTGATTGAAGCATTTTACACCTCCCTCATAAGAGAGGTGTTTTTTTGGTAGCCATGGATGATAGATTAATTATCATTACGTGGGCTGCGTTCTATATAGCTAAAAAGAATTCTTATTACAGGTGCGGTCTGGAAAACGACCGCACCAATTATTCGATTATTTTTAGTGCGTCATAGGACGACCACACCCTTCCCATAGTTGTGCCTTTTATGTAAATCACAACCTAGATTTAAGATCTACCTTAGCGTTAAAACACTTGCCCCATCAGACGCTTTACATACCATAATGGTCGGTATTTTCCCCGTTTTCGCCTGACATTCCTGTGAAAAAGTAGCGATAAAAGCTTCTAGCTGGTCATTTTCCACCAGATTAATAGTACATCCCCCAAAGCCTGCGCCAGTCAACCTGGCACCCAGACACCCCGGAATTTGGTCTGCAATTGCAACCAAAGCATCAAGCTCTGGCAGGCTGACCTCGTATAAATACCTTAACGAAAGATGCCCTTCAATCATTCGTTGTCCAAAATCAGATATTTGTCCATTTTGTAAATCGTCCTTTGCTTGCTGGACACGTGCACATTCCTCCACTACATGTTTTGCACGTCTGAATAAATGATCAGGAATGTGTTCTGCTACGCCCTGCAACTGGTCAAGTGTCACCTCTGCCAGATTTTGTGGAACAGGATGGATAAACTGCTGGATGATCTTGAGTGCCTCCATACATTCCGCCTGTCGAAGGTTATACCCAGAATGAGTGAGTGTATGCCGGATCCCCGAATCTACAATGACCAATGAAATATCTTCAGGAAAAGGCAACAAAGACCACTTTAATGATGCCGTGTCAAAATACATTACATGACCAGCTTTCCCAAACAAACAGGCAAATTGATCCATCAAACCACATCGCAGCCCTACATAATCCGATTCAGCCTGCAGACATAATTTCGCCATTGTCATCTTGTCGATTTTCCAATTGCCTGCAGCTTGCCAGGCAAGAGCAAAAGCTACTTCTACTGCTGCCGAAGAGCTCAACCCCGCTCCAACGGGTATGGAACCCTTATAAAATGCTTTTATGGGAGATACTGGCAAAGAATGCTGGATAGCCGCCCAGGCCACACCAGCGGGATACATCGCCCAGGCTGGCAATAGATTACCATTAATATCAGATTTTTGCTGCAGGCTTGAATTGCTAAATACAACAACTTCATTCAAATCAAGCGCATGAATTTCATGTACCTCTTCAGTATTTCTTTCCACCGCTGCCTGGATCGAGCGATTGATGGCGACTGGCAAAACCGACCCGCCATTGTAATCCACATGCTCACCCAGTAAATTTACACGCCCAGGTGCAGTGATCAACCAGTCAGCTTGCGGTAATGTGGCAAGTACTTCAGGCTGATGCGTCTGAATGAGTTTTGCTTTCCTGGCATGGGGAAGCTGCTTTAACTGCAGCTCGCGTTTTAACGCCTGGCTTTTTCCTTCTACCTCTTCCAAATAAGCAATTCTAACAGGATTATGCATCCGGGTGTATCGCGCACCAATACCCATGTTATGTTTCTTTACACGACGAGATGGATCAGTCGTCCACCCTGTATAAAACGTGCCATCTGCACATTGCAAGATGTAACAGAAATACCGCATAGATGAGTTCAATCCTCTTTTTTCTTCCTGTTCAAATTTCCGAGAAACATACTGGAGAGTTGCTCACCAAAGGTGGGATATTTTGATTTTCCCGGGGCAGACTCCCATTCGTTGGAATTGCGCTGGTGTCGCCAGATAGTATATGCATCTTGCGCCTGTTCCAGGTAAACATCCATTTTTTCTACATCCTGTTCTGCCAGAGCATTACGGATATGCTGCATCACAAAAATATATCCATCCAGCAGACGAACCAAATTATCTTTATTTTCAATCATAGATAAAGCTGGATGGTCACCAGGTACCAGAGCTTCTACTGCGGCTGTGCAGGAGGAGAATTCCTGTCCTGTGAACTTGCGTCCATCTCGCCAGCCAGGTTGAGTACTCACAAAATTCATCCACGCGGCTGCCAAGATCTGTGGCATTTGAATCATGCTCGCATGAAATCCATCAACTTCAGCAGGATCAGCAAACATAGGTTTTGAACCTAAGAGCGTACATATCTTCGCTGCCAGATTCACTCCTGTTGAACTGGTGGTTGGAAAACCACAAATAGAAGTGACACCATTGATAAACAGGTCGGCAACACCCGTTTTCTCAGGCAGAATTTCACCGAAAAGGTATTTGGGATTAATAGTTGAGAGAAAAGGTATGTAATCCACACCTGCAGGCAATAATTCTTTAATTTTCTCAAAGGACCGTTGCACAGGTGCTGGATCATCCAATACAAGGCATCCTTTTTTCAGACAAGGAAGAATGCTCTTTTGTAATTCAGGTTTGTCATTTTGTGGAACGCAAAAGAAAATAACATCAGAATTTTCAACCGCTTTTCGATAATCAAGGGTGGTACTGTTAAAAGCACCGTTTTTCTGCACACTGAGCAATTGATTCGGAACAGTGTCATACCCAATCCGCATTATCTCTGGATCTGCTTTTGCCAGTGCCAGCCCAATGGAAATCCCCTTTTGCCTGCAACCAACAACAGTAACCTGAAGTCTCATAAAGGTATGCCTAAAAGAAGTTTATATAGATTGGTAAGAACCGGAGTAATGATCCATCCAAAGATGTCCACACCGATCATGGGTAACACAAAGATGATAAGCAACAAAATAAACATACTGTATGGTCGAATTCGTTCAAAACCGTGTCTCCAAGATTCTGGAAGCAAATAGTCGATGATCTTTTCGCCATCCAGGGGAGCCAATGGGATAAGGTTAAAAAGAAATAGCAGTAGATTGATCGTAAGAAATTCGATCAGGAATGTGTAAGGTGATGGAAGTATTTTCCCTGTTGCAGCATAAGGTATCCATCCAAAACGGATCGGAATGGCAGCAATAATTGCAAGCAGGAAATTGGAAAAAGGTCCTGCCAGAGAGACCCACATTACCGCTGATGGGCTTTTCCTCTCCAGTGTATAAGGGTTAATCGGTACTGGTTTAGCCCAACCAAAACCTGCGAAGATGAGCACCAGGGTGCCAATAGGGTCCAGATGTTTGAGGGGATTGAGGGTCAACCTGCCAGCATTACGAGCAGTATCATCGCCATACACATTGGCTGTCCATGCATGAGCAAACTCATGCACACTAAATGCCACCAGCAACGTGAGTATACGGGAAAAAAGGGTAGGGAAGGTCAAACCAAGCATAGTGTATAACCTGAAGCGAATCACCTTTCTATAGGATTATATCCTATTCGCCTGTTATACCTGGAATGTATTCCTTTGTCATATTCGAACATAATCTTGTAGACTAAACGGTTTAACCCCGATGGTATAATCCGCTTATGTTGATCGATTTGCAATTAGGCGATGTTATAAAAATGCGCAAGCCACATCCCTGCGGGGGATACTTATGGAAGATTGTGCGGCTGGGTGCAGATATTGGACTGGTTTGTCTGACCTGTGAGCGGCGAGTGATGTTAACCAGGAGAGAACTTACCCATCGTATGAAAACCATTGTCGAACGCAATCCCAACGCAAACGAAATTCCCTGATGTAAATGAAAAATGAGGGAAAGTCTCACAACCTAAAGATCAGTGACCCTTACCTGATCAAAATATCTCTTTTTCCCGTAGGGAGAAGCTCAATTAGAGGCAACCATAACGATGCAGCCAGAATACGACTCATATCCGCCTTCAATTAAATACTCATTTGTTTCCTTACATTCTTCCTCCGAAAGGATTGCAATAAATTTAATTTTTCATGGTGTGAAAGATTGCTATATAATGATGGGTATATGCCAATTCTAGATCGCAATATGCTTGAGTTTCAGAGTCGAGGTCCCGAACAAACCCGCAGATTGGGCATGCGGCTGGGATCTCTGCTAAATAAGGGCGATGTGGTTTGCCTTCATGGTGACCTGGGTTCAGGGAAAACGACACTGGTCCAGGGCTTGGCACAGGGTTGGGGTTCATTGGAACAGGTTACCAGCCCGACTTTCGTTCTGGTAAATCAATACCATCGACCAGATGGATCGACTATGTACCATTTGGATGCTTATCGTATGCAAAATGCTCTCGAAGCAGAAGACCTTGACCTGACCCAAATGCTGGATAGCGGTTGCCTGGTATTAGAATGGCCAGAAAAGATCATCGAAGCATTGCCAGTTGAACGATTATGGATTGAGATGCGCTGGATAGCAGATGAAGTGCGCTATATGGCATTTATGCCAGCAGGTGAGCGATACATTCACATCATGGCAGAATTCCGCCGGGCAGCTTTTGGAGGTTAAGATGTTACTGGTAGTGGATACATCAACACAGTCAGTTGGTCTGGCTTTATATAATGGAACCGAGATCATGGCGGAAATGGTATGGCAAACGCAGAGTCACCATTCCATCGAACTTGCTCCTGCAGTACAGTCATTGTTGAAGCGATGTGGAGTTGCGCCTGCACGACTCACTACCTTGGGGGTTGCGTTGGGTCCCGGTTCATTCACCAGCCTTCGTATCGGGTTGGCATTCATTAAAGGCATAGCGCTTACGCTCCACCTGCCTGTGATCGGTATCCCGACATTGGACATTACCGCTGCAGCGATCCAACCAGTGAATGGTTATCCGTTGGCTGCTGTCTTGCGTTCTGGCAGGTCACGATTGGCAGTAGGATGGTATGACTGGTCCGCAAATACCTGGAAAGCAAGAAGCCAGGTGGAAGTCATGGTTTTCAACGAGCTGGCAGAACAATTCAAGCAGCCCACATTGGTTTGTGGTGAATTGGATGCTGAACAGAGAGCAGCGCTTGCTCGAAAAAAGAAAAATGTAATCCTTGCAAGTCCTGCATTATCAGTACGAAGGCCGGCTTATCTGGCTGAATTAGCCTGGAGTCGCTGGCAATCGGGTGAGACGGATGATGTGATCAGTCTCGCACCGATCTATTTGCATATCAACGAACCCATTCAAATTCAATGAACGGTCAAACAAAAATTCCTATTACGATCCGCCGGATGGAAGTGCGGGATATTGAGCGAGTCAGAGAGATCGACCGCCATTCTTTTACTCTTACCTGGTCGGAAAATTCGTATATGTATGAATTGACACAGAATGTGAATTCACGGCTGTGGGTAGCTGAAGTTACCAACCATTTGACGGGAAATAAGAAAGTCGCTGGTATTCTTGGTGCCTGGATGATCCTTGACGAAGTCCATATCGCCACACTGGCAGTTGACCCGGTTTTCCGGCAAATGCATATTGGCAGCCAGTTGCTGGATCATGCACTTCTTCAGGCCGGGAAAGAAGGTGCTGTAGTGTCACGCCTGGAAGTACGCGCTGGAAATCTGGCAGCCATTAAGTTGTATGAAAAATTTGGTTATTCCACAGTAAGTATTCGGCCAAAGTATTACGTGGATAATGGTGAGGATGCACTACTGATGGATCTGGACATGATCCAGGCAGGATATACAGCTAGGGGAGTTACCAACCCATGAAAATGACTGCACTGCCACTGGATCAGATCATTCATGGAGATTCCCTGGAAGTGTTGAAAAGCTTCCCAGAAAAATCCATTGACCTGATCTTTGCAGACCCCCCTTACAATTTACAGTTGCAAAATGACCTCTGGCGACCCAATATGACACTGGTGGATGCTGTCAATGAAGAATGGGATCACTTTGAAAGTTTGCAAGCGTATGATGAATTCAGCCGGAATTGGTTGAAAGAATGCAAGCGAGTATTAAAAGACAATGGTAGCATCTGGGTGATCGGTACTTATCATAATATCTATCGAATAGGCTCGATCATGCAAGATCTGGGGTACTGGTTCTTGAATGATGTGGTCTGGATCAAAACCAATCCCATGCCAAATTTTCGGGGTGTACGTTTTACCAATGCCCATGAGACATTACTGTGGGCCAGTAAATCGCAGAAAGCTCATTACACTTTCAATCATCACGCCATGAAGAGTCTGAACGACGGCTTGCAGATGCGTAGCGATTGGTTGTTGCCAATTTGCAGCGGTAAAGAACGGATACGAGAGAATGGAAAACGGGTACACGCCACACAAAAACCTCAAGCATTACTGTATCGAGTTATTCTTTCTTCCAGCAATCCTGGAGATGTGGTACTCGATCCTTTCTTCGGCAGTGGCACTACTGGCGCTGTTGCAAAAAAATTGCATCGCCATTGGATTGGTATCGAAGGGAGAGAAGACTACATCACTATAGCACAAAAACGTCTGGATGCCATTCAACCCGACCCATATGATGATAATACCTACGATGTTCATGGTGGAAAAAAGAGACTACCTCGCGTTGCAGTCGGTTCTTTGATTGAAGCTGGATATCTTGATCCAGGACAAGCCCTTTATTTCCGCCAGAATTTATCAATCAGTGCAAAGCTTCGAGCTGATGGTAAAATCAGCATTGATACAATGGTGGGATCAATCCATGCTGTAGGATCCTTCTTAAGCAAAGGAAGCCCATGCAATGGATGGGAACACTGGTACTTTCAAGATAATGATGGAATACTCCATCCTCTGGATGAATTAAGGCATAAGTGGCTGGAGCAATGTACGTGTTCTCAAGAAGATTCGGAACTCGAAAACATAGAATAATGAATGAGAAATTGGATACAGGAGGCACAAATTGGATGGGCAATCAGCTCTCAATGTAATAGCAGAAGAAGTTAAGTCATGTACGAAGTGCAAACTGTACCATTCTCGCAAGCTTTCAGTCCCCGGAGAAGGTCCTTCTAACGCAGAAATCATGTTCATCGGTGAAGGCCCCGGATTTTATGAAAACGAACAAGGTAGACCTTTTGTTGGAGCAGCTGGTAACTTCCTCTCTGACCTGCTTTCCCGGATCAGTATGAAACGTCAGGATGTATTTATCGCCAATGTAGTGAAGTGCCGCCCACCTGCTAACCGTGATCCTGAGCCAGATGAACTGCAGGCATGTGATACGTATCTCGAGCGACAAATCGAAGCAATCAATCCAAAGATAATTGTCACCCTTGGGCGGTTCTCCATGGCGAAATTTCTTCCCAATGTTCGCATCAGCGACATACATGGTAAAGCACGCTGGGTAGGTAATCGTCTGGTGGTAGCAATGTATCACCCGGCTGCTGCTTTACATCAGCCCGCATTAAAAGCGACTATCATCCATGATTTCGAGCAGCTTCCAAACTATATATTGGAAAGCAAGAAAAAAAACACTCCAATATCACCAGCGCCTGTACATACTCCAATACCTGTAACACCAGTAAAAGAAGAAGAAAAGCCGCATAATCAGGATGCAACTCAACTAAAACTGTTTTGACCACAATAGCATCATCCCAGCCAGTCAGTTATAATTCAACTATCCCGGTAAGTCTGGAGATACTATGATTAATCCAATTTTCGATCAATTGATTGATAAATTAAAGAACAAGACTGCCCGTGTCGCCATTTTGGGGCAGGGTTATGTTGGGCTTCCGCTGGCAGTTGTTTTTGCGGATGCTGGTTTCGAAGTAGTGGGCATTGATCCCGATCAACGCAAGATCGATGCATTGAACCGCGGTGAAAGCTACGTATTGGATGTAACTTCGGAAAAAATTTCTCAACTGATTCATTCTGGCAAGTACAGCGCAACAATTGATTTTGCAGAAATTGCCAACGTGGATGCCATCAGCATTTGCGTTCCCACCCCCTTGCGAAAAACAGGGGATCCAGATTTATCGTATATCATTTCTGCCACCGAAAACCTGGCAAATTATGTCAAAGCCGGGCAGGTTATCGTTTTGGAATCTACTACCTATCCTGGTACCACACGTGAATTAATCCTCCCCAAAATCGAGCAGCAAGCTGGTTTGAAAGTGGGAATAGATTTCTTCCTTGCCTTCTCACCTGAAAGGGTTGACCCCGGCAGAAAAGATTTCACCACCAAGAACACTCCTAAAGTAGTAGGTGGAATCACCCCGGCATGCTTACAGGCAGCTGTCACCTGGTACAGCCAGGCATTGCAAAAGGTCGTTCCTGTTTCTTCCACCGAAGTAGCGGAAATGGCGAAATTACTTGAAAACACCTTCCGTATGATCAACATTGGCATGGTAAATGAACTGGCATTGATGTGTGACCGGCTAGGAGTGGATGTATGGGAAGTGATCGATGCAGCAGCGACTAAACCATTTGGTTTTATGAAATTCACCCCGGGACCCGGATTGGGTGGACACTGCATTCCGATTGATCCACTCTATCTTTCATGGAAGCTGCGTTCATTGAATTACACCGCCAGGTTCATCGAATTAGCGTCAGAGATCAATACCGGCATGCCACGTTACGTTGTCAGTAAAGTACAGGATGCATTGAACGATCACCGTAAATCCCTCAAAGGCTCCAAAGTGCTTGTCTTAGGTGCTGCCTATAAACCCGATATTGATGATCTGCGTGAAAGTCCTTCCATGGATGTGATAGGACTGCTAATGCAAAAGGGTGCAGATGTGCAATACCATGATCCATACATCAAGACGGTTTCGCATGATGAGTGGAAACTTACCTCTGTATCAGACCTCATGAAATCGATCAGCGAAGCAGATTGTGTGGTAATTGTTACCAACCACTCATCTTATAACTATGCTGCCATTCTGGATTCTGCCAAATTGATTGTGGATACGAGAAATGCATTGGGTGTTTCTGGTAAGGGGCACCCAAAAGTTGTGAGGCTGTAATGGCAAAATACATGCTGACTGGCGCAGCTGGATTTATAGGCTCGCGTGTATGTGATCTTTTATTAGAAGATGGACATTCTGTCGTTGGCATAGACAATATTAATAACGCATATGATATTCGCCTGAAGGAATATCGCCTAAAGCGCTTGAAAAATCATAAGGGGTTTCAGTTTTACCAGAAAGATGTGGCAGACTTGGATTCATTGGAAGAGATCGCCTGCCAATCCGGAAAGATCGATGCCATTATTAATCTGGCAGCCAGAGCGGGTGTGCGCGCCAGCGTAGAGAATCCGTGGATCTTTTTGCAAACCAATACAACAGGCACTTTGAACCTCTTGGAAATCGCTCGTAAATACGGCATTCCAAAATTTGTGTTGGCATCAACTTCCAGCATCTATGGATCAAATGCACCTTTACCCACCACCGAAGAAGCAGATAGCAGCCATCCTCTCCAACCTTATGCTGCTTCAAAAAAGGCGGCTGAAACGATGTGCTATTCTTATCACTTCTTGCATGGAATTGATGTGACCGTTTTTCGCTACTTTACAGTTTTTGGACCTGCTGGACGGCCAGATATGGTCATGTTTCGTTTTGTACAATGGATCGCAGAATGTAGGAAAGTACATCTCAATGGGGATGGCACACAATCACGCGGTTTTACATATGTAGATGATATTGCCCGAGGCACCATTGCCGGGTTGAAACCATTGGGATATGAAATCATCAATCTGGGTGGTCATGACGTAATCACCATAAACGATATGATCACGATCTTAGAAAAAATGCTGGGCAAAAAAGCAGACGTCATCCATCATCCAGCACATCCTGCAGATATGATGACAAACTGGGCAGATGTAACAAAAGCAAAAGAAATGTTAGGCTGGCAACCTCAGGTTAGTCTTGAAGAAGGTATGCAAGCTACGGTAGATTGGTACTTAAAAGAACGCTCCTGGGCAAGTCAGGTAGAAACACTCTGATATGTTAAAAAAGATCTGGCAAGACTGGAAGCAGGACCGCCTGTTCGGCATGGTCATCCGCAACAGCGGCTACCTGTTCAGTAGCAATTCTATTTCTATGGTGTTATCCAGTCTGGTTGGATTGGTCGCTGCTCTTGTTCTCGGTCCTTCTGATTATGGCACATTGGGAATGATCACCTTGTTTGCATCGAGCGTAAACCGATTGCTTTCTTTCCGCATGGGTGAACTGGTGGTGAAATATGCCGGTCAGGCTCTGGCACTAAATGAAAAATCCCGCGCATCAGCTGTAATCAAATTTGCTGGAATCAGCGAAGGGATAACATCTCTCCTCGCCTATGGTATTCTGGTTGGCTTTTCCAGTTGGGCAGCTCGCTTCATTATAAAAGATGCCTCCGTCGTTCCCCTGATATTGGTTTATGGATTGATGATCCTGGGGAACCTGATGGCTGAAACTGGCACTGCGGTCCTTCAGATTACTAATCATTATCGCAGTCAGGCAGTGCTCAATCTTCTGCAAAACCTCACCACCGCTATCTGGGTAGGCGTGGCATTCCTTACAAAAAGCAGCCTGGGCTCCATCCTTTTTGGTTATCTATTAGGAAAGATGGTTTTTGGTATTGGCACAGTATTGCTTGCACTGGTTCATGCGCCAAAAATCCTGGGAAAAGATTGGTTGAAAGCCTCTATGCGGCAGGTGAAAGACTGGCGTGACCTGATAAAATTTGCCATTACAACTAATTTAAGTGGTACGATCAATATGGTCATCCGGGATAGCGAAGTTCTATGGGTTGGGTTTTTCCTGACCAAAGCAGATGCAGGATATTACAAGTTCGCATTGGCAATCATGAACATCATTTTGATGCCAATATCACCTTTCATCAATACCACATTCCCTCAGATCAGCAGTTCGGTTATTCGGCATGAATGGAAACGCCTGAAATTGCTTTTGAACCGCACAACGATCATTGCAGCCGTCTGGACAACCGCCTGTGCTGTCGGTTTATTACTGGCTGGAAAACCTCTTTTGGGATGGCTGAAAGATGGTGTTTATCTCCCTTCTTATGCAGCCATCCTAATCCTTCTCATGGGCTTTGGGACAGCAAATGTCTTTTTCTGGAATAGACCTTTGCTTCTTTCTTTTGGATTACCAGTGTATCCATTAGTGGTCTCAGCGATCACCGGTGCCCTTAAAACCGGGTTAATGTTTATATTAGTGAAGCCTTTCGGAATCCTTGCCCAGGCGGGTTTACTGGCTGGATATTTTGTAATCTCAGTGGGATTAATCGTGGCGAGAGGTTTACGAGAAATCCTAAAATCTGAAAAAATTTATCCAGACGCTACAGGAATGGAAGCATGAAAATCGCAGCAATCACCACTGTAACCATCCCTGCAACCACTGCCAACAGTATCGAGGTGATGAAAGTATGCCATGCCATGGCTCAAAATGGTCATAATATCAGTCTGACCGTGCCGGGTAAAGAGATGCCTGAATGGAAATCCCTGGCTGATCAATATGGATTGCAGCAACAATTTCAAGTAAAAACACGGAGAGCCTGGAAAATACTGAAACGGTATGATTTTGCCTGGTCTACAGTAAGAAATGCCCATCAGACTGGCGCAGAATTACTCTATACCTGGAGTTCACAGGCTGCACTGATTGGATTATGGTACAGGATGCCCACTATACTGGAAGTGCATGACCTCCCAACAGGGAAATTTGGCCCTATCCTTTTAAGAAATTTTTTCAGGATCGAAGGGAAAAAAAGGCTGTTATGCATCACCCAGGCTCTGGCAACTAAATTGGAGAAACTACTGGGAGAAGATTATCACTCAGAAATGGTTCAGATCGCGCCAAATGGAACGGACCTATCCCAGTATCAAGACTTGCCAGACGCAAAAACCGCCAGGCAGATGCTATCTTTGCCAGAGAAAATGACTGTCGGATATACCGGTCATTTTTATCAGGGTCGGGGAATTGAATTATTGCTTTCGTTAGCAAAGGCATTTCCAGATGTAAATTTCCTCTGGGTAGGTGGAAATCCAACAAATGTCCAGCAATGGCGTGAAAAACTTAAACGGGAAGCTGTGCAGAACATCATTCTGACCGGCTTTATTGCCAATACAATACTGCCTCTCTATCAGGCTGCAGCCGAAATTCTGGTTATGCCATATGAAACATCCATATCCGGTAGTGGTGGTGGAAATTCTGCTGAAATTTGTAGCCCAATGAAGATGTTCGATTACCTGGCTGCAGGCAGGGTGATCCTTACCAGTGATCTGCCAGTTTTCCATGAAGTGCTGAATGAGAAAAATGCTGTCTTTTGCCCTCCAGAAGATACAGAAAGCTGGAGGAAACAATTATCTCTACTTCTTGGGAATCCACTATTACGAGAAAGCCTGTGCATGCAGGCACGTCAGGATGCTGCCCAATACACATGGCAGCGCAGAGCGGAAAGAGCTCTGGACGGATTTTAATCTTCTGACTTTGGAATTTCAATACCTGTAATCACCCATTTGCCGTCTTCCTTGGCAAGGGTGAACTCTCGCGTGCTGTCAGCAGTGCCAGCTACTTTCACTGCCACAGTGATGATCGCTGCAGGAGGATCCTTGCTGACGGCTGCAGAAGTCACTGCATAACCCTCTAGAATATCGCGGAATTGCAGAAGCATCCCGGCGCCACCATCCGGTATCATTTTTTGGTATGCCTGGCTCAAGTATTGTGCCATTCCTTCCTGGTCAGACTGGTATGCAGTAAGGAACGCGATCACCACACCTTCAGCATCTTCAGGATATTGACCAGATGGGCGCGTAGGAAGAGAAACCTGGGTGATCAAAACAATATCAGGTGTAGATTCTTGAACAATATAGGTCGGTTGTATCTCATGAATGGTTTCTTCTGTTGAAAATGGGCTCATTCCACATGCAGGCAGGAAGACCACTGTCATCAAGATCAACAACAGTCGGAAACATGACCGGAAATGTTTACTTTTCTGCATACCCGATTTCTACCTTCGTGATGCCAGCCAACTCAAGAGCTTCTCTCGGTTCCAGGTATTGATAATCAATTCTGGATTGACCCAGGCACGCCTTGCTACTGAAACCCCAAAAGCCATGAGCTGTAATTGATCGATAGTGTGAGCATCTGCGTCAATTGCAAGCAGTATTCCCATTTCCGAAGCCAGGCGGGCATGAACCTCGTCCAGGTCTAGACGTGAATAGCTGGCATTGATCTCCAATACGATCCCTGCTTTACGTGCCTCTTTCAGAATTACATCATAATCCAGATCAGCACCTTCACGATTCGGAAGCAATCTTCCACTGGGATGACCTATGATATCGACATGTGGATTACGAATGACATTCACCAAACGCTCCGTGATCCGTTCACGCGGCTGCCTCAAGCTTGTATGAAGAGATGCCACTACAATGTCCATTTTTGATAACACATCATCCGGATAATCCAGGCTGCCGTCTGCTTTGATCTCGACTTCTGCACCTTGCAATATTAGGATGGAATCACCCAACTCTTTTTGTACAGCATCTATGTCTTTCCGCTGTTCAACCAACCCCTCAACTGTTAACCCACCTGCAATACCCAACCCACTGGTATGGTCTGTAATGGCAATCGTATGGTACCCGAGTTCACGGGCAGCTAATGCCATTTCTTTTACCGAGTTGGCTGCATCAGACCAGGTGGTATGCATATGAAAATCTGAGCGGATATCTTCGAGTTTGAGCAAGTTGGGCAAGCGATTTTCTTGCGCTGCCTGAATTTCTCCTCGATCCTCTCTCAATTCAGGTATGATGTAAGGCAAACCCAATGCCTTGTAAACATCTTCTTCATGGGAAAATACAAATTCTTTTCCTGAAGCATCCACAATTGCTTGTTCACTGAGAGAAAGGTTCTGTTTTTGTGCCAGCTCGCGCAAATGCACATTGTGTTCTTTTGAACCGGTTACAAATTGCAATAAAGTGCCAAATCGTTCAGGAGGTTGGATCCAGAGCTGAACATTAATGCCGTTATTCAATTCGATACTGGATTTATTCTCTCCTGATGCCAGTATCCTGTGACAATCAGGATGGTGGGTGAACCACTCCATCACAGGTAAAGGATTTGCACATCCTGCTACCAGATCAAGGTCACCAATGGTGGATTTCCAGCGGCGAAGACTGCCGGCTGCTTCTGCCCGCACTACACCAGGTTGTTTTCGCAGATCAATTAGAAGAGAATCAGCGATGATCCAGGCATTTCCCAATAACATGCGATGGCTGCGGCGCGACAAAGCTTCAATACCAGCAATGATGCGAGCTTCAGATTTTTCACCCATCCCGGGTAGATTGCGAAGTTTTTCATTTCTGGCAGCAGCTTCCAATTCAGCCAGGGTCTTCACCCCAGCCTGTTTCCAGAAAAGAGCGACCTTTCTCGGTCCTACATCGGGCACCTGCAACATTTCCAGTAGACTGGGAGGGACCTCCTGTTCGAGCCTTTCGAGGAATCCCAGGTTCCCGGTGCGTAACAATTCATCAATCTTTTCCGAAATTGCCTTCCCAACACCTGGAATTTCATCCAGTCGATTTTCTTGCCAGTAGATGTTTACATCAGATGGGAGGCTGCGTAGATTCTCCGCCACCCTGCGATAGGCAAGAGTCTTGTAAACTACTTCTCCTTTGATATCCAACAGGCTGGCAATTCTTTCGAACACATCAGCGAGTTCGACATTATTCATATTTATCCCTGTTTTAGGTCACGAGCAAAAACACTGATATGGGTTACTGCATTCTCTTCCAGACTACCCTGTTTAAATTCCGGTTGAATGTGAGCAGCAATTTTTTGGAACGCAGGAATATCCGTACCAAGTACTTTGATATCAACCTCATTATAAACGGGAACAAAAGCTGCCCGATAATCCCAAATGCGCAGGCGATTGTGATGGCTGGTAGGATTCAACCAGCCATACCATTTCCGGCTTGAAAAGCGCAGCATTTCAAAAGGGTATTTAAAGAAATGATCACGCAAATCAATAAAATGCAGACATGCAGCATCTTCAGTACTCAATGCAGCCAGCGCGCGGGTAATTCCAGGCACATCTACCAGATGTTCAAAAACGGAATTGCTTAACACGATATTTACTGGTTGCAAAACATGTTCAATTGCAACCTGTCGAATATCCCCTTCTACTAATGTCAACTTCTCTGGGTTCACTTCTACCCTATTATCGATCAGTTTTAATGAATCAGAGTATTTTTCAAGCAATGTCCGGTTAAAAGTATGATCCGGTTTCACTTTATATTCACACAAAATTACATGGCTGGCACCGGCACTAATCAAAGCACAGCCGATTTCAAATCTACCTCCATATCCTAAAACCAGGATTCGCTTTCCAGAGAGCTCAATTCCATGTTCACGCAAAACCTGCTGGTATCGTTCCACCGCACCTGATGGATTGCTGGTTTCCATGCCTGGACGGATGATCCAGCCATGTAAAAGAAGAAATCGCACCACAGATTCGGGCAAGAAATGGCGGATGAGCCGGGGAACGAGATAGGAAATTGAACTCATGAATACCTCATGGTAAATAACAGGTATCAGGCATTTCTTCCGGTGTACGAGGCACTAAAATCTGAACGCCCACCCAGGGCAACAATTCAGCTTCGCGATAATAACATAATAAAGGAGCAGAAACCCACTTCACCCAGGAGTTGTTCTCTTGAGCAAAAGTCCGCTCACTGTCAGTGAAATATATCTCATGAATGGGTTCTGTTACGATCAAGGCAAATCGCTGGTTTGCAAGGTCGTCGATAAAACCTTTGAAATACTTTGCATTGTCGGCCATTGCCTGATCCATTAAGTATTTCTTTTCATAATCAGATACAAGAGGTACACCTTTGATATACCCAAAGGTCAGCAATTGACGCTGATCGATAAACAGGATCTCGCTGGAAGGATCTACTTTAGCGATCCGTTTTTGAATGACCTGAAGAGATTCATCAACCAGGTCTTTTTCTGGCAGAACAAGTGGTTCACCATATTGAGCAAGGTACGTTGCTGGAGATACCAATGCCAGGCAGAACATAGCTGTGACCAGCCAGGGTTTTCCCTGAAAGGTAAATCCTTCTTTGATTAAACTGCGAAGTGCCCATCCCGCTGCTAATGCCAGGGTGATCCAGAACATATCCAGATTGTGCAGATTACTCCCTCCCCCAATTTTGGTACTGATTACAATCCCAATCGCAAGGAAAATCCCTGCAACAGCTGCAATCGCAATAGATTGCAGCCAGTTGGTTTTCCAGTATTTTTTTATACGAAGCATGATGATCCAAACAATTAACATCAACCCTGCCCATAACACCCCAAGCAGAATACCTGGGGCATAGGTTGTGTTGGGAAGTAGCCTATCCCAGAGGAGTGGCTGTCGTGTAAGAGTACCTATAGGGTTGACCACAGCGCTTACTGCAATTTTTTGAGCAAAACCGCTTTGTGCCCAGGTGATGAAATCAGAAAGATACTGCCCGCCAATATATCCGGTGATGCCCAGCACTATAGGTCGTATAAGTTGTTTCCATTTTCCTTGTTTAAATTCTGGCTGCACAATGTCCAGTAATGCCAGCATCCCCGCCCAGAGCCCTGGGGCATATCGCCAGGTCCACCGGCTAAAGTCTGCATAAAAAGCTGCCAGCAAAATCAAGGGAACGCTAATGGCGAGTGAACGCAAACGTACCGCAATTACTACCAGAATTGCACTGATCACTATTGGCGCATAAATAGGTCCTTGTGAAAGAAAGCTAAAACTCCATAGCCCAAAAAGCACAGCAATCAACCAACCTAATTTCCCTTTCTTTACACCTGCTACGGTTAAAAAACCAACAAAAAATGTAGGGAGTATCCAGAGCAATGCGTCCCATAACCTTACTCCAAAGATGCCTATATTGGGAATTAGGTAAGCCAATGCCCAGATGAATTGTCTACCCGCGGTAATAAAGGCAAAAATTGGTTTATCACTCAGGGTGATATACCGGTTACTGGCAAACATGATGGAGTAATCCCATAATCGGTTGCCTTCAGACCAGGAAAGTGAAAATGGATAACTGGTTACCCGGTTCAACCAACCACCCATGGCGAAAAAAGCGCCCGAAACGCAGATCCATGCAGCAGCATATACCAGCCAGGGAGAAGTATGATGTGGAAGAAAAACCAACAGCGCAGCAAATAATCCTGCGATGATGATCAAGCCCAATCGGAAAGTATATCCAAATTCCATCAAACCAAAATTATTGAACAAGAGGATATATGAAGGGAAAATAGATATCAAGATTGCCAGCACCCAATGTGTCCATGTTGGGGTCTTTTCCAGAACTGTCGTCAGACGCCCATACAGGTTAAGAGGTTCTTTTCCATGCAGAACTGCCACCAATCCATAAAGCCAGGCAATGGCAGCTAGTACACAGATTACGAGGAAAAGAATGTACCTTTTGGATGCAAAAGTCAGGGTTTCAATCATTCCCAGGAAGCCGGTTGCAAAACCAGACAGGAAAAAGGCAAAGAACCCTCCAATCAGAAACCAGATAACCAACCATTTTTTATTGATCGTTTTCATTTTGCGGATACCGTTTTGACAAATTTTCGAAAGAAATCTAATCTCTGGGATTCTTTATTCTTTGAATCGATGCTATCTCGTATCTGTGGATCATCAAGCCGTTTGCCCATCATCGAGCAGACAAATTGGTAAATTTCTTCTGCATGAGCCTGCACATTATCCGGAGTGTTTGGGATTCTAAGAATACAGGGATGCTTGATTGGCTCTAGGTCAGTATCATGGTAAGGCAAAATAATGGGAATACCCATTGCAACACATTCGCGCGTTTTCAAGGGAGAACTTTCTTCCATCCCAATGGAATGCAGAGACAGGCTGCTGATGGCTGAATCTGCGGTTGCCAAAACCTGTTGATAGGCTTCTCCCGTTAAATAACCATGGAGAACAATATTTACGGGAGGATTTTGCACACCTTCCATGTGATCATAACCAATAACATCGATCACCAGGTCAGGATACCGTTGTGCCAGAGGTATCAGTTTTTCCAACCCATGCCAGGCATTCCCCGGTGAACCAATAAATACTAGGTGAGGCTGTATATTTTTTGGCGCTGGGATGAAAGGATATTTCGACAGGTCGATTCCATCGCCAACAACGATGGTTGGTTTATGAAAATTTGCAAAAGCCGGTAAAGTTGCCAACTCGTGTGAAATACTCACGATGCCAGAGCATCGTTCCAGGCTGATACGCCGCGTAAGGCGATTGTATAAAGCATAGAATTTGCCAAGTGTTTCATGCTGCTGAATATCATTCGTCACTGCTTCGATGATAACAGGTGCACAGCGAAATAAGCGCTGCAATGGGTAGGCAAATACGTTAAAACGCAGGTATATGATATCCGGTTGGTAGGTCTGAATTTTTCCGATCAACCGGGCGAGTGCTTTATTCCGGTTGAACTCTGTAAGAATCTTCCCCACAAAGCCCGATTTAACTTCATATAACTCAATCACACCAGCCAGTAGATCACTCACATTCTTTATTGTATGAGAATGAAGGAAGAGCGTCACTTCATTTCCGGCTGCACGCCAGGCACCTATCTGTGCGGCGATCTTTTTGCCAACTCCGCTGTGTATCGTTCTGGGCCAATGCAGTGAAACATAAGCGATCCGCATATCTTAGAGCTCGTGTCCTACTCCCAGGCGAAAAACGCGAAAACCTTTCGATTTTAAGGCTTCAGCAGGTAAAGCATTCACTGCATCGATCAGCAACCGGGCAGAAGTTTGGTTAGCAAATTTCTCGATATCCATATTACGGAATTCTTTATGTCCCACCAGAACCAATACCAGATCAGCGTCCGAAATTGCTTTTTCCATTGTATCCACAACTCCAAATCCGAACATTTCTGCATCGGGTTTGTTTGGTTCAAAGGCTTTTACGACAGCACCCGCTTTGGCTAACCGGTGGGCAACCTCCACAGCAGGAGATTCCCGCAGATCATCAACATCAGGCTTGAACGCCAATCCTAATACCGCGATATGGCTACCTTCAAGAGAGGTTCCCAGAGCCTTTTCAACCAGATGAATAACATATTCAGGTTGTTCATCATTGACTATACGGGTGGTATGAATGAGTTTGGTGATATCCGGAGCAGCTTCTACTAAAAACCATGGGTCTACACTGATGCAATGCCCACCTACCCCAGGACCCGGATTGAGGATCTTAACGCGTGGGTGAAGGTTCGCAATTTTGATTGCTTCCCAAACATCGATGCCAAATCGTTCAGCAAGGCGTGAAAATTCGTTCGCAATAGCGATATTCACATCACGATACGTATTCTCCATTAATTTCACCATTTCAGCAGTAGTGCTGTCAGTAAGGATAATCTCGCCCTTCACAAAAATGCGATACAGATCACGTCCAGCTTCTGCAGATGCCCGATCTATACCACCTATTACTCGAGCATTTTCGATCAATTCACGTAAAATTTGTCCTGGTAATACGCGTTCGGGAGAATATGTCAAATGGAAATCTCTTCCTGCTTTCAAACCTGATTTTTCCAGGATAGGTGCAACAATATCACGGGTTGTCAGTGGTGGAGAGGTAGATTCCAATACCACCAGATTGCCCTCGCGTAAGTGTGGCTGTACTGCCTCACTCGCTGAACGAACAAATCGCATATCTGCTTTTTTATCATCATAAAAGGGGGTTGGTACTGCAATGATGAATGCATCTGCTGGTTCCGGTTCGTTGCGAATAATCAGGTTACCACTTTTCAAGCTTTTTTCTGCCAGCTCACGCAACCCGGGTTCTACAATATGCACATGCCCGTTTTGCAGACTCTTCACCACTTTTTGATTGGCATCTACACCAATTACTTTCATCCCGTGAGCTGCAAAAGTACAGGCAGTTGGTAATCCTATATATCCTAACCCCATCACACAGATCGTTTTAAATTCCATTCATGCTCCTGGAAGTCCAGATAATCTCGCTGGTAAAATTCGGTGTAATTTTAGCCCATATTCTATGGAATGTCGAATGCTCCCAACAACCCAGGAGCATCCCAACTGAACATAAGAATAAAATGAAAAAGGTGGTAGAATCATCGAGCGCCGGGGACGCCGACCCCGGCGCTCTCACTAAGGAGGAGAAGAAGAGAAGTCGCCCTTGTTAGTAATATAATACTTTTGTTCTAGTACTACTTGACGCATACCCTACGATTGCCCTACGTATACCCCACAATTTAACTTGGATTGGAATTATTATGGAAAACAACTTCAGTGTCCAAACCGAAAACCTTGGTCGTATATATAAAATTCGCGATGCCAAAAAAGGTGACGCAAAACAGTTAACCGCTTTGAATGATGTCAATATATCCATTAAAGCTGGCGAATTATTTGGGTTGCTTGGACCGAATGGAGCAGGTAAAACAACCCTCATAAAAATCCTAACTACTTTATTATCCCCTACCAGTGGCTCTGCGAGAGTTGCAGGTTTTGATGTACACCAGGAACCGAATCAGGTTCGAACCCGTATCAATATGGTTTCGGGTGGTGAATCTTCAGGCTATGGGCTATTGACCGTACGCGAAAACTTATGGATGTTTGCACAATTCTATGGCATACCCACAAAAGAAGCAAATGCGCGCATCAAGAAACTACTGGAAATCGTTGGGCTTGCTGACCGTGCCAACATGCGCTCTGCTGACCTTTCCACTGGGTTGCGACAAAAAATGAACATTGTGCGTGGTTTTCTGACAGATCCCGAGATCCTCTTCCTGGATGAACCCACCCTGGGGCTGGATGTGAGTGCTTCACGTGATGTGCATGCTTTCGTCCGTACCTGGATGACTGATAACCCTGCGCGTACTTTACTTCTTACCACCCATTACATGGCTGAAGCGGATGAACTTTGCGACCGGGTAGCCATAATTAATAAAGGGAAAGTACTGGCATGCGATACGCCTGAACATCTCAAGAAAGACCTCCAGCATGAGGCGATCTTCTCCATTGACGTTGAATGCAACCATTCCATTGAACTCGAAAAATTCAAGACAATTTCAGGATTGAACAATATTCGCATCCATGCTGAAAACGGCACAAAGAACATTGAAGTTTTCATGAAGGCAGACGAAGCTATTGCTGGTGTGATCACCGAACTGACCGAACAGGAAGCTCGAATCATGAGCTTGCAAAAACGCCAACCAACGCTGGAAGATGTGTTCGTCGAACTGGTTGGGAAACGCATGGAGGAGGTGGAAGATGCCGATGCTCCCGCCAGTGAGTAAAAAAGCTACCGGTTGGAAATTATTCTGGATGACTGTTTATGGACGCGCTTACCCGCGCCTGGTTGGACAGCAACGGGAAAAATCATGGATGTTTTTTGATATCTTCTTTCCCATGCTCTCAGTTTGCGCCTACGTCTTTGTGTACCGCGCAATTAAAGCTCCTGAAGACTATATCGGGTTTGTTGTAGTGGGTGGTGCTATGACCGCCTTCTGGATGAATATCCTGTGGAGCATGTCTAGCCAGTTATATTGGGAAAAGCAGGCAGGCAATCTGGCTCTCTATATTGTTTCCCCAGCCCCCATGCCCGCAATCTTGCTGGGGATGTCATTGGGTGGGCTGGTTGCCACAACAATTCGCGCATTTATTGTCGTACTCCTTGGCAGTCTTCTCTTCCAGGTAAATTATGCGGTGACCAATTTCTGGATGTTGCTGGCGATATTCTTTGTCAGCATGGTCGCATTGTATGGCATGGGGATGATGACTGCCTCGTTATTCCTGTTATTCAATCGAGAGGCCTGGCATATTGCCAACCTTGCGCAGGAACCAATCTACCTGGTCTCAGGGTTTTACTTCCCCATCAAGAGTTTGAATTTCTGGGTAGCTATGGGTGCATCGATCATCCCCCTCACGTTGGGGTTGGATGCAATGCGCCAATTGGTTTTTGCTTCGGGCGCCAGCCTTGGCTTCTTAAGTGTCAATCTGGAACTGGCAATTCTCATTGTGCTGTGTTTTGTGTTTGTGATCGCAGCACGCTATCTGTTAGCCTATATCGAAAAACTGGCAGTGCGTGAAGGTCGACTTACTGAAGGCCGACGATAGGGAACAGGAAATACTACTATGAATAAAGCCTTACGTTCATTCAAAACTGCAACCTGGCTAGGCTGGAAGATTGAATCCAACTGGACGGATCCGTTTCTTTTTACCATTTATTCGATCGTAAAACCGCTCGCATCTGCAGGTATTCTGGTCATCATGTATAGCATCATTGCACAAAGTGATTTCACTTCACCGATATTTGCATATCTATACCTTGGAAACGCTTTTTACCAGTATGTGGGTGCTGTAATGTCAGGTTTAGCCTGGGCGATCATCGATGATAGGGAGCATTATCGTACCCTAAAATATATTTATGTGGCACCAGTACTGGTGCCCTATTACCTGTTAGGACGCGGTGTAGCACGATTCATTACCACCACATTTGCTGTGGTGGTTACTATAGCTTTTGGCGTGATCTTCTTGAAAATGCCCCTGAATTTCGCTGAAGTGCATTGGGGACTTTTCATCGCCACACTCTTCGTTGGCATCGCTATGCTCGCGACATTAGGCATGCTGCTGGCAGGTATTGCTATGAATACTGCCCGCCATTCTGATATGATAGGTGAAGCGGTCGCAGGTGGATTATTCCTATTCAGTGGAGCCATCTTCCCACTCAGCGTTTTGCCCGTTGCTATTCGATGGATAGGCTATGTTTTACCCATTTCTTACTGGTTGGAATTGATGCGCCGTGCCATGGTTGGCAATGTGGCTGCAGCTTTTCCCACTTTTTCCACCTTATCAAATTCACAGATCATGATCATTCTCATTATCATGACATTTGTCTTTGCTGTCACATCTTCATTGATCTTTAAACGGCTGGATCATCGCGCACGGGAACGCGGATTGATCGATCAGACCACCAATTATTAAGTTAGATTTCAAGGAGAATGGTTACCGGACCATCATTGCCAATTTCAACCTGCATATGAGCGCCAAAAACCCCCGTCTGGCAGGGCACGCCCTGCTCTTGCAGAAATACCACAAACCGGTCGCATAACGGGCTGGCTATATCAGGACCCGCTGCACCAACAAATGAAGGGCGGTGCCCCCTGCGGGTATCAGCATACAGAGTGAATTGCGAAACAACGATCGCCTGTCCCTGCACATCACATACCGATAAGTTCATCTTTCCTGCCTCATCGCTGAAGATGCGGAGATGGGCGATCTTATATGCCATCTGGCGTGCATTTTCCTCTGTATCATCAGGTCCAACGCCAAGCAAGATATTCAATCCCTTTCCAATGTGGGCAATTTCTTTACCATCAATATTGACACTGCTGTGAGTTACTCGTTGTATGATTGCCCGCATCTTTGCTCCTGTAAAGGGTTATATCTTCTGAATAGTAACAACCACCATTGGGCGACGCCGGACTTCGGTGTACAGCATATCGCGAACAGATCGCTCGATATCTTTCTGTAAATTGCCGTTTTGTTTGCTGACCAGCTCACCAATCCGGTTACGCAGTCGATTGATTAAAGCGGCATTTTCCTTGCCAATAATGAAACCTTTGCTGGTAATCTCTGGATTTCCTAACAACCGACCTGTTTCATTATCCAGAACAACATGAATAATCATAATTCCATCTTCTGCCAACATCTCTCTTTCGCGAATCAGGTTGGGGGTCATATCACTAACCACGCTGCCATCTACATACACATATGTTCCAGGTACACGCTCACCGATATGCATTTTGCCATCAGTAAATTCGATAACCTGTCCATTCTCCACGACTGCTATATTTTCTTCTGGAATACCAACCTGCAATCCCAACATGGCATGCTGCCGCATATGGCGCAGTTCACCGTGCGTAGGAATAAAATATCGTGGCTTCACCAGGTTGAGCATCATTTTTTGCTCTTCCTGGCTGGCATGACCTGAAACATGTACTGGAGCTATTGCTTCATATATCACATCTGCTCCACGTTGAATAAGGCGGTTGATCGTCCCATATACTTTCTCTTCATTGCCCGGTATAGCATGGGAAGAATGGATAACGGTATCACCCACTTTGATATCAAACAGATGATAAGCATCCACTGCTAACCTGCCCAAAATTGAAGATGGCTCACCTTGTGAACCGGTACACATGATAACCACTTTATCATCAGGCATATTCAAAGCCTGGTCAATGCTGATCTCTACCTCGTCAGGGATATCCAGGTATCCCAGCTTGCGGGCAATTTTCATATTATCTACCATACTAGGGCCAACAAAAGCCAGCTTACGGTTATGCCTGATGGCAGCGTTTGCTACCTGCTGCATACGAGAGATGAGCGATGCGAAACTGGCAACGATAATTCTTCCCTGAGCCTTGCGAAATGCCATTTCAAATGCCCCGTCGATCACCCGTTCTGAAGGTGTCCACCCTGCCCGTTCAGAGTTAGTAGAGTCCGACATCAACAACAGAACGCCACGCCGTGAGAATTCCGCTAGTTTTGCATAATCTGTAGGCCAGTTATCCACCGGTGTGTGATCGAATTTAAAATCACCAGTGTGAACCACCAGGCCGGCAGGTGTCTGAATACCCAGTCCTACCCCATCTGGAATAGAATGGCAAACATGGAAGAATTCAACTTGAAAAGCACCAATTTGCACCGTTTCGCCAGCCTGAACTGTATTGAGTGCTGCTTTTGAGCCAACGCCTGTGCGAGCTAATTTAACCTCAAGCAAACCAATCGTTAATGGGGTTGCATAGATAGGCGCTTGAATTTCTTGTAACACATGGTGAATTGCACCAATATGGTCTTCATGTCCGTGGGTGATGACAATACCCTTCACCCGATCTCGTTTATCCAGCAAGTAATTAAAATCGGGGATGATGTAATCCACCCCCAGCATGTCATTCTCAGGGAACATCAAGCCGGCATCTACGATCAAAATTTCATCCCTGTATTCATATACCATCATATTCTTCCCTACCTCGCCTAGACCACCGAGGGGGATAATCCGCAATGTATCAGTTTTCATTCCAAATCCTCAAACAGGAAAAACTTCCTGAAATTATCATATTTGTTCTTCATCCCACTTGTATATTCATTTTACCCGACCTATGGATATTTTGAAAAGGTTATTATTTGGCATGCTTTTTGTTGTAGGTGTTTAATGATTGATTGAAAATTACCCCCTCTCTGCCCTCTCCAAATTTCTACGAAATTGAGGGAAGGAAAATTTTCTTAACTGGCAAATTGGAACCTTTTTAGTAATTCAAAACTTTCATCCAAAAATATTGAAAAGGGGAAAACATAATAGCTCCATATTCCCCAAATTCGCCAGAATTTTGGGAAGGTTAGGTGGGGTATGAATCACTCCCAGCATATCGAAAGCCTGCGATGATACGGTTTCCCCATTACAACTGCCTACAAATTCAACTTTGAGATTCGATTCTTCGCCAATTCGACATATACCGGATCTATCTCATACCCCACAAATTTCCTGCCATCCTGTAACGCGGCGATCGCGGTTGTTCCGCTCCCCATGAATGGATCGAGAATAATATCGCCCGTAAATGTATATAACTGGATCAACCGATGCGGCAACTCAACCGGAAAGGGTGCAGGATGCCCTACTTTTTTTGCAGATTCCGTGTTCATATGCCACACTGATTTTGTCCACTCCATGAACTGATCTTTGGTGATGGTATTTTCTTTCCCATCAGTTCTCTTTCGTGAAAACTCGCCCTTAGAAAATATCAAAATATATTCATGAGTGTCACGTAAAACCGGGTTGGCGGCTGATTTCCAACTTCCCCAGGCCATAGAAACACCCGCTTTTGCGCCTTTATGCCATATAATCTCTCCCCTCATTAAAAAACCAAGTTCCATCATCATTTTTGAGATGTAATCAGAGAGAGGAATATAAGGTTTTCGCCCAAGGTTGGCAACATTGACACACGCCCTGCCACCATTCACCAACACGCGATAAGTTTCTGAAAATACATTTTTAAGCAGATCAAGATATTCCTGCAATGAAAGATCAGAATCATATTCTTTCGTAACGTTATACGGTGGTGAGGTCACCATCAAGTGAACACAATGATCAGGAAGTTGAACCATATCTTCAGCACTGCCAAGAATGATCGAATTCATTAACTCCTGGGGAATTGGCTTTTCTTCCTGCCCGAGACCATCTCGCTGCTTTTTTTCTTTCATCTCTTGACAAAGACGAGCATTGTAATACTGGGTTGAATCGTGGTTAATGCGTGATGAAGTTCCAAATTTGCTGGTTGAGGATCCGCGTTTCTTCCTCGCGGAGTTGTTCAATCCGTTCTTTTTCATTCACTAATTGTATACTTTCCTGATTTTTTCGTTGTTGCGAAGGGGTTCAGCATCTGCTGACTTCTTAACCATCCTCGAAGATAATAAATTACAGATGCCAAACCCCTGCTTGAATCTGCTTAATATCGCAGCATCGCTCCGATATTGCCAGCTTTTTCCAGAATCTCGTTTTCCTGTGTAACCACCACACTGCCGCCTTGCCGCCACACAATACCTACTGCAGTGTCGACAATATCTGCAACTTTATCCATCTTTGTACCGCATGTCTTGCAGGTATTTCGTTGCAATGAAGTGATCCATCCGCACGATGGGCAGGTATGACCTTCAGAATGCAGCTTTTCATTCATAATTAAAGTTTGCACTTTACCCTGATGCACATCCTGCAACACTTTTTCCAGCCCAACGCTGGCATTCGCACCCTTGGCAGCCTGGGTGATCAACTCATTAACCTTTTTCCGTTCATGAACGATCTGTTTTTCATGGCCAATCTGCATAGCTTTTGCCAAAACTTCAGATTGGCTTGCAGTCATTCCCATGGCAAAAGTACCGACCACAAGAGCCTGCCAGAATTTTGGTAATGCATTTTGAAACTGGTTCACTGTCTCATCTGTACCGCCAATTATGACGCGACGCACATTATTCTGTTCAAAGAAGTGGGCTGCAAATTCGGCAATATCCTTGATGTTCCTATCCACCAGCTCTTCTGCATGACGTGTTCGCCCTGCCACACCCCCCATTCTTCCCGGGAAAGTAGAAGCTCCGCCTCGCTTGACATGCTTTACAACTTCTCCCATCACACCTTCCTGCTCGCGAAGTTCTCCTAGATGGAAATAGAATAGACGGGCTCCTTGTTTATCTACCAGAACAACGCCATAACCGCCATAATCATCCAGCAGATCGATAAGGGGTTTTACTACAGGACGGTTACCGACTGCTGTCAGGTCATTTACCGGTATGGCAAGGGAAAAAGTTTTAAACATCTTCTGTGGAGCACATGAAAAAACTGCAACTCCACGACCCACCCAATTGAATTCATCATTAAAATAATGCGTAATCGCCTGCACATCTGCTGGCAGGTCGATTCTTTTCAGCATATTGCGCAGGCGAAGTTTATAATAATCCGCATTTCCGGCTGTGGGGTCCGTGTTCAAGTAAACACTTAATACCGGTTCCACTGATGACACAGCTAATAAATCACTTAAATCTTTATCAGCAAACACAGATACCTCCTTCTAAAGAAACACGGTTACCGCTTTACTGGTGTTCGATTTTTTACCTCCGAAATTGTTTCTCGGCAGGCATTTGACCTGATCAGGGTCGCTTTTCTAGTGTAACTGTCACCTCCATTTGTTTGTTATCACGAACGATCGTTAATTTTATTGTATCACCTACAGATTTATTATTCATCATGTAACTGATCAATTGCGAAAAATTGTATACAGGTATGTCATCTGCTGCAATAATCAAGTCACCACCAGCCAATAATCCAGAAATGGATGTCTCTGTCGTTCCACCGCGAATACCTGCTTTGGCTGCCGGTCCACCTGCAACTGCTTGTAAAACATAGGCTCCATTCGGATACGTAATCCCCAATGCTTCCATCTGGGTAAGGTTTAACTCATCCACTGGTGTTATTCCTAGATAGGGATAATCATAGTAACCTTTGGAAATCAGGTCTGGTACTACACGCTTGATCAGGTTGATAGAAGTTGCATACCCAATACCTGTGCTTATCGCACTTCCCGTTACTGTAACTCCTGTTGTTTCGATCGCCCGGTTAATACCAATCACTTCGCCATTCAGGTTGAGAAGCGGTCCTCCCGAATTACCAGGATTGATCAATGCATCTGTTTGAATAATGTCACCAGCAGAATACTTACCACCTGCACTGCCAGGTACATCGCGTATTGAAGATAACACTCTTCCTTTAGCTGAGACAATACCCATTGTCATCGTTCCATTCAAGCCAAATGGATTTCCGATAGCGATCACGGTTTGCCCTACCTGTAAAGCATCAGAATCGCCCAGCGTTAAGGGAAATAGATTCGACGGATCGGTATCTACTTTGATGATCGCCAGATCAGTGTCACCATCCGTAGCGATCACGTCTCCGTATACTTTTATTCCAGATGGGAAATCTACTTCTACTGATTCTGCACCTTCAACAACGTGGTAATTCGTTATGATATGACCTTCTGTGTCATAAACAAAACCTGATCCCAATGCTCCGCCACCAGCGGTCATGGTTTGAATACAAACCACACCAGGATTCACCCGTGCATATAACCCAGTAAGGGCAGCATCCAGATCACTCAGATCACCAGTAACCACTGGTGTCAGGTTACGTGTTGGGGTGGGGATCACCGGTGCCGTTGTTGCTGTAGCGTCAGAAGCTTTGGTTGAGAGTAGCCCCTCAGTGCCACTTATGGTGCATGCCATTGCAACAAGCAGAAGTATTGCACAGATTGCTAGGGCTTTAACTTTTCGCATTTTTACCTCCAACAGGGAAGAGAATTAGCTCATTTCCCGTAATTGTTCGAATAATTTTCGTTGTGAATCAGTCAATTTCCGTGGAAGATTGACTTTGATCCGAGCATACATATCGCCAAATTGCCCTTTTGATTTTAATTCTGGCATTCCTAGTTTTGCCAACCGAATAGTTTGACCAGGTTGGGTACCTGCTGGAATGGTTAATACTACTTTTCCGGTCATGGTAGGTACTGTTACTTCACCACCTAATACAGCCCGATAAAGATCGATTTCCACATCAGTATAAAGATCATTCCCTTTTCTTTCAAACTGAGAGTCTGGTTCTACATGAACAATCAGATAGATATCAGCCGCCCTACCATTAGGTCCTTTTGGACCAATTCCAGCTATTCGTACTTTTGAACCAGTCTTTACACCTGCGGGAATGGATACTTCCAATTTACGATCATCGATCTGCATCATACGTTTGGCTCCGTGATAAGCCTCATATAAACTGATACTGATCGGCTGCTCATATACTTGAGGTTGGGTTGAACGGCGAGTCGAAGTTCTACCAGTTGTATAGGGGATGTCTCCCATCCCCATTCCTCCAAAAATTGACTGGAAGAAATCAGAAAAGCCAGTTCCAAACAGGTCTTCCAGATTTCCCACTTCTACCCGCGTTCTGCCTCCAGTTGGACCTCCTGCAGATCGGGTAACCCATTCATCCCAATTAAAGTTCCCAGGCTGCCCACCATGCTGCTGCCAGCTCTGGTAAGATTCGCCTAGTTGGTCATAACGGGCACGTTTCGCCTTATCGCTTAATACCTCGTATGCCTCATTGATATCTTTAAATTTTTCTTCAGCCTGTTTATTGCCAGGGTTGCGGTCAGGGTGGTATTTCATTGCCAATTTCCGATAGGCACGCTTAATTTCATCATCATTGGCGGTTCTTTCAACCCCTAATAGTTTATAGTAATCTCGATATTCCATGAATTCATTTTAGCTTTGCCATGTCCAAAGTCAAGGGGAAGAGACAATTATTAACAGAATTCTTACTATATTCAAAGCTCTTCCACAACATTGGAGGTAAAACACAATGCCTCCACTGGTAGCCATAATACCAGTGGAGGCACTCGCCAAAGGAGGAGACACGATGTCAGATGAGCGGTCCGATTGATACGTCTCCAGTTGAATAATACTCGAATCCTACCAGAAGCGATAAGAATTTCGTCACCCTTTGGGTGGTGACTTTACGCCAAATCTGTCTGACAATTTGTTATGGATTTGTTTTGGAAAAGCTTTTTCCATTACTTTTAACTGAGTTCTGGTTTCAAACAGGTCATTCAACATCAATTAAGCTTTACGCCCGTTTTGCAAAGCATCTAAAAACGATGAAACAACTTTTTTTAATTCGCCAGGATATTGATAGGTACAAACTTGTTGCAAAGGACTGGGATTACCAAGGATCATCTTGGAAACTTTTCTATCTTTGCGATAACAACATAAAACAGGCTTGTTATAAAAATTGGCCAACGCGATTTCATACCCCACTCCATGAGATGGAGTGCTTACTTCGGCTATTAATGCATCGCACTCCCTTACCCATTGAACATCTCTTGCATAAATCTCTTCTGCAGATGCAACCTTTTCCAGATCAAGAACATCTGGGCTTGATAAATGAGCAGTAGGGACAATATGTCCTCCATCTATCAGATAACTGACAATTGTAGAATAAGCTTCCTGGTCTTGACGGCCACCTGTAATGGAACAAGAAAAATAGATGTTCATTAATAAAATTATATCAATGAAGTAAGGTTACAGTAAATTGTGATTAAAATATAAAGAAGGCTATCAATATTTTTGGGTGATAAAAATCTCTTGACGCTGATGAAGATTTGTCAGACAATTATTAGGTGTATAATCACAGAAAGTTCCTATGGCAAAACGCCGTTCGATCAATGATCTTTCAGTAGCAGAATTACGCCGCCTTCTGGTTGAAAAACAGCGCAAAGAACGGGAAGAGCGCTTGAATCACTTTCGCCAGACAGGTAGAGTAGTAAAGTTTATCTCGGCTTCAGCTCCAGTCGAAAATTCAGCTGCTGAAGAAGAAATTTTCCTTGATGATACAGCCCCTGAAAAACCCAAGAAAGTACGCGGAAAATTTGATCGCTTTCTGCTCGGGGTTGAAATTTTGACGGTGGTTGGGCTGGCTTTTATCCTGTTCAACGGCGCTAATGTATTGCGTAATTTAAACCGTGAAGTAGCTTCTTCTATCACACAACCCACTCTGGCTCCAACCGCCTTGATCTCAGCCGTAATCTTACCTTCAGGCCACACCCCTCCAAATTCACCTGAAGGGGTACAACCAAATGATGCAGAAATCCCGGAACATCTCCGTCCTTTAGTGCAAAGCCTTGCAAATTTACCCATTCCTACGGCAGGACCTGAACAGGCGGTTAGAATCCAAATACCATCCATTGATGTAGATGCCTCTGTAGTGCAAGGTGATAGCTGGGAACAGTTGAAAAAAGGAGTTGGGCAACATGCTGGTTCAGCCAACCCGGGCGAAGCAGGAAATGTGATCCTATCAGCTCACAATGATGTGTTCGGTGAAATCTTTCGCAATTTAGACCGGCTGCAGCCCGGCGACGAAATCATTCTCTTCACCAGTCTGCAATCTTACACATATATTGTCGATCAAACCCTTATTGTTGAACCAACTCAGGTCGAAGTTCTATCACCAACTCATGATGGTGTGGTAACATTAATTTCTTGCTATCCTTACCTTGTAGATAACAAGCGGATCGTGGTGATAGCAAATTTACAGGAATAACCTCTGAATTCAGGAGATACCATGGCAAAGAAATATAAACGAAATGTTTCGAAATCAACACAAACTATAACAAAAGCGGCCGAAGTTAAAGCCAATTCTACTAATGTGGCAGTTAAACCTCAGGCAACAACCGTAAGCAGTAACCGGTTTGGAACCACTTTCAACCCTGATTATACGCCAGTGAAGAAAGACCTGACGCGTATTGGTATCATGGCAGGTTCATTCTTCGTAATTCTGATCGCATTGGCATTCTTCTTGAGATAAGTTAATCGTGAAGTTAATGAAAAGACAGGAAACTGTCTTTTCTCTTTTTGTAACCTTAACATAAGCTACTCGCAGTAAAGAATAACCTTTCGCAAGCACTACGTATTCAACTCAACAAAAACAGGAGGTAAAAATGTCACCAATGTTCGTCCCCGGTCCCGTTGATGTTGCACCAGAGGTTCTGGCTGCGCAGACGAAACCGATGATCCCCCATCGTAGTAAAGATTTTGAAGCAATCTTTCAACGCACGGGAGAGAAGCTGCAGAAAATATTTTATACGCAGTATCGTGTTTTCCAGGGTTCTCATTCTGGTTCGGGCATGCAAGAAGCCGGTATCAGGAATTTTGTAAACGAGGATGTTCTTTGTTGTGTCAATGGTGCTTTTTCTGACAGATGGTATAACGTTGCCATCAGTAACGGCAAGAAAGCAGACACCTTAACCGTTGATTGGGGTCAGGCGATCACCCCTGATATGTTGGCAGATGCTCTGAAGAAAAAACATTATGAAGCAGTTACCATTGTTCATAATGAAACTTCTACCGGTGTTGAAAACCCGGTGAAAGACATGTGCAAAGTCGTCCAGGAGATTAGCCCAGACACATTGATCCTGGTAGATGCAGTTTCATCATTGGCTGGAGTGAAAATTGAGATGGATGCCTGGGGAATCGATTTCCTGCTCACATCATCTCAAAAATGCTTTGCCTTGCCACCAGGACTTTCTTTTGCAGGCACTTCTGACCGTGCAATGAAAAAGGCAGAAACGGTTGCCAATCGGGGCTGGTATTTTGATCTGCTGCTTATGGAGAAACATCGTACCAAAGATTCAACTCCCATGACCCCTGCAATGTCATTAATCTACGCGTTGGATCTCCAACTCGATCGTATTCTGGCAGAAGGATTGGATTCCCGTTTTGCACGTCATGCAGCCATGTCAAAGCGTGTGCAGGATTGGTGTATCAATCACGGTATGGAACCTCTAGCTCCAGCACCCTACAGGTCAAAGACGGTTGTTACTGTGAACAATACCAAGGGTTGGGTGGTCGGTGATTTGAATAAATTCCTGCAACAGCGTGGAATGCGTATTGCCAATGGGTATGGCAAACTGAAAGAAGTTACCATGCGCATTGCCACAATGGGCGAAACTCAGATGAGCGATATCGAAGCCCTGATCAAAGGTATGGAAGATTTCATGGCACAATAAGTTTGTAGACCAAAAATCAAGATAGCATCCCCTGAATTATTTCAGGGGATGTTGATTTTAACGTAACAACAATAACCTTATTCACCTCCAGAATGATAGAGCACCTTCATTCATACACATATGGATTTTATATTGAAAGCTTCTCAATAAAATTTATAATGAATATATGTGTTTCAAAGAAACTATGAATATAGGAGTGGAATATGGCGAAGAATAAGATTCGTTTTCAAAAAGCTCTGAAAGCTCCAATCGCCGAAGTATATCGCGCCTTTACATCGCCCCTTGCATTGTCAGAGTGGTTTTGCGCAAAAGCTTTTGCAGAGCTGAAAGTTGGTGGCCATTTAGCAATTTTCATGGAACAAGGACAGGTCTACACCGGTAAATTTCAGACAATTGAGCCAAACCAGAAAGTGGTATTTACATGGCATGGAGAGGAGCCTGCAGAAACTCTGGTAAGCATCACACTGTCTCCAAAGGATGATTTGGTACAACTCACCCTGGATCATTCTGGTTTCGGTGAAGAACCTGCATGGCAAGATGCATATAACAAGATCAAGAAATTTTGGGAAAAGGGATTTTTCAACCTTGAATTGACCCTGACCACCGGAGAGGATGCCAGAGTTACGCGCAGACCATTGATGGGCATCTACCCATCAGATGTTACTCCGGAACTGGCAAAGAAAAAAGATTATCCGGTTGACCAGGGTGTCCATATTGATTCAGTCATTCCTGGCATGGGAGCAGAAAAAGCAGGCCTTATGGAAGGTGATATTATTGTTCAAATAGGTAAAGTACCTGTACCTGATAATGTCACCCTTCGCCAGGTAATTGATACGTATCATGCAGGGGATACTGTTAAATTCACAGTATACAGAGGAAATACTACTTTTACTACCGATGTAACATTTAGCTTTTTTAAGGTAAGCGATATTCCTTTCGATCCCCATGCTCTTGCCAGGCAATTTCGTTCTAACATTGAAGAAGCCTATAACAATCTGAAAGAACTTTTTCATGGCACATCTGCTGAACAATGCAATGCCAGAAAAGAACACGAATCATGGAGTGCCAATGAAGTCATCGCTCATCTTATTCATGGGCTGCGTGGATTAGAGCAGTATATTCATGACCTGCTTTCCGATCAAACCAGCTTTCCCACGGGAAATGCAGATAATGCATATGCGATGGTACTTGCAACAACAAAGGTGTACCCAACAAACCAAGAATTACTCAATGCGCTCCACTCAAGCATTGAAGAGATTGCTATTTTGGTTGAAAGTATTCCAGAAAATTTCCTGGTACATAAGGGCACATGGTGGAATATCGGTAATTCTCTCATGAGTGTATCCAGGCATATCGAAGGTCATTTTGACCAGATCAAGAAATCATTAGCTGCAGGGAGGTAAGAAGAATTTTTACGAGAGCCAGGTGCCAATTTCTGCCCAGCAGTATTCCAAATGTGCGCTCAATTCTTTTCCGAGCGGGCGCTTAATCTTGCGCATAATATAATCCATTAATTCAACGCCTCCAATATCGTACAGGCGCTGTCCAATTTGCCTTGCCTGAATATTCCGACATTGTGTATTAAACCCTCCGCCTGAGTGTTCAGAAAGGAAGCCTTCTTTTTGACCAATACGCACCAGATCATCAAACATCTTGTTTACTTCAGCACGCCTGTCAGATGGGCAGGGCATTCCCCCACCGAAGAGATTTTGTAAGAAACTCATTTCAGACTCCCTGGTGTAGCATGAATAAGTATCTTCTCATAGGATTCTACCACAGCGTCAAGATCAAAACTTTTGGCATGGCTTCGGCTTGCAAGCCGTGCCTGATACAGGGTTTGCCTGTCGCTTAATAAGGTCCGTAATGCCTGACTGTATTCAGCATTTTGTCCTTTTTCAATAAGCTTTCCGTTGACATCTTGCCTGACCAGAGCGGGATTTCCACCAGCATCACTGAGCACCATCGCCAATCCCATTGCAAGTGCCTGCACCCCAACGACAGGCAGCCCTTCAGAAAGCGAAGGCATGAAGAGAATATCTGATTTTCGGAACCATTCAATAACCTGCTCAGGTGTCAACCAGCCAGGTAGTGAGAATCTATCTTCTAAATGAAAAGTGGCAATTTCTTTTTCAATATCTACGCGCAACGCACCATCGCCGATCAATACCGCCTTCCACGGAAGATCATCTACCTCAGCAAGACTGCGAACAATTTGTAGCGGGTCTTTTTGGGGCACAAATCTGCCAGCGAAAGCGATCACAGGTGGATCATGAACAACGATCTCTCCAGGGTCCAACAGTTTCAGGTCTACCCCATTGGGAATAACATCAATGACAACCGGGTACTTTGCTATAGCCAGCTGACGAGTGAATTCACTGACAGCCACAATGTGGCTGGCTTTTTTCCAGATAGGTGGCGTGAAGGGGAATACCCACTTGAACCATCGCCCAGTTTTTTCAGGCACCCCACCTGGAACATCACCCAAATGAGCAGTTAACACATACGGTACACCAGTAAACATTGATAAAGCATAAGCCACTGCCCCTGCCGGAACTGCAAAATGAACATGGATCACATCTGGTTTCCATGTTCGGATTGTTCTTAATCCTGCCCAGTATGCAGCCCATATATACCCCGCCATTGCCCGCAAATCTGCCTTGAAAGCATGTCGTCGAAGCGATTTTAGACGGATGACCTGCACACCCTCGTCATTCTGTTCAAATGGCAGATCGCCCGCATGGGCGGTGAGGATCTTTACCTGATGTCCATGCTTTATATAACCACGGCAGAGATCCTGGGCAACTTTTCCACCACCGCCACCCAGGGGCGGATATTCATGACACAGAACAAGTATTCGCATCAGTCTTTTATATTGATCGTCTTCATGACAGTATAGGTTGGCTTGCCAGTCGATTCATGATACGTTCGTACCAACAATTCAGCGATCAAGCCCATGAGAATGGATTGAAAACCTAAGATCAAGATCATGGTGCTCATCTGGAATAGTGGAGATGAAAAGACAGAAATATGGAAGAAAACTCGTCGAATAAACAGGTAAAGCAGCACCAGCAGGCTGGCTAGAATGAGCACTCCACCCGTACCACCAAACAGGTAGATTGGTTTATTGGCATAGCTGCTAAGGAATTTCACTGTGAAAAGATCAAGGATTACTTTAAAAGTTCTTTCCAGACCATATTTGGCTTTCCCATGAATACGCGGATGGTGGTGCACAGGCACCTCGATTATCTTTGCACCTACCTGATTGGCATAAACAGGAATAAAACGGTGCATTTCACCATACAGACGATAACCTGTAATTACTTCGCGCCGGTAGGCTTTCAGGGTACAGCCATAATCATGTAGCCTTACTCCCGTGACCCAGGAGATCAAACCATTTGCAATGTTGGAAGGCAGCGTACGGGTAATAAAAGCATCCTGTCGATGTTTTCGCCAACCACTTACCAGGTCGTACCCTTCTTCGATCTTCTGCACCATCATCGGAATATCTGCCGGGTCATTTTGCATATCCGCATCCATCAGGATGATGATATCGCCATCCGCATGATCGATCCCTGCAGCGATAGCAGCAGTCTGTCCAAAGTTGCGACGTAAAGCCACAACCCGAACATGCTCCCTGTCATCATTAGCCAGTTTTTCCAATGCGGGCAGGCTTTCATCTTTGCTGCCGTCATCCACCAGGATGACCTCCCAGGCATATTGCTGCAAAGGCGCGACCGCTTCGACCAATGCCTTATGCAACAGGGGTATATTTTCTACTTCATTGTAAACAGGTACGACTATGGAAAGTTTCATGCATACTCCGTAAGATGTGCTTATTATCTCACACAACCAGAAATATCAATCAATCGCCGAAAATCAGGTATGTCCAGAGGCCAATCGTCCACATACTCATCTACCACCGAAACACAGGATTGAGAAAGAGATTCACGTGAGCTGGCAGGCAAGTTATACCACCATTCTTTATCAATATACACATACTGATAACCCGCAGCAGTCAGGTTTTCGATTGTGGCAGCTTTGTTGATCTCATTCCATTCTGGTGTACCGGTACTGTTGGTACCGAATTTTGTCTGTAAACCGGTAAGGGCAGACGCACGCCATGTAGCGCTGTCAAAGATGAGTGCAGAAGGTGTCAGTTTATTCCAGGTATCACTGGATATATAGGCATCCAGGCTGTTGATGCGATGCGAGAGGATTGGCTGAGATATTGCAGAAAAATTAGAAATGGTTACCACAATCCCACCCATTGCTGCCAGGATAGTCGAGAAGATTGCGAAGGCCTGGACTGCCTTTTGCATGTACTTCTTCCAATTGATTGCAGTAATGGGTACCCAGAGAAAGATTAAAAACTGTAATTTCCAGTTTGAAATGGCGAAACTAATTATTTTAGTAATATCTCTGTCTACATAATATTGAACAAATATAGGGACCAGGAAAGCGAAAATCGATCCCACGGTGATAATGCCCCAGTAAATGTCATCTTCTTTATATTTTTTCCAGGAATAAGCGATTACCCAGGGAATGACTAATAAAAATGGGCCAATTTCAAGGAATGCTGCCAAAAGTGTGTATGGATTGAGAAGACTGAGCGCTCCAAGATGAGCATTGGGAATAGCTGGAGGCCAGCGCAAGGAAAAGCCCATCAATTTAAAATTCGAAATATTCATCGAGCTATTGTCTTCAGTCGCGCTTTCTTCAGTAGTAGCAGTAACCAGCGGATTTCCAGAAAACACCGAGGCAGCTCTATTGGTTAGAACTCCTCCCTGCAGTGCGACAATTGGGATGGAGATCACCAACGCCAGAAGCAAACCCATTTCAACCCGTTTGTCACGTTTCTTTCGGATAATCGCGATCAATGCAATTACAACCACACCAAATGCGAACATACCATAAGATGTTTCAGTGGAAAGAGCACATAACGCCAGTAAAGGAACATATAGTAAATAAGAAACAAACGACCTGGAATAGCTAAGGGTTAACCAGATAAGGAGCAATAAAATTCCGCCCAGTGTTCCGGTACCCACATGTGAGTTGAAGAAAAAGCCATTCAGACTGTTCATGAAACCAAAGAGGTACCCCAGAGGAGGTCCCCCATCGATAGTCCAAGTCTGATAAATCGCCTGAGTAAAGGAAGCATTCATCAGTGCGGATGTGCCTTGTAATGTAATTAGCTTATCCAGAGGTTTAATAATGGTCAGCGGAACCAGATAGAATAGCCATCGAGTGCCGCCAAATATTGAATACAGCGCAGTGGTGATGATTGCTCCCCAACGGGCTTTGATATACCGGCTGGCTAGCAAATAAATCAAAATTAATGAATAAGTGGTGAGTATGGCTTTACTGATGTCAAACGCGCTCCAGGGCATGGCATTACCAACGCTCATCATGGAAGCCCCAAGTAGATGAAAGCCATAATGATAAGAAAAGATGCGAGTTGCATCCAGGTAATGATGGGGGGGGATATTACCGACCGCCAGTTGCGAAATCAATGTCAGGTTTTTTGGATCGTCCGAAATGGCAAGTCCCTGCTCGATTCGTGTAGAAAAGATCACCATGACCGTTGCAAATGTCAGGATCTTCCACTGATTCAAGTCTTTCCATTCCACCTGTAATTTTCGCCTTTTGAAAACAAGGGTAAAACCAAGAATAAAAATCAGGAAAGCGGGAAGCGTGAAAGCAACTTTTGCTGGGAATACATATCCACACAGATTGGCCAGGAAAAGGTAAAGGCCTAACCCAAAACCCATTCCAATGAGAAGACGAAACTTCGATTCAAGATTGAATGCACGACTGATGATCATCCAGCCACCAAGGGTGGTGATTCCCATGATCAAAAGCCAGGGGATAAAGAACAGGATGCTTTCACGGAACCAGTACATAGTTATTGATCATCCCTTATCTAAGCAGTATCGTTATTCGTGTTTTCCTTTTTTAGCAACTTCGGTTTAACCCAACGATCATAAACAAAACCGCTTACCAGGATCAATACACTCAACCCAACGATCCAGGCGACCATCTGCCAGAAGAATAACCGTTTCCAGGTCAGAAAATACCGGCTGAAATACCAGTTGGTAAAGAAACCCAGAAACACTGCTTCGACCAGTAACCAGCGAGGTAACCAGGCGTCTCGATGAATGATCGCCTGCTGAATCGCCCAACTTGCCACCAAAATCAGCCAGGGTAACATATTTGCCCGATAACGTGGGTTATCCCATTGATCCCCCCCCGCTCTGGCAGAAGAAATAACAACCCAAAACAATGAGAATAACACCATCCACACCCAGATACGGCGTTCAGCAGGCTGTTTCTGTTTAAACAGTGAAAAGACAGCGTAGATCAAAAGCGGTGCCAACAGATACCAGCCGCTTGCACGGGCAATATTTATGGCTTTCCAGAATGGTAGTGTTGGTTCAGCAATAGTAGCAGGTAATACCGGTTGGGCAATACCATACACCGTCAGGAATGGGATCCGGAATTGTGTGCCAATTTCTTCAATGACCTTTGTTACCCAACCCGAACCAGTTTCGGTTACCAGCATATCCCATCCTGCAGAAGATCGCAACCATGCCCAACTTCCAATAAGCATCACAATAAACACCACCACAAAGAACATCCAGGAAGCCTTCTTTAACCTTACAGGGATGGAATCCATTCGATCCAGGAAGAAAATAGCCAATAAGAACAAAAGAACAGTAATGGCAATGCGAGAAGAAACCACTGCCATGAATGCCATTGTCACAAACAAAACGATCAAAATCCAACGCTTCTTGTTCGTCCAGGTCATGATCGCCCAGAAAGCGATCATGCTCAATCCAAGTATGATGGGTTCACGCATTTGCGAGCTGGTATACAGGATGCCATCAGGGTACAGGATCAGACACCAGGTAGCCAGTTTTGCCAACTTTTCATCCCACCGGTGATGAACTGCTTGATAGAAGAAAGGAATTCCCAGGGCAAAGAAAAAAGCACAGAAAATGATTATAAGATAAGGACGGTGAGCTTCAGGGCTCAAACTTCGGTAGATCATTGCACTGATCGCCAACATTCCCCCATACTGATCTGTGTACAATTCTTCTCGCGGTTGGTTCAAGATTGACTCACCTGATTGTGCCAGCTCCCATGCTTGACCATCACGCCGAAAAGCATCATAGAAGAGGTAACCAGCTTTTTGTGCAGGTTCATCCCATCCCCAGGAGGGTAAAACATAGCTTATACCCAAACCTACAATCAACCGCAAACAAAAAGCAACAATGATCATCCATCCTACAGTTTTGATTTTTCCAAGCCATTTCCAGATAGAATATAGGATAACCATAGCGGCAATCAACAGAACAGTACTGCTCAACCAGCTGATCCAAAACTTACCTATAGGAAATAGGAAAGCAATCCCTGCGCCCACAATACCCCCTGACGCTAGGGAAACTATCAATCGAAGAAAATTTTTCATGAATAATATTGTACCGCAAGGTTATGACCTGCAGATGGTATAATTTTGTATGTCTGATCAACTGTAAATTACCTTCAGGAGCAAGCATGGGTTCGACCTATACTGTTAAACTACCCAATCACTTCAATTTACCAAAACGGATCAACCGGCTTGGTGAATTGGCTTACAATCTTTGGTGGGTCTGGAATCCCGAAGCGCAATTGCTTTATAGATTCATTGATCGTACTTTTTGGGAAAAGGTTTATCATAACCCGGTTGCTTTTTTACATAATGTCAGCCGTCCGGCGATTAACGCTGTCTTGAATGATCGATATTATCTAGAGATGTATGATCGCGTTTTCCATGCGTTCGACGAACATCTCTCCACAAAAGATACGTGGTTCTCACGTACCTATCCCGAGTATACAAAGAAAAATATTGCATACTTTTCTTTTGAATTTGGCCTTCATGAATGTCTGCCGGTATATGCCGGTGGACTGGGAGTGCTTTCAGGTGACCATTTAAAAGAAGCCAGCGACCTGGGATTGCCACTGGAAGCAGTGGGTTTTGTCTATAACCAGGGATATTTCACACAGAGGATTACTGAGGATGGCTGGCAGGAAACTCGCAACGCGTACATCGATTTCAAGGAAAAACCAATCCTTCCAATTCTTACACCAGATGGGAAACCTTTAACGATCTCTGTTGATCTACCTGAGAGAAGTGTAACAGCCCGCATCTGGCTTGTTCAAGTAGGGCGGATTCCTCTCTATCTCCTTGACACCAATCTGGAAGAAAATAATCCTGCTGACCGGCAGTTGAACGCTAAACTTTATTCCAATGACCTCGAAACACGCATAAGCCAGGAAATTATGTTGGGAATTGGTGGTGTAAAAGCGTTACGCCAGTTGGGTTATGATCCTAACGTATGGCATATGAATGAAGGTCATTCTGCATTCTTAATTTTAGAACGCGCTCACGAGTTGGTACAAAAAGGGTTAAGCTTTGACGAAGCGATCGCCAAAACTCGCAACATGAATGTATTTACAACCCATACCCCTGTTCCAGCTGGAAACGACCAATTCCCGCTTTGGCTTATGGAAAAATACAGCAGCGGCATCGCCCAGGGATTAGGGTTGAATTTCGACCAATTCATCGATCTTGGTCGTCAACCTCAAAGCTGGGGAGATATGTTCTCCATGCCAGTTTTGGCTCTTAAGCATTCTGATGGAAGAAATGCGGTCTCGGAATTGCATGGAGAGGTTTCTCGTAAAATGTGGAATTTCCTCTGGCCAGATCGTAGCACAGAGGATGTCCCGATTACGCATATCACCAATGGCATCCATACGGGAAGTTGGATTGCTCGACGCATGGGATTATTGTTCAACCGCCATCTGGGTACTGATTGGATTCATCACCTGGATGATATGGATACCTGGGCACGAGTAGAGAACATCCCGGATGGTGAATTATGGGCTGTTCGCAATCATTTAAAACGTAAATTAACTCTGTTTGCTAATGAGCGCGCCCGTCAAAGTTGGTCTACCGGTGGAGTGACGCCAGTACAGGTGGTTGCCAGTGGTGTTTTACTTGAACCCTACGCATTGACGATTGGATTTGCCCGCCGGTTTGCAACATATAAACGCGCCGATCTCATTCTTCATGATTTTGAACGATTGCTGAAGATCATTAATGATCCCTCTATGCCAGTACAGATCATTTTCGCAGGGAAAGCTCATCCTGCCGATGAACCTGGGAAGTTGATCATCCAGGAGGTCTATCGCTCGGTAAAAGATTCTAAAACAGCCGGACGGTTGGTTTTTCTGGAAGATTATGACATGAATGTAGCTCGCTACCTTGTTCAGGGAGTTGACGTCTGGTTGAACACCCCCAGACGCCCCAACGAAGCATCTGGCACGTCAGGAATGAAAGCTGTACTCAATGGAGTGCTTCATTTCTCTGTATTAGATGGCTGGTGGCGTGAAGCTTACAATGGACGTAACGGATGGGCTATTGGAGATGACAAAGATTATTCTGATCCAAAACAACAGGATGAGATCGACTCGGCTTCGCTGTACGACACTCTAGAAAATGAAATTATCCCGATGTTCTATCACAATCGCACATCAGACTCTCTTCCTGTTGAATGGATTGCCATGATCAAAGAATCCATACGCACGCTTGCACCCCAATTTTGCACACAACGCATGGTCAAAGAATATATGCAACAAATGTATCTACCTGCTATGCAATCTGATATGTAATAAAATTATCTTTTCGGAGAAAAAATGGAATTTTTACTCAGTCCAGCTGCCTGGCTGGCAGCGTTAGGAATTTTTGCTTTACGCGTAGCGGATATGGCTATGGATACCATACGCGTCTTGTTCGTAGTTCGTGGTAAGAAAGCCCTTGCCTGGATTCTTGGCTTTATTCAATCATTAATCTTTGTAGTTGCAATCACAGCAGTATTGGATAATATTGTGGCAAACCCCTTAAAAATTCTTGGGTACGCTGCAGGGTTTGCAACAGGTAATGTTTTAGGAATGTTTATCGAAGAGCGATTGGCGATTGGTCATGTTCATCTCACGATCATTTCACCATCACGAGGAAATGCCGTAGCCGATCACCTTCGATCCAGCGGTTTTGGTGTTACCGATATACCAGCTCGTGGGAAAAGCGGCATGGTATCAGTACTTCTGGTGAATGTCTACCGACGTGATGTCGATAAAGTTGAAGTAATCGTTCGTGAATCCGACCCCGAAGCATTTGTTACCGCAGAAGATGTACGTCCTATTCGACGAGGTTTTTGGCGGGCTTAATGCTTCTGTTTTTTCCTAACGACTAATCGTAACCCATCTAATCTGATAACCTCAATCTCTTCGCCTGGCAATATTTCTGTTTCTCCTTCAGCCAGAGTAGCGCCCCATAACTCACCACCGACCTGTACATTGCCGTTTGGAGCGAGTGCTGTTTTTACAACACCAGATTTTCCAGGCAGGGTTTCACTTCCAATTCTTACAGGTGCATGTTGAGCTCGTATGGCGACCCTAATGATGACGAGGAAAGTCGCCCCAATAAAGATACCAGTGCCAATGACTAGAGGAACAGAAATTGGAGGTACTCCAGGCAGGCGGATCGTATTGAATAGCACCAGTGCCCCTGTTATAAAGGAAACCACACCAGCAATCGTCAACGCACCATGCGTTGGAGCCTTTATATCAATGATAAATAACACAAAAGCAACGATCATAAAAATGATACCAAACCAGTTCACCGGAAGAATTCCAATCCCATAGATCGCCAGTAAAATACAGACCACACCAATAAAACCAGCAACCCAACCTCCCGGGCTGGAAAGTTCGATCAGTACTGCTTGAATTCCAATAGAGAGCAGGATGAAAACAAGGTTTGGATTAATAAGCAGATCAAGCACTTGTTCGATAAATGTGTTTGCGACTGTTTTGATCGTGGCACCGCGCATGTTCAATGTAATAGAAGTGCCATTCACATTGACCGTTCTACCATTGAGTTGATATAACAGATCGTTTAAATCTGTAGCTTTGATATCAACCAACCCAATTTCGATCGCTTCGTCAACTGTAACTGCACGGGCAGATTCGATCATTTCTTCTGCGAGCTTACGAGCTTCTTCATTCCGATTGATGGTCAGGTTACGAACAGAGGCTTTCAGAATCTCCTTTACTTTGGTTTCCATCGTTGTGCCTATATCTTCTCCCTGGCTACCAACCGGGCTGGCTGCACCAATAGTAGTTTCAGGTGCCATCGCAGAGATATGTCCTGCAAGGGTGATAATCGCCCCTGCGCTGGCTGCCATACCATTGGAAGGAGTAACATATACAACCACTGGTACACTACTGTTGCGAATTTGCTGAACTATTTCATTCATCGAATCAACGCTACCGCCAGGAGTATTTAACGCAATTACCACCAGCTTGGCATTATCCCCTTCTGCGATTTTTATGCCGCGTTCAATGTATGTTGCAAGCACTGGTGTGACAGATGTTTCTGCGGTTAACACTGCTACTTCAGGGTTACTCGAATTCTGAGCTTTTGCCGGTGTTGCAACCAGAATCAGCGAAATTATTAAGAAAAGGTACAGCAAAGCTTTGGTTTTTCGAAGTTGAGATCGATTCATGATGTAATTTTTCATTTTTATCCACTCAATCTTTTCATACACTATCCAAAATTATGATCACTGACGATACACAAAATCTACAGGCTCAGAGGAAGGAAGGGTGATCTCTGCAATACCATTTGCATCAAACTTACCTGCATACTTACATTCAGAATCCACAATGCTGCTATCACAACCTACATCCACAACGGCCACAGAAAATCTTCCTTGAGAACCATTGGGCATAAATACATAGAAATCACCATTCGCATCAGTGGCATCATCTGAACGTAATTCACCAGAGACCGTCTGCTGATATACCGCAACAGTAATGCTATTGATAGGGGTTCCATCCACATTGGTCACCTTACCATGCACCATAATACTATATGTTACAGAGATCACGGGTAGGGTGGAAATTGGTGCATCTATCGTCACAAATTCGGCGTTCATCCATCCCCATTGACCGGCGGGAGTTTCCACCAGCAGCCATCCATCTCCCAGAGCTTTCCCAAGAACCGAAACTGGTGCATCCTTGGCATATTTTCCAAGAACATCATGGGCAGTACCAGGTCCAGTCCGTAAATTGATTACTTCAACCGCCACTTTGCCAGGAAAAGACTGGATAATGGTATTTTGCGCAACCTCCTCTGTTACTTCAGGGATCAGGGTGGGTTCTTGAGTATCAGAAGGGACTTTTGTTTCAGTAGGAGATTCCTGAACAGTTGGAGAGATTGAAGTGGCAACAGGTTGCGTCGTCGGAGCAATACAGGAAGTCAATAAAAGGCAGCAAACGAAACCAATAATGAATATTTTATGGTTCATTTTTTCTCCTTTCCGAATCTGAAGCATCCACCCAGAGAATGGAAGTGGCTCCCTTTTGATTATACCTATCGCTGATGACTAAAATCAATCCTGGTTACTCAGGCAAATTACCCCTTTTATCCATTCGATTGGTAAAATTAGATGGAATTAATGGAGTAAGCAAATGGCAAAAGTTGACCTCTCCTGTAACTTTATTTCCTTGAAGTTAAAAAACCCTATCATTTTGGCATCTGGTGTGATTGGTACCAGTGAAACGCTTCTTCAGCGCGCTGCAGAATGTGGAGCTGGTGCAGTTACCGCAAAAAGTTGTGGACCCGTACCACGCACCGGGCATCCCAATCCGGTTGTCCTGGATTGGGGAGAAGGCGTAATCAATGCCATTGGATTAACAAACCCTGGAGTGCAGATTGAAATAGAATTGTTGAAAGCATCCCGCCAGAGGTTAGATTCAATGGGAGTACCGGTCATTGCAAGCATTTTCGCAGGCACAGTAGATGATTATCGTGAAGTAGCAAAAACCGTAACTCTGGCAAATCCTCACATGATCGAAGTCAATATCTCTTGTCCTAATGTTAGTGATGAGTTCGGCACTCCATTTGCTGGAAGTTGTGAAAGTGCCGCATCTGTAACAGAAGCGGTAAAAAAAGCCACATCAATTCCCATAAGCATTAAATTGGCTCCCAATGTGCCCAATATTGCGCGGATTGCTGCCGCAGTAGTCGAAGCTGGCGCAGATGCCATTACTGCAATCAACACCATGCCCGGGATGATCATCGACGCAGAAGCCGGTAGACCAGTTTTATCGAATAAAGTGGGTGGAATATCCGGTAGAGCACTTAAACCTATCGCTTTACGTTGTGTAGCTGAAATAGCCAAAGCGGTTTCTGTTCCTATCATCGGTACAGGAGGGATTTCCACCGGGCGTGATGCGATCGAAATGATCATGGCAGGGGCAACGGCAGTAGGGGTAGGTTCAGCAGTCTGGTATCGTGGTGTGGAAGTGCTTGGAATAATCCGGGATGAAATGAAAGAATTTATGAAAAGAGAAGGATATACCAATCTTAATGAAATGCGGGGGCTGGCAATCCGATGAATATAAATAATAACTGTCACCAGAAAACCAATCTCCCAAAAGCATTTCGAATACAAAAAATAACAAGGCAAAATTCTCGCACCATATCTTTGTTTTTAGAGGGAAGTATTTCTGCTGATCCTGGTCAATTTGTAATGGCATGGCTTCCAGATATAGGAGAAAAACCTTTTAGCATCTCAGGTATTAATCCGTTACGGCTTACCATTGTAAATGTTGGTCCTTTCAGCCAGGCAATCCATTCATTAGGTATAGGCGACCGACTATGGATCCGCGGACCGTTAGGGCATGGATTTCATGTTGAGTCAGGGAAAAAGGTTGTTATGGCGGGAGGTGGATATGGCGCTGCGCCATTGCTCTTTCTCGGGAAGGAACTGGTGAATTCTGGATGTGATTGTTCATGTTGGCTTGGGGCACACAGCTCTGATGATATTATTCTGGCGGATGAGATGCAACAGGCGGGGATAGATGTAAATATTACAACAGAAGATGGCAGTCTTGGCATTAAAGGGCTTGTCACTGCAGGGTTGAAGAAAACACTGGCTCAAGATCCGATCACAATGGTGTACGCATGTGGCCCTGCCAGAATGCTTCAGGCAGTTGCTGCAGTGTGTAAAGCCCAAATGGTACCCTGTCAACTATCTTGGGAAGCATTAATGCGCTGTGGCATGGGATTATGTGGAAGTTGTGAATTGGAAGCGGAATTTGGCGAACCGGCAGGCTGGCTGGTTTGCATGGATGGCCCAATTTCGCATCGTACATAAAATTTAAGTGGCATTAATTATCCGAAATGTATGGTTGATTCTTCAGCAATCTGTTAAAATCTATATCGTGATGCTGAAAAAATTGCAGGTTCGTTTCATAACTTTTCCACATTTCGTGTGTTTTCAATTAAATATTAGTTGTACCTATCCATGGTTTATCTCATAGAATTCGAGGAACAAAAAAAATATGGAAGTAGCCATTCCAAAAGTAAAAACTAGAGCACATTACAAACCAGCAACCAAACGCGAACGATGGGCCTGGTATCTCTACGATTTCGGAAATTCTGCATATGCAGCAGTAGTCATTCTTGCTGTATATTCCAGTTACTTTAAGAATACCGTGGTAGGTGGGACGGAAGGAACCCGGTTATGGGGTCTTTCAGTAGGCGTTGCTATGTTGGTTGTGGCGATCATTTCTCCCATCCTCGGTTCATTGGCAGATTTTTCCGGTACAAAGAAGCGATTCCTGCTCATATTTACTATTGTATCCTGCGTGTTCACTGCATTGCTTTTCTTTGTAGGTCCTGGGGATATCTGGATGGGAATGTTGTTCTTCATTCTGGCTGAAATTGGATATCGCGGAGCACAGGTTTTTTATAACTCCTTGCTTCCCGAAATTTCCACCCCTAAGGACATGGGGAGGATCTCAGGGAATGCCTGGGCAATCGGTTCCTTCGGTGGAATTGTTTGTCTGGCGATTGTGATGGGACTCATCATGCTGGTTGGTAATTCCACCATCCATTATGGGTTCTTGATCACAGCTGTCTTTTATGCACTTTCCTCCTTACCAACTTTTTTGTGGATCAAAGAGCGCGCTGAACCAGAAATAATGCCTGCTGGCGAGACATACATTTCCATTCCATTTAAACGCCTGGGAAGCACCTTCAAAGAATTAAAGAATTTCAAAGATTTCATCAAATTCATTGTTGCATTCCTTATCTACAACGATGGCATCATGATGACACTTGATTTTGCGGCCATTATTGGTGGCGTATTGGTTGGTATGAATCAGATGCAGCTCATCATATTCATGATCATTGTCCAGATCACCAGTGTTGCCGGAGCCTATTTATTTGGTGTTCTCACAGATAAAATTGGATCAAAACAAACCCTGGTAATTTCGTTGATCATGATGATCCTTACCGTTGCCTGTTTATTCATCGTGAAGGATGTTATCTTCTTCTTTGTCATTGGTGGCTTTGCTGGTTTTGCCCTTTCGGGAGTTCAATCAGTCAGCCGCATGGCTGTGGGAAAGATGGCACCAGAAGGAAAGAGTGCAGAATTCTATGGCTTCTTTGCCGTTGCAGGTCATACCTCCTCATTTATTGGACCAACCATCTATGGCTGGCTGGCAGCAGATGCTGCACTGATTTTCTTGGGACGAGGAATGGACTCAATCGCAGCAGAACAAGCTGGTATTCGAGTCGCAGTGCTTTCCATTATTGCCTTCCTGGCAATTGGTATGGCATTGCTATTTACAGTGAAAGAGAAAAAAGCACAGGATCTGGAACAAGAAGAAATTACAGGCAGGTTATAAAATGACAGAAATTGCTGCGGAGCAGTTCCCAGTTATTCATTACCCACGCAGGCAATTCATTCGTGGGGTGCTACGTACAGCGATCAATGCTGCCCTGGCAGTTGTATGTAATATCAAAGTGGAAGGGCTGGAAAACTATCCAAAAACCGGTTCAGTTTTGTTGATCGGAAATCATTTTAGTTTTCTCGATCCGGTGGCAGTGATAGGCTTCAGCCCGCGCCATGTAGAATTTATTGGTGGAGCAACTACACCCAACGCTCCGAAATCAGTTTCCTGGTTTGCCAAATTATATGGCGTTCTCCCCGTAAGGCGCGGCACCCTTACACGTGATAGCCTTTTAGGTGCACAGTCACTCTTAAATCAAGGTGGTGTACTAAGCATCTTCCCTGAAGCTGGCAGTTGGGCTACGGTTCTTCGCCCACCACGTCCAGGTGCAGCCCTATTGGCAAGCCGTACCACTGCTAAAGTGTTGCCCATTGGCTTACATGGCTTGACTGAAGTATTCCCTTCTTTCCGAAAAGGTAAGCGGGCAACTGTCACGATCAGAATCGGTAAACCATTTGGTCCGTTTTTCGTTTCCGAACGAGGTGAAACTAACCGCGCCAGGTTAGATGAGATTGGACATACTATGATGCGCCAAATAGCAGAGCTGATACCACCAGAAGCAAGGGGGTATTACAGCAACGACCCAGCTATCCGTGCTGCAGCAGAAGGGACAGAAATTTACCCCTGGGCAAATAAGGCAGAATTATAGAGATAATCAAAAAAGCCGGTGAAGAACTTACCGTTTACATTTTAAGGTTTTCTAAAATGAATTAGGGTGCAGTCAAAATTGACTGCACCAGATTCTTAATTATCGAAACAAGAGCATAAAGCTAAATGGATGATTCCTTGCCTTTGGTTGCTTCATGAGTAAGAAAACCAGATGCCTTCATCCGGAGCTTTCTGTATGCTTCCGATATACACCCCATCATATCCACCCACAAGCAATCCTGGTACAGCTTCCTGCGCAACAGCAATCATCTCCTGAGTATCAGCCTGATTCAAGAAAGCGATCCTGCGGGCAGACGGTGGGATTCCTTTCAACCCTCCTTCAGGGTGAACAAGTACCCGGACAATATCCTGCAATGTAACCAATTCTCCTAATTCTATGTTTGCAAGGGCAGCATATCGCTCCGGGCGATGAACCCATTCAGCAGTCAGAGGCTTCTCCAATGCAGAAAGTCCAACACAGACGATCACTAAATCGCACCAATTTGGTATGCATGGCTCGTGCACAGCCGGAGCTTTCAAAGATAACGTGCGCGCACCATCTGCCTCAACCAGTAGATACATTTTCTTTTCTTTAGCCAGCTCGTGCATTTTTGTTAACACTGGTTCATCCGGAGCTCGAAATCGGTTATCCATCGTTAATAAACCGGTCAATAGGTTCACTTTTCTTGAAAATAATGCTTTACAGGATAACTCTTCAGGGGATGTGATAACGTAATGCTGGTCAGCAAAGCTTACCTGTGAAACTCCCAGATGGGTTGTTGTCGTAACAAGAACCGTACCGGGCAGTGTGTGTGCCAGATGAAAAAGTGTGGATGTTTTTCCTCCAGCACCTACGATGGCAAGTTGTGTTCCAAGAGGAAGAACAAGGGCATCACAGAGTCTCATCCATTTTCCCCAGCTGCATCCGGATCTCAGGATTCGAAAGCAGCGCTTCCAATACTCCGCCACCAATAGCGAGCGCTTTATCAGATACTATACGGCAAAGTTGCGGGTCACAACGTGGATCAATATCTCCAATTTTCATTCCTGCGGTTACTTTTAATCCATCCTGAATCAATCCACGCAGCACACCCTTAAAAGGAGCAATTAAAGGTTTTCCTTCCACCGTTGCAATTAAATCACCAGGATGAAGGATATCGCCAATGCTTGCAACCTGATGAAAAATGCCATTTTCAGGCGCGCGCAGCACCCGCTCATGAGAATACTCCATCACTTTTTCTGGTATCTGGGTATCCTCCTGGCAGGATCCATTCCAATATACCCTGCCTAAATATGGTCCACGGTTGGTTTCTACAACTGCATGACAATTCTTACCTGCAGTAAAACCAGGACCCAAGCCAATCAGCATGGGTTTTTCTTGCAAATCGGAAAAAACTTCGGTCTTTAACATGCGAGCATCGATCACCGCAACCGGATTCAGGGATAACAACCTGGAAGCTTGAGGATCGATCATAATCGCTATTTTATGGTTTGCCAGTACATTTAGAGCGGCATCTGATGATGATGCCAACACCCCCTCAACATCTTCAATCGTAAATGTGCCTAAATGAACAGCACTTGAAAATGACACCAATCGTCTGACAGTCAATGGATCATTCAATTCTGCCACCATGACATGAAAACCAGAATGATGAAGGCGTAAAATCACTCCACTAGCAAGGTCACCTCCACCACGTACCAGAACAAGAGGCTTCAAATTTGAAAATTGGTCACCCATTTACTATCCATTTTGATCATTCGATTTTTCTTCAGGTTTTCCCTCACGATCCATTTCACATCAGGGTCGGGAGAAGTTGTTAATGTTTCGAAAAGCGGTTTTCCATATGCTGGGTCTGCAACAATTGCAACACTCCAACAATATCCCAATCCCTGTCGTAATGTTCGTACTGCATCCGTATTACGATCAGGTATGGTAATGAATCGATCAGTGATCTTTTGCAGGAAATCGAGAACCTGATGGGCATGGTGTTTATTGAGTAAAAGATCCGGTTCGCATAATCCTGCAGCAATTGCCCTCATTTCCAACGGATCATCCCCTATCCATTGGTTTAATTCTTCTAAAAGTAATTCCCAATTTTTCCTGCCAATATATTGTAATGCCATCGCCACTGCTTCACGTACCCTCCAGCGAGGATCTGTGGCAAATTTTCGCAGGCAAATGAATCCTTCACTCTCTCCCCTTGTTATCTTTTTACCTAAAGCCATCACGGCAATAATTACCAGAAAAACCTGTGGAGTGTTTTCAGGTACTTCTACAGGAGATAATTCTAGCCATGGTGAATATATGGAAGACGGAACAATTTCTGCCGCAATGTGCGCTAATTCAAGATTCGATCGAGGCCCTGGCAACCCAGAATGAGCTAAAAGATAGTCTTTGATCGCCTCAGGATCAGAAATTCCTGCCAAGATGGAATGATAATTTTCCATGCGAATGATTATAACAAAACAAGCGTTGGTCGAGTAACCAACGCTTGTTCTTCCTTGCAATTATTGTATTAAACAAAGATTATTTGTGCACCTTCTGAAAGTTCCATGAATTCCATTGCACCTAATACTTCTGCGCCATCAATCAGGTCTTCTTTGGACAATTTCATCATATCCATAGACATCTTACAACCATAGACATGCGCACCAGAATCGACTAGCATTTCCATGAATTCACCCACTGGGGGAAAACCAAGCTTATCAATTTCTTTTCTCATCATCCAGGTACCCATAGCCGCCATGCCCGGAATTACACCCAGTAAGGTTGGAATGTGAAACGATGGATGCATACTGGGATTGCCCACCATGGCAACATGCAGGTGATTCAACTTCTTTTTTGTGATCATATCTAACCCCCAGAATGTAAAGAACATATGTGTTTCGATACCCGACATGCGGGCAGCGTTCGCCAGGATCATCGGGGGATAAGCCATATCCAACGAGCCCTTGGATGCAATGATTGCTAATTTGCGGGTAGGTTTCGTTTCAGGGGACATGTAGGAACTCCTTAACTCTAAGATAGTTATTTAAATACAACCGGTAGGTTTTGGTAAGCCAGAAATCTTTGCTGCCAGTTTAGCAGGACCACCTGGAAACAAACTGTAAAGCTCTTTCGTATCAACTCCGGAATTCTTTGTGATATTCCGTATTGCAGGAGCATCGCCAGTGGTTTCGTATACTTTTCGGGCATAATTGATCACCACCCAATGACGCTCGTTCAACTCAACGCCTTCTCGTTTTGCAATGGCTGCACCTATCTCAGGTGTCCACTCTTTGGCGTTTTTCATGTAACCTTCTGAGTTGAATTCAACGGTATCAAGAATATCAGACATTTTTTCTCCTTTCGCTAATGTCAATGCAATTAATTATTGTTTTTTACCAACCATGCTGAACTTATCAGGCATGGGAATTTTCCTGCCAGGTAGTAACAGATTCCAGTACATCCATCTGAAGAATAACTTACCAAGATGATTGATCCAGGTTTCTTTAAGAAGAGAAAATGGTCCAATTCCCGGGATTGGATAAGTTCCTTCCAATGGTTCGACATCATAATTGAAATCGATTAAAAACGCTTTATTAAATCCCGATTCAATATAACAATTGGCATGACCATCAAATTTATCTTCCAGTTCTTTCCCCTCTATATGATGCAGGATATTTTGAATTACTCCATCCATCTGAAAGTGAGATACCGACCCGGCTTTTGATGCAGGAATGTTATTAGCATCACCAATAGCCCAGATGTTTTCCCACTTCTTCGATTGCAACGTGAACTTATCTACCTGAACGTAATTCAGGTCATCTCCCATCCCAGCATCAGAAATTATGCTTGCACCCATATTCAATGGAATGGTCACTAAGAGGTCATATGGCACTTCACGCTCATCATATCCCCGGATTACCTGTTTGCTGTTGTCAACTTCCATAATGTTAAAATCGGGAACCACCATAATACCTTTTTTCTCCAATAAACCTCCCAATACGGCAGAAGCTTTTGGTTTGGTAAATGCCCCTGGGAGGGGAGTTGCCAGCACAAGATCAACCCTGTTCCGGATTCCGCGTTGACGCAGATAATAATCTGCCAAAAAAGAAAATTCGAGTGGAGCAACCGGGCATTTAATGGGCATCTCTGTTACGTGTACCACAAGCCTTCCACCCTCCCATTTTTGAAGAAAATTATGTAACGCTAAAGCTCCATCAAGAGTGTAGAAATCGAAGATATTCTTTCGCCAACCAGTTTCTGTCAAGCCGGGGGTTTCTTCTGGATGCAACCCGGTACCAGTGGCAATCACCAAATGATCATAATCGATTACTCGGTTACCGGAAGTAAGAAAAACCTTCTGATTATCAGGGTCAATCCGTTCAATATCCGATATGACAAATTCCACTTTATTAGAGATAAATTGCTTTTTTGTTTTCGTAACATCTTCTTTAGTGTAATAACCAAAAGGCACAAAGAGAAATCCTGGTTGATAATAATGAGCAGGTTCTCGGTCAACGATAATGATTTTCCACTCTTCTAGATCCAATCGCCTGGCTATTTTATTTGCCATCATGGTTCCAGCAGTACCTGCGCCTAAAATGAGAAAAGTTTTCACAGCTACACTCCTGTTTTATATTTCTTCAATAAGGTTATAAGCACGTTCAGCCATCTCTGCCCTGTCTTTTAAGGAATCAGATAACATTCCTCTCAATAAATCTAGCGCCTGAACGATTCGCATATCGGCAAGGGAATATGTGATCGTTTGACCTTCGCGGTTGGCTACTACCATCCCACGTTCACGCAAGGTTCTGAGATGCCGTGACACCGCTGGTTGGGATATCTCCAGGTGACGTGATAATTCACCAACATTCATGGGTTTTTCTGCCAGGCTGTAAATGATGAGAATCCGGTTTGGATCAGCTACAGCGCTGCATACTTCAGCATGCAACCGGACAACTTCTTCACGTAAGGTATCTGCCACAACAAACTCCTTGTTTTATATATACATGTTTGTATATTTATATATTCGCTTATGCATATATATATTATTATTTATTTTAGGCTCTTTCACATGATATTTGTCATTATTTCATCATGCCTTTAATCATACGCATAAATGGCGTAAATATTGCGCAAAATTCTTGAAATAACCATGCGTACCGGTTATTATTCTTAAATAATCGTGTATGGAGATAAACATGGATCAACCATTATCATTCATAGGGATTTCAGGAAGTTTACGAAAGGCATCTTATAACACACGATTGCTTGAAATTGCCCAGAAACTTCTGCCAGACAATGTGAATATGGAGATCGTACCTCTTACTGATCTTCCCCTTTACAACGGCGATATAGAAAAAGAAGGATTTCCACTACCCGTACTTGAATTTCGCAAGAAAGTCTTCGAATCAGATGCCATCTTGTTTGCAAGCCCGGAATACAATTCTTCTTTCACTGGTGTACTGAAGAACGCTATCGATTGGGCATCCCGCGCACCTCGCAATGAACCCTACCCCACTTATCCACTCGCAGGAAAACCCTTTGCCATCATCGGTGTAGGTGGCAGGTATGGCACAGCACGTTCGCAATCTCACCTGCGACAGGTGTTGCAAAAGTTGGATATGCCCGGTGTGAATCATCCTGAAGTATTGATCCAAAATGAACCCGTTATCAAGTTCGATGAAAACCGCGATTTGACGGACCCTTTTGCCATCAAGCTTATTGAAATTTTGTTGAAAAAGTTGGTCAGGCTGGTACATCAAACCAAAGTCGAATAAACTGACAACTTTCTACTTTCTCCGTAAAAATTGCTTACAAATCTTTTCACACCCCTGATCGCTAAGCATGACAAACCAGATTTCTGAAGGTCATTGCTGCAATATCAGACCAAACCTTAATATATTCACTATATCGTAAAACTTAAGTAAAATTGTAATAATTGAAAGCTTTCCCATCTTCCATTTCTGAATTCTGGTACGGTGTTCGGGATGAACTTCCCTTATTGTTGGGAGTGGCACCTTTTGGCATGATCTTCGGTGCGCTGGCACTCTCTGCAGGACTGTCTGCTGGTATTTCTCAAGCCATGTCTTCGATCATCTTTGCAGGTTCATCGCAATTCATTGCGGTCCAGTTGATGGGTTCAGGTGCACCCGCATTAGTAATCTTTCTCACAGGTGTTGTCGTCAATTTACGTCATGCTCTGTATAGTGCATCAATTGCACCCTACGTGCAGCGGCTTTCGCCTCACTGGCAATCCATTTTAGCGTATCTTCTCACTGATGAAGCGTATGCAATCGCGATCCATCACTACGATGACCAGACGATTTCCATTGACAAGAAACATTGGTATTTCCTGGGTGCCGGACTAACCTTATGGACATGCTGGCAGGTCAGTACTGCCCTGGGAATCTTCGTTGGAACGATCCTGCCCAACAACATTCCTTTGGATTTTACCTTGCCATTGGTATTCATCGCATTGGTTGTGCCCAGTTTACGAGAAAAACCTGCAGTGCTTGCTGCGATTGTATCGGGAATTTTATCGGTGGTATTCTTCGGCTTGCCCTACAAACTAGGGATGTTGCTGGCAGCAATTATTGGAATGGGAGTGGGATTATGGAAGGAAAAGAAATAACTTCCACCTGGTTTCTCATCATCGGATTGGGGATTACCACCTTTCTCATCCGCTTGTCATTTATCTGGTTGTTCAAACACTGGCAGCCGCCTACCTGGTTGACCAAAGCATTACGTTTTGTGCCCATTACGGTATTAACTGCCATCGCGATCCCTGAACTTATCCTCCCAGGGAGTGAATGGGTGCCTCCTTACATGAATCCCCGTTTGATTGCTGGTATCGTAGCAATTCTGGTAGCCTGGTTCTCTCGCAACGTTTTAGCAACTATTGCTGCTGGGATGGTAGTTTTGTTCATCGCCAGCAAATTTTTGTGATATTATTTGCTTTCGATTTTTCTCATAAAAACAGCCATTGGAGTTACTATGCAAAGCAGCAAGCCTTCAGGCATGTCAGCCTTTATTTATATCTGGATTGGGCAAATCGTATCAGTGCTGGCATCCACCATGTCACATTTTGGTTTAACTATTTGGATGTATCAACAAACCGAAAGCGCTACCGCCATGGGGTTGATGCAGGTATTCTTTGTTACCCCCTTCTTGATTATCTCCCCATTTGCTGGAGCAATGGTTGACCGCTACAATCGCAAGTTAATGATGATGTTGAGCGACTTGACCGCAGTAATTGCCACCACAGGTATTTTTATTCTGTTTTTAACTGGCAAACTTGAATTTTGGCATTTATACATCGCTGCAGTTCTGAATGGTATTGGCAATACCTTCCAATGGCCTGCATACTCAGCCACAATCAGTACAATGATACCCAAAGAACAATTGGGTCGTGTTAACGGGTTGATGGCATTAATAGAAGCAGGTCCTGGGGTAGTGGCACCCATGTTAGCAGGTGCGCTTCTCCCAGCAATTCAATTATCTGGGCTTTTGATCATCGATATTGTGACATTCTTTTTTGCTGTAGGCACTTTATTAATCGTTCACATTCCCCAACCCAGACAATCAGAGGAAGGAAAACAGGCACAGGGGAGTCTATGGAAAGAAGCTGTCTTTGGCTTTCGTTATATCTTCACTCGACCCAGTATGTTGGGACTGCAAATGATCTTCTTCTTTGGAAATCTTTTTTCTGGGATAGCCTTCACGGTATTGTCACCTATGATCCTGGCAAAAACCAACCAAAATTCTCTCATTTTTGGAAGTGTGCAAACCGCAGGAGCAGTTGGTGCAATCGTAGGCAGTGTTGCAATGAGCGCATGGGGTGGGTTCAAAAAACGAATTCACGGAGTACTCGGTTCCTGGACATTTTTCGGGTTGGTTGGCATGACCATTATGGGTTTCAAGTTTGGTCTTCCAGCCTGGATTGTAGCTGCTTCGCTGGGTCATTTCTCCTCGCAAATCCTCAATGCATCCAATCAAGCTATCTGGCAGTCAAAAGTAGCACCAGATATTCAGGGGCGCGTTTTTTCAGCCCGGCGATTGATTGCCTGGTTCACCAACCCGATTTCACCGATCATAGGGGGCACTCTGGCAGATTATGTACTCGAACCAGCCATGAGATCCAACAGTAACCTGTCGAATACCTTCAGCTGGCTGGTTGGCACTGGACCGGGTGCAGGTATGGGATTTTTGATGGTCATTTGTGGGATCATGACAGCTCTGGTGGGAGTCTCTGGATATTTTATTCCAGCAATCAGAAATGTGGAGACCATTATGCCCGATCATGTGCAGGTTGAACCTGCCCAGGTTGAAGCAGAAGCAAGTATTGCTTGAATTTTACTTATTCCTGAAAAACATGGTACACCCTGAAGTATTTCGACTTCAGGGTGTTTTCATGTTAAACCCAGTGACTAGGGTTGACCGTAGGAGAAATAATCCACTTTAATAGTCGAGGGGAGGATATTAAATGACATGGCTCCTATACCCACCAATCCAGCTTCGGAGAGTGTTCCATCGGTTACTGTGGTGACTGAATTGCCATTTACTTCCAGGCTGAGCTGGTTTCCTTTGCAGGTTGCTTTTATGGTATTGTACTCAGACGGAGAATATATATCCTTCCGCAATCCACCTCTCTCCAGTTGAACATACGGATTATCACCTGTTTCTTTTAGACTCTTATCATAACGGTAGATATAGTACACATTTTGACTATCCACGCGGAATTCATACCAGGCTGATTGATCATTTTTTGCCCGGCATACTAAAGCCATTGCATTTTCTTGATTTCCAGCTCCTCTCATTTTTGCTTCAATGACTACATCTGCAGTCGAAGGGTTTTTATAGAAGGTGTAAAGGTATGTTTCTTTATCCTGCAGATCGATGGATAGCTCACCAGACTGCGTATTGATGCTCGATAGCATCGCACCCGGTAAGGCAGCAGTAGTAACAGCGAAAGCATCCGACCACCCCTCATCAGCGGTTAGAAAATCGTCATACAAAGATTTGACGGATTTTTCCTCTGGGATGGGGGTTTGTGTAGGTGCCGCTGTTGGTGTTACCAATTCCGATTTGAACGGATTGTTCAAGTTGCATGCTGAACTTAAAGCCAGAATTGCCAAAATGGCGATCAACAACTTGCGGTTCATCTCATACTCCTTTCGTCTTCCTGCGCACAGGGGGGATGACACCTGGAGGTGTCTGAAATTGACCGGTCATTTTACTTATACGAGACGGAAGGGAGGGTTGTCAAGATTGTAAGGGAGTAAAATAGCCAACCTTGCAATTCTGTAAAGCCATGAGGCAGAAGTTGGCATGAAAATTCAAAAGTGACCTTTTCCTGAACATTTCAGAGCTTCCTTTTCACAGATGGTGAAGAATTGGGTTAAAGATAACGGTTTGATTTGAGACAAATTTTCTTATACTAAATATGGGCATACTACGACTCTTTTTGTCGTTATGTACGTTAATTGATATTGAGTAGCTGCACCAGGAACACATCATGACGGATACATCATTGGAAGGTACCATTATCGCAGCCAGCCGGGGCAATCCGGATGCCATGACGCGTCTGTACGAACATTACCATCAGAGTATTTTTCGCTTTTTATACTACCGCACCGGTTCCATCCCTAGCGCAGAAGATCTTACATCTGAGGTCTTTTTGCGAATGGTCAAATCGATATCTGATTTTCGACCAGGAACCGGAAGTATAGACGCCTGGTTGTACCAGATTTCACGGCGGGTGCTATACGACTGGTACCGGCATCATGCACTTCACCCAGAGGTGCAATTGACTGAAGCGTATACCGATCCTTTACCACTCCCTGAAGACCACACCGAAAAAAGACTGGATCATTCAATATTAGCCCAGGCAATACGATTCCTTCCTGTTGATCAGCAAGAAGTCTTGATCTTGCGCTTTATAAATGGATTAAACCTGCAGGATACCGCCAGAGCAATCCAACGCAGTGAAGATTCAGTCAAGGGATTACAGCGAAGAGCAATTCAATCTTTGAGAAAGCAATTACTCGAAAGAGGTGTGTTATGAACGAAGAGATGAATATACAACATGAAGAAACCGATCAGGACGAAATCCTGATCAAACAGGTTCAACAAGTGGAACACCCGGTAATGTCTGCTGAGAAAGCGCAACAGCAGGCAAAGCAACTCCGTATGGCTATCCTTAAACCGCGAACACATTTAAAGTGGATCATAGCTGCAGCAGGCGTAACCGCTGTAGTGGGTGTCATGATCCTGGCATTGGTTATTTCCCTTTTCTTTAGAACCCGAAATGTACAGGCTGCCCGTCTGGGAAATATTTCGGGGATCGTGGAAATTTCTACTGATGCAGGAGAAAGCTGGGAGCTTGCCGAAAATAATGACAAAATTGCTGCTGGAGATAGCCTGCGTACGTACACTGATTCCAGTGTACTCTTAACTTATCCTGATGGTTCGATCGTTGAAGTAGGCGATGATGCCGAAATAAATATTATCACGCTGGATTACAAGAATGAGGTACTTCAGGCTGTGGTATTTCAAACTGCTGGCGAAACCACACATTGGGTGGTGCCACTAAGCAAGGGCGGTGAATACCTGGTGCGAACGCAAACTGGCACTGCTCAAGTGCATGGTACAGTTTTTCAGGTGAGCGTTCCCAACCCTGGTCTCTCACGTTTTTCTGTCACCGATGGCGAAGTTGCAGTAAGCAACGAAGATAATGAAGTCTTTCTGACACCTGGGCAGGTTACTCTAGCCAGCGACGAGGGTACCGTGGATGACCCTGCATATGATTTCAGCTTGAAAGGAATTTTAGAAAGTCAAGGTGCAGATGGTACCTGGGTGGTAAATGGTGTTTCCTTCCAGGTAACAGAAGAAACCAGTATCAATGGTGATCCCGTTGTGGGAGATTCCATCCATGTTGTCGGTCGCATTTTGGAAACTGGAGAACGCGTGGCGGATATGATCAAATTATCCAAAATGGATAAAGAGATCCTTTGCTTCTCTGGCGTGATTGATAGCATTGGTGATTCTGCCTGGGTTGTTAGTGGCCAAAATATTATTATTAATGATGATACCGAGCTGGATGATGGATTAGCTGCTGGTAGTGAAGTAGAAGTCAGGTTCACAGTACTGGATGATGGAAGCTGGCTGGCTTTGGAAATTTCTCTTTACTCAGATGAAGGAAAACCACCAGTTGTGGTCGAGCCAACCGTTGGACCCGAAGTTACTCTGGATATTTCGGAAACTATCGAACCGGAACCGATAGAAACAGAAGAACCGCGTGATAACGGTATCTGTGGCTCCGAAGAAAAACAACAACCAGAAGCCATCACCCTCTCTGAGAGATATGGTGTACCGTACGAAGAGATTATGAACTGGTTCTGCCTCAGCAATGGTTTTGGCGAAATCGACCTGGCTTATAGTCTGTCACAGGAAACGGAAGTCCCCGTTGAAGAGATCTTTGCCATGCGCGAATCAGGCATGGGCTGGGGACAGATCAAACAGGAATTACAACCCAAATTGAAACCAACCCATAAACCAACGAAAACCGCGAAACCACCTGTTGAAAAAGGTCCGAAGAAATAACCAGAAAATTCTGTTAATGATGAAAAAAGCCCGCCATGTTCCAAATTCCATGACGGGCTTATTTTTTAAGCAACACTATTTTTTATCCTTTTTCTTTTTGTCTTTTTCCTTCTTGTCTTTCTTTTCTTTTTTGTCTTTCTTGTCTTTCTTGTCTTTTTTCTCTTTCTTTTCTTTTTTGTCTTTCTTTTCTTCCTTCTTTGCTTTCTTTGCCTTTTTTTCTTCTTTCAACTTAGCTTCTTCCAGTTTTTTCAATTCCTCATCTTGATCGGTCATTATTATTCTCCCTTTGCCAGTAGAAATCATTAAATCACTATAACATTTTCAAATAGCGAATACAAGATGAATATGGGCAAATTGTCAGGGAAAGGAAAAACTACATAGAAACCAGTACGCGGCTATGCGTGCTTATTTCTTGATACAGGGCATCAATCTGTTCACGGCTTTGCGCAATGAAAGTAGTCGAAACAGCCAGATACTTTCCCCCTTTGCTGACGTTCGTCGACAAATCTGAACGGGTGATCTCTGGAACATGATGTGATAGCAGTTCAAAGGCAAATTCAAAAAAATCATCTTCATGCCTGCCAATCAGTTTGACAGGGTATTCACAGGGAAAAACTAGTTCAAATTCGTTTAAATCGACCGTCATAGCAAAAAAGTATACCAGATTTTTTAATACGGAATATAAAGAAATCCAACGGGAAACCGAAGCTATACTATAATATTGCAAATTAGTTAAGTGGAAGATAACTGAAGAGCATCTTATGAATGGCAATAGCCCATTGAATCAGCGAATCCCCAACCGGAGAGAAGTATTCCGGGTGTATTACCCCGTTAAATCTGATCCAAAATATCTTCCAGTGCTGGTGATCTTTTCTCAACCTTTTCAAGTGCGAGATATTTGCGAAAAAGGGATCCGCTTCCTTAACCCTAATCGACGTACCATCCCCGATGGAATGATCCAGGCATCCATAAATTTTCCCGACGGTTCTTCCATTCCTCTTTTTGGAAAAGTCATCCGCCGGTGTAATGATCACATCGTGTTGAAGCTGGATAAGGGCATTCCATATAAACTGATCTACACCGAACAGGTTCGTCTGCGACGCCTGGAATCAAAAGGGTTAATCTCCTACAACGAGGATTGATCGAATCGATCCTGCCCCTTTAGGTAATTATTACCAAAACTATAAAGAAATAAGAAATGAGGAAAAAACATTGATCCAAACATCACGTCTCTTCATTCGACCATTCCTGGAACAGGACAGTGATGACCTGTATGAATATCTTTCGGATCCTTCTGTATATCGTTTCGAACCTGGGGAACCAATTTCACGCGAAGAAGCTAAAGAAATTTGCATTCGAAGATCGCAAGGATCTAGCTTTTGGGCAGTTGTTCTCAAAAGCACCCCAAAAATGGTTGGACATTTATACTTTGCACAAACCGAACCAGCAGATTTTCTTACCTGGGAATTAGGGTATATTTTCAATCCCCGTTTCCATAACCAGGGATACGCCTCAGAGTCAAGCGCGGCGTTGATCCATTACGGATTTCTCCACATGGGTATCCATCGGGTTGTTGCTCACTGCAATCCACAGAACATTGCATCTTGCCGGGTATTGGAGAAAATAGGAATGCGCAATGAAGGGCATTTTCGAAAGAATGTCACCTTCCACAAAGCAGCTAACGGCTCCCCGATCTGGAATGATTCGTTTGAATATGCCATCCTGGAAGAAGAACTGATGGCTGGAAAAGGCTCCCCTTTACAAAGCTGACCCCGGCTGCATTTCCTCCCAATACTCATCCACCTGATTTTGCCAGAATGCTTTATCTTCTTTGGTGATCTCTCGTAAAACACGGCAGGGGTTACCAACCGCAACCACCCCATCTGGAATATCATGCGTGACCACGGAACCTGACCCAATCACCACATCATTCCCGATAGTTACTCCCGGATTGAAGACGGCATTCCCCCCCACCCAGACGTTGTCCCCGATAGTCACCGGCTTTCCATATTCTAGCCCGGCGTTTCGCACTTCTGTATCGATGGGATGTGCCGCTGTATAAACCTGTACACCTGGTCCAAAGAGTACATTCTTGCCGATCTTTACTTCACATACATCGATGATGATGCAGTTGTAATTAGCAAAAAAATTATCTCCAATGAAAATATGGCTTCCATAATCGCAGTGAAATGGAGGTTCGATATAAATCCTCTCACCCGTCGATGCGAACATCTCTTTGAGTAAGTGGATACGCTTCTCGATCTCATCTTCGGTGGTCTGGTTATAGAGACGGTTCAGCTTTTTAGCCCTTTTATATTCTTTTATTAGCTCCTCACATTGAGAAAAATATAGCTTTCCAGAGAGCATTCTTTCTTTTTGATTCATGGGCACCTCCAGGGAGTAACTCTCCTGTAGTTCGTTCTTTTGAGTGTACCATGAAAATATTTTCAAGAAAGCCAGGTCTATCATGGGAGATGAAATAATATACTTTTTAAAAATACATTTGTTTGTTATGGGTTGATAAGACAAATTTTTCCTGTCCCTTTTTGGATTTTGATACGTTATACTATTTATGTTTCTACAGAAAATACCCCCTCATTCTATTGGAGGAAATATAAAGATGAGCAAGAGTTATCGGGGTCATTCATTGATCCTTCGGATTATTCTTCTGCTATTCTTTCTTCCGATCATAGGTCTGCTTCCTTCAGAAGATGCTTACGCATTCCAATCCACTGAAACAATAACCCCCACCGTTCTCCGTGTCCCTACTGTCGATGAAGTTGTTGTGGCAATCAATGCGTTCCGGGAAAGCAACGGTTGTTATGCGCTCAACGTTCACCAGGCACTCATGCAGGCAGCACAGATTGAAGCTGATGGCATCGCCAGCGGTATGCAAGGACATTGGCGCCCTAACGGTTTAACCCTGGGTCAGTGGTTAATTACCCTGGGATACCCGCTTTCAGGCGACCTGTCTCAGGATGGATATCGCTCGGAAAACTGGATCGTTGCAAATGACCCGATAGAAGCCATTCAAGCCTGGCAGGGTGACGCAGAGCACACCAATACGATGCTTTCTCCCTACCGGAGTGATATTGGTGTGGGAATTGCCGTGGGCAGTGATGGCGTGTATATCGTTCTGATCACCGCCCTGCGTACTAAAACCGGCAAGATGCAGCCAACCGCTAATGACTTTTTAACCCTGGTAGCTTCTACCGATATCAGCATAGCACAAGGAACCATCGTCTCGCAATATGTGGCTCCGGTTACGTTAAGTACTTCTCGCCCAGATGGGGATGTATTTCATAAAGTGCTCTATGGTCAATCCTTATGGAGTATTGCCGTTGCTTACAACACGACCATCGATCAAATCCGTGCACTGAACAACCTCGGGCAAGACACCACTATTTATGAAGGGCAATTGCTTCTTGTAGTTAAAGGCGCCACACAGCCAGTTTCAACAACCCCTACACTTGCAGAAACCCCCATTCCACAAAACACTGCCACCAAACAGCCACCCACTCCATCGGTAACCACAGCGATTCTTCCCTCGCCGACCATCGCCATGGAGAAATCTTCGTCACAAGGTTTTAACAGGAGTACTGCTGCTGGGCTTTTCCTGGCTGTCCTTGTCGCAGGAGGATTGATGGTTGTAATCTCAGCAAGGAAGAAAGTTTAAAATAATTTGCACAAAAGCAGATTCGAACCTGCAACCAAACGCATTATGGTTTAACTCCAATTAAGCTATAGGCAATACCCCTCACTTCATTGCTGGATTTTTTCCGATGAGGTATACTTGCGGCATGGATAATTTTGTCTTGGTAATGGTGATCAGCATGCTAAAATCCGTCGGGGAATCCTATTTGCGCGCCTGTTGCTCATTCGATCGAACGTATTGATATGCATTACACGATTATCTACCGCGGCGCGCAGCCGCGGTTTTTTATTTTAAGGACATCATGAAACTCTTTACTCATAAAAAGGCATTTTATCTACTCTGGGGCGGTCAATCTCTGTCGCTGCTCGGTTCTGGATTGACGCGCTTTGCTATCATGGTCTGGGCTTACGAGAACAACGGTTCGGTCACCGATATGGTGTTACTCCCCTTCTTTGCCTGCCTTGCTTTTATCATACTCAGCCCATTCGCAGGAATGGTGGCTGACCGTCGCAGCCGCAAATGGATCATGTTTTTTTCTGATCTCGGATCTGGTCTGGCAACGCTTGGTTTACTGCTTCTATATCTGAATGGCAAACTCGCCTTCTGGCATCTGTACCTGGTGGAAGGTCTTTCCGGAGCTTTGGAAGCGTTCCAGTCGCCGGCATTTTTCTCCTCAATCAGCCTACTGATACCCAAAGAAGAATATGTCCGTTCAAACGCGCTGATCGGGCTGGCGAAATCAATGGTGACGATGATCGCCCCGGCACTGGCCAGCGTGGTGCTCACCTTTGGCGGAATGAGCCGGGTGATGATCATAGACCTGCTAACCATGCTTCCAGGTATCCTGGTAGTGATACTGATCAGTCTGCCTAAACCGGAAGAGAGCGAAGAAGGGGCACGCGCCAGGGGTGACTTCTGGCACGAGTTTCGGTTCGGATTCCGCTATATCTTCAGCCACCCCGGATTGCGTTCGATCACCCTCATTTTCGTTGGTATCAACCTTTTCGCCGGAATCACGTACCTGTCGATCCTGTCACCGATGATCCTCACCCGCACAGGTGGGAACAAGATCGCCCTGGGTACCGTTCAAACCGTGATGGGGATCGGAGGTATCCTGGGCGGGCTGATCCTCACGCTGTGGAAGTCACCGCGCCGCAAAGCAGCCATTTTTGTCTGGTCGACTTTCGGCTCATTCCTGTTCTGTGATTTCTTCACTGCGGTCAGTCGTTCGGTATGGAGCTGGTCGATCGCTGGTTTTCTCTCCGAACTGACCATCCCGTTTATCGTCAGTCCGTTCTATTCAATCTGGCAGGAAAAAGTTCCAGGGGATGTGCAGGGACGCGTATTTGCCGTTCGCGAAATGCTTCTTTCCAGCCCAAGTCCGATAGGATACCTGCTTGGTGGGTTACTGGCTGACAACTTCTTCGAACCCTTCTTTGCTCACCCCAACTTTCTTAGCCCCCTGATGGGCTGGGGACCGGGAGCGGGCATGTCAGCCATGTTCCTGCTCACGGCGATGTTAGGCTCGCTGACCGGATTGATGGGCATTCTCAACAAGAATGTGAAGAAACTGGATTTGGCTGAGTAAACACTCTGTTGAAAGAAGTTCCCCGAAATTTCAGGGAACTTCTTCTTTATTCTGCAAAAGAACATCGTCATAATTCAACGCCATAAAACACCGCCATGGAGAAATCCTCATCGCAGGTGGGCTGATGGTCGTAATCTCAGCGAGGAAGAAGGGGTGAAACAATACGATTTCAACTAAAAGGATTTTATCCGAATAGTTAAAAACTCTTTTTAATAGATGCACTGCAGAAAGACACACTCCATCTTGATCTCTTCAGGAAAAATGAAAAAAATCTTCTATCGCTTTTGAAGACAAAGAAAGTACAAACAAGCATCACCCCGTCATGAAAAATGTTGCAATGCATTGATTTGATCTACTTATATTCCTTTTCTAACTCTTTCAAAAATCTGAGACTATTTTTGTATAGTGCTAAAGTACCTAGAACACCAAAATCCGACTCTCTAGTTTTTTGAGCGTTTGACATTGCTTTTACAACAAGTTCATTTGGAATGCTAACTCCAAAATATATGTCCTGAGATGTTGGTGTAATAGTGTAGTCAACAGCCTGACCATCTACTACATTCCAACCATGATAGATTGGAGACAACTTCCCATGCCATTGAATTCCTTCCACATATTTTGTCTTTCTTTGAGGATCGTAAAGCATTTTTAGCGCAGCAGTGTGAAAGCATGCATGCATTGGACCTTTTGGTTCTCCATCATTTACACTTTCGTAAAATACTCCATGTTCAATTAGGAACTTCCCAGGATCAAATTGATGATCCTGACTCTGGTAGTTGATTGAGATCATATCGGTTATCCATTGCATCAACTGATCCTTTTTTAAGAATTCTCCTTCATTAGTCATGTTAGCCTCGTATATGTTGAAATTATTGATATTACTATTGAAGTTTTCCATCATTTCAGTGTGACTTTCAGTTCCTTTATATCATTTAGCTTCAGAGGTGGCACTTTGAGGAATAAAATAGATGAGCTTTTCACTTCCATTCTGTATCATTTTGTAATAAAACTATTCCGATACTTCAATACCTCCAACTTTCTGGAACTTCAAATTCCTTCATTAAAAAAGATCCCCTTTATTGTTTCCTGCGAATTCTGAATCATCGAGGTGGATGGGTACATAATTTCTCCCCCTAAAATAATGCAGCCAGGTAAGATATTCGTTATCGAATCGCATATGCAACTCTCCTGACCGCCTCAGTATTTTACATCAAACCCATAGTTAGTCAAATATTTTTTATTTGTTCATGTGTTTCAAATTACACTAGTTTTTCCTGGAAAAACTATTCTAAATACTTTTTATGTTTTGATAAGGGTTTTTTCCTGGAATCCTTTCTATTTTCTCCTCCTGTTGAATTGGTAGCAAAATTGGGATGGAAAACTTTATCTGATTTATTGATCCAGTTTATGAACCAGTACTGCCTTGTACTCCAATTCCAAAAGCACCTGCAAAAACACCGATTCCACCTTTACTGTCATCTGTTTCGGTAATAGAAATTGCAACATCAAATTCAACGTTTTGAATAATCAAGCTTCCATCAGTAAATCTTGAATCAGTAGCAATTTGACGAAAATTGCTTCCCTTTTATGATTGCTCCATGCTCCTTCGCAAATTCTTGTGCGTTTCTAACCCCTTCTATTAATTGAGTTAAAGTCTGTGAAATGTAATCTTTAAATTCCATTAATTTCCTCCCAAAATAAAAAGGATCCTACTTAAAGCTAAAATTATCAATATTCGAATGCAATCCCATTCTGCTTACCATTAATAATTATGGATGAGAAGTTTCACGAGCCCGGCAGGATTCAAATACAATCTCCCTTCTGCCTACCTATAAATAATTATAAAAAAGTGAACCTTTTGGGCCCGGTAGGATTGGAATACAATACCCTCCCAGGTACCTACGACCATCTACCATTGATTTTTGAGAATTCTTGTGGGCCCGGTAGGATTCGAACCTACGACCAAGCGGTTATGAGCCGCGCGCTCTGCCACTGAGCTACGGGCCCTCATTCCATTACAAGTGAGTGCCCCACATTATCAACCTGTAAATCTATCCCCCATCGCAAAACAGATTATATCATTTCTTACGCTTCTTATCACAATTTTTGAATTCCTTTTATAAAATCGTCCTTCCGACTTCTTCCCAATCACCTTGATGTACTTGATCACTTCGGGTTGGAATCCGTAATGTTCATAGATGGCGCGGGTATGCTGATTCCCCTCAAATACATACAGGGTCAGCAGGTGATACCCTTTCTCCTATACCCACTTCTCTGCTCGCTGCCATGCGGGTAGTTCGAATTCGCTAAAGCGTGTCACCAGAGAAAGTACGAAATTTCGGTTAGTGGGGGTAAAGTCTCTGATGTCTACTGTTATAAATAATTCCTTTGTCCAGAATAAAAAATAATCTTTTGTACTATGAACCCTGAATGATATATCGCCACAATTCGGAAGGTCTGCCCGAATTATAGGCAACGTTTCCTTAAAAAATACGTATAAGTAGTAGTGCACTGTGCAAAACACTACATTTCATAAGGTCTAAAACGAGTAGATCTAAAAAGGTGACACCCTCATGAATGAAACATCAGTCGTTGATCAACACAGCTTTGGAAAATCATTATTCTACCATCTGGCGCCAGGGCTTCTCATTGGCGGGGTTTATTACCTCCTGACTCCACTTGTTCACAGATGGGGATTCCCATCAATCCTGGCACTGGTATGTGCCATTCCCCTCGCTCTGATACCTTTTGAACTGGGAGTTCTACTGTATCAGGGAAAAAAAAGAAATGGTCGCTTTTCTCTGCAAGGCATTGTGATGTATCGCCGCCCAATTCCCATTTGGCAATATTTCGTATGGGCACCAATTTTGTTTGGATTGATCGGAATTGTCTTTACCGTGATGAAACCCGTCGATAATTTTCTTCAAACGAATCTTTTCTCAATGATTCCTTTGTTGGAAAATGGTTTGACAGGCGGGTATTCGCGGGAAACTCTCATGATCACTTATGGATTAATCATAATTTTTGTAGCGTTTGTTGGTCCCCTGATAGAAGAGTTATATTTCCGCGGTTTTTTGTTGCCGCGCATGAATTATGCCAGGAAATGGGCACCGCTGTTGCATTGCTTTCTGTTCGCACTTTATCATACGTGGTCACCCTGGTTTATCATTACGCGGACAATTGGTTTTCTGCCAATTGCTTACGCCACTAAACGGGGTAACCTGTATCTTTCGATCATTCTTCACATAATGTGTAACCTGGTAGATGTGACCACTGGAATAATTTTTATTGCAGGTATGAGTCACATTGGAGGGTAAAATGGTTTAGATCAGGAGGGTTATTAAAAGTGAAAAAGATAGCCATCATTGGCGGGGGAATTGCCGGCTTGAGCGCAGGAATCTTTGCCCAAAAGAACGGCTTTGAAAGTGTGATCCTGGAAAAGAACCGCACATTGGGAGGGTTATGTACCGGGTGGAATCGTCATGAGTACTATATTGATGGGTGTATCCATTGGCTGGTGGGTACGAAAAAAGGAACCCCCATTCACGATCTCTGGACAACCGTTGGTGCACTGGAAGAGGTCGAGATATATGAGCCAGAGAGTTTTCTAGCTGTTGAATATGACGGTTTTATTGTGCACCTCTACCGTAATCTCGATAGACTGGAATCCAGTTGGCTGGAGCTATCTCCACAGGATGAACCCGCCATCCAAGACTTTTGCCAAACGATCAGGCAATTACAATCTTATGAAGTACCGGTAAAAAAGCCTGAAGATCTGATGAACCCGTTTGAAAAAATTCAATATCTGCTTTCGATGAAAGATGTGGGTATGGTTCTACAGAAATATGGCAAGATTGGTTTAAAAGAGTATGCTCAAAGCTTCAGGCACCCTGCATTACGCGAAACCCTGGCATCTTTTTTACCTGAAGGGTACTCTGCTGCATCGCTCTTTTTTGCGCTTGCCAATTTCACAGCAGGAAAAGCATCCATCCCGCGTGGTGGTTCGAGAAATTTTGCCCTACGCATGGTAGATCGCTATATATCACTGGGAGGAAAGATTGAGACTCCCTGTGAGATAACAGAGTTGATCGTTGACAGGAATTCAGTTCTGCTCGCGATTGCCGGCAATGGAAAAACTTTTGAAGCCGATTATTTTATTACCGCATGCGATGCCTACCAATTCTACGAACGTTTATTGAAAGGAAAATATCCCGATCCCGACTTTCAAAAACGATTCAGCAATCCAAAAGATTATCCACTGGCATCGGAGATTCACATTGCATTGGGTTATGAAGGAACTATGGATGGCTATCCACGCAGTCTGCGCTTTTCTGTGTCTCCAATCATGATCAATGGTACTTCCATCAATACTCTGACAATCACCCATTATGGTCACGAACCCGATTTTGCTCCAGCCGGACATACATTGATCACCTGCAGTATCAATCAATTTCAGCATGACTATGATGCCTGGCATCCCCTGGCAGCAAATCCCATTGGGTATCAACAGGAAAAAAACAGGATCGGGAAAGCAGTCATCCAAGCGGTGGAAAGCCATTTTCCCCATATGCAAGGAAAACTCACTCTCCTCGACATAGCCACTCCTATTACTTACGAGCAGAGATGTAACGCGTATCGGGGAGCATTCATGTCGTTCCTGCCAACCATTAACGGGAAAATGATGGTGCACACCGGAAAGATCAAAGGGCTGCGAAACCTGTTTTTAAGCGGTCAATGGCTCCAACCCCCGGGCGGGCTGCCAGTTGCATTGATCACCGGCAAAGATACTATTATGCGGATCTGTAAGGCAGAAAAGAAGCCATTTTCTTATTGACACCATTTCCCTAAGAATTTTCATTCCAATTCATGTTCATTGGATATACACATACCAGGATGGTCACGGTGCGACCATCCTGGTATCGACCCCTCGATCGGCAATTTCTGGTTAGAATCACTGATCACTTTTATGGATATTATTCAAGAAACCATTTTGCTTTGATCTCATCAGGTGTCATGGGTGGGATTTCTAGATTATCCCCATCAACTCTACGAAATGAGTCGATTTTTGCAAGCCATTCATCCAGGTTATCGTTGGTTATCACCGGATAATCATACAAGAAGGTATTGCCCTGTAACCCACCCAGCGCTGCCGGATTAATTTCTTCACCAGTCAAAATGTAATAGGCAACATAAACGCCTTCGTAACCCGTTCCCCCAGGTTTGATGGTCGAATAACATTTAAAAGACGGATCTGACGCTTTTTTATCACTCCACGATTGAAGGATATCCTTCCGAGAAGCGCAAGGTATTGCCGGCAGATGCTCAGCCTGAGCTTTATTTACGCCCCAGAAAACATTGTTTAAGAATTGATCCGTCCATATCCCCCCAAGATTTGGGTTTGAGTTAACAAGGGTTGTTATGTCATTTTCAGTAAGTTGAACACTAAAATCCGCTGGCTTTGAGGTTGCATTGATCCCTGGATACTCTTTCAATGTTTGATCAATCAGTGATTGGATGAAATCATTTTGCCCAAAATTATAATAAGCGAAATCTCCTGTGCCACCCATTTCTGTGAAAATCCATTTCAAGGTCGAAATGGTTGAATCTGACTCCACAGATAAATTATAGGCACCTGGGTCACCTGTTTCAGCATTCAGCATAATAAGAAGAATCCCTTTCGATACCGCATCATGGATTTCAGAGCTTGCACCCAATACATGGAATCGGTTCGAGAAAGCGATGATTGCATTGACATTTTGTTCAGACAATGCAGAAATGCTCTCGCCTTTTACACACTGAATTTGTAGTTCGTTACACGCTTTGAGCAGCTCTTCTTCTCTTTGCAAAGCAGTGTTCCCTTCAGCTCCGAGATATCCAAAAATGAATTCATCTGGTGTAGTTGCCTCAGTTTCTTCTGCAATAACCGTTTCATCGGTAACAGGTCCGCAATTAGCCGGCCAGGCAGGAAATTGATCAGCAGAAGGATTGTTAGTCAGGTTAAAAAAGAGGTCAGGAAAAATTTCACCCACAAGGAATATTTCACTATCACCGGTGATTGCATCGATTGCAGCGATCTCTACTTTCTCACCGTCCATCGTCCAAAATGGGATGTAGTCCCTTATTGAACCTTTTCCACCCGCGTCTATGATTTCCGAACCATCCACATTCACCACACAATTGTTGCAGATTTGCTCTTTATCTTTCCACCCCCATCCGGTCAGAAGCCTTCCGTCAACAGTCCATCGAACAGAAGAAACTTCGCCATTGTCGGTAATCTGCACTACATTACTGCCATCTGGATTCATTACAAAAACATTCCAGTTCCCATCATCACCAGATAACCAGGCAATCTTACTGCCATCTGGCGACCAGGATGGTTGAATATCTTTTTCAGGGCTGTTGGTAAGATTGATCAGATCTGCGCCTTCTTCAGCTTTGGTTATAAATATATCATCACCACTGGAAAAGATGATCGCAGAACCATCATGAGACCAATCCGGCCAATCGCTATAATATTCATGGGTAAATTGGCGCACATTGCTGCCATCGGCATTCATTATGTAGATGGCATTCACACTCCCATCATCATTTTCACGATTCGAAGCAAAAACAACCTGACTGCCATCCGGTGACCAAGCAGGATGGACATCATCACCAGGATTGTTAGAAAGATTTATCGGATTGCTTCCATCAGGATTCATCCGGTACACCTCCCAGTTACCATCACGCGACGTTTCAAATGCTATGGTACAGGGTATGGGTTCCGGCTCAGGTGTTGGAGAGAGGGTTAATGTAGGTTCGGGAATACCCTCTGTAGCAGTTTCGGTCGAAACTGCAGTTTCTGTCGCCGGAGGTAGGGTAGCTGGAGCTGTATTGCCACAACTGGTGGCTAGTATGGAAAAAATACAAAATATGGCAACGATCGAAAGGGAAATTTTTTTCATAATGTTCCTATCCATATAGTTATTGCGTGAACTTCGCGGTGAACCTGCAATGATTGAACCTATGCAGGTGTATTTCTTATGTTAATTTCCGGTTCAAAAAAGCATAGTGTTTTCCACGATTGCCATCACTGGCTTGAAAAGAACCCGTGGCAACTCGTTGTAAGAATTCATCATTATTTGCATAGGAATCCAAACCATCAAATGCACTTCTGCAAACACCGTATATATAGGCATCGTCATCCAGGCTGGAACCGGCAACGATGATCTGTATCTTTGTTGTGGGTGTAATGACTCGCTTGAATTCTTTTATCTGCTGATCAAAGATAGAACGGATTAATGCATTTTTATCAGAATCACTTTTCAGTGGATTTTCCAGGAGTACAACAATCCCCAGAATAGTAAGAGGTTGATCATCCTTTATAGCTACGGGGGTCTGGTTTTGGGGTTTGGTGTCTGGTTTATTTTCATTCATTTTAGAGAAAACATAGGTCGCCAAAACAACGATTATCGCAGTCCCAAAGAACATGAAACCGGTTTTCGCCAGATCGCTTTTCCCCTTAATTGTGTTGATCACTCCCATGATCAGCCCGATGATGCCAAAAATGACAATATAAAATTTTACTTTTTCAAAGAGTTCTTTCATCCCAATTTTTCCCAGTAAAGGATCTCTCGCTTTACATTTAAACATGATAATCGTTAAGCAAATCTTGTCTGGTGATATTCGCACTATCCCCATTGAATAAGGCGAACAGGTCAACTTTCTTCATTGTGTTCCTCTTTCATTGTGTGATCAGTAATGATATTCCAGAGGTTATCATCTGGGACTCAGGATGGATTCTTAATAACTATCAGGATTTTACCGGACAAATGAATCCCAGTGGTGTGCAACCTGCACACATTTCTTATTTGTAAAGCTAATTCTTGAGATTATTGATACACGATTGAAAACTGTGCCCTACCAGTAACGGCATCAGCTTCTGCCCGCAAATCTTTACTTACTTCCACCAGTTCTAATCTGGGTAATTCAAGCAATGGTGTTAGATCCTGGAGTTGCGTTTCTGATAAATAGATTTTCTCCAACATGGGATGTGTATCAATATGGTCAAGTGATCTCAGTGGTGCCTTCCGGATAGCCAACACTTGCAATGAATTCAATCCATCCAGGGCAGCAATTGATTCAACCTGTGTACTACCAACATCCAAAGCTGTTAATCGAGAGCAACCACTTAAAACGGTTAAATCAGAAACCTCAGTGCCAAAAAGAGACAAATTACTGAGCAACGCCAGGTTGGATAAAGGCGTAACATCTTCTATTGGGTTGTGGCGCAAATCTAGATATTCCAGATTAGTAAGCTTCGCTAATGGTGTAAGGTCTGATATATTCTGATATACCAAAGAGATACTTCGTAAATTCGGTAGTTTTTTAAGATCATCCAGTGTCGTGATATCCCCTTGTTGAATAGTCCCATCCTTATTCACAAAACTTTCACCATACTTATTAAATATTTCTGCATTTGCAGCAGCTCTATTTCCATAAATAAGTAATTCCCTTACTGAGAGCAGATCAGTTTCTGTGAGCTCTTCACCCGCTTCTTTATTAATCGATAACCGCACTGCTTCTTCGATAAGAGGTTCACGGAAAGCTATGCCATTCATATGGAGGTTGGTCAGAATGGAGGATTTGCCATAAGAAAGAATTGCAGCAATCATCACCAATGCACAAAAAGAAACCAGTATCCAGCTTCGAAGGGTACGACCAGTCAATGCATCTCTTAACTGGTTGGCATTTTTATACCGTCCTTCAGGTGCAAAAGCCGTGCATTTTTTAAAAACGGCTTTTAACCGGAGATCGGTTATTGCTTTTTGAGCCTGAACCGCATCTAATTTACCGGTCAACATCCAGCCAAGTAAAACACCCAATGAAAAAATGTCACTTCGGCGATCTGTTTGAGCATACCCATATTGTTCTGGTGCAGCAAAATGCTTTGTACCCAAATTTATAGTATCTTCATAAGCAGATTCATCATAAACACGGGAGATTCCAAAATCAATCAGCGTGATCTTTCCCCTTTCATCGACGATGATGTTTTGTGGTTTGATATCCCTATGAATAATGGCTGGGGTTTGCGAGTGAAGATACGTCAAAATATCACAAAGCTGCACAGCAATTGACACAGATTGCTTCTTGGTCAATGGGGAATCATGCGCTAATTTATCCAGCGGTGTACCGCTGGCATACCTTCGTACCACACAAACCACTTTTTCATTTTGATACTCACCAATAAAAGCGGGCAATCCCTCATGGTGTAGATTCTTCAGCAGCTCACTTTCTATTGTGCGGGGTAAAAGTGTATTTTGGGGATAGCATTTCGCAACAAAATTTTCACCTGTTAGCCAGTCTTTAACCAGAAGCGTTTCCCCCATTTCGTTGTGAGTAAGGCATTCAATTAATTCATATTTTTTAAGGAATTCTTCTGGATAACAGCTATCATCAAATTCTGTTAAAAATTGTTCAATGAAAGCATCAATCATTATCTATTCGCCACCCAATAATGAAAGTCCCAGGTTGAGAAGAACACTTTGAGTTTCAAGAATGTCTTTCTGATTTTTGATGCAGTAGAGAATTGCTGCATCACGCTTGATCTTTGGGTATAAGGGATTTTTTTGAGCAATTTGTAATAACTTTTGCGTACCATCCAGATCGAGTTCCAACCCAAAAGCCAATTGGATTACTTTATCTCTTGATGGTTTTCGCGTTCCGTTAAAAAGTTGGTGACCGTAAGAACGTTCGATGGCAGCATGACGGATAACCTGTTCCGGCACCTTTCCCTGCGATGTGCAAAGGCCTGATATATATTCATGGAATGGCGGAATCACCATTTCACTGGCATTACGTTCCATGAATTCTTCAAGATCGGATGTATTGAATAATCTGCGAAGTAAAGAACTGGTTCTTTCTTCTTTCTTTGATCCAGCCATGTCAACGACCTGCCATTCAATGAAATCTTTATCTGCCAACTATGCGCATTATTGTCGTCTATGCAGCCAACAGCAGTTTTTTTCGAAGGTATAGAACCTTCAAGTATGATACAGGATTCTTGGATTCCTCACAAGTGAAAATTGACCTTTAAGTGAAAGAAGAATTCAGAGGTCTGAATTCATGAATAAAAATCAATTACTCAATTCTTTTCTTCAGTTCAAGAAATGCCTGCTCTTCAACATCAGCAAATTGATCGAAGAGCTTTCTCGCTTTTTCCAGATCTTTCTTTCGAATGGAACCAGCCAATGCTGGAATGAGAGAAATAGATTTTTGTAAAAGTTTGATAGCATAAGAGAAATCTAACCCTGCCATTGCTCCAGCTTCCTCCAGGAAAGCAATAGTCAGGTCTCTGCCTGCGGTGAGATGGTTGCCTTGCGGATCAGGCGGAGAATTCAAATACTCTACAACGTGAAGATAACATTTCTCTGCTGTATCCTTCCCAAACTCTTCCGCCCAGCGACCTATATCGCATGCCACCTTCCGCATTGCTGGAATGCCCACCATACTGACAGGTGGCTCAAGCATCATCTGGCAATTATCCTTGATCGCCTTATGTATCAGTTTTTCTACCGGCTGCAATTCCTTCGGAATTTCCATGATCGTCACATGGTTCCGCCTGCCTAGTCCTGGTACATTGACATCCCAGGCTTGCTGTAAATCATCCAAAGAAATTTCCTGTACATCAGGCTCACCAGTATCAAGGATGAAAGCATTTTTATTGTCATACCCAACCAGTAATACATAATGAATGGGGATATGCCTTTTATGGTAAAGCTCCGGGTAGTAACGCAGATGATACATATCCAATGGTCCAAGAATGGGTGGTGTACCAGAATCAAGTGCTGCCTGTGCCTTGCCCCATGAAAACTTGAAAGTCCGGTTCTCGAATTTGGAGAAAGGCGCGTTGAACAGATCTGCGAGATATTTGTGCTGGCGAGGAGTAGCATTACCCGTGAATACCTGGCGCGGTGGATCAACTTTATCAAACCGCAGGTAAGCAAATCCTGCCCCCTGCCCCAACCCCCACAGGAATTCATTCGACCAATCGTTCCCTGTGCACCATTGAACCATGTCACGGATCCCATTGACGGGGCACATTCCAGGTTTAACTCGGTGGGGGATAGTCAATTGCGTTTGCATCCTGTCACCTCCAATTCCTTGTAAGAAATGCTTTGATCTACAATTCTATCCATAAATAGATTTTAACAATATGAAAAATCTGTGATTGAGGGAAAAAGAAATTCTAAAAACCAAATTGTGCGTATATGTCCAATATTGATAAATCTGGATCAACTTTTTTCATTACCTCAATGCATACAAAAACCCCTGAAGTGTGTAATACTTCAGGGGTTATCAACTATTGAATCATTAATAGTGTTAGCAATTGAACAACTGGTCGATCAAAGAATCGACAGATTTCATCCGCTCATTCGGATTATGCATAACTGCATTCAAATCAGCTTTGATGCGTTCGGTTCGTAGAAAAACTCCCTGCAAGACCATAATGAGAATCATAGATATGCGCTTGTTATCACACACGATTCTTTTTTTCTACAGGCATTCTCGATCAATGGAAGGAAAGCTGCTACTGTTTGTTCAGCGTTATCACCATGTTTGTTGTTCGTTAAACCTGTCAGCATGAAGAATCTAGAGATATTTTCATTGGAAAACAAGATGATAATTTCCTCAAATGTCAGTAGTTTTTAGAAAACTAATCGATCTTTATGACGGTAAAAACAACAAAGATCAGAGCGAACAGGGTATTAAAATTTTCTTATCCCGGAGTGTTATAAAAATTATTGATTAAAATATTTTAATTTCTCAAAAAAGCCCTCCAAAATTCTAATAACTTTGGAGGGCTGGTGCATCCTGCTTATTTACACCCTAGTTTCAAACGAAAGTAAACCACACGTTGTTGTTCACCTGCAGGCAGCATTGAACCAGATGGCTGAGGGCGAAACGTATACTCACCTGCCAGACTATGAACAGGGTTGACATTGACCCATTGATTAAGAGCCTGTACCTGTGTATTGACGGGCTTTTCTGTTCCATAAGTATGATCGACTCTCCAACCAGGCCACGTGATGCTGTCTGCCATGCCAGAATCGATGATCACCTCTGATACCCGAATATTCCGGTCATAAGTGTGATCGGGTAAAAATGCTTTCCAATAATGGAGTTCGTCATCATACATCGCTGTCTGGCTGATCTCATCCCCGTTATTGACAACATTGATGGTAACGTAATCTTCTGCTGGGTAATAATCTCCTCCCACCGTTCGAGCCACGAAGGTTTTCGATTGTGTGATGGGTTTCTGTATTTCTGAAAAGACTGATTTTGCATCCGGAATAAATTGATGACCCTGGGGTTTCTGGTCACCCAAAATGGGAGAAATTCTAACTATCCAGGTACCTTTATTTGTCGAATCCCAAAGCAAGTTGATTAGAGTTCCTGGACAGATCCAGACTTCTTTTGGTGCCTGCCCTGCGGGAATATCATACGCGCTCGGACTTCCACTTAAGACGTTCACACCGATCACCACGGTTGCACAGGGCTGGGTTTCGTAGGGGATTAAGAGATGCATGCAGTTGATGATGGTCATTCCAGCAAAGGTTCCTTCGGGTACTGTCCAGAGTTGTGAATGGGTTTCAAAAATGCCGCGCTTCTGATCAATATGTCCATTTTCGTCAAGTGTGAACCGGATAGGATCAAGGTTCTTCAGGTGTGCAAGCTGCGATAAAGAACTGGGTGTGATCGTGAAATCGAGATGCAAATGTGCCTCACCTGTAACCATATCCACTTCGCCACCGCTGTTTTCCATATTGAATTCATCAGAAGACACTGTAAAATTACCCAGATCAATTAGCTCAAGGTCTCCATCACCATCGATGTCAAATTCAAGCCGGCTGGAAGGGTCAAACCGGAACCATAGTTGGTTAAAAGTGATCTTCAGATGGTTGGCTTCTGCTGCAGGAGTGAAGTTCAATGTCCACATTCCCCTTCCGCTGACCAGGTTTCCTGCCCCGGATCTGGGCGTGGGATAAACAGCAGCTCGAAATGGGATGGTCAGCGTGTACCTGGATTCTACTGAGCGGTGCATTTGGTCACCTCTAGGATGAAGTAGACTTTTTTCCTTTCTTCACCTCCTGGCAGTTGGGTACCATAGGGCAATGGTGTAAAACGATATTCCCCCGGCAGAGCATGCTTTTTAGCTACATTCGTCCATGTGTTCAAAGCTGGCAAGGTGGTACCAACGGGTGGTTGGTTTGCATAGAGATGATCCACCCTCCACGATGGGTGCGTGATGCTATCTGCCTGACCAAGCGCGATCATGATGCGCGAAACAAGAATATTGCGGTCATAGGTAAAATCAGGCAAGTATGCTGTCCAATAACGTCCATCATGATAAACTGCTGTTTGAGAGAAATGCTCGTCACCCGCAATGATATTGACAGTAACATCATCTTTATCCGAACGGCAATCACCTCCTATAACCGTTCCCACAAAACTGGTCGATTGCGTGAGAGCTTTCTGTAATTTTGGGTTATTGGAGGTCAGATCAGGTATCTTCTGTTTTCCTTTGGTCGACACCGATCCGGGGAATGGGTTGATATCCACTGACCAGGTACCTTTATTGGTCGATTCCCATAATAGCATGATGGGTGTTCCAGGGCAGATCCATACTTCTTTGGGAGCTTTACCCACAGGAATATCATAAGCAGCAGGATTACCGCTTAAAACACTGATGCCCAGGGTGATCGTAGAATAGCAGGGTGGGTCATCATCAATACAATTGAGCACAGTCAACCCGGCTAAAGGTCCCTCGAGTAAAACAAACGGGGTTGAATGAGAAAGGAATTTGCCATTTACGAGATCAAACCGGCCATGCTCGGTAATATCGAATACCAAAGGAGACACCTTCCCGCGACGTTCGAATTGCGGGATGAAGCTTAAATCGAGATGCATGATAAGATGCATGGTTACTTCACCAGTGCTCAGATCGATTTCACCTCCGCTTTTTCGCATTTCCAGGTCATCTGGAGACAATCTGAATTCACTAATATCAAGGGTTTCCAGAAAACCATCCCCATCTACATCAAAATGAAGTACCGACCCTGGATCCAATTGTGCCCATAAGCCAAGGAAATGTAGATGCGCAAATCCCTCTTTTTCAGTTGGTTCAAGGCGAATTTTCCAGCTACCACGTCCCCGGATTGCGTCTCCCTGCCCATCATGTGTGGAGGGGTAGACAATTGCCCGGAACGGTAATGTCATCTCTAATGTATAAGGTAGATCAATCGTACTCATAGAAATCTCCTTTCAAAAGGTAACCCACCCCAAAATGTGGGTGGGTTGGTCATGACAAACATCGTGTTCGGCAATGTTACTAAAAACCCAGGTTTCAAGTTCATCGTTTAAACTTGTTTAGACAACTAGATAGTACTTCGCAACGGATCAAAAATCAATAGGTGTCTTCATGTTGAGAAAACATATTTCCGGATACTTCAGACATTAAGACATATTGTGGATGAATGATAAACGTATTGATAATTGCAACCCATTGCCTTTCCTTCCGTATATCTATATGATAAGAATTATGAAAGTGTAGTTTTTCAAACAGCATTTGGAGGAACAATGCTCTTAAAAATTTCTCAATTGACAAGCCATCCGCTCAAGTGGGTGCAACCCAGTTTACGAATGGAATATGAGCTTCTAACGGTTGATACTTTGGTAGCAACTTTACAATTTCGTAGCGCATGGGGCACACTGGCTTATGCTGAAAGCGGTGATGGTAGTTGGACATTCAAGCGTATCGGTTTTTGGCAGAAGCAAGCCAGTATTCGCGTGAATGGTGTAGATGAAGACATCGCGATTTTCACCAATAACACCTGGAGCCAGGGTGGTACTTTGGAATTTATCGATGGAAAGCGATTTAAGGCGACAACCAATTTCTGGATGACTCAACTGGAGTGGGAAACTGAAGATGAGCAGCCTCTGATCCGTTTTCACATCGGCGGTTTCTTTAAACAATCAGCAGAAGTAGAGATCTTGCCAGAAGCGGCTCGACTACCTGAATTACCCATTCTGGTACTTTTTGGTTGGTATCTAATTTTAATGCTTCACAGAGACTCGGCTGCAGCTTCAGCCGCTGCAAGTTCCTATATGGCATGAACCAGAAATTGAAAAGAGGAGAAAAAATGACTTCTGAAACATCTTCAAATGCTTGTGAAGAAAAGAGATCAAAAAAGGTTTATCGCAATGGCGCATCAGATGCAGTTTACGGGCTGGGTTTCATTGGCGCCTTGATTTTTTACCTGGGTCATGCAACCTCTTTCTGGATAGGCGTTTTGGGAATTCTTAAATCCATTGTGTGGCCTGCAATGCTGGTTTTCGAAATGTTGAAATTCTTGAACATGCAATAACCCTCTTTGATACCGTTCGAGGCAGGATCTGATTCAAAATCTTTTTCTTTTTACAGAATATGCTGTGAGGTTGATACAATCAGTATAAAGGATTTAGTCTTACCTTTCTAATTCAGCGTGACTCATTCTGCGGAATGGGTCACGCTGAATGATGTAAATTGGGGGAACCTGAGCTAAAATAATGTAATTCCGCCATAATCATCATCCTAAGGGATGAAAGGTCTGGCTGAATAGATCCCGCATGCAATTTCGGAAGACGAAAAATTCTGCACTTTTTAAAAAGAATCATCAGATTCCAACAATCAAAAAGGGTTTATCTTCTTTATTCACATCAAAATTCATAGGAGGAAGAAATGGGTCTGGTCGAATCTGTTGCCCGCACCGTACTTACATCGATGAGCCGAAAGGCTTTGCCAAAAATCGATGGGACCATTCAAGTTTCTGGTCTGCAAGCTCCAGTGGAAATCATTCGAGATCAATTAGGTGTTCCCCATATTTTTGCCAAGAATAATCATGATATGTTTTTCGCCCAGGGATTTGTCCATGCACAGGAACGAATTTGGCAAATGGAGCTTCATCGTCGCATTTCTCGTGGACGTATGAGCGAAGTATTAGGGAAGATGGCTCTGGACACCGACCGTGCAACAAGAACCTTTGGATTCCAGAGGATCGGGATGCGTATCTGGAATGAATGCCTGGACGACGAATCAAAAGCCATTTATCAGGCATATATGGATGGCATCAACGCTTGTCTCTCTCAACCTGGATTTAAACCTCCAGTTGAATTCTCCCTACTTGGATTCAAACCCGAACTCTGGGCCATTGAAGATCTGATGGCTTTTACATCTTACATGCAATGGCAGCTAGGTCATGCCTGGTTGGGTGAAATCACACGTGCCAGGTTTATTGAAAAAGTGGGTGAAGAACATGCTTCCGAATGGGAAATGATCTATCCAAGAGACAACCCAACCACCCTACCAAAAGGCATCGAGTTCAACCGCTTTGGTCCAGAGCAGTCATATCGCAAAGAAAAAGGCCCTTACCTGCAAAAAGGGTTGGGTAGCAATGTCTGGGGAGTGGCTGGTTGGAAGACAGACACAGGCTCACCTTATTTCTGCAATGACATGCACATGCAGCTTAGTCTACCTGGTCTTTGGTTTGAAATGCAAATTGCTTCGGATGAATTTAATGCCATTGGGTTGACTGTCGTTGGTATACCAATGATCCTTGCCGGTCATAACGGGCACATCGCCTGGGGCTGCACCCTGGCGTACACTGATTGTGAAGACCTCTTCGTTGAGAAGTTTAATCCTGAAGATCCAACCCTTTATTTTTATAAAAATGAATGGCAAAAAACCGAGATCATCGAAGAAAAAATCCAGATTAAGGGTGAAAAAGATTCATTTGTAGAAAAAGTTCGTGTGACCTGCCATGGTCCAGTAATCAGCGATGTTGTAGGTGTGAAGGATACCAGCCTGGCAGTTTGTTCCATGGGGCTGCGACCTTCAGCGTCTTTGTCAGCATTCATGAAGCTACATCGAGCTAAAAAATGGGATGACTTTGTGGATGCCATGCGAGAGATTGAAACGATACAGCTCAGCATGGGATATGCAGACGTAGATGGAAATATCGGGTACTGGGCAACTGGTTTGACCCCGATTCGTGGTAAAGGGAATGGCATGGTCCCCGTTCCTGGTTGGACGGGAGAATATGATTGGGTGGGATTTGTCCCCTTTGAAGAAATGCCCCATGCCTTGAATCCTGAAAAAGGGTTCCTGGTCAACACCAATAACAAGATCATCTCAGAGGATTACCCCTATTATCTTGGAAGTGCCTGGATGACCGGTTCCGTCGTTTAACAGAAATGCTTTCTTCGAAGGAGAAGTTAAATTTCAATAACATGGCTTCCATGCAGCAAGATTTGACCTGCATCCCTGGTGGAATTTTCGTTGAAAAGCTAAAGGGATTGCCAGAAAATGATCCGGATGTGAAATTGGCTCTTGATTATCTGCGCCAGTGGAATACCATTCTTGATACTCAAAGCATCGGTGGAACTATCTACGAAGTTATTCGCCTGACCCTGGTTCGAAATCTGCTGGAACCTGTTGTAGGGAAAGATCTTACTGATGAATTGCTGGGGAAATCCTGGAATCCGGTTCTTCTGGGTGACCACGAATGGTATGGATATGACACACCCTCGCTGCTTAAAATGCTGGATAATCCCAATTCATGGTGGGTGGAAAAAGTAGGTGGAAGGGAAGCTATCTTGATCAAGAGCATCAAAGATGCGATTTCCTGGCTTCGTGAGCACCTGGGAAATGATCCTCAAAAATGGCAGTGGGGAAAAATCCATCGTTCGACCATGGCTCACGCAATGGGTTCACAAAAGCTCCTGGCTCCCACTTTCAACCGTGGACCTTTCCCCGTTGGTGGTGATACAGATACACCCTGGCAGGCTGCCTGGATGCCTGATTCACCATACGACAACCAGCTTTGGGCTCCTTCTATGCGCCATATCTTTGATATGGGGAACTTGAAAAACTCAAAATACGTCTTGCCCCAAGGCGAATCTGGTCACATTGCCAGTAAGCATTATGATGACATGATCCCTGCTTACTTCAAGGGAGAATACTACCCCATGCTATACGACCGTAAGGATATTGAAGCCAATGTGGAAGGTAAATTGATACTTCAATCCTGATTCTATTAAAGAACAACCCGATATAAATCAAGAGCGTCCCATTCGATCAGACAGTCATAGCTGTGTTTGGGCGCTCTTTCTTTTTACAAGAATACTGGTAATTTTTATTCAAATTTTTGGAATTTACATGATAATTTTGTGTTTTTCATTGTCTAACCAGCGTCCATATTTTTGCCTGAGGTTTACATGAAGAAGCCATTTGGCAACCTTTGCATTCGTCAGCAGCGCAGTGTTCCACAAGCTTAAGTCGTCCAGCGCGAACAAGGTCTGCCAGCATGGATTCTATCAACTCATTGCTGACATCCAGCTCAGTAGCAAGCGATTGGGTAGAAAAGCTTCCTCCCTTAGCGATACATTTCAATAATCTTTCGATCATATTACACCCCCCATTGAAACAACCGGTATCCCTGGTAGATCAAGATGCCTACTATGAGAGAAGTCATTAACCGCAAACCGACATAACCCAAAGTCCACCTCCAGGATTTGCTTTCATTGCGAATAGCAGCTAAAGTGGCAATGCAGGGGATGAACAGGATCTGCATGGCTAAAAACGCCAGACCTGCTGCAGGGGTAACCTGGCTTGCAGCAGCTTCTGATAAAGTCATTTGTGGACCTACACCATACAATACGGACAACGTCGAAAGGGTATTTTCACTTCGCAGCATGCTTGTGATAAGCGCCACTGCCATCCGCCAATCAAGACCAATGAGTTTACTAACTGGATCCAGCCATTGTCCCCAAAGAGAAAGGAAGCTTCCCTCAATATTCCCACCTGGAAAATAAGATAATGCCCACAATCCAGCAGAAACAACCAGTATGATGGTGCCTGCACCTTTCAAAAAATCGACAATGCGAACACCTACACTTTTAAAAATTGCCTTTAATTGAGGTGCCTGGTAAAGAGGCAATTCCATAATGAAAGCGTTATGTTTTCCACTCTGAAGTAACTCATGGAAGCATTTTCCATAAATTACCAGGAAAATTATCGGGATACTAAAGATAAGCAGACTGTATAAAAAAGCATTTTTCCCAAAAAAGATGGGAGCCAGAATAACTACAACTGATAATCTTGGAAAACATGGTATGAAAGGGGTTAATAAAATCGTGATCAACCGGGATCTTGGTTCTTCAATAATTCGGCTTTCCATCACTGCAGGTACATTACAGCCGATACTGAAGGAGAGTGGCAAAAAGCTTTTACCATGCAACCCAAAAGGATGCATTGCTTGATCCATGACGAAAGCTGCTCGAGCCATATATCCTGAATCCTCCAATATACCCATACCAAAAAAGAAAAGGACCAGAATCGGCAACAAGGTTAAGACGGTTCCCACTCCACTGATAAGTCCATTTGCAATCAGGCTCACGATCCACTGAGGAAAATAGGTAAACGTTCCAAATATCCATGTTGCTGCAGCCTGGATTACATTTTTCTCAAGCCAGGTCTGGATAGGTATTCCGATCGAAAAAGTCAATCCAAATAATCCAGCCATGACTGCAATTAAAACTAACACTCCCCAGACCGAATGGGTTGCAACGCGGTCTAACCTGTCAGTTATGGTGACTTTACCCGATCTTGGACGAACAATCGCAGCGTGCACCATCCTATTAATCCAATCGTATCGTTCACTTACTACTGCCAGGAAAGCATCATCATGTTGAAGAAGCAGGGCATGAACCTTCTCCCAATCTGCGCCAAGATTCTCCTGCACCATTTCTGTTATTTTCCGATCTCCTTCTAAAAGCTTTACGGCTACCCAATCTGTCGGGTATGGCACAGGCACCCGGTTTTGAATTATTTGCTCAAGTTCATCAAGTACTTTTAGGTGATCTTCTCGGATCAATGGACGGTCAGGTTTCCATTCTTCTAAATGCAGCGCGAGATGTACTGCTGCCTCAATTGCTTCCTGGATCCCTTCGCCCCGTTGAGCAACAAGAGGAATCACAGGTACCTTTATGGCAGCTTGAAGTACTTCTGGTTCAATATGGATATCCTGCGAGTCAGCCAGATCAGTGCGATTGATCCCCAGAACAAAGGGAACAGGCAGGTTAAGAAGTTCTGCCACAAGATATAAGTTTCGCTCAAGGTTAACCGCATCGAGAATAACAAGCAACACATCGGGGCGATCTTTTATTAGGTAATCACGTGCAATCTGCTCTTCGACCGAATTCGCAGATAAGCTGTACGTACCAGGCAAATCTACCAGGCGGATCCTTTCTCCATGGAAATTAAAACAACATTCCTGGCATTCTGAAGTTTTTCCCGGCCAGTTGCTCACATATTGTGATTGACCTGTAAGGAGATTGTATATGGTTGATTTCCCTACATTTGGTTGCCCTGCTAGTGCAATTGTTAACGCGGGAGCTTTTTCATTCATTTTGATCGCACCTGGATCTGTTCAGCTTCATGGCGTCCCAAAGCTACATGAGAACCAATAATTGAAATAATGATTGGACCATGTCCTGGATTGTGAAGAACAGTTATTTCCGTTCCAATCGTAATCCCGAGGCTTGCAATACGATTGATGAATTCCTTCCCACCATTGAGCCTGGTGACGATTATCCGATTCCCAACAGGGATAGCGGTTAATGGCATGTGAGGATCATTGTGATTTTCAAAACTAATTGAGCGTGAAGGTGAAATATTTCGGTCTTCCATACTGCGAAACCTCATCTTTGCATACCCTTTGTCTGGCAATCAGGGCAATATCCCCGCAAAAATAATTGGATATCTATCACCTTCAAACCCTGCAGATCGCCAGTTTTCCGCACAGCATCTTGAATTTCACCAGCTTGTAGTTCTATGACTTTTCCACAATGAATACAGGTGAAATGAAAGTGTTGAAGCTCTTGAGTTGCTTCAAAATGCCCGTGATCTTCACCCAGATTGTTTTCTTCAACCAGCCCTGCCTTTTTTAAAAGATCCAACGTCCTATATACCGTCGCCAGGCTGATTCGATCATCTTTCTGTTTTGCTTCCAAAAAGATGGCTCCGGCATCCAGGTGGTTTTGAGATTGTTTCAGTATTTCCAACACTAGCTTTCGCTGACGGGTAACATTGAAGCCCTGAGAATGAAGCGTTTGTTTTAGTTCCATAATATTAATCCGGTATCAATATTGAGAATAATTCTCAATCTCAATATTACTCGCAATAACAAGATTGCTGAAGTGACATTTGTCACTAGTTGTGTTTCAAGGAAATAGTAATGCAATTTCCCAGATTGATTTACCACTTCAATCTGGGAAAAATTGGAGGAATTTAATGATTCTCTTGATGGAAGAATTTTGTTTACTACTACAGTCTCCAGATTTTTGGAAATTCGCTAGTGTAACAATTCAGTGTGATCAATAAGTTTTCCATCAAGGAATGCCTTTACTGCATCATCGATGTTTTCTACATCGGTAACAAACGGTTGGATATTCAAACGGCGCATACTATCATACGCTCCCATACCCATTCCCCCACATAAAAGTACTTTACAATCCGCAATCGCCTCTGCCATACTGACATGCTTATTGTGCGAGATAGAATCCAAGCCATGATCCGCATGGTGGGCTTCTTCATGCTGCTGATTGGCAAAATGGTTATGTCCTAATTTTGCACGCATTTCCCGATTTACGATCTTTCCCTCTTCGATAGTGCAAACCATGTAATAAGGTGCACGCCCAAAATGTTGACTGATGGTTTTCCCATCATCCGTTATTACAGCAATTTTCATAATTAACTCCTTTTTCATGGCTTCTAGTGAAAAATGTCTTCCACCAGGTTCTTCTCTTTCATCCACAGGAATTAGAACCAAAAGTATTTTTGCGCTGGTATCTGATGTATTCTCCCAGCAATGTGGGAGATGAGCTTCAAACAAGAGGCTGTCCTCAGATTCTAGAATAAACTCCTGGTTTTCTATTTGATATTTGATCGAACCATTAATGCAATAAACAAATTCGTATCCGGTATGAACGATGATATGGTCACCACTACCCTTACCCGGTTGCAGAGTCACTATGAATGGTTGGACCGCACTTCCTTTGAAATTCTTTCCCAAATTATGTATTTGTGCACTTCCAAATGATTCGCGCGGACGTAAATCTGCCCGTGTAAAAACGATATTCTTTTGTTGAGGGTCGGATTCAAAGAATGCAGTGATCGGCACATTTAACGCAAGTGCCAGCTGCTGAAGAGTACTCACAGATGGAGAGGTTTTACCATTTTCGACCAGGCTAAGTGTATTGATATTCAGACCACTTCTCTCAGCCAGCGAGCGCAACGAAAAACCTCTTTGTGTACGCAACTCCCTCAGCCGTCTGCCAACCAGAACTTCTGATAGTGGTTGGTTTTTTTCGGTTCTAGTATCATTTGCATCGATTTCTTTCATCTAATTCATTACTACCTGGTTATGAAATAATGTGCATTACCTCAAAATCTGATCACTATTATTATACTAATATTATAGTACATTTTCCAGTATTATGGCATATTAATACCATTATATTTGTACTATATTAAAAATATTTGCTAAGTACTTTTCAGTCTAGTTTCTTGATCTCTTGTTGGAACCTTCATTTCCTTAGCAAAGATCCTTATCATAAATCTGAAAAGCCAATTGAGATGGTTTAATTTCTCTTGGTTTCTTATGCTTGTGGAAAGATTTTTCGAACCATTATTAAGCCTTTCTCTGTCCAATGTTTAATACAAGCTTCCTGATTTTTGTTGTAGAAGGCACTAAATTCTCTTTTATCATTTCCTAATTGCTCTTCTGGTAAGGAGATAAATCGTTTCCATCTTTATTCCTCTTCGCATTGACACAGTATGGTTTTATCCTGGTTTGGCAATTTTTTCTTGAGCAGGCTTGCAACTGATGAAAGAAGTCCCGGGTTTTCTTGCTGAATCATGAGATTTCTATTTCTAGTTTACTAATTTATAGCATCACAAAAAAATTCTTTTTGAGCTACTCTTCTTAAAAACACATTGAATTGTTTGTAAGCTTTCTTCTCCGCATAATATCCAAGCTCATGCCTTATTTCTTCTTTAGCAACAATTGATCTTTGCGTTTTGATTTTTCATACATGCAGTTTTCAGCTTCACAGTACAATGGTATGATTCTCTTGATATTCCATCTTTAATATTCTTTCAATATTGCCCATCAATAGACATCAGTTTTGGCTTTCATTAGAGGAAACATTCCATGATCTCTTCCCCCAATACCGTCCAACAAAGAATTGCTGACCTTTCCCCCAATTTCGCCTCCTGGGAAAAAACCAAAGACCTGGTTGACCAATTGATCGATATCATCATGAACTATCGCCAGAGTGGTCACCCAGGAGGCTCCCGCTCAAAAGTACATGCTTTTCTTGCAACTTTATTGAGTGGTGCCATGCGTTGGGATATTCGTAATCCCTCAAAGCGTTTTGCAGACCGTTTCGTTTTAACAGGTGGTCACACCGTTCCTCTCGTTTATTGCACTCTTGCGATCTTCAATGAAGCCCTGCGTATCAAGTATCAACAAACGGGAGATCCACGTTATGCAAATCCCAACTCTCGTGAAGAAATTCTCTACTGGGAAGACCTGGTGAAATTCCGCGAGCATGGTGGGTTATCAGGTCATGCTGAAATGGGTGGGAAGACCCTCTTCTTAAAATTCAACACAGGACCCTCCGGTCATGGTACGCCTGCCGCAGCAGGGGAAGCTCTGGCATTGAAACGGGCGGGTGCAGGCGAAGTGAAAGTATTCGCCTTCGATGGCGAGGGCGGTTTTACTCCTGGAGGAGTGCAGGAGACGCTTAACTCTGCGTACGGATTGGAGCTGGATAATCTTTATTTTATTCTCGATTGGAATGATTACGGAATCGACAGCCACGCCGTCAGCTCTGTTGTGTATGGCACACCGCAACTCTGGTTCGAGAGTCACGGATGGCAGGCGTTTGGTACTGAGGAAGGTAGTGATTGGAAATCTATCACGGAGACACTCTATAATGCAATCCACTCACCCAATCCCACGCATGCTCCAAAAGGGATCTGGTTCAAGACCCGCAAAGGAAGAGGATATTATAAATACGACAATGCCTCTCATGGGTCGCCGCACTTATTCAATAATGACCTCTATTGGCAGACTAAACAGGAATTCGCTGACAAGTACAGGGTAAGTTTTGAGAATTCTAATGGGCATGTTCCCAATGACCCTCTCTCACTGAGAAAGGAATTTACTGACAACCTGAAAGTTGTCATAGACGTGTTACATCGGGATCAAGCTCTGGTAGATTATCTTGCAGAAACTCTGGTCAACCTGGGTGATAGTGTGCCTGATACCATTTCCAGCTTCACCCTTGGTAAAAAGGGCAATCCTTTCCAGGATAAACGGTTATTGGATTATCAAAATTACCCACAGAATCTGTTTGCTAAACCGGGGGAGATAGTCCCCAACCGCGCTGCCCTGGGAAAGTGGGGAGCCTGGGTAAATGCCTTTGGCGCAAAAGAATACAATCGTCCACTCTTCCTGGTAGCATCTGCTGACCTGGCGGAATCCACCAACTTGATTGGTTTTGGGGCAACGTATGAAGATTTCAAAGGGTATGGCTGGTATCTGCGTTCGGGTACACCGGAAGGTGTTATCCTTCCGCAGGAGATCACCGAATTTGCCAATGCGGGCATCATGAGCGGTCTGGTTACTGTTAACCTCTCCGAACATCCCGAAAAGGAATTTGATGGATTTTGGGGAGCCTGCTCCACCTATGGTTCTTTCTCCTACCTCAAGTATGGATTGTTTCGCTTGCTTAGTCAGTTGGAGCAGGACTGCCAGTTGAAGATCGGTAAAGTCATATGGATTGCTGGGCATTCAGGGCCTGAAACCGCAGATGACAGCCGTACCCATTTTGGTATTTTCTCTCCTGGAGTCACCCAACTATTCCCTAAAGGAAAGATCATCAATCTTTATCCGTGGGAACATAATGAAGTACCGGTTCTGTTGGGAGCTGCATTGGCAACGAATGTGCCCATTGTAGCCCTGCATCTTACCCGTCCCCCTATTGAAATACCGGACCGTCAGGCACTGAGAATACCATCTCACTTTGAAGCAGCTAGAGGAGCATATATAGCACGGGATTACACACCTGATGTTCCACACGCAGGAGCGATCATTGTCCAGGGAACCAGTGCAATGGCTTCAGTGATGAAGATATTGCCTCTACTCGATGTGCAAAAGATCAATGTGAAGATCATTTACGCTGCCAGTCCACAATTATTCGCCTTGCAATCCCAGGAATACCAAAAGAAAGTTCTTTCACCAGCAGATAAATTGGATTCCACCGTGATCACTACCCAGGCACGTTGGTTGATGCATGATTGGATCTTCAATTCCATCAGTGAAGAATATGCTCTTTCCTCCGATTGGGATGATCGCTGGCGCACAGGCGGCAGGCTGGAAGATGTCATCGATGAAGCCCACCTTTCACCCGAATGGGTCCTGGCTGGTATACAGCGCTTTGCGAGTGAAAGGCAGGGGCGGTTAGGTAGAATTCAGGCTGCATTGAAAGAGGCGTATGAAAGTTAGTTTGTTAAATTGCTGTCATTTCGATTGTAACAGTACAGTTTCTGATTTTTGATGAGATGAGATTCTTGGTTTATGAACCCCGGTTTTTCGCGCCTTGCTCAACATCTTTCTTGCGCGTAAGGACATTTGAATAAATTTAACCCCATGTTTCAATGGGTTAATATGACTTATCTCATCCCCGTAGATTGTGCGTACATGCACCCAATCTAATGTAAAGTGAAATTGGATACACTTCACGATCATTTCGACCTCGAACTCATATCCCTGTTCTGTCGGTTCCAGTAGTTCCAGCATCAACCTCCGGTTTACCAGGCGGTACCCACATTGATTATCCGGGATCGCTTGCTTGACTGCCCAGGAAAAAAGATGGGTTCCAATCGTATTGCTCATTTTTCGAACAATCGGCATGATTGAAAAATCACGCTGTCCAATGATCAGGTCAGGTTGCCGGGAAATATACTCCTGGATAAAAGTAGGAATTTCTTTGGGGTCATGCTGCCCGTCAGCATCCAACGTGATCACCGCATCATACCCTTGCGCCAGAGCCAGGCGAAATCCTTCTCTCAGCGCTGCACCCTTCCCTCTATTGGGTATTTGCAAGAGAACTTCTGCTCCAGCTTCTCCAGCTTGAAATGCAGTATCGTCTTTCGAACCATCATCTACCACCAAAACGGGAAGGTAAGTAGAAGCTTCTTTTACAACCGCAGCAACAAACCGTTCTTCGTTGTATGCGGGGATCAATGCCAGGATACGAGGGGATTTTTTCGTTATCATATTATTACTCCTTTTCCATTAACGTCGATAAACTCCTGATGGAGATAATTATGAATGAATGAAACGGTTATGCATTTTTCCTTTTCCTTAATTTGAACCAGACCACTCCCCCTAATGCAACCATTATTGTTACTCCCCAAAGAATGATCTGAATACCCGTCGAAGCCTTTTGGATCGCTGATGTATACAAATATCCCGCAGTCATAAATATAGCCGACTTGATCAACTCGCCCAACACCAATGCTCCTACCCAGCGATATGGAGCCACGCGGCTCAAACCAACTGCGATTAACGTGGGGATTGGTAACCCAATAGTGAACTTCGCACAGAAAATTAGCTTTGGGGCGAAATTTTGAATGCCGTGTTGGAGCTGTCTGATCCTTTGTAAATTAAATCCATACTTCGCACCTATTCGAGCGATCCATTCGATCTTTGCGAATCGCCCCAATCCATACCATAGGCTATCGCCAATAAGGTTACCTGTAACAACCGCAAGATAGACCGGAATAGGCTGCAGCAATCCCCTGGAAATTGCCACACCCCCTATTAAAAGAGCCACAGGTCCTTCGATCATTGTTGCTATTAGTAAAATGCAATAGGGTAAAATGCTTTGCGAGTTCAGTAAAATTAGAGTATTCAACATTTTTTCTCATGGATAATTAATTTGCGTCAAGATCCTGTATGTACAATTGTGATTTTATGAGCAATGTACTTAACTTCGGTTTAAAACTGGTATATCTTTTCCTGCTTCCATCGCTAAAGGGCACAAATTATTTTGTCACAATGCTCAGCAAATCCCCATTCCTGTCTTCTCTATACCAAATCTACACCAAACAGAATTCATAATGCCTACAATAAAGAAAGCTGGCTAATTGATCAAGAATTTAACAATAATGAATCAAGAAGCCATAAAATTCATCTCTGGTAAAAAAGCGTAACGAAAATGAGCAAATCAAAGAAAACAATCCTCATCATTGCATCCGTTGTTCTCATCCTGGGTTCGATTGCATACCTGGCGGCAGACCGGTATTTGATTAGGCATGTTGAAATTGCAGATGTTTTGGCATATTCCACCACAACTGTCTCAGCAGAAACAATCCAGACAGAAGAGTCCACAACGGAAACCGTCTCAGACGAAACAGAAACAGTACTTACAGAAAAAAGCACAGATACCATCACTTCGGATGATTGGAACTATCAAAGTTCTTCTGTTTCTATATCCATAAAAGAAATATCCACTGGAAGTGGACAAGACACAGTAAGGTATTTTGTAGCAGACGTTACCATTTTAGATGCCACTCAGCTACAAAGCGCTTTTGCTGATAATCAGTTTGGAAGAAATATCATCGAATACACTTCGCAAATTGCAAAAGCAAATAATGCCATTTTTGCGGTTAATGGCGACTATTATGGTTTTCGTAGCGATGGTATCGTGATTCGGAATGGAGTAATTTATCGTGATGAACCAGCAAGGATCGGTCTGGCTTTTTATCTCGATGGATCGATGAAAATCTATGATGAAACACAAACCAGTGCGCAGGAACTTCTGGATGAAGGTGTCTGGAATACCCTCTCCTTTGGACCTGCCCTGATTGAAAGTAATGTAATCGCAGAAAATCTATCCAATGTCGAAATCGACACCAATTTTGGCAACCACCCCATCCAGGGTAATCAGCCGCGCACAGGTGTAGGCATCATCGATAACAATCACTTTGTCTTTGTAGTAGTGGATGGCAGAAGCCCTGGCTATAGCAAAGGTGTAACGCTGACCGAATTTGCACAAATTTTCAAAGACCTTGGTTGCACCGATGCCTACAATATCGATGGTGGCGGCTCATCCACAATGTACTTTATGGGCAGGGTTGTTAATAACCCGTTAGGAAAGAATAAAGAGCGTGGTACCAGCGATATATTATTCATTGATTAACACGCAGCTCATATCAGATAAAAACGATGTCCTGATCAGGACATCGTTTTTTTGTTTAGGATTTCGGGCTTTCCCCCGTATAAATCAGGATGAAAATCCCTGTATGCTTTGCATAGGTGTACACCCGGTCGTAGGTCACAAAGGTCTGCATTTCGATCCAGCCACCTTTACCATTATTGGCTTCTTCATCCCAATAGAGGATCCTCAGGTTTTGACCGATCAACCATTCAGGGATCTTGAATGATACTCTGAACCAGGGTGTATCCTCCAGCAGTTTCGAGTACCGCCAGAACTCCACTTTCATACCTGTTACGAAGGTAATATCCTCATCCAAAGCACCAGGCAAATCTTTTAATTCGATGGTTGTCAGGCTGGCTTTCAGTGCATTGAATACATTGGTCATTTCGATCTGATGCAATTCAGGCAGCCGCAGTACAAGCAGATCCCAATTTTGCCAACGAATCTCTACAATTTCCTTGCTTTCGACATCAATTACATGGATGATGTATTTCTTAATAAATTCAGATATTCCGCTTTTTACTTCATTCGTGTGAACTATCCATATGCCAACCAGCTCGATACTGGTAATGCCACCTAACACATTGCTTACCGTCCCAGAAACCAGATCAATTGGTGGAATGGTGCCGCCGAACAGCAGGCTATCAATTCCACCTTGACCATTGATACTGCCCAATACCAGCGATCCATCATTGAGAATGAATCTGTCTTCGCCACCACCGCCGAGCAGTGTAATATCTTGCACTCCATCGATGATGAAAGTATTGCCCATATTCCCACCAAAGAGTGCTTCAAAACCGCTGAAGTCCAATGTTGAGCCACTCTGATAGCTGTTTGTGCCATCAATAGTCCAGGTGGAAGGTTTATTGATACCGATCAGCAGGTCAGAGTCATTCGGGTCAGAAGAACCGATCAAGCGATTCATGTGCATGAATAAACCAACCAGAGCAGGATTCAGGCTGATATCTGCGCCAATAAATCCATCACCAATCTGGTAGTTCTGCAACAGGATCCTTCGGGCAGTTGCGTATTGCGAGAAGTCTGTTGTATCATAACCGCTTCCGCCGTCGATATTTCCATTTAGCACACTTGTATTGAAGAACTTGAAGGTATCATTGCCAGCACCACCATTCAGGTTGAAGGTCAAATGCCCGTTGATGTTAAACAGATCACTCAAGCTTCCGCCATTTAGCGTTTCAATCCCATTAAAAGTGAGTTCATTAGTGCTGACATATGCGGTACTGGCATCAGATAAGTTCCAGGTGCTGTTCTGGTTCATGCCGGTCAGATGATCGCCATTGGCGGAAGAACCAGTCAGAATATTGATATTGCTGAAGTTGCCTTTCATCTCTGCAAATTGCAAGTTAAAGCCATCCAAAGTACCCAGATTGTTCAATACAGTATGGATACTGGTAGTGTAAGCGCTCATATCAACCTGATCAATACCAGTTCCACCGTCCAGGTTGCCAGCGCTGGTTGCGCCATCAGTAAAGATAAATCTGTCATTTCCAGCATTTCCATTTATGTTAATTGTCTGCTGTCCAATAATATTGAAGATATCATTCCCCAGACCAGAAAGGATATTCTCAATTCCATGACCTGCATGGAGTACCTGGTTCATTCCTCCTGTTACTGCCAGATCATCAGTCAAAACAAAAATCAATCCGATTGTCTGGGTAGAGAAGTCCAGCGTATCAATTCCTGCTGTCACAGGCTCATCAATAGTATCCATGCCCCAATTGCTGGTGAACTGATATAGATCATTCCCAGTTCCGCCTACCAGAGTATCATTTCCCGTTCCACCATTAAGCGTGTCATTGCCTGCGCCACCATATAACTGATCATCACCTGTATTGCCATGTAGAATGTTATTCTGGGTATCACCAGTGATCGTATCATTCCCAACACCACCGTTTACATTTTCAAATCCGGTGACTGTGCCAGTTATATTTTGAGCATTGAAGAGTGACAGGTCTACGATTACATCCGTCATGAAATCACTGTAATCCAGGGTATCTTGCCCTGTACCACCCACCAGCGAACCTGTTACGGTCACGTTGTTTGCCAGGTAGATGATGTCATCGCCTGCACCACTGTGGATATCCATTGCAATATCTCCAGTGATCCTGAAGGTGTCATTTCCGCTCCCGCTATTGAGAACATCGAAACCGCTAAAAGTGAGAGTGTTGGTGCTGGTATAAGTATTGGTTGCGCCTAGGTTCCAGTTACTATATGCGTTTAACCCGGTCAATGTATCACCAATCGTCGATCCAGCCACAAGAGAATTGATGTTATCAAAGAAACCAGTGATCCCAGTCAATGTGCCTTTGAAGCCATCCAATGTACCAGTGCCTGTAAGGATTGCATGCACCAGTGTGGCATAATCACTGATATCAATTGTATCGGTGCCTGAACCACCAGTGACGTTTCCTCTTACAATGACACCATTCTTGATAATGAAGGCATTACCACCATTTCCACCCAATACGTTTTCCACACCCGTCATGGTCAGTGTGTTGGTTCCGTCTGTTGCTGTGGTATTCGTTAAGCCGAAGGTGAATGTAATCATTCCAGAGATCACACCCGTAAAGTCTACCGTATCATTTCCTTCGCCAGGATTTTCAATAATGATATCGTGACCCCAGCCTTCACCGATAATATAGGTATCATTACCGCCGCCACCGATGAGGATATCATCTGAAGTTCCAGCGAACAGGATATTATCACCCGCATCACCGGTGATGGTATTCATGCTCTGACCACCGGTAATATTCTCAATATTGCTGATGCCATTTGTGCCTGTGGCAGTCTTGGCAGCTAGATTGACTGTTACAGCAGTGGTGTAAGCGCTGTAATCGAGGGTATCTTTTCCAGTTCCGCCATCAATCGTACCTGCAAGAACAGCGGCATCAGCGAACACGAACCGGTCTTCACCAGCTCCACCCTTGAGATTAATCGCCTGCGTACCTGACAGGTAGAATTCGTCTGTTGAAGTACCACCCATCAGGTTCTCAAAGTTGCTGAATTCGAGCCATGTGGCATTTGCCTGGTAACGGTTGGTACCATCGATCTCCCAAACAGCAGGCTGATTGATACCGGTCAATTGGTCGACTATCGATGAACCACCTACCAGAGTATTGATGTTAGCAAATCCACCACTCAAGATCGAGGTTGCTCCATTGAAGCCATCGATCAATCCAATTGTGGTAAATGTGATTTGAACAGCACTTGTATATGCTGCAAATGAAAGGGCATCATTTCCAGCCTGACCATCCAGGTTTCCGGTGAAGGTAGCTCCATTCGCCAATTCGAACAGATCAGAGTCAGTACCGCCAATCAGGTTTTCGATCTTCGAGAAGGTCAATGTGCGGCCACTGGCTGTGATTGTATTGTTGTCATTACCATTGATTTTCCAGATATTGGTTGTATTAATCGCAGTCAGACTATCAGCGCTGGAACCGCCTATGATTGTGTTGATATTCGTAAATACATTTCCTGCTGCAAGACCACTACAGCCATCCACGCTGCCTATGGCAGTAAGGACGATCTGGCGGGTTATAGTATTGCCTGCAAATGTCAGGGTATCGGTTCCAGCCTGGCCATCAATGAAACCACTGACCGTACCTGTGTTTGAGAATGTAAAGGTATCATCACCAGTTCCACCTGTCAGATTTTCAATACCAGAGAATTGGATGCTGCCATTGACATCGCCCGTATTCGTACCTGTGACATTGAATGTGCTTCCACTATCCCATCCGAATAGCGAATCGGCAAATGTTGATCCTGCAATGTTCGTAATTCCCGCAAATACACCAGTTATTCCTGTGGTAGTTGCATTCTGCAAATTCACAGTTACTGCAGAACCATAATCCGTGTAATCCAGGGTATTCAACCCGCCATTACCATTAATATCACCTGACAGTACGCTGGTACCCGTGAATTTGAAGGTGTCATTTCCGATACCGCCAATCAGGTTCTCGATAGATAAACCATTACATGTGACATAGATACCTGTGCCAGTGATAACAATGCCAGAGTTGTTGATCGTAAAGAGTAAGGCACTGGTCACTGAAGAGAAGTCAAATGTATCTGTGCCTTCACCAGAGTTCTCGATGACGTTATCCATTCCAGATGCATTGCCAAATGTGTACGTATCAAATCCAGTGCCGCCAATCAGGCTATCATTTCCTGTTTCACCGATGAGAGTATCATTTCCGTCGTTGCCAACCAAAACATCATCGCCACCAGCGCCATTGAGAACGTTATTGGCAGCGTCACCTGTGATGCTATCATTTCCTGCACTACCAATTACATTTTGAATATTGCTGATGCTAAATGTTCCAGTAGCCAGGCCCAATGCAAGATCGACGGTAATCGGAGTGGTGTAAGCACTGTAATCAAGTGTATTGGTTCCACCCAGACCGTTCAGAACTCCATTGGTCAGAGAAGCTCCATCACTAAAGATGTAGTTGTCATTACCCGATCCACCCAGCAACACTTCCATTCCAGTGAAGCCGAAATTACCGCTCACATTTCCAGCACTGGAACTGATGATGTTGAAATTATTCCCGGAATTCAAACCAATGATCGTATCGGTCGTAGAGAAACCACCAATCACGGCATTGATATTGGAGAATGTGCCAATCAAACCAGAAGTGGTTGTAGACTGCAGGTTCACCCATACAGGACTGGTAACATGGCTATAATCCAGGGTATTTATACCCATGCCGCCATCGATCGAGCCATTAAATGTGACGCCCTCTGCAAATTCGAAGGTGTCATTAGCTGAACCACCCACCAGGTTCTCAAATCCGGTAAATTCCAGGCTTCGGGCAGAGACAGTCATCTGGTTGTTCAACCCATTCAGGTTCCAGGTGGTATTGCTGTTCATGCCGGTCAGGGTATCGCCAGTTGCACTGCTGCCAATGAGCTTGCTGATATTGAAGAAGCCACTGCTGATCCAAGAAGCAGTACCATTGAAACCGCTCTGGCTGCCCAATCCAGTGATGACGGAATTCCGGGGTGTCGTATTGGCAGAATTATCAATTGTATTGTAACCACCCTGACCATCCAGCTTACCATAGATGGAAACACCATTTTCCAAAACGAAGGTATCGTTTCCTGATCCACCAAGGAAGTTCTCAATGACATTTACAAGAGAAAGATCAATGTTAAGAGTAATGCCAAGAGTATTTGCAGAGAAGTCGTAGGTATCCAATCCGCCATCTACCAGCTCGACGATTGTATCAATGCCATTGTTATCACCAAAGAGATAAGTGTCATTCCCTGCGCCGCCAATGAGTGTATCGTTACCCGCACCACCAGTGATCTTGTTGGCATTGGCATCGCCTGTGATCGTATCTTCGAAGGAACTGCCGATGACATTTTCGATGGATACCAGTGTGTCATTTCCGCTATCGGTACTTGTGGCAGTTCCATTCGAGAGGTTGATGATTACACCTGCGATCAGATTACCGCTGTAATCTACCGTATCATTTCCAGCTCCCCCATCCAACAGGTCATTTCCGCCAAACCCAATCAGTACATCATCGCCACCAAAACCATAGATTTTATCGTCCCCATCGGTTCCATACAGGATATTGTCCTGATTATTTCCATAAACTACGTTGCCATACGGACTACCAACGAAATTCTCGATATTGCTGATACCCGCGGTACCGGTGGCTATTCCACTACTCAAGTTTACACTGACTGCAGTGGCATACCCGCTGTAATCCATTGTGTCACTGCCCATTCCGCCATTAATCTTGCCGGTTATGGCAGCATTTCCAGAGAAGGCAAAGATATCATTTGCACTTCCCCCTGTCAGGCTGCCGATATTGGAGAAGGTTAGAGTATTTCCGCTGGTATACGCTCCGCTGTTTGCAGCCGTTATTGCCCAGATACTATTCGCATTCATTCCAGTCAGTGAGTTGCCAGAAGTCCCACCTGAGATGCGATTGATATTGATGAAACCGCCCGCTATTGGACTGACAGTGCCATTGAAGCCATCCATTAGACCTGTAGATGTTAAAACGAAGCTCAATGCAGTCTTGTAGTCTGATAAATTGAGGTAATCGTTACCACCCTGACCATCAACGCTACCATTCAAACCCGAATTGTTGTTGAAGGTAAAGGTATCACTACCCGTGCCACCAATCAGGTTTTCAATGGAGGTTCCGGTATAAGTTACAGCGTTTGAACCAAGTGTGACAGTGATGCCGGTTGTATTGATGGTGAAGATCAGATTTCCAGTGATCGCAGAAAAGTCAAGGGTATCAGTACCTTCTCCTGCCAGTTCGATGATCGTGTTATCCACACCCCAATTGTTTTCAAATTTATAAATATCATTACCGGCGCCACCAGTCAGTGTATCTGTTCCTGCGCCGCCATTAAGGATATTTTGGTTTGCATCACCCGTTAATGTGTCGTTTCCAGAACCACCAGTCAGATTTTCAAGACCAGTGATCGTACCATACACATTCTGCAATATACCCATCTTAAGATTGGCAATCACAGCGGTAGACCATTCAGAATAGCTGAAGGTATCACTGCCGTTACCGCCATTCAGGCTACCTGTCAGGCTGGCATTCTGCGCCAGGGAGAAGATATCATTTCCATCGCCACTATCAATTGCCCAGGTCTGATCACCAATCACATGGATGGTATCTGCCAGGATACCCCCCAAGATCGAATGGAAATTGTTGAAGGTCAGTGATTGTCCGTTGAAAGTGACGGTATTTGTGGCGCTCAACTCCCAGATGGATACCTGATTGGCACCACGGAAGACATTGTTCGTGCCATGACCAGCAATGATCTGATCCATATTGGCAAAGGTACCCAAACCAGTGCCCAGACCATTCAATCCACTAAGCCCTGTATCAGTCAAGGTGAAATTCACATTACTCAAGTAGCTGCTGAAATCAAGAATATCACTGCCATTGTACCCATTTACAAACCCAGTTACGGCAGCGTCATTGTCAAATACAAATCTATCAGCCTGGGTTCCGCCAAGGTAATTTTCGATTGCTGAGAATTCGAGTACTCCGTTGTATGTACCAGAGTTTGATCCGGTCATGTGCCAACTATTGGAAGTATCAGCACCGTTTACCGTATCGGAACCTGTACCACCAACCAGTACATTCATATTACGGAAAGTACCATTGAGGCTGAATTCATTAATATCCACGCCGCTGCTGGTGCCTGGATGGAGCGAAATAATAAGGTTGCTGCTGAATCCGGCAAAAGTCAGGATATCATTTTGATTTCCACCAACCAGATCTTCAAAACCAAAGATACCAAGAATATCACCTGCTGTGGTGTAAGTTACAGATGTGGGATCAACAACCTGCCATGTAGAATCTTCATTCAATCCATTGATGGCATCCGATGTATTGCTACCTACAAGGATGTCAATGTTCGCAAAGCTACCCAATCCAGTCGCAGTTCCATCAAACCCATCCACCAAACCATGACCGGTTAGCGTCACCGAAGTGGAGCTGGTATTCCCTGTGTACGTAATGGTATCGCTGCCTGCCTGTCCATCAAATTTACCAGTCAAAGCTGCTCCGTTATTGATCCGGAGGATATCGTTTCCACTGCCACCAAGGATATTTTCGACAGCACTACCGTTGTGCAGTGTCTGATTGATCCCGTTAATTACTACTACATTTCCAGTGGATACGCTTATGATCAGGTTACCTGTAATAGTTGAGTAATCAAGGGTATCATCGCCACCTGCAGCAACTTCCACCACCACATCGGAACCCCAATCATTTCCAAAAACATAGGTGTCATTTCCACCCAGCCCGGTCAAAACGTCATTGCCCGCCAGCCCAGTGATCACGTTAGCAAGGTCATCACCTGTCAGGGTATCATCTGCACCGCCACCCGTGATATCGTTCATTCCGTAGATTGCGTTAAAACCGGTTGCCTGATTGGTGCTCAAATTCACATAGACTGATGTTGTGTAAGCACTGTAATTGATCAGATCGATTCCTGTGCCACCCACCAGAATTTCTATCGCATTAAATGCAAGGGTATTCACGCTGACATACGTTCCGGTCTGTGATGAAGTAATATTCCAGATGCTTGGATCGTTCAACCCTGCTAAAGTATCAATGGCTGTGCCACTGGTGATGAGGTCAATATTGGCAAACCCGCCCGTTATCTCACTCAACAAGCCATTGAAGCCATCCATGCTTCCCCGTTCGGTGAGCGAGAAGTTTAGAGCAGTTGTATAAGCGCTGTAATCTAATTTATCGCTGCCACCCTTGCCATCTACTCTGCCATCCAGGGTAACAGTATCAGCAAAGATAAAGGTGTCTGAACCAGTACCTCCAATGAGCGAATCAATCCGCTCGAATTGCAAAGTATTGCCACAGATATACTGATCCATCACAGGGAAGACATTCAGCTTCCAGGTGCTGTCCAGATCTAGCCCGGTGAGAGAATCAATAGCGCTGCCACCAAATATTTCATTGATATTGAGGAGTAGATCAGCAATGGATGCTTCAGTAATATTGAAGCCATCAATGGTTCCGAGTGAAATCAAGGTGAAATTACGGCTGGTTGTAAAGCTGGTGTAGTCCAAAATATCGCTACCAGCCTCGCCGTTAATCGAGCCATTGACACCCAAAACGGGTGAACCGGTTAGAGATGCGCCATTATTGAAGATGAAGTAATCAACATCACCACCACCCAATACATCATTTGCCTGTGAACCAGTGAAGATGAATATATCATTCTTGCTGCCACCTTGCAGGATCTCAAACCCACTGAAGTTCAAGAACTGCAGACCAGATCCATCTATAGTAAACAGGTCGATTGTTGTAGTAGCAATTGCTCTGCGAGCGTTGTAATCATTCTCTGTGCCATCGAATGTGATCTCATTAATGGAAGTATAGGTATTCGAGCCGTCCACGTCCCATCGAGCATCTTTATCCAAACCTGTCAGGCGGTCTCCACCAACACTGCTTCCCTTGATCGTTTCGATATTGTCGAAGGAAACACTGATGCCGTTGATCATTCCAGCATACCCGTCAGTAGTACCAATGGCTGTAAGCACACCATTTCGAGGTGATGTGTATCTTGAGAAGTCGAGCACATCATCATCACTTCCGCCGTTGATCGAACCAATGAGGGTTGCACCGTCATTGAAAATGAATGTATCAACACCGCTTGTGCCCGATATATTGAATGTTCTTTCACCGGTCAGGATGAAAGTGTCATCCAGGCTACCACCAACCAGCAATTCAAAGTTGACAAAGTTCATTGTGGCACCAAGGCTGGTGTAGGTATCCGTTCCATCCAGATCCCATACGTTCGATTGATTCAATCCATTAAGGGTATCTCCGTTGGTCGAACTGCCGATCAGGATTGTGATATTGCGGAAACCATTCGGAACAACTGCGTCGTAGCCGTTGAAACCTGTGAGGGTTCCCTTATCACTAATCAATACCGATCGAGGTGATTTAACAGCAGACATATCTAGGGTGTTTGAGCCGCTCTGTCCATCGATATACCCCATCAGGTATACGCCATTTCCAATAATGAAGTTGTCATCACCACTACCGCCAATGAATGTATCTACGCCACTGCCGGAGTGTGTCAGTGAATTCACACCGCTCAAGATGGTAAGAGATGTTGCATTGATATTGAAGATGATATCAGTGGTAACTTGCGAGAAATTAACCATATCCTGCATACCACCAGCATCGATCAAAGTATCATTGCCCCAATCATCTGTGAACAGGTAGGTATCATTTCCTGTATTGCCATTGAGAACATCATCACCTGCACCACCCGTAATAATATTGGCAGAACTGTTGCCGATGATCGTGTCATTGAAATTGGTGCCAACTACATTTTCGAAAGTTCCCCGAAGCGTGAAGTTTATCCCAGCCTGGATATTTTGAGGAGAACCAGAAATCGTCAGGTTGATCGAAATACCGCCAGTCAATACAGCCAAGAAGTTGATCGTATCGATACCACTGCCGTTACTCAGTATTTCATCCAAGGTCAATGTGTATGCAGTTCCAGCCGCATTGTGAATAATATATGTATCATTGCCACCCATTCCAACAAAGGTGTCATTTCCACCATTACGGATGATGATATCGAATACATTATCACCGTTATCGCCATAGATTATATTGGATGAAGAAACGCTGCCAATTACATTTTCAAATCCACTGACGCCACCAGTCGTCCCGGTTGCAATACCACCGGTCAGGTATACCTGCACAGGTGTGGTATATGCGCTGTAGTCCAATGTATCGATACCACTCTTGGCATCAATACTATTGAAAGTACCGGGCAGCGCAGCCCCATCAGAGAAGATAAACAGTTCATTACCAGTGCCACCCACCAGGTTTTCGATGTACGAGAAATCGAGAACATGCGAACCAACGGTATAGCGTGCATCACCGGATGAGGTAAGAATATTCCAGATAGCATCCACATCATCCAACCCGGTAAGTACATCCACGCCCTGTGAGCCAACCAGGTTATCAATATTATCAAATCCCAGGGCGATCGTATTTTCGGTACCAGCAAAGCCATCAATCGTACCTAATCTGGTCAAAGCAAAGTTGCGCGCATCCACATATTGGGCGTAATTAATCTCATCATAACCTGTGCCACCATCGATGAAGCTGGTCAGGATAGAATTGTTCTGGAAGATAAAGCGATCATCGCCAGGATTACCATAGAGTATCTGGGTTTGTGTGCCGGTGGAAATGGTAAATGTATCATTGTTCAGACCGCCTTTAATAATTTCGATATTGGCAACAGAATTGACTGCATTTCCGTTTCCCGTAACAGTCACATTCTTGTTAAGGGTGATTGCCAGCATAAAGGTCACGGTGCCAAAGTCAAGGGTATCCTGCCCAGCGCCTGCATTCTCGATAACTATATCTATACCCCAGTCATTATCGAAATGATAGGTATCGTTACCTGTGCTGCCAGCCAGTGAGTCATTCCCTGGTCCACCATTTAGGACATTCGCGCCATTGTCGCCAGTGAGTGTATCATTTGCAGATCCACCAGTTAGATTCTCAATTCCGAAGTATTCGCCAATGATCCCTGTACCTGTGCGGGTTACCAGATCTGCTACCACTGAAGTTGTCCGCTCAGCGTAGCTGAGTGTATCGCTACCTGCCTGCCCATCAAATACACCACTATACGTGGCAGTTTCAGTCATCCAGAGGGTATCATTGCCAGCGCCAGCGTTGATCCTATAGGATTGTGCACCAGTCAAAACGAACAGGTCTGTACTACTACCACCCTGCAAAACCTCGAAGCCAGAAAATGCCAGGGAGTTGCCACCAGCGGTATAGATATCTGTTCCATCCAGATCCCATCGCGCAATGAGGTCAGTACCAATCAAAGTATCTGAACCTGTACCAGAAAGAACCACATTGATATTGTTAAAGCTTCCACCTATACCAGTAGCAGTTCCGGTAAATCCATCCACAGATCCAATACCTAGCAGAGTGATTATGCGCACTATGGCGGATGAACTAAAGTTGAGGGTATCAATGCCACCACTCCCATTAATGTTTCCAATGACAGAGCTATTGCTAGAGAAGACAAAGGCATCATTCCCACTACCACCATTGAAGTTCTCAATGTTGGTGTAAGATACTGAATTTGCTGAACCTGTGACTTTCGCCTGACCGAAATCAAAAGTGAGGTTGATGCTAACATTCGAGAAATCGAGCGTATCATTTCCTACGACATCAGTAACCGTATCTGTTCCGAAGGCATCCAGGAAATGATAGATATCATTTCCAACACCACCATTGAGAACATTCGTATTGCTATCACCTGTGATCTCGTCAGCACCTGATCCAGTTGTCACATTCTCGATGCCTGTGATATTGCTGGTTCCCGTTGCGAAATTGGTGGCAAGATTCACAATAACACTGGTTGTGTAGGCTGAATAATCCAGCAGGTCAATTCCTGCACTACCATTCAATGCACCACTGATTGAAGCACCATCTGTAAAGATGAAGTGGTCAGCTCCATTATTTCCATTCAGATTTTCAATGGAAGCAAAGGTAAGTGTATTTCCATTGGTGTAGCTGCCGCTGTTCGAACCGATGATATTCCAGGTATTGCTGCCATTCAGGCTGTTCAAAATATCGCCCGTCTGGCTGCCAATCAAGTTGGAAATATTCGAGAACCCACCAGGAATACTGGCTTCGATACCATTGAAGCCTGTCGATCCTATGCCAGTCAATGTGATTACTCTTGAGGAGGTGTAATTGGCAAATGACAGAGTGTTGCCGCCTGCCTGACCATTGATCATTCCACTGAAGACTACACCATCTGTCAAAGCAAATGTATCATTGCTGTTACCACCGTTCAGATTTTCGAATGAGGAGAATGTCAATATTGCATTGCTGGCATAATTACCGTCGCTTGATCCGGTAATCGTCCACTGACTGTCAGCATGGATACCAGTAAGTGTGTCTGAATATGTACTGCCGATCAGTGTATCGATATTGTTATAGGTTCCAGAGATGCCGCTGGATGTTCCGTTGAAGCCGTTAATACTTCCATTTCCAATCAACACCACATGGATTGCTGAACCATAACCAGTGTAATCAAGGATATCTATGCCACCCTGCCCATCTACATTGCCGGTAAGAAATGCATCTGACAGCAGGCGGAACACATCGTTTCCATCACCACCATTCAGGTTCATCGAAATCGTATTGCTGATCAGGAAGGTATCTACATCGCTACCAGCATTAATCGTTTCAATCTCATCGAAGTATAGAGTATTTCCACCGAGTTCGACCTTATTCGAAATACCATTCAATGTCCAGGTAAGTGGTTGGTTTATGCCATTAAGTTGATCAGCACCCGTTCCACCTGTTACTGTATTAACATTATGGAAAATACCAGTGAATGTAGCTTCGAATAGATCAAAGCCATCCAGGCTTCCAGCATTGGTTATTTTGATGTTACGGGTAGTATCAAATACTGCAAAGGAGAGCGTATCTGCGATACTGTGCCCGATAAATTCTTCGAATCCGGAAACTGCTAAAGTGTTTCCGCTGATGTAATTGAGTGCATTACTACCAGTCACCTGCCAGGTGCTATTGGTGGTTGAGCCATGCAGGGTATCTGTTCCGGTTCCACCCACCAGGCTGTTGAAATTGGTAAAGCCCGCCAATCCAGATGCCTGACCAGCGAAGCCATCCAATAAACCAGTACCAGTCAGGGTTACAACTGCATCATTGAACATTGTGTATCTCAGTTGATCACTGCCGGTTCTGCCATCAACAGTGAGATTGCTCACTGCGCCATCAGCAACATCAATTATGTCATTGCCAGAACCAGCCAGCAGTAATTCGATTGCGTTACCTGCATGGGTAACCTGATTCAAACCACAATTGACCGTTACACCAGCCGGATTCAGAATGTTGATCTGCAGAGCTGACGGAATAGCAGAAAAGTCGAGAATATCATAAATGCCCGAAAGATCGGAAACGACATCCACACCCCAGTCTGAAGCAAATACGAATGTATCATTACCCTGACCATCTTCAAGCATGTCATTGCCAGCTCCACCGGTAATGATATTATCGTTCGCATCACCGGTCAGGACATCATTTGCAGCGCCGCCTGTAATGTTTTCTACATTGATGATCTGATTGGCAATTCCTGAGCTGATATTGAAAGCTGAGCCATTCAACAGGTTAACGGTGACGGCTGTCAGGTATGCACTGTAATCCAACAGATCAACGCCACCTCCCCCATTCAAAGTGCCTGTCAATTGTGCATTGTTATTGAAGCTGAAGACATCATTCCCTTCGCCACCATTCACATTCACCCGGTTGGTTGTCCCAATGAAGATGAACCTATCTGCATTCGAGCCGCCTATGAAGTTTTCGACATTTGAGTAGCCACTTGCTCCGGTATGTGTCACCCGATTGGTGTCATCGACAACCAAAATGGATGCACCATTGATGGTAAACGTCAGCGAATTGATGATCGCAGAGAAGTCCAGGGTATCATTTCCACCACCCACTTCTTCAATCACTGTGTCCACACCCCACCCTGGCAGGAACACATATACATCATCACCACCTCTACCAACCAGAATATCATTACCAGAACCGCCCACGATCGTATCGTTTCCGGGGGTACCATAAATGACATTCGTTTGACCGCCGATGATAGTTTCGATCTGTGTAAAACCATTGACAGCATTTGCATTGATATTCATTGCTCTTCCCGCCACCATATCAACATCCACAGGGGTGGTAGTGTATGCATGGTAATCCAATGTATCGTTTCCATCGCCACCCAAAATGGCGGGTGAGCCACCAGCCAACGTAGCGTTATCAGCAAAGACAAATTGGTCATCTCCACCCATACCGAACAGGGTCAGAGATGTTTGATTGCCGCTGATCTTGAAGATATCAACGCCAGCCTCACCCTTAAGGATCTCAACTGCAGAGAAGTTCAATTCATTGCCGCTGATGTACCGGTTGGTTCCATCCAGTTCAAAAGTACCACCAACAGACAAACCGGTCAGGGTATCGGTACCGGTATTTCCAAGCATGGTATTGATGTTGCGCAAAATGCCGGTAAAGGTGGCATCGGTCAAATCAAATCCGTCCACTGTGCCAACGTTCAGCAGTGTTACATTACCCTTGACTGTGCCATAGAAGGTGACTGTATCATTCTGGTTCCCACCGACCAGAGTCTCAATGGATGTGAAGTTCATTTGGTTGGCAGCACCCTCAAGCAGATAGTATCCAGCATTGGCGCCAGAGATCTTCCAGATGGCATTCGCGTTCATACCTATCAGAATGTCGCTGCTACTTCCACCAACCAGGATATTGATGTTTCGCAATTCTGAAATGAAGGAAACTTCACGTAGGTCGAACCCATCCAACGCACCAGCAGAAACGATGCTGATATTTTGAGTGGTGGTAAAACCAGCAAATGTGGCAGTATCGCTGAGATTACCACCCACTAAAATTTCCACTCCGGAGAAAATTAAGGTACGGGTGGAGGTATACGTACCTGATGTTGCATCAACTGCTTTCCAGGTAGCTGCTGCGTTCAAACCAGTCAAAGTATCAGTGCCTGAACTGCCAAGAATAAAGTTGATATTTCTAAATTCACCAGTGAACGAAGCTTCAGTTACATTGAAACCATCCAACGATCCAAGACCTGTAAGGGTGGAATTTCCACTACCGACAAAGGTCAAGGTATCCTGGAGTCTGTTACCAATCATGATCTCAAATCCAATGGTGGTCAATGTATTGGTACTGGTGTATGTGGTTGTGTTCGAACCGGTAACCGTCCATGTAGAAATAGCATTCATTCCTGTAAGGTTGTCAACTGTACCCGAACCAATCAGATGGTTAATATTGATAAAGCCTGCAATATCCGATGCAGTTCCAGTAAAGCCGTCAATGCTTCCCAGTTCTGTCAAAACCACAGATTTGGCTATGGTATCACCCGCATAACTCAAAGTATCGTTGCCACTGCCTCCATTCAAGGTAGCAATGGAAGCAGTATTATCAGCTATGGTAAAGATATCATCACCAACACCGGTCATGATCATTTCAATGTTGTTGCTGGAATAATTTACGGTATTGCCCAGAGCGTCGGACACATCAAAGAACTTCAATATTACTTGCAGGTTCGCAAGAGCTGCTGTGAAGTCCAGTGTATCAGTTCCAGCGCTACTCATTTCAACAATGGTATCTCTACCCCATCCATCTGCAAACAGGTAGGTATCATTTCCTGCACCACCCGCTAGAGTATCATTTCCGGTGCCACCGATGATAGTGTCATTGCCCACATCACCCAGGATGGTGTCATTTCCAGCACCACCGATCAGAACGTTGTTTGATCCATTACCTGAAATAATGTCATTGCCCTGACCACCGGTCACATTTTCAATGTTGATCACTGAACCAGTACCAGTGGCTGTGTTCGCAAACAAGTCGACATTAATATTGGTTATCCAGGCAGAATAATCGAGCAGGTCAACTCCCGTACCACCATCCAGTGTGCCAGTCACAGAAGCATCTTGAGCAAAAATGAACTGGTCAACACCACCCAAACCAGTCAATGTCTCAATTCCATTGAACAATAATGTATTCGTACTGACCATTGAGCCCGTGTTCAAACCCGTGACATTCCAGATTGTATTGGAATTCAGCCCAGTCAATGAATCGCTGTCATTTCCACCCACGATATGGTTGATATTCTTGAAGCCACTGGTGATCGCAGCCACCGTTCCATCAAAGCCATCTATAGTACTCAAAGTAGTAACCACAAAATTCAGGGTAGTGGTGTAGAGTGAGAAGTCCAGGATATCATTCCCGCCAACACCGTTTACAGTGCCAGTGTGAATAGCTGATGCGGCAAATCTGAAGGTATCTGCTGCTGACCCACCCATGATCGTTTCAAAACTGGAGAACGAAAGGTTATTTCCATTGGAATAGGTATGGATGCCACTTGCATTGAATAGCCAGGTGCTGACAGTGTCCAATCCGACTAAAGTATCTGTTCCAGAAGTACCCACCAGGGCGTTCATGTTCAAGAATTCTCCTGTGAAAGAAGCAATCCTGACATTGAACCCATCTATCGTGCCCAGACTAAGGAGAGTTGTTGATTGAGCGCTAGATAATCCGGCCAGCGACAAGGTATCGGTGTTGGTGTTACCAACCAGATTTTCAAATCCACTCAGGCTGGCTGAATTGACATGAATGTAATTGAGGGTATTGGCACCGGTAATAGACCATGTACTTGATTCAGCCAGACCAGTAAAGGTATCGGAAACCAGACTGCCTACAAAAGTGTTCATGTTGGTAAAGTTAGAGATACCTGTGGCATATCCAGCAAAACCATCTACACCCCCCAAACCGGTCAGGGTTACAGTCACTGCAGAAGCGTTCCCGGCATAACTCAGAATATCATTGCCAAATGCACCATCAAATGAAGCATTAGAGGCATATCCATCAAGGATCTTAAGCGTATCAGTAGATGAACCTCCCAGCAAATTCTCAAAACCGAAGAATGTAAGTACATTTGCGCCTGAAGATATAGTTGTGGTTGCGCCTATCGTCCAGGTGTTGATCAAGTTTGCACCTGTTAATCTATCACCAGCCAGTGGAGAAGCGATGACATTATCAATATTAGCGAAACCACCAGAAATCAGGCTGCTGGTACCATTGAACCCATCCACTGAGCCAGTTGCAGTCAGTTGAATGGAAATCGGTGAACTGTATGCATTGAAGTTCAATGTGTCATTTCCACCCTGACCATTGATCGAACCTGTGAAGGTGCCACCATCACTAAATACGAAGGTATCTGCGTTGGAGCCACCTTTCAATATCTCAAATCCGCTGAATGCAAAGCTGCGAGAGCCACTGGTATATACATTTCCAAGATGGGAAATCAGCCATTCAGCAATTCCATTGATACCAGTCAGGCTGTCATTGGAGGCTGATCCAACTTCCATATGTTCCACGTTATCAAATTCAAGACCATTGATGCTGCCCTTGAAACCGGTCAGAGTTCCATAATCGGTCAAAACAACCGTCTTGGAAGAGGAATCCGTCAGGTTGAAATTGCTATTTCCAGCTCCACCCACAAATTTTTCAATGTTGAAGCCAGTAGCAGAGATCCGGTTCGTGCCATCGGTTACCGAAATACCAGAACCATAGCTGATCGTGAGATCTACTGTAGTAGCTGAGAAATCAATAATATCGTAACCCTCAGAGGCATTTTCAATGACGATATCATTCGCTCCCCAACCATCTGCGAACAGGTAGCGATCATCGCCGGTACCACCAGATAGGGTATCATTTCCTTCTCCACCAATTAAAATATCATTACCACCCAAACCATTCAGGTTATCATTTCCTGTTCCACCTGAAAGCTGATTAGCTCCTTCATTACCGGTTATCACATCATTTGCTGAACCACCGGTCACATTCTCGATTGCAGAAACACTTCCTGTCCCTGTCGCAATACCTGTCGCCAGATTTACCGTGATGCCTGTTGTATACGCAGTGTAATCCAAAACATCAATACCATTTCCACCGTGCACAAAACCTGATAACCCTGCTCCATCAGCGAAAACGAAGCGATCCTCACCATCCAACCCCTGGTAGCATTCGATCCCTTCCAGCAGAATGGTATTGAACGATGTGTAAGCTCCTGTGTTGATTCCAGTAATATTCCAGGTACTGTTTGCATTTATACCACTTACGGTATCGATGGCAGAACCGCCCAGGATATGGTTGATATTTGTGAAGTTACCATTGATCAGAGTAGTTGTTCCAGCAAATCCGTCTACAGCACCTGGATTGGTCAGAGCGATAGTAACTGGATTAACGTAATCGCTAAAGTCGAGGATATCATTCCCGGCATTGCCATCGATAGCAGTAGCCACACCAGTGAAAGTCGCACCATTGGCAAAAACAAACCTATCATTTCCAGTGCCACCCACCAGTTTTTCGATATTTCCGTTTACATAACTTACCTGGTTGGTTCTACTGGAGACAGTGCAATTTGCAATATTGAAGATATTTGCATCGGTTGCAAGGGAGAAATCAATGACATCTATTCCAGCATTGCTCTGTTCTTCGATCGTGTCATTGCTGCCAAACCCATTTTCGAAGATATAGGTATCGTTTCCAGCTCCACCCACCAGAATATCATTGCCAGCCTTGCCAATAATGATGTTGTCGTCAGAGCTGCCAATCAAAATATCATTACTAGAGCCGCCAATAATGGTTTGGATGTTGAGAACACCCTGCGTTCCCGTAGCGCTGGTTGGCAGATACCCATACCATGAAACAACATCCAGGTTGACATGAACAGGTGTCGAGTAAGCTGAGTAATCCAACGTATTACCGCTGCCACCCTGACCATCCACAGATCCCGAAATCGTTGCGCCCTCTGCAAAGATGAACCAATCTGTTCCACCACCACCTCGCAAGGTCGCCAGAATACCTGTTCCGCTGATCATGAAGGTATCGGCACGCCCACCTCCCTGCAGGATCTCAAAGGATGCAAACGTGATCGAATTCGAACCGATCGAATAGGATTCAGGAGTACCAATCTGCCAGATGCTATCTTGATCAGCTCCGATAATCCGGTCGACAGTGGTCGCAGTGCCAATGAGATGATCGATATTCATCAATCCACCGCTCACATCCGCCACAGACAGGTTCAAACCATTATCTGTTCCTGTACCAATCACCGTCACAGTGCGGGAAGTCGTGAAAGCAGAAAGATCCAGTGTATCATTACCAGTTCCGCCATCGATCGAACCGATGAGTGTAGCACCATTCATAAAGACGAATTGATCATCACCTGCTCTGCCATTTACGATGAAGGTTTGAACGCCCGTGAAATTGAACCGGTCGCTGGCATTTCCACCAATCAAAGATTCGATCGCTGAAAAGTCGAGCGTATTGGTTCCAAGAATATATTGCGATCCACCTGGCAACAAATTCCAGGTAGCTACAAAATCAGCCCCGGTCAATGTATCCACATTGGTCGAGCCAGTGAGGATATCCATATTCGTGAATGTCGTAACACTGGTCTCATTGCCATTTACCCCATCAACCAGACCTGCGGATGTAATATGGATGTTGCGTCCACCCATGTACCCATTGAAGGAGACTTCATCTCTACCGCTGCCACCATTGAACACTCCTGTCAATGAAGCATTACCAGTAAGGTTAAATATATCATTACCAGCACCACCATCCAGATTAATGGCAATCGTTCCGCTGATGGTAAAGCGATCAACACCAGACCCTGCATAAACCTGGTCGATGCCCAAGAACATTAGAGTATTTGAGTAGCCATCAAGCTGGTACGTACTTGAAACAGTACCGATCTGCCAGGTAGCATCACCGTTCAAGGTATTCAAGATATCGCTGACAGTACTACCAATGATGGTATTGATATTGTCAAAATTAACTGGCAGCCCATTCGTCGTACCGGTAAAACCATCCTTCGAGCCCAAGCCTGTCAACATGACGGTACGACTGGTATTCAGACCAGTGAAATCAATGGTGTCATTACCTGTACCACCGACATAGTTTTCAATTACATCCCCTTCTATGCTCAGCTTATCAAGGCCAGATGTAATGTTGACACCTACCAGACCGAAGGCAAAGGTGATAGCACCCGTCAACATGGAGAAATCAACTGTATCCAGACCGCCACCGACTACCTCATGAATAATATCCATTCCCCAATCGAGCAGGAAACGGAAGATATCATTCCCCGAGTTACCGGTCATCTCATTGGCATTGGTATCACCGGTAAAGTCATCATTGCCAGATCCACCGATGATATTTTCAATGTTGCTGATGCCAAGCGTGCCTGTTGCAGTACCATCTGTCAAATTCACCGTTACACCGGTTGTGTATGCAGTGTAATCAATCGTATCAATACCAGAACTACCATTCAGGGTACCGTTGAAGATCGCGCCTATAGTGAACCGGAAGGTATCAGCAAGATCACCACCAATCAAAGCTTCTATTGCTTCAAAAGTGAGTGAATTGATGCTTGTATAAACGTTGATTGTACCCTGGATCAGCCATATAGCAGCTGCGTTGAGGCTCTTCAAGGTATCTGTGAATCTGCTGCCCACCAGAGTATTAATATTGTGGAAGATGGTTTCGAGACCCTCAATAATCAAGTTAAATCCATCGATACTGCCAATAGATATCAAGGTGATCACACGGGCTGTCAAGTAATTGGCAAAACTCAAAATATCGGTTCCACCCTGTCCATCGATCATACCGGTAAAAGAGCCATTATTTACAAAATTAAAGGTATCAGCACCCGTGCTGCCATAGAGGGTATCGAAATTAGCAAATGTTAAAGATTGGCTACTTGATGTAACGCTGTTGGTACTATCAAAAGTCCAGGTATTGGTCAGTGTATTGACATGAAGTGTATTCCCTGCTGATTGATTGGCAACAAGGGCATCAACATTCAAAAATCCGCTGGAAATACCTGCATCTGTTCCATTGAATCCATCAGTCGTACCTATAGATGTTAACGTGACATTGCGAACAGTTGTATCCTGGCTGAAGTCTAATGTATCTACACCAGACTGCCCATCAATCGTGCCGGTTAATGAGGCACCATCTTCAAAGACGAAAGTGTCATTTCCAGCTCCACCACGCAAAGTATGGGTCAAAGAACCAGTAATATTGAATGTATCATTCCCCGCGCTGCCATAAATATTCTCGATACCCAGGTAAACGACCTTGTTGATTCCGTTGACAATTTCATATGATCCCAGGTTGAATACAACTCCGGTTATTGCATTGCTGAAATCAATGGTATCCAGACCTTCGCTGTCCACGATGGCATCGAATCCCCAGGCGTCTTTGAAGTAGTAAGTATCATTACCAGCATTCCCGCGCAGGATATTATCTGAACCATCACTGGTGATCACATCATTTCCACTACCGGTGATCACATTTTCAAGATTTCTATAAACAACTGTACCACGTCCCGAATCTTGAGGTGAGGTTGTACTCAAGTCAATAGAGATGGAAACTACTGCATTGCTTTCATCCAGTGTATCAATGCCAGGACCGCCATCGATCGTGTCATTTCCACCATTGCCGCGAATGACATTGTTCAAACTATCTCCGGTGATCGTATCGCCACTAGTACCGCCAATGACATTACGTATATTGGTAATTCCGCTGGTCCCAGTTGCTTCTCCAGTGATCAGATTAACAATAACCGGACTGGTATATTTTGAGTAATCAATTGTGTTGATGCCACCAGCACCATCAATCGTGCCAGTACCACCAGCTAATGTCACACCATTGCTGCTAAAGACGAAGACGTCATCATAAGGAGTCCCAATAAGGTGTTCGATGTTATTGCCGGTATGGATCACCCGGATATTTGTTCCATCAGCGTATACACTTCCCAATGTGAAGGTCAATGAAATGGAGACTTCCAGGAAGTTGAAAGTATCAAATCCAGATGGATCGGTGATGGTATCTGTTCCGGTGTTGTCATCAAAGAAGTATGTATCATCACCATCTCCACCATCCAGCGTATTATCAGCTGTTGAGGCGATCAATGTATCATTACCAGGGCCACCAATGCCGTTTTCAAAGTTCACCAGCGCACCTACATTCCCCGGGTTTGCATTGAAAAGACCCGTCGTTTGATCTGCAGGCAGGTTGATAATCACCGGTTCAGAAGCTGTAAAGTTGGTGTAAACAATGGTATTCGAGCCATTTTGACCATCAATATGACCGATCACACTTTCAAATGTGGTGAAGGTCAACGTGGCATGGCTGTTCATGTTCAGAATATCATTCCCTGGACCACCCCGCAGCAGGTGATAGGTACGATTACCAAAAATGTCGAAGATATCAATTCCACTGCCGCCTTGCAGGATCTCAAACCCAGTGAAGTAAGCAGTATTTGTGCTGATGAAGCGGTCATTTCCATCCAGGATCCATCTGGCGTTGGCATCATAACCGAAAAGACTGTCATTAAGTGCAGCAGTTCCGGTGAATGCATCCATATTGAAGAAACCGCCCATCACCGGTGCCACTGTTCCATCGAAACCATTGATGGTTGCAACGACATCCAGGTACAGATCCAGTCGAGTGGTATATGCTGCAAAATTCAGGCGATCGATGCCACCCTGACCATCAATATACCCACGTAAAGTAACACTATTCGCAAAAATGAATTCATCATCACCTTGTGAACCGATCAGATTCTCAATGTTATCGCCACTGTGAGTAATGGAAATACCAGCACCACTGACCACTAAACTGGTTCCATTGAGATAGAAAGTCAATGAAATAGTGACACGCGAAAAATCAAGAGTATCGTTTCCGCCATTGAGCTCTTCAATAATGATGATCGACCCAGAATTATTCGTAAATACATACGTGTCGTTACCTTCCAAACCAGCTACAGTGTCATTGCTATCACCTACAACGATCACGTTATTGCCCTGATCACCATAAATTATGTCAACTGCTTTACCACCAATCACATTTTCAACATTGACTACACTGTTCAGGTATCCTTCATTGATGGCAGTGGCGATACCCTGGCTCAGATCTACCGTTACAGAAATGGTAAAGTCGCTGTAATCCAATGTATCGATACCACCCTGTCCATCAAAGAACGGCATTTGACCAGCGATCAGTGCTCCACCAATCTGGGCGCTATTCTTCATGACCAGCGTATCGTCACCTGCGCCCGCTCGAATGATATACCGTTGAACTGATTCAACTACAATAATGACATCGTTTCGATTGCCTGCATAGATGCGTTCGAAATTCATGAATTCCAGGCTGTAGTTGAAGCCGCTGGCATAATAGGAATTTCGATCTGTTGCGCCCACCATTACAGGTGCTGCCAGGGTGTTGAAACCAGGATCAGTATCAACTATCACGCCATCCAATTGGAAGGTGCTGTCTTGGTCCAAAGTATAGAGGGAATCTCTTCCTTTACCGCCGATAATGGTTTCAATTTGATGTGCAGAGAAGTACAGGCTATTTCCTGCTGTTGTCAGATCAATCGCAATATCGTAGGTGCCAGTATTACTTAGCATGATATCCAGGTCACCTAAAACCGGTAGCACTGCTCCAGCTGCAAAGGTGTCTCCTGTTTGACCATAGAAGTTAATTGTGTCAGAACCGCCGTTGGTAGCTTCCAGAACAATATCGTTACCCCAACCTTCAACAAAGGTATAGTAATCATTTCCACCTAAACCGATCAGTGTATCGTTACCACCCAGACCACCAAACAGGACATTACTGCTGGCATTTCCGGTAATAGTGTCATTTCCTGTACCACCGGTTACATTTTCAATATTGGTGACAAAGGCCAATCCAGTTGCAGCACTTTCGAGGGTTACCGTTACGTCAGTTGTATAGCGTGAATAATCCAGGAGATCTGCGCTTCCACCAAATCCATTGATGGTTCCGGTTCCACCTACCAAAGTAGCTCCATTGGTGAACAGGAAGGTATCATCTGCTGTACCACCGATCAAATTTTCGACAGTGTTTCCTGTTAAGGTGACTGTTTGCTTTCCAGAGATCGACAGAACATAAACTCCATCTCCGCCAGTATAGTTGCAAGCACCTTCGGTAGAATTGCAGATGAAGAACTTCAATTTGAAGTTGACTGTTGTAAAGTTGAAGGTATCCGTTCCACTGATATCCGTAACCTTGTCTTGACCCCATTCACCAACAAAAAAGTAGGTATCGTTCCCAGATCCGCCCCGGAATATGTCGTTGTCCGCTTCCCCATAAAGATACTTGGAACCTTCACCACCAAGCGTATTGATCGCATCGGCACCAGTACCGCCATAGATCGTATCGTCACCTTTACCGCTTTCAATAGTATCGGCTCCATCTTCACCATAAATGATGTCATTTCCAGCGCTGCCATCAATTACATCATTCCCACTTCCGCCATAAATGACATCGTTTCCGTTACCACCATAAATGGTATCATTATGCAACCCACCGGTTATAGTATCGTTGCCATCCTCACCATAGATGGTATCCAATCCCACACCACCATCAATTATGTCGTCACCCGCTCCAGCATGAATGGTGTCATCATTATCACCACCATAGATCTTATCATTCCCAATACCAGAGGTGATGGTATCGTTTCCACCTTCACCATATATGACATTATCTCCATCGCCAGCATTGATTGTATCGAGACCGTAGCCTCCATAGATCAGATCAGCCCCACCACCTGTTGTAATCGTGTCGGTACCATCATCACCATATACAGTATTGTTTCCATTTCCCTGTGCAGAGATTGTATCATCTCCAGCTCCACCGTAAATAGTATTTGCACCATCCCCACCACAGCGGATCGTATCGTTTCCTTCTCCACCATAAATTTCACATTTTGAGGTTGCAGACGTAAGCTGGTCATCACCATCATCGCCATAGAGTAATGACTTACCGCTACCCATGTTGAAAATGCCATCATCACCGACACCTCCATGGATTTCTACATCAGCAAGAACTCCGCTCTTGACCATGATATAGTCATTACCCAAACCAGCTCCATTCACCAGAATCTTTGAAATACCAGTGAAAGTCTTTGTAAAGCCCATGGCAGATACCATCACAGTTTCATTGCCAACTGTTCCATCTACATGGGTAATGATATAAGACTCTTCATTATCGTCGTCCCAATGATCACCGCGAGCGCTGGCGTCTACACCCATGTTTAGACGTAATACACTTCCAATCTGTGTCGCTATTATTGGGCTATCCCATGACCAATCGATTGAACCTTTGAAGGTGATACCCAATACTGTGATCTTAATTCCCAGATGGATACCTGTCTTCTTGAATTCAAATGTTCCTTCTACTCCAGCCAGTGTGATCTCAATGTCATCAAAAGGCCAGAACATGGGAATGACCAGATCAACCTCACCCCAGGCGCGTCCTGATAACCCATCACTGGATATTGTGAGTTCAAATCCGCCTTTGAGAACAAAGACACATAAATCTATATTTACTGAAACACTACCGTGAATGTAGAACCATCCATCTGAGTGAATCTCTCCGGTGACATGAACATTAACAAACCTGAAGAAATCGATCCAGACATCAACATATAGCTCGAAGATACCGTTTTCAACACCAATTCTGAATGTGGCATTGGCTTCAAACAGCCATAGCTTAATTTTTCCATCTACAGTAACCTTGAAAGTATTACCAGCAACGGTTATTCCATTTACATCATGCGCTTCAGAATCAGTGTTGATCCAGAGGTAGAAGTTGCCTGAAACACTGACAACATCAAAATCGATTACATTAGCACCCAATCCCAGGTACATGGCGAAGTAACCTGGATTGACGTTCAAAATAGCGCCGCCAATTACATTGAATTCTCCAAACCCGCCTAATGAGAGAAATGCATTGAAGTTGATCGCCATCTGTACGCTGTTGATGAGAATGTCAAATTGACCAGAGATTTCAAATGGTCCAACTTTCAATTTGCCACCGATAACCAGGCGTACTGTTTGAGCTGCAATCCTTCCCTCTTCAAAGCCTGAGATCACACCCGTACGCTTGTTGATTAAAAGCCTTTGAATGGTTGCTTCGCTATCGGTAGTATTAATCTCCAATTGCAAATAACCAGTGAACGTCAATCCTGCCGCAGCAAGTGTTTGAGAAGTGCCTCCACCAATCTGTAGGCTGGCAACCAGCCCTGCAGAAGTAAGGCTCATACTTCCAGCCACATTCAGTGAACCAAATAATGGAATATCTACGATACCCAGAACTTCAATTTCAAAACCTGCAGGGCTGATCTGCATAAAGAATTCACCCTGGATGGTGATGACATTCATCGCCACCATACTGCCACTGATATGGACCATAAAAGTATACGGATCAATATCAACAGTATTACCAAATAAACCAAATGACCGGGTAATACTGGTCGTATTCACCTGTATATCGAAATTGCCTGAGAATTGTAAGTAGTCACCAAACGCAGTGCCTGAGATAACAGAAAGCTGAAGAGCAAAGGCTAATCCACCATTTTCACCAAAATAAAGTCCGCCGCCTCCCAACGCTGAGAAAGTTACCCCAAGAATATTAACATTGGCAATGAAGTTAATCACCAGGTCGGGTGGCACAAATGAGAACTCGAATCCTCCCACTAAATCGAGGAATCCAGTTATTCTCATAACACCGGCTGCAAAAACCCGTACTGTCCAGGGTTGAATAATTATATTTTGGTAAACAATGTTACCATCACCATCTTTGACGATATTTCCACTTGCGTCAATGGCTGCACGAGTGATGGTTTGATCGATATTAGTCAGGTTGATCTCAAGCTGGAACCAAGCTTTCAGTGAGAAACCTGCAGCTTCGATCGTATCGGTATCGCCATCTAAAGCTATCTGTAAAGCAAGCAGCAATCCTTTATTGTCGCCAGAATGGGTGATCAAAAGACGGCCATCAACGATGAAGGCACCCAGAGGTCCGACATTCATTCTTCCGATTACCGTAATTTCATCAAATTCCTCGCCAACAGTAATGGATATGGAACCGTATATCTCAAATAGCACTTTATTATCAAAAGTCAGCTTTAATGAACCTGCTCCACCAAACCTTGCGTACTTTCCAGCAGCAAAGCTGAAATCTTCGATAGTGACTGCCTGCCCGGTTGTATTGATCTCCAGGGAGATGTTCGCAATAATCGACAATGCTATAGAATGCCCGCCACCTGACAGGTCATATACCTTAGGATCATCACCAGTGCCAATTCTGGCAGCTACGACTACACCATCACTACTGATGCGCATGACACCTTCAGCGAAAGTATTACTCTTGCCATCAATCGTGATGCCGATATCTTTCAAAACAACATCAAGAATGAGATCTCCAGCGTCGCGTCGAAACTCTATGCTCAAAAATGCTGTAAAGGATACACTGACACCAAGTGACAAGGTTACAGAAGCAGCCTGACCTGGATCAGTTTTACTGGTAACGGATAACTTGAAATAAGGGCCTGCAGGTAAAGGCGTATCCAGTGTTTTGCTTCCAATGGTAGTGATGACGCTACCAGTTGTGTTTATTCTCAATCGGAAAGCACCATCAATATCAAGTCCTATACTGCCAACATTGAAATTAGCAGCCAATGTCAATGCGATATCCAGAGCCAGACCAAATGAAGGTGAAATAACTATTGCACCTGCACCCAATACCCCAAATTCAACCCCCAGAATGGTTACTTTTGCATCGAATACCAATGCGACTTCGTTAGCTCCAGCGGAGAACTCAATGGAGCCAATAATCTCAAGGACACCTTCTCCAAGGATTAATGCCCCACCCATATACAACCTTACAGACTGAGGTGCGATAGTGTAATCTTCACGAACAAACTCGCCATTTTCTACTATCGCATTGCCATTGGCATCCAGTTTGAAACGCTTGATGATCTGGTTACTGCTGGTAGTATTGACTTCCAGTTGATATTTTCCACGTAATCCGAAACCAGCTGTATCCGGTAACCCTATACCAACAGTAAAGTCCAGATATCCCACGAGGCCTTCAGCATTGATCCGCAATTCACCGGTCGAAGTACCACTCATGATTGTGGTATCAGCGATCTTGAGCGCAAGAGCTCCTTCCATACGCATGATAAGATTAGTTTCGGATAATTCGATCCGGAAAAGACCATCAAAGTAGAAAGCATCGACAAACGTCAGTTTACCAGTACCCATGATGACGATATATGCCTGCGGTACGTCCACAGAACCATCGATCAACGGGGTTCCAGCGCTAATCCTCAGATATTGCCTGCCCAAAGACTTGTAAACAGCTAATTTACCGCTTGAATTAACCTGAACGATGTATTCATTACCAGCAACATCCGTAACTTCCCAGCGAGAGCCCTTGTATATGACTTTTACAGCGGCATCTTCTCTTAATGTTACGCCAGCGCCCAAAATGGCAGTCAAAAGGGCAGCGGATAGCAAGCTGTTGTTTAGAGCGTTTCTCGTTGCGTTGCTCGCATCATCGGTGAAATCTAACAACCAATCGCCGGTACCCAACTGCAAATTGCTAATGAACCGATCGGATAAATATCCATCCTGCAAGAAGCGATCAGAAATTTTAAATTCAATGTCAGTTTCAGTTATATTCGTGACAATATTGAATGAAGCATTGAAATCGATCAAACTGCCCATTTCAACATCACGGGTGATCTCCAGATTGGCAGCAAAACCCTTATTGTTCACAACAATAAGACCTACAGCGGTCAGGTCAAAGACTGTGACCGATTCGGGCCCTATATGGAATTCACCCGCAGCGAATATCTGTAATCCTTCTTCATTGATCTCCATTGAGAAAACACCACTCAGACGGGCAAATTCAGTTTCAATCGCTGTCTTACTTGAATTAGGTTTCCCCAAAACAAGTTTCCCGGCTGCTTCAATGGTAAAGGATTCAGGTTTAAGCGTATATTGCTTTACCTGGGATACAGCAAATTTCTTCACACCAGCAGAATTGGTTGTTACTTCCAGAATGTAGGTGTTTCCATCCTGATCAATAACCTGCCACTTCACACCTGCTTCTAATACGGTGACATTGAGTGTACCAGTGGTATTTAGAGCCAGATGCTTGTCTGTAAACTCAGGAACCAGTTCCAATGGGAACAAGGCAGAATCCAGGCTGACCTTATATTCGTCTTTATATGTAGCCTGGAGTACTGGCAATTCAAGAGTCTCGATCTTGGTTTCACTTGTAGTATTCAAATGCAATTCAGCAAAGACATCCAGGTCAACACCAAGAGCAAGCAGCTTTTCGAAATTCGTCTCAAGGTTAATGACACCCCACAGCTCCGGAGCTCCACTATCAGGGATAGATAAAACAAATTTTCCTGCTGCAGAAGCGATCGTGCCCAGATAGATCATCCGCATCGAACCAGATGCTTCCAGAATGAATCGCGCTGTTGATTCAGATATTTCAGTTGTGAGGCTTGCTTCACCTTCAATGGCAAATAATTCCGTATTGATAAATGGAACAAAGTAAGCAACGGAGCCCCCGATAATGATCTGGAAAGTTGTTGCCTGTCCTATGACAGTGAAACCTTCTTTTTCTTCCTGGTTGGTCGCGCCACTGTTTGTCGCAAAACTACCTTCATTGAATTGAACACCTACTGCACCCTGTACAAATTTACCAATGAACTGATATCCATATGTGTTCGCTGGGAGATAGGCATTGGCGGATAAACCAAGTAGAGCGCGTAGATCTTCGGCTGATGTTGGAGCACCTGAAACCAGGTGAACTGCATCTGTTCCAGCAATGCCTGGGCCAGATAGGAATATTTCATCTCCGTCCAGGGTGCTGATATCGATACCTGAACCAGTTGGGTCATTGAAGGTGACAAAAATGTATCCCACCTGGTTGAGATCATCATAAAATACTGAATCTTTAAACACTGGAGAGTATAAATCTGCAGTGGGTGAAACCAATGTAAATGTTGCAGATGACTCAATATTTGAATATCCAGCGCTATCTCCAAAACTACCGGCAACAAAAGTAACCACAACAGGACCATTAACGAAACTGCCGGTAATTTGATAACGATAGGTATTGGTAGTTGCATCAACCAGAGTCGGTGCACCTATATTTGAGATCCCTGCAGCGCCTGTTCCAGATAAAATGAACTCATTCCCATCTATCGTTTCCAGATTCAGATATGCGCCATAGGTAGCCCGGTAACTCACATCTATGTACTGTTTCCCATTGATAATGCTTAAGCCAACGGTGGGTTTTTCCAGACCACCAGAAAGGACAGCTGTTGGACCAGCTATCGTAACGGTTTGAGAATCAGCAACTGCCGAATTGCCCTGATCATCTGCCCAGCTTCCTGAAACAAAAGTTACTGTGAGAGTACCAGGTGTGAAGGTGCCAGTGAATGTATATCGATACCGGTTGCCAGACACCAGTGTGGCGGTGCCGCTGAGAACAACGTTATTCACACCAGAACCAGAAAGTGTAATTTCATCACCATTAATTGTTGAGGTATCGATAATCGCAGTACCGGTTGTAATAAAAGTAATATCCAGATAACCGCGGTTGTTGATCGTGGCTACATCAATAGCAGAATCAGCAACTGGATCAGTCAGATTTGCAGTTGTTCCATATACCAGGAAGCTTTGGTTGACTTCTTGGTTTGTAGTGCCAGCAGAATCTTTGAAAGAACCTTCAACAATTTTTACCGTAACCTGACCTGCAGAGAAACGGCCAGTAAAACTGTATCGATAGGTCGTGCCATCAACCATCACCGGGGTACCCAACACCACCGTTCCAACTCCATCGCCTGTTAGAAGAAGCTCATCTCCATTGATCGTTGTTACGTCCAGTGTGGTATCTGTGGGTAGATCAAAGCGAACAGTGATATACCCGCTGCTGTTGATGGCAGAATTACTGATACTCTTTCCATCCTCTGGTGCTGTAATGCTTGCTGATGGTACTGCCAGAGTAAAGGTTTCTGTTTCTCCCACATTATTGAATGATTTCGAGTCCGTCCAGCTTCCAGAATTGAAGATTACCTGAACTTCACCTTTTGTGAACAGACCGCTAAATGTGTAACGGTATGTGCTAGTAGTGCCAGCAACCAGGGTTGGTGCACCAGGTGTCAAAGTGACACCTGATGCTGCTGCACCAGAGAGTGTGAATTCATCACCATCAATACTAGATAATGTCAGTTCAGCTCCATCACTGGGCAGGAATTCAATATCAATGTATTGTTGTGAATTTAAGGTATTCAAACTGATAGAGCTACCAGATACTGGCGAAACCAGATTGGCTGTTGGAACAGCAGAAGGTTCAATAGTAGTGAATTCGACGGGTTTTCCATCTGCACCCACAAAGCCCATCTGGAATTTGCCAGAAACAACCAGGAATCGGAATTGGTCGGGAATATCAGCCAGGAACAGAATGGTTGCACTGCCTTCAGCAATCTTAGAGAGGTCAGCGTAAAGTGATGCTGAAAGGCTGAGCATATCATTGGCAAAATACAGGATACCTTTTGCCAGGAATTTTCCATCAGTACTTAGCTGGAATTGGATCTCACCATTGAAAGAAGACTTTGAAGCGTAAATTGTATAAATCTTCCCACTTCCATAAATGATCATTGGAGAAGTTAACGCGGCGACGAAACCTTCTTGGTTCGGGTTAGCTTGAATGGCTTTATATTGTTTAACAACTTGCTGCTTCACAGTCTCAAGCCATATATCGGGTGTTATGGCGTTACTTGCCGGGTATAGGATCGAACGAAGCTTTGTAGGATCAGTAATCGAAGGCAGGCTCTTAAAGAACTCAACACCACCACTGAAATCATTAATCGACAAACCGCTTATAGGTTCGAGCAGAATACCGCCTGGAACAGAAGCGGTAATAGATACGCTTAATGGTCCCAATTCAGAGAGCGCAAATCGTATATTAAATCCTCCGCCAACACCGGGGATCATGAAGCCACCTTCAACACCCATAAAGAAGATGCGATCAGCGATAGGTGTAGTGGAATCAGTCGATGGGATCATATTTCCATTGGAATCCACCCGTAGAATGCCACCGATCAACGAAGCCTGGATCGTACCACCAAAAGCATTCCCTTTTATACCCACTGCTATTGATGCAATGTCAATGATTGGGAATTTGCCGTCAGCCAGTAAACCTAGATCAATTTTAATGCCGTCGATCGCACCGGTAAACTCAAAAGGCAGACCATACAAGCCAGTTACGGCTGCAGATAACGTCAAAACAAAATTCGAAGGATCATTTTCGATATTAGGCCACTCAATACCAACTTCAGTGATTCGGATTGGCATCCAACTTGGCCACCCAACAGATGCACCAGTCAACGCATTGACATCAATAAAGACACCAAATCCTGCTCGTGTTTGGAAAGAGCCATCACCCAGGAAAGCAAAGTTACGCATTTCACCAGCTACCTGCAAAGGTCCTGCTGAAATGGTTGCTCCCAGAGATGTAAATGAAGCCACAACTTCATCGGATGCTGCATTCGTATTGATGTAGATGTTGCTACCAAAAACAGTAATAACGCTAGCAAATTTGAAGGAGAATTGGTCAGCTTTAAATTTGAAACCATCAGGTACACCAGCGGTGAATGTTAATGTGGCACGAACCGCTTCAAGGCCAACATCGGGTCCATCGGTTATGCTGAAAGAGAATGAGCTTCCAGGGAATAGTAACGCACTGTCAGCTGCTATGAATACTTCGCCATTGAACGCCAGGGTTTCGCCAAATGTGATCTGGAAATCGGATACACCAGCTTTTACACCGTTCAATTTCAATATAGTGCCAAAATTCAATTCACCTGTATATTGCAGCGCTGCACTACCCAATCCAAATCCATTTGCTCTAATACTCAACCCAGGAACGATTGTTCCATCTTTGCGGGTATACGGTTCCAAAGTACCTTTCAGGTTGATTGGGATGATGGTAATAGCCAGACTTTGAACTTTAACAATTTCCTGGTCTGCGGCGCCATTGGGATCATATTTCACATTGATGGACGTGCCAGTCACTGTCAAAGTGTTTGGTATTTCAACAAGCAAAGTTCCTACAGAGAAAGCGAACTTACCCGTGTCGCTGATATCAGGCATGGCAAACAGGTTTGCCATATCTAATGTCACAGCAATTTGAAATGCGCCTTTGATGCTGGTTAATTCACTCTTTATTCCGCTGGTTCCCTGGCTGGATCCAAAATTCAGGGATGCCTTATCAAGCCCAATTGCAACCATGACCAATAGTTGGGGGCCAATCAGTGTTCCATTTTCGTCTTTAAGCATCTTGAATTGGAAGTTTTCCAGACCGATTGATGGACCTTCCAGCGAAATTGGACCCAGTGGAATGGTCTTTGTGGTTGCTGCAGTACCGGCTACTACAGTGAAAGATTCTGTTTCAAGAACATTTGATTGGCCACTCTTATCTTCCCATGAACCAGCGATGAATTGAATCTTCACAATACCAGCTCGGAACAATCCGATCGTATTGCTGGGATCTTTATCGGTAAAGTAATATCTGAAAGTAGTAGACGCAATTTGTTCGACCTGGGCAATTACAGCGTCACCGACGCCAACACCAGTGATGGTAAATTCAGGTGCTTCGTCAGTGATCGATGCCAGATTCAAACCTAAACCAGAATAATCATTATAGATAATATCAATATATTTCTTGTTGTTAAGGACTGTAGCATCGATCTCACCAGCATTGATTGGATAATCGAGATTGGCATCAGGTTTACTGCCTGCAACAGGTGTGGTCGTGGGAAGAGACTGTTTGAAAATATCGACTGCTGTTCCGGTGTAATTGGGTGTCGGGCTTCCACCATCTATACCCATAAAGGTAAAGTTCGTCACACGCATATCGAGAAGTTTGAAGCCATCCACTTTGCTAATGCTGAATCGTGCTGCTGCAGCGATATTGAACATCTCTTCGCCACCAACACTGATTGACAGCGACATATCCGGGATATCCATCAAAACAGTTCCGTTAGCTTTGATCGTCGCAGATACAGAGCCCGATAATGTAAATATTCCTGTTACAGCCAGAGTGATACTTCCGCTGAAGATTTTGATATTTTCTGCTGTTGTAAATTTGACTGGAATATCACCGTTCTCGGTATGAACAACTTCATCCACTGTTCGACCGGTCTGGTTGATCTTAACACCCAATGAACCGCTGATCTGTAATCCATCGAGACCTACCAAAGTGGCAGTACCATCTGCACTCAATGCATAAGTGGATGCAGCAGTACCATTCTTATATAGAACCAGACCCAGGTCAGCATCGCTTACCTGAATACCAATCGCATCTGGAGTTCCAGCATCCACACCTAGGAAGATGGCAATATCAGTAGCACCGATCAATAATTTTGTTACTGTACCAGAAACCTGTTTTTCAAAACCAAAGTTTCCTGAAATGGCTACAAAATCCACAATCTGTAACATTGCACTGCCATAAATTCCCATAACATTGGCAGTCGTGGTGAAGTACACTGGAACAAAAGTATCGGGGCCAACTTGAATATCTTCGTGAACGATGGATCCTGAGTTATTTACTCGTACAGATAATGTGCCACTCAATTGAAGAATGTCTTCGAACCCAACCAGTTCGGCAGAACCCGTTGCATTCAAGGCATACTTATTGCCACCCGCTGCCTTGATCAAAACCATTCCAAAGCCAGCGTCTTTAATTCGTACACCCATTGTTCCGTCAGGTGATCCAAAGAAAGTGGAAATACCTGCAGCACCAATCAACATAGTTGAAGTGGTTTCTGTTGTTCTCTTCTCAAATCCAAAACTACCAGTAATTGAGACAAAGTCGGTGATATCAATGGTAATCGTGCCATAAGCACGCATTAGTTCGCCAGATTTTCCAGGCATGTCAAATGTAACAGTATCTTCTGGTCCTACAGTAACAATAAGTGGATTTGTTGAATAATCAATAATGGAATTATCTGCTGCTTTTTTGTTAATTTCGATTCCTAAACTTGAAACAGTTAATCCTAATCCTGTGAATCCAACAAAAGCAGCAGATTCAACATTTCCTTTTACGCTTGTCCATTTTCGTAAAGAACCACCAATTTCACTGAATAATGTTATAGCGAAATCAACATCCTGGAGTTGGAATCCCATTGCATCATCAGTTCCAGCACCAAAGCCAAAGAAAGCATCTACATTAGCAAGACCAATAGTAAGGAGATTAACAGATACAGTTGCACCAGTAGAAAGTTTTACGCTCTGCCCACTCTTCTTCTCCACCCCAAACGTACCACTCACACTCACAAACCCAAACAGGTCGATCGTCGCAATCCCCGTCACCTGCATGGTATTCCCATTCGCATCATCGATCGCAAACGTCACACTCTCGCTCGGCCCCACCTGCACCGTCAATTCCGTCGCTGCACTCTCGCCATCCCCCACCACATAGTCAACCACACTCCCGTCCACCGCACTCTTGTTGATCACGATCCCCGCACTCGTCAGCGCCATCGTCAGTCCGTCCACCCCTTCGAACGTCGCACTCCCCACGCTCGCCATCACGCTCGTCCACTTCCGCCCCACCGCTGGCGCCACCACCACTTCACTCCACAGCGCTATCGCTAAATCTACATCCGCCAACTGCAGCCCGATCCCGTTGTACCCCACAAACGCACTCACGTTCGCCAACCCGATCGTCAGCAGGTTCGCTTCCACACTCCCCCCACTAGATAGCACCACGCTCTGCCCACTCTTCTTCTCCACCCCAAACGTACCACTCACACTCACAAACCCAAACAGGTCGATCGTCGCAATCCCCGTCACCTGCATGGTATTCCCATTCGCATCATCGATCGCAAACGTCA